>Ga0224558_1000256_pt1 | contig 63397 bp, 55 predicted proteins | sample 714S32024metaG_FD_180682 | JGI IMG/M metagenome (GOLD analysis project Ga0224558, IMG submission 180682) | Peat soil microbial communities from Stordalen Mire, Sweden - 717 S3 20-24 | ecosystem: Environmental > Terrestrial > Soil > Wetlands > Peat | place: Sweden: Norrbotten County, Stordalen... | reverse complement strand
TTGCCATGATGAAACCTTCCGGCCACGCTCTGCGTTAGGGCCGAAGGTCCCGTCACCGCCGTCATCTGGCAGTGGCTCCGCCTTGCCGTACCCGGACATTGTCGGTGGCGCTCGTCAGTTGGGCCCGGGGCAGGTCGGATTGTCCTGCTCCATGGCCCGCACCGCTCTTGTGACCTGGGCGTGCATCCCGTAGCCTGGTACTACAAGCCCGCCTAGTCCTGGAGTACTTGTATGTCTGAGAGCAGGTTCTCCTTCATCGGTCGTGATATGGCCGTCGACCTCGGCACTGCGAACACGCTCGTGTACGTCCGCGGGCGCGGGATCGTGCTCAACGAGCCGTCCGTCGTCGCCATCAACGTCAAGGACGGCCACCCGCTCGCTGTCGGCGTCGAGGCCAAGCGGATGATCGGCAGGACCCCGAGCAACATCCAGGCGATCCGGCCCCTGAAGGACGGGGTGATCGCCGACTTCGAGATCTGCGAGATGATGCTGCGCTACTTCATCCGCCGCGTGCATCCGCATCGTTTCTCCAAGCCGCGAATGGTGATCTGCGTTCCCTCGGGCATCACCGGGGTCGAAAAGCGCGCCGTGCAGGAAGCCGCCGAGTACGCCGGTGCTCGCAAGGCCTACATCATCGAAGAGCCGATGGCGGCCGCGATCGGAGCCGGCCTGCCCATCCACGAGCCGACCGGCAACATGGTCGTCGACATCGGCGGCGGCACGACAGAGGTCGCGGTGATATCGCTTGGCGGCATCGTCGTCAGCCAGTCGATCCGGATCGGCGGAGACGAGCTCGACGAGGCGATCATCGCGTTCGTCAAGAAGGAGTACAGCCTCGCTCTAGGTGAGCGGACGGCCGAAGAGATCAAGATCGCGCTCGGGTCGGCCTACGAGCTCGAGGAAGAGCTCCACGCCGAGATCCGTGGACGCGACCTCGTCACGGGCCTTCCGAAGACCGTCGTCACGACGACCGAGGAGATCCGCAGGGCCATCGAAGAGCCGGTGTCGGCCATCGTCGACGCAGTCAAGGTCACCCTCGACCGCACGCCGCCCGAGCTGGCTGCGGACATCATGGAACAAGGCATCGTGCTGACGGGCGGCGGCGCGCTCCTGCACGGGCTCGACAGCAGGCTTCAGGCTGAGACCCACATGCCCATCGTCGTGGCTCCGGATCCCCTCAACTGCGTCGCGCTCGGCAGTGGCATGTGCCTCGAGGAGTTCGAGGCCCTGAAGCAGGTCCTCATCTCCTCGACCAACCGCTGACCTTCGGGGTCGCGGTGACCGCTTCTCGCCGCAACACCAGCCAGCGTCTCACGCTGGTCATCCTGCTCCTCGCCTCGATCACGGTGATCACCGTCGCCTACAAGGGTGAGGCGCGGCATGTGGTCAGCTCGGTCCGCAACGGCGCAGGAGATGCTGTCGCACCAGTCCAGCGAGGCATCGCGGCCGTCCTCCATCCGATCGGCAACCTCTTCGCCGGCATGGCGGGCTACGGCGGGGCGCTGGGAGACAACCAGCGGCTCCAGCTCGAGGTCGGCCAGCTCCGTCGGCAGCTCATCGAGGCAGGGCAGGCTCAAGAGCAGCTCGACCAGTTGAGGTCGGACCAGAACCTGCCTTTCGCGGACGGGATCCCCGAGGTGCTGGGAGAGGTGATCTCCTCCCCGTCGTCCAACTTCGACCTCACGATCGAGATCGATCGCGGAACCTCGAACGGCGTCGGTGCGGGCATGCCCGTCGTGTCCGGTGCCGGGTTGGTCGGCTCGGTGATCTCGGCGGGAGAACATACGGCGATCGTCCAGCTGCTGACCGATCCGAGATCTGAGATCGGTGTCCGTTTCGGGACCGGGGACGTGGCCGTGGCCGTTGGCCAGGGTGAAGGCGATCCCCTGCAGCTGCAGGACGTGTCCGAGACGAGCGTCACGAGCCGCGGCGCGCCCGTGGTCACGAGCGGGCTCGACGTTGCCGCATACCCCGCGGGCATCCCGGTGGGTACCGTGTCCTCGGTGCGGCATACAGGCGGCTCGCTCACGTCACAGGTCCTCGTGACCCCGCTCGTCAACCTCTTGGTTCTCCAGTACGTGGCCGTGCTCCAGTGGTTCCCGCCAGCTTGACAACGCTCCGAGCGGGGCCGGCGGGCCGACCGCCAAGGTCAGAAACGCGGGCGTCACCATGACGATGCGGACTTGGGGACGGCTGGGGATCATTGTTCTGGCGGCTGTGCTCGTCCAGGTCGGCGTCCTGAACCAGATCGTGATCGGTGGCGCGCATCCGGACGTGTTCCTACTGCTGGCCATCTCGGCCGGGCTCGTGGCCGGCCCCCAACGCGGCGCCGTGATGGGCTTCACGCTCGGGCTTGTCGCCGATGTCTTTGTGCAGACGCCCTACGGCCTGTCCTCGCTGTGTTATGTGCTGGTCGCCTTCGCCGTCGGCTTGGCAGCCGGGATGGTGGCCGCGCGGCCGACATTTGGCTTCCAGGCGGCCGCGGCGCTGCTCGGCGGGGTGGGGGGGACATTGCTCTTCGCCGGGCTCGGGACCCTGATCGGCCAGCCGAGCGTGCCCCAGCATCAGCTCGTGGTCATCGTGGCGGTCGTTTCGGTGGCCTGTGTGCTGCTCGCCAATCTCGCGTACCGGCTGCTCGAGTGGGCTGTCGCCGTCGCGCCGGGGGCTCACCATGACGCGGGTGCGTTCGCGGGCGGGAGTGCCAGGTGAGCGACTCGGGCACTCGCGGTCCTGAGCCGCCGAACCCATCGCGGGACCCCCGCAAACCCCGCGACCCCCGTCCGTCCCGGGACCAGCGAAGTCCCACTTCCGCCCGTCTGTCCAAGCAGGTGCAGGCGCCGTACTTCCCCGCGGACGACGGGGGTGATCGGCATCGAGCGAGGATCGTGAGCTCGAGCCCGCTGAAGCGCCTCGAGGAGGAGGAGCGCGAGCAGCAGCGCAGGCAGGAGAGCGCGCGCTTCGGCGTTCGGCTCACGATCATGGGCCTGGTCGTCCTGGTGGCCTTCTCCGCTGTGGTGGTCCGTCTCTGGTCGCTCCAGGTCCTGCACAGCTCGCACTACCGAAACGCCGCCCTCGTCTTCCAACAGCAGACGGTCCCGGTCACGCCGGCGCGTGGGCTGATCATCGCCCGCGGGGGACAGGTTCTCGTGGGTGACCAGGTGATCCCGGTGGTCACGCTCAGCCGTTCAGCGGCGACTCAAGTGGTCATCGGCCGTTTGGCGGCGCTGTTCGACGAGAGCATCCCGGATGTCAACACGGCGCTCGCGAATCCGCAGGCGAGCCCGTATCAGCCAGTGCCGATAGCGATCGGGGTCTCGCAGTCGACCATCGTCTACCTGTCCGAGCACAAGAGCATGTTCCCGGGGGTTTCGGTCAACTTCGCCGCCGAGCGGACCTACCCTCGCGGCGACACCGCGGCGCAAGTGCTCGGTTACACGGGCGACATCGACGCGTCCGAGCTCCACTTGTTGGCGAAGCACGGCTACGACTCCAATGACGTGGTCGGTCAATCCGGTGTCGAGGCGACCGAGGAGCTGTGGCTGCGGGGTCGGCCCGGCTCGGAGGTCATCAAGGTCGATGCCTCTGGCAACCCCGTCGGGACTGTGAAGACGACACCGCCGGTCAGCGGCGACGACGTCGTGCTCAACATCGACCTCAATCTGCAACAGACCGTCGAGAGGGCCCTGACCAACCAGATCCATAGCCTGCAGTCGAGTGGCCTGCCGGCTGACTCCGGCGCGGCTGTCGTCCTCGACCCAGAGACCGGAGCCGTCCTCGCCATGGCGTCGGCGCCCACCTACAACCCGTCCTGGTGGGTGGGGGGCATCTCCGACCAGCACTACCAGCTCCTGACGAGCCAAGCCGAGCACGACCCTCTCCTCGACCGCGCGATCCAGGGGCTCTGGGCTCCCGGTTCCACTTTCAAGCTCGCGACCGCGACCACTGCGCTGAACGACGGTCTCTTGGCCAGCCTCGGGGGCTATATCGACGACCGTGGCTTCTACCAGATCGGGCCGCCTTGCAGCGGACAATGCACCTACTACAACAACCAGAACGAGAAAGGCCAGGGGCCGATCGACCTGACGACGGCGCTCACGGTCTCCGACGACGTGTTCTTCTACACCCTCGGGGCGGACTACTGGTACGACTCGGGGACCTACGGCCAGACGCCCGTCCAAGACGTCGCCGAGAGGTACGGCTTCGGGCAGCCCACCGGGATCGACCTCCCCAACGAGTACTCCGGCCAGGTTGACAGCCCGCGGCTACGCCAGACCCAGCACTCCGAAGACGCGCAGGCCTTCCCCAGCACGTACTACGGCATCGCTGACAACATCGAGATGGCCTTCGGGCAAGGCGAGACACTCGTCACCCCGTTGCAGGAGGCCGTTGCCTACGGCACGTTCGCGACCGGCGGCACGCGCTATGCCCCGCAGGTCGTGAACTCGATCGTCTCGCCGGCCGGCAAGGTCGTCGAGCAGTTCAAGCCGCGTGTCATGGGGCACGTCGCCCTGCCCTCGGGCACTTACTCGCAGATCCTGGACGGCCTCGAGGGCGCCATCTACGCCCCGAACGGGACGGCCTATGCCACGTTCCAGGGCTACAACGGGATGCCAATTGCAGGCAAGACCGGGACGGCCACCGAGAGCACGAACACGAACGTGCAGCCAACCGCATGGTTCGTCGCGTTCGGGCCGACGACGAGCACGCCGCGTTACGTCGTCGCCGTCGTGATCGATCAGGCGGGCTACGGCGCGGCAGCGGCAGCTCCCGTGGCCCGGCAGATCTTCACCTACCTGACCAACCACCCGGTCGGTTCTGCCGACCTGCATCCTCCGTCGAACGCTCCCTGATCGGGCTCGACGCGCACCGGGCGCCCTCACGCCGCCTCTCGAGCACCGCCTCGAAGCGGAGATTCTCGGGTGAGGCAACATAAAGGGGCAGGCGGAGGTTTCTGAGAAGTCAGCTCGTTTGGCGCCGGGCCGGCCATGTGGATGACTAAACTGCTGCTCAGGATGACGACGTCAAGCGCCTTTACGCAGTCCAGCTCGGTCGCTACGGCCGTCTCGGCTGCTGCTGCGGCCGTCACTTGCTACGTCTTTTTCGCTGTCACCGAACGTACCGTCTCCCAATCTTTCGCGGGGCCCCGCGAACGAGACGACAAAGAACCTGTTCTCGCATTCAATCTCGGCAACCTGTCCGAGCGCACCGGAGAGGCAACTCCCAGCGGTGCTGCTCGAGGGATGCCGCCCGCGCCGCTCGCTGGCGCGACCTTTAGAAGGGATCTCCCCGATGTTGGATCCGACGACCGGCCGCCCGGCGTCTGTACCGGGCGCGCCCGAACGCGCGGCCGATGCGCCCGAGGTGGCGAACGGTTCGCGCAACCCCGAGCCGTCTGGCCCGCTGGCCAGCGGCACAAGCGCGGCAGCGGTGTCCCCGAGGCCGAAGATCGGCGATACCCGACCAGCCCCGCCGTTGCCCAAAGCATCCGAGGCCGTTCCGGTACCGTCGGGTAACGGGCGCAAGGGGCAGTCTCTCTCCTCGAGCCAGCAGAGCGAACCGCAGCGTGACGGCGACGACGACGGCGCGGGAGCCGCAGCCGGCGCGGGCACTGCGGGCGGTGGCTCCTCACGACGACGCCGCGGCGGGCGGGGACGGTCACGCGGTGCAGGCAATGGCGCCGGTTCGGCCGCGGCATCCTCTGAGGCGGACGCGGCGGGGTCCGACGGCTCCGGAGCCGACGCCGGCACGGGTCCAGGGCGCGCGACCGCCCCTCGGGCACCCCGGAACAGGGGCGCCGCAACCGGGCAGTCGCGCCGCGCGTCCACGGTGCCGACCGCGGCCACGTCCGCTCAGCCGGCCGCTTCCCCGGGGCCGTTCGCCACCGATGGTGCCCAGGTTCAACGTCCGGGTCGAGATCGGCGTGGCCGGCCGGTCGGTCGCTACCTGATGTGCGTGCACGTCGAGCATGAAGCGACGCACATCGCCGTGCTCGAGGGCCGAGCGCTCATCGAGCACTTCGTGGCCCGACCGCAGGACGACGCGAACCAGATCGTCGGCAACATCTACCGCGGGCGAGTGAAGAACGTGCTTCCGGGCATGGAAGCGGCCTTCGTCGACATCGGGACCCCCAAGAACGCGGTGCTTTACTGGGGTGACGTTTCTTACGACCGGGACGACGTCGAGCGGCAGGCTGGCGCCGATCGGATCGAGCACCTCCTCCGGCCCGGCCAGACGATCGTCTGCCAGGTCACGAAGAACCCCATTGGCCTGAAAGGGGCGAGGCTGACCCAGGAGGTGTCCATCCCCGGCCGTTTCGTCGTGCTGGTGCCCGAGTCGGCCACCTATGGGATCTCGCGGCGTCTCGACGACAACGAGCGCCGGAGGCTGCGAAGAATCCTCGACGACGTCCGACCCGAGGGCCACGGCCTCATCGTGCGAACGGCCGCGGCCGGGGCGAGTGCCGAGGATCTGCGCCGCGACGTCGAGATGCTCGTCGGCCGTTGGCGGGAGATCGACGAGCGGACCCGCAAGCTGCCCGCGCCGGCGCTCTTGTACTCCGAGCCGCACATGGCCGTGCGGATCATCCGGGAAGAGCTCACCGATGAGCACCGGTCAGTCCTCATCGACGATCCCGAGCTGTTCGTGATCGTGCGCGACTACGTGTCCCAGTTCAACCCCGAGCTCGCCGAGCGTGTCGAGCTGTACGACCTGTCGAACGAGGCGCTCCCGCTTTTCGAGCGGCACCACGTGCACGAGCAGCTCCACAAGGCGCTCGACCGCAAGGTCTGGCTGCCTTCGGGCGGGTCGCTCATCATCGAACGGACCGAGGCGCTCACCGTCATCGACGTCAACACCGGCAAGAACGTCGGCTCCTCGAGCCTCGAGGAGACCGTCTTCGAGAACAACCTCGAAGCTGCCGAGGAAATTGCCCGCCAGTTGCGCCTACGCGACATCGGCGGGATCATCGTGATCGACTTCGTCGACATGGAGATCAAGGCGAACCGGACCTCGGTCCTGGCGGCGTTCAAAGCGGCGTTGGCGCGCGACAAGACACCGACGCAGGTCTACGAGATCTCCGAGCTGGGGCTCGTGGAGATGACGCGCAAGCGCGTGGGCGAAGGCCTTGTCGAGGCCTTGTCGGAGACGTGTCCTACCTGCGCTGGGCGGGGGATCATCTTCCCGGACCAGGACTTGTGATTCCCTGCGCTATCGTTGCCGCCATATGTACGCGGTGATTGACGCAGGCGGCAAGCAAGCACGTGTCCAGGTGGGCGAACAGCTCGACGTCGAGCTGCTGAGCGCGGGCCCTGGCGACGAGGTGAGCTTCGTGCCCAAGCTCGTGGTCGACGGCGACCGTATCGTGACCGAACGCGACCCGCTGGAAGCCTCGAGCGTCAAAGGTCGCGTGATCGGCCTGGCGAAGGGGCCCAAGATCGTCGGGTTCACCTACAAGGCCAAGGCACGAGGGCGGCGCCGCTATGGGCACCGTCAGTGGTACACGACCGTCGAGATCACAGCGATCGACGTCCCCGGGGCAGCGACCGAAAGCGCGGCGCCGCAAGCGCCTGCGGGCTCGGAAGACGAGACCACCGCGACCGTCGAGGGCTGAAGGAGCAGTTTCATGTCAAAGACCAAAGGCGGGGGTTCCACCCGCAACGGCCGTGACTCGAACGCCCAGCGCCTCGGCGTGAAGGTCTTCGACGGCACGGCGATCAGCGCCGGCACGATCGTGGTGCGTCAGCGCGGAACGCACTTCCACCCTGGCCACAATGTCGGCCGCGGCCGCGATGACACGTTGTTCGCCATGGCCGACGGCAAGGTGAAGTTCGGCTCGCGTCACGGGCGTCGTCTCGTGGACGTCGTACCGGTCGAGGACTGACGCCCGACGGCAGATGGTCGGCATTCCCGGCAAGGGGTCGTTGCTCGTCGCGTCGCCGACTCTTGCCGACCCCAACTTCTCTCGCAGCGTCATCTTCCTTCTCGCCCACGACGACGATGACGGGACGCTAGGCGTCGTGCTCAACCGGCCGAGCCCCATTCCTGTTCACGAGATCGTCCCCGAATGGGGAGGTCTCGCGGCGGCGCCTTCGGTGCTTTTCATCGGGGGCCCTGTTCAGCCGAGCGCGGCGATCTGCATCGGGCGTACCGAGCTCCCCGACGCTGCGGAGGCGGCCGGTTTCGCGCCGCTCTTCGGCTCTCTCGGCACGGTCGACCTGCACGAGGACCCTGCCGACGTCCCGGTGCGGCTTGCCGAGATCCGCGTCTTCACCGGCTACGCGGGCTGGGGGCCGGGACAGCTTGCCAACGAGATCGGGACCGGATCGTGGCACGTGTTCGAGGGCTACGACCAGGACGTTCTCTCAGGCGACCCCGAAAGGCTCTGGTCCCGTGTCCTCCGTCGTCAGGGCGGATGGCTCGCGGTGCTCGCGCTCTACCCGGTTGACCTGGCGTCGAACTGAACCTGCGGTGCGCCTCTCGAAGGTCTCGTCCCGCCTGCCCGGCCGGCGGGGAGCGTCCCCGCCGGGCCCTGCGAAGGTGAGTGAGTGAGCATGGCATCGGCCTTCGTCGACGAATCTCAGGTCCACGTGAAAGGTGGCAACGGGGGTGCCGGCGCAGTCTCGTTCCGCAGGGAGGCGCACGTCTCTAGAGGGGGTCCTGACGGAGGCGACGGCGGCAAGGGCGGCAGTGTCTACCTCGAGGCCACGACCAATCTCGCCTCGCTTCTCTCCTTCGTCGACCATCCGCACCGACGCGCCGGCGACGGCGGCCACGGAGGCGGCAAGAAACTGCACGGTCGCAACGGCGCCGATCTCGTCGTGCCCGTTCCCGTCGGCACGATCGTCCGCCATCCGAACCGCGACGTGCTCGCCGACCTCACTTCCAGCGGCGACCGCTACATGGCGGCAGCGGGCGGGAGGGGCGGGCGGGGAAACGCCCGTTTCCTCAGCAACCGGTTGCGAGCGCCCGCCTTCGCGGAACAGGCGGAGCTCGGCGAGGAGCACTGGTTGAGCCTCGAGCTCGAGCTGATGGCCGACGTCGCTCTCGTCGGGTTCCCCAACGCTGGCAAGTCCACGCTCGTGTCGAGGATCTCCGCCGCGAAGCCGAAGATCGCCGACTATCCGTTCACGACACTCGAGCCTCACCTCGGAGTCGTGCGCGTCGGAGGCACGAGCCGACAGGACGCCGCCGTCGAGTTCGTCGTGGCCGACATCCCCGGCCTGATCGAGGGGGCCTCGGAGGGACGCGGCCTCGGGCACAAGTTCCTTCGCCATGTGGAGCGCGCCCGGGTGCTTCTCGTTCTCGCCGACCTCGGAGAAGACGAGGGCCGGGCACCCTCCGAGCAGGTTCGCATCCTTCTCGAGGAGCTGCGGCGGTACCGCCCTGAGCTGCTCGAGCGGCCGAGGATCATCGTGGGATCGAGAGCGGACCGGCGCCCGGCGCAGATCGGTGGCACGCCTGCGGTCGCGCCTGCGCAGGTCGCCGACGCCTCGGCCGATCCTGGGCTCGACCTCGAGATCTCCGCGGTTACCGGCGCCGGGCTGCCGCAGCTCCTCGGCCGGCTGGCGGTCCTGGTCGAGGAGGCCCGAGGCGAAGCGCCGCTGCCCCGCCAGGCAACTGTGGTGCACCGTCCCGAACCCGAAGGCGTCACGGTGAGCCGGGAGGGCTCCGGGTTCGTCGTGGCAGGCAGGGAGGCGGCGCGGGCGGTGGCAGTCTCCGATCTCACCAACCCGGACGCGCTCGAGCACGTTCACCGCCGCCTGAAGCGGATCGGCGTCGACCGTGCTCTCGCACGGGCCGGGGCTCACGACGGCGACACGGTTCACATCGGCGAGCTGAGCTTCACCTACGAGTCGGGGCGCTGAGCGCAATGATCGTCATAGCGAAGATCGGCACGAGCTCGGTGACCGCCAGCGACGGCTCTGTCGACACCGCCGCGGTCGGCAAGCTCTGCAGCGAGGTCGCCGGCTTGCACCGTGACGGCCATACGGTCGTGGTCGTCACCTCGGGTGCCGTCACCGCCGGCGTTGCCGCGATAGGGCAGCTCGGAGGGTACCGCAGCGACCCGATGACGCTTCAGGCCCTGTCGGCGATCGGCCAGCCACGTCTCATGCGCGTCTACGAGGACGCTCTGGCCACCGAGGGCTTGCTTGCCGGCCAGGTACTGCTCGCGCCGCTCGATTTCGCCCACCGTCAGCGCTACCTGCACGCCCGCGACACGTTCTCGCGCCTGTTGGAGCTCGGTGTCGTCCCGATCGTGAACGAGAACGACGCCATCGCCGACGACGAGATCCGTTTCGGAGACAACGACCGGCTGGCGGCCCTCGTCGCTCACCTGCTGCGGGCCGACATCCTCGTGCTGTTGACCGACACGGCCGGCCTGCTCAGCGCGGACCCGCGCCACAACGCGGAGGCAACCCTGATCGAGGAGGTCGCCGAGATCGACCATGAGCTCGAGCAAGTCGCAGGCGGCGCCGCGAGCTTGATGAGCCGGGGTGGCATGTCCTCGAAACTGGCCGCTGCGAAGATGGCCGTGTGGTCCGGCTCCCGGGTCGTGATCGCCTCGGCCCGACGGCCCGCGGTCCTGGCGGACGCGGTCGCGGGGCAGCAGGGAGTTGGCACGACCTTCCTGCCGCACCGTCGAGCTCTCGGGGCGCGCAAGCTCTGGATCGCCTTTGCGCTGCGCCCCGCCGGGCGGATAGTCGTCGACGACGGTGCCCGGCGCGCCGTCGTCGAGCGGGGCAAGTCGCTGCTGCCGGCAGGGGTCGTGGCTGTGGAGGGCGCGTTCGAGGCCGACGACGCCGTCGAGATCGTCGGCGCAGACCGTGTGATGTTCGCGAAGGGGATCGTCCGGCTCGGCGCGGCGAGGGCGACCGAGTGGGTGGGGCTGCACACTGGCGAGCTCGCCGACGACCTCCCGCACGAGGTCGTCCACCGAGACGACCTCGTCGTGCTCTAGCCATTAGCCTGTGAAGCCTTATTGAGCTCACCGGGAGGTCGTTGCCGTGTCCGATCGATTCGTGGCGACCGATGCCGATGGCCTGCAGCACCACGAGGGCTATCGCAGGCGGTGGCCGTTGCCGGTTCGCAAGGCGGACGGTTGGCAGCCGGGCGCCGTCGTCGAGCCTGATGAGCACGGCACCCCGGTGGTTCTCGACGCGGGCCAGCTTCTCGACCAGCTCGGGGAATGCGTCTTCGTAGCCGAACCTGCCGGTGAAGCCGGTGCGGCTCGCCTCATCGCCGGCACCTCCTGGTCCGAGAAGGAGGCGGCGGCGTTCGCGCTCGACTGTGTCGAGCACATCTTGGAGATCGTCCCCGGCAGCGCCGACGCAGAGCTTCCAGACGGCGGGACCCTCGGGGCGATCATCGCGTCGGCTCGCCAGTACCTCGAGACGGGCGCTGGCACCGACGCCCACAGACTCGGTCTCGTATCGCGGCTTGCAGCGGCCCGGCGGCTACGGCGCGAGAGCACGGCTATCGGCGATGCTGCCTTCACGGCTGCAGCGCAAGCAGAGGGCGAGGGCGTCGACATCCTGAGCGACCCCGCTTGGGAGACGCTTGCCGCGGCACGTGACGCCGTGCTGGCGGCGGTCGAGGCTGTTCGCCACGTCGCTTTCCCGTTCCTTGCCGACCGTGAGACTCGCCGCTACGAGGCGCACGAGGAGCACAAGGTGGCCGAAGTCGACCAGGTGGACACCCCCTGGGGCCGATTCGCCGTCGGGGGCGCGGGACCGAAGTACGCACCGTCCTGGGTCGCGGCACGCGACGCTGCCGAGCGCTCACGCCAGGCCGCGGCCGACCTGAGCGGCCCGGCGGCGGGCGAGGCCGAACGGTCGTGGCAGGTCGGGCGGCTCGTGGAGCGGCTCAGCACCGAATAGCCGCGAGCGCCCCGCAGGTAGCCTGAGGCCATGTCGACCACGTCACTGCCAGAGCTCGGCCTACGTGCAAAGGCGGCTGCGCGCCTGCTCGCCACGCTCTCCTCCTCGGCGAAGAACGAGGCACTCGCGTTGGCCGCTGATCGCCTCGTTGCCCGGTCCGACGAGATCCTGAGCGCGAACGCGAGCGATGTCGCCAGCTCGCTCGATTCGGGCGCCACAGCGACGGTGGTCGACCGGCTCCGGCTCTCCGAGGCGCGGGTCGCGGCCATGGCAGAGGGCCTCCGCTCGGTCGCGATGTTGCCAGATCCGGTGGGTGAGGTCGTCGAAGGCTACGTCCGACCGAATGGTCTTCGTGTGGAGCGGGTGCGTGTCCCGCTCGGAGTCGTGGGGATCATCTACGAGAACCGACCGAATGTCACAGCCGACGCCGCGGCCTTGTGCCTGAAGTCGGGCAACGCGGCGATGCTCAGGGGGTCCGCGGGCGCTCTCGAGTCCAATCGCGTCATCGCCTCATCGCTTCGCGAGGCGATCGGAAAAGCCGGGCTGCCGGCCGACGCCGTCCTGCTCGTGGAGGACACAGCGCACGAGACGGCGGTGGAATTCGTCCGGCTGCGTGGTGTCATCGACTGCCTGATCCCTCGAGGAGGCCCGGGGCTGCTCTCGATGATCCTCGAGCACGCCACCGTTCCCTACGTGCTCGACGGTGATGGGAACTGCCATGTCTACGTCGACGCCTCGGCGGATCTGGCCATGGCCGAGCGCATCGTCGTCAATGCCAAGACCCAGCGACCCAGCGTCTGCAATGCCGCAGAGACCCTGCTCGTGCACGCAGATGTCGCCAAAGAATTCCTGCCCCAGATGAGCCGGGCGCTCGAGGGTGTCGTGCTGGCCGCGGACGACCGCGCCAGGCCCCTCCTGCCGGGATCGCGGCCGGCGACCGACACGGACTTCGCCACGGAGTTCCTGGCACTCGAGCTCGCAGTCGGCGTCGTGGACGATCTCGATGCGGCGATCTCGCACATCGCCAGGTTCGGTTCGGGACACTCGGAGGCGATCGTCACCTCGGACCTCGAGGCTGCGACGCGGTTCGTCCGGCAGGTGGACGCGGCGGCCGTGCTCGTCAACGCTTCGACGAGGTTCATAGACGGCGGGGAGCTCGGGCTCGGCGCCGAGGTCGGCATCTCGACACAGAAGCTGCATGCCCGGGGGCCGATGGGCCTGCGGGAGCTCACCTGCGTCAAGTACGTCGTCTACGGGGAAGGGCAGATCAGGACGTGACGGCCAGTCCCGAGAAGGGCGAGCCGCGCTTCGCTTCGGTCGACGAGGTCCGAGAAGGGTTGGCCACGGCGGGCTACATCGCCGACGACGGCCTGTCGGGGGTCGTGTACCTCGCCGACCGGCTTGCCAAGCCCATCCTGGTCGAGGGCCCTGCAGGCACCGGCAAGACCGAGCTCGCGAAGGCGACGGCAAGCTTCCTCGGCTCCAGGCTCATACGCCTGCAGTGCTACGAGGGCCTTGACGAGGCCAAGGCGCTCTACGAGTGGAACTACAAGAAGCAGCTGTTGCGCATCCAAATCGAACGCGGGGCCGAAGGCGGTGGGGATGCGCGGCCGCTCGGCTGGGAGTCACTCGAGGAGGACCTGTTCTCCGAAGAATTCCTCTTGACCCGGCCCCTTCTCGAGGCGATCCGCGCCAGCGACCCCGTCGTGCTGCTCGTCGACGAGATCGACCGTCTCGAGATCGAGACCGAAGCGCTCCTGCTCGAAGTCCTGTCCGACTACCAGGTCTCGATCCCGGAGCTCGGCACGATCCGTGCGACCCAGATCCCTCTCGTCTTCCTCACGTCCAACAACACCCGCGACCTCTCGGAGGCCTTGAAGCGGCGCTGCCTGTTCCTGCACCTCGACTACCCGTCGCTCGAGCGCGAACGGGCGATCGTGCTCGCCAAGGTCCCTCAAGTGACCGAGGAGCTCGCGGACCAGGTCGCACGGATCGTCAGGTCGCTGCGCTCGCTCGACCTCAAGAAGCATCCGTCCATTTCCGAGACGATCGACTGGGCCCGCACGCTCGTGCTGCTCGGGATCGAGGCCGTGGACTCCGACACCGCGCGTTCCACGCTGCACGTCTTGCTCAAGCACCGCTCTGACATCGAAGTCGCGGCCAAGGAGCTTGCTGTCGTGTCCGGGTACTGACCGCCGGCGCAGAGCGGAGCCCTCGCCCGTGCTCGACGTCCTCACCGGTTTCGTAGCCGAGTTGCGCCATGCCGGCCTTCCCGTGTCGGTGGCAGAGGAGGCCGATGCAGCGGAGGCCGTCGGCCACCTGCCGCTCGAGGACCGACAAGCGATCAAGTTCGCCCTCGGCGCGACGCTCGTGAAGTCCGCGAATCACTGGCGGGCCTTCGACACCGCCTTCGAGATCTACTTCTCGATGCGGGGACCGCAGTTCTCGGTCGGCCAGGATGAAGCCTTGCCCGGCACCGGCCCCGGGCTCGTACCAGGTGAGGGCGAAGGCCGAATGGCTTCAACCGGCGACATGGAGCCGGTCACGCCCGAGGAGATCGCGGCGATGCTGTTCAAAGCCCTCCGCGATGGCGATCAGGTGCTGCTCGGCGCTGTCGCACGCCTCGCGGTGGCGCGTTTTTCGGCGATGGAGGCGGGGCGTCCGGTCGGCGGCACGTACTACCTCTACAGGACGCTCCGGAATCTCGACCTTGACGGCGTGCTCGCCCGGCTCGTGGCCGAGGCGCGCGCGCTTGCAGGCGACGGGGCCGGGGTGCCCGACGCGGCGGTGCACGGCGAGGCTCCGGGCGGCCCGGTGCTGCGAGGCCGACGCCCAGGTCGGCTGACCGCTCTCGAGGAGCGACTGCTCGAGGACGAGTACCGCGCCCGCATCGATGAGCTGAAGAAGGAGATCGAGGCCGAGATCAGGCGCAGACTGGTCGCCGACCGAGGAGCCGAGGCGCTCGCTCGTAGCGTGCGCAAGCCGTTGCCGGAGGACGTCGACTTCATGCACGCGACGCGCGACGAGCTCGAGGCGATGCGCAAGGCCATCCAGCCCCTCACGCGCAAGCTGGCGACCCGACTCGCCCGCAAGCGCCGCCACCTGCACAGGGGCCCTTTGGACTTCCGCTCGACTATGAGGCACTCCCTCTCCTACGGGGGTGTGCCGGTCGAGCCGCGTTTCAAGCATCCCAAGCAGGCAAAGCCCGAGATCTGGGTCGTCGCCGACATCTCGGGTTCGGTGGCGGCGTTCGCCCGTTTCACCTTGCATCTCGTCTATGCGATCGCGTCTCAGTTCTCCAAGGTGCGCAGCTTTGTGTTCATCGACGGCATCGACGAGGTGACAGGGATCTTCGACCGATCCGACACGGTGACCGAAGCGGTCCACCGGGTCAACCTCGAGGCAGACGTTGTCTGGGTGGACGGGCACTCTGATTACGGGCACGCCCTCACCGTCTTCTACGAACGGTGGGGCCATGAGATCGGGCCGAAGGCGAGCATCTTGCTCCTCGGCGATGCGCGGAACAACTATCACGCCTCGCAGGCATGGGTTGTCCGCGAGCTTCGCAACCGCGCGCGGAGGGTGTTCTGGCTGAACCCGGAGCCCCGCTCGTACTGGGGGAGCGGCGATTCGATCCTGGAGCAGTACGCCCAGTACTGCGACGCCGCGTACGAGTGCCGCAACCTACGCCAGCTCGAGGCTTTCGTCGAGCACCTGATGTGACCTAGGAACGCCGTTGCCAGTTGCGTCGCCCGGGCCGGGGGGGACACCGGTATTGTTGATGAAATGGCGATCGCGTTCGAGCGGCAGTTCGCGCCCGAAAGGCGGGTCGCACCAGGCACGAGGCTCGTGATCGTCCGCCACGGCGAGGCTGTGAGCAACGCGCAGGATCTGGTCGCGGGCCATCTCGGTTGCCGCGGGCTCACCGAGCGAGGCCGGCTCCAAGTCGGAGCGCTTTCGGACCGTCTGCGGCGCACCGGCGAGCTCGAGGGTGCGGCAGCGCTGTACTCCAGCGTCCTGCGCCGCGCCGTGGAGACGGCGGAGATCCTCCTTCCCGTCCTCGGGGACGTCACCTACGAGGCCCGGTGCTCGCTCTGCGAGCGGCACCCCGGCGAGGCGGACGGGCTCACGTGGAACGAATTCGACGAGCGTTACGGGCCCCTGCTGCCAGGTGACGATCCCGACCGGCCGCTCTCGCCCGGTGGGGAGAGCTGGATCGAGCTCCTCGACCGGTCAGAGGACGCCCTGTACCGCCTCGCGGAGGCACATCCAGGCGAGCTGGTCGTGGTGTCGGGTCACGGAGGCGTCGTCGAGGCCTCGCTCATCCGGTTTCTCGCTTTGCCGTCGAACGGGAGCTTGGTCCGCTTGTTCCCCGACAACGCGTCGATGACCGAATGGGCCTTCACGGGGGCCCGGTGGTGGCTCGTCCGGTTCAACGACGCGGCCCACCTCGATCCGCACCGGCCGGGCGAACCCGCGGGATTGCGCGTTCCCGCCCCCTTATGGGTTCGCCGGGAACAGCCGGGCCTGGCCGCCCGCGCTTGACGAACGCCGGCCGCCCTTGACGAACGCCGGCCGCCCTTGACGAACGCGGGCCACGCTCGACCTCAGCAGGCGTAGTCGGGATCGAAGGGGTAGTCGTTCGGGCCGGGCGTCTCCTGTAGGAGCCATGTGACGCCGCCGGCGAAGGCATACTTCGCGCCGCAGTACGGTGCGAGCGCCGCCGGGGGGTAGTAGCCGGAGCTCGCGGGATACGGCGGTGAGGTCCAGTAGGCGCCCGCGACCCAGATGGGGACTTGCGGGCCCGATGGCACGTAGCCACCCGTGATTCCCTGCCACTGCACCGAAGTCGAGTAGATCCCGGCTGTGAGCCTCAGGGAGTGCAAGTAGTCGAGCGCGCCCTGGATCGTCGCGGAGTTCAGCGCCTGGTTGCAGGACCAGTACTGGCCACAGAGGTCGTTCTCGATGTCGAGCCACCACACCTGCGACGAGGCACCCTCCGAGGTCGCGTACTGCACGGCGTCCTCCGCCGCGTTGTAGCCGTAGTTGTAGGCGAGGCAAGCCGTCAGAGAGGCGGCCGGGAGATCGGAGCACGTCCCCGCCGGGCCCTGCTGGTCGATCGTGTCGGATGACGACGGGGAGTTGAGGAACATGTATAGGTCGTAGGGTGCACCGCCGGTCCCCTGGGCGTCTGCAGCCCACTTGACCTCCGCCTGCAGGCACGGGTTGTACTTGCCGACCGCCCATCCGTCGACGCCGACGATGGCGACGGTGTAATCGATGGTCCCCGAGGGGTAAGACGGCGAGCCGGGGAGCGCGACCGTCTCCGACGACCCGGGTTCGGCGCACTGGGGCCAGTTGATGTCGTAGCCGAAGCTGCCACTCGGGTACTGGAGCGACGAGGCAGTCGCAACCGGCATGGCGGCGATGGAGGTGACCGGCGAAGTGGCGAGCGCGCCGGTGAGCGCTTTGTGGGCGGTGGCGGTGCCGAAGCTGAGGACGGTGCCGTTCTGCTCGGCCATCCAGTCTCCTGAGCCGTCGGGGGTGATGGCGAGGCCCACGACGGGCGATGTGGCTCTCACCGGAGCGAAGGTCGCCAGGTGCACCGCGTCGCCGAAGCTGAACACGGTCCCGTTCGCGTCGGCGAGCCAGTACCCCCCGCCGTCAGGTGTCGCCGCCATCGCGACGATGGGCAGGCCCGCGGTGGAGGCATTCGCCGAGCCGTACAACAGGGCGTCACCGAAGTCGAAGACTCCTCCGGTGCTGCAGGCGATCCAGTAGCCGTTTCCGTCGGTGGTGGCCACTATCGCGATGACGTGGCCCGAGATCAGTGTCGCGATCGATCCGTGGTTCCTGGCGTCGCCAAAGGCCATCACATGGCCGGACGAGGTGACTAGCCAGTACCCGGCGCCGTCAGGAGTCGATGCTGCGGCCACGACCGGGTCCGGTCGAACCCTGCCCCCGGCACCGCCCTCATTGTGGGCATCGCCGAACGGGTACACGCTGCCGTCGGCGCCGATCAGCCAGTAGCCCTTGCGGTCAGGGGTGGAGACGAGGGCGATGATCGGAGCGACCAGGTGCTTGCCGAAAGCAGAGCCGTAGTAGGCGGCTCTCCCGAGTGCCGCCACCTTGCCGTTTGCCTCGGCGAGGTCGTAGGCGAGAGTGTCGGGAGGCGGCATCAGTACGGCAGTGATGGAGGTGACTGGAGAGCTGGAGCGAACGCCGGTGAGCGAGCCGCGGGCGGTGGCGTTGCCGAGGCTGAGCACGGTGCCGTTCTGCTCGGCCATCCAGGCTCCCGTGCCGTCGGGGGTGACGGTGAGACCCACGACTGGCGACTTGACGCCCACCGGAGACAGCTGTGCGAGGTGCAGCGCGTCGCCGAAGCTGAAGACGGTCCCGTTTGCCTCGGCGAGCCAGTACCCGCCGCCATCGGGCGTCGTCGCCATGGCGACGATGGGCAGGCCCACCGTGTTTGGCCCGAAGTAGAGCTGCGCATCACCGAAGGTGAAGACTCCGCCCGAGCTGAGCGTGATCCAATATCCCTTGCCGTCGGTGGTGGCCGCAATCGCGATGACGTGAGCCCCGATCGTTGGCGAGAGCGAGCCGTAGTTCTCCGCGTCACCGAAGGCCATCACATGGCCGGACGAGGTGACGAGCCAGTACCCGCCGCCGTCGGGAGTCGCCGCGGCGGCCACGACCGGGTCCGGTCGCACCTTGCCCCCGGCATCGCCCTCGTTGAGGGCATCCCCGAACGGGTAGACGCTGCCGTCGGCGCCGATCAGCCAGTAACCCCTGCGGTCAGGAGTGGAGACGAGGGCGACGATGGACGCGGCTAGCGCCATGCCGTACGCGGAGCCGTAGTAGGCGGCGCCCCCGATCGCCTCCACCTTGCCGTCGGCCTCGGCGAGGTCGTAGGCGAGGTTGCTGGGAGGTGGCACCACTACCGCGGCGATGGAAGTGACGGGGGAGGTGGCCAGCACACCTGCGAGCGAACCGTGGGCGGTGGCCGTGCCGAGGTTGACGACTGTGCCGCTCTCCTCTGCCATCCAGGCCCCTTTGCCGCTGGGAGTGACTGTGAAGCCCACGACGGGCGATGTGAAGTCCACCGGGGACGTCGGTGCGAGGTGCGGCGCGTCGCCGAAGCTGAACACCGTCCCGTCCGCGTCGGCGAGCCAGTACCCGCCGCCGTCGCGCGTCGCCGCCATCGCGACGATGCCGAGACCCGGCGTGCCGGCCTTCGCGGATCCGTAGAAAGGCGCGTCGCCGAAGTGGAAGACGCCTCCGGTGCTGCAGGCGATCCAGTATCCCTTGCCGTCGGTGGTGGCCACGATCCCCACGACATGGGCCCTGATCGGCGTCGTGATCGAGCCGTAGCTCTCGGCGTCGCCGAAAGCCATCACCTGGCCGGACGAGGTGACGAGCCAGTACCCGGCGCCGTCGGGAGTCGCGGCAGCGGCCACGACCGGGTCCGGTCGCACCTTGCCCCCGGCATCGCCCTCGTTGAGGGCATCCCCGAACGGGTAGACGCTGCCGTCCGCGCCGATCAGCCAGTAACCGTTGCGACCAGGGGTGGATACCAGGGCGATAATGGGCGCGACGAGGTAGGTGCCGAACGCCGAGCCGTAATAGGCGGCCCCGCCCAGCGGCTCCACCTTGCCGTTGGCCTCGGCGAGGTCGTAGGCGAGCTCGGGCGTCACGGTGGCCTGCGTGCTTGCGGTCGACTTCGAGGCAGTGAGCGCCGCGCTCGGGGCGCTCTCGGGGAATTGGCGCGGCGTGACGGTGCCGAGCCGCGGCGTGGCGCCGGCATCGCGAGCGCTGAAGAACGAACCGGTGCTGAGCCCGAGCCCGAACGCGATCGCGACAACGGGGATCATGGCAAGACGGCTCGGCCGGCGCCGGCCACTCATGATCGATGTCACTGCCATGGCACCTCATGATTCGGGGCGTCCCCGCAGCTTGCGGGTGAGCCGTGGAGCGCCGGCTGCTCGCCGACGGGTCCGGAGCGCGGTGCGATCCTCTTGTGAGCGTTGTGAACGCTAAGAGTGGATCCTAGACCACTCATCGTCACAAATACAAAACTTTGATCACTTTGTCATCTTTGACCCCAGAACCACCAGGTGCTGGGGCTCATCCTCGCAGGAGCTCCGCCACGCGGAACGCGAGGTCGGTGGACTGACGGGCGTTGAGGCGGGGGTCGCACGTGGTCGTGTAGCGCAACGGTAACTGCGCTTCGAGGATGCCCTCGATGCCGCCGAGGCACTCGGTGACGTCGTCACCGGTCAGCTCGATGTGCACTCCTCCCGGCCAGCTTCCCTCGGCCTTGTGAACAGCGAAGAACCCTTGGATCTCTCCGAGCACGTCATCGAAGTGGCGTGTCTTGTGGCCGGACTCGCTCGAGAAGGTGTTGCCGTGCATCGGATCGCAGACCCAAGCCACCGGGTGGCCGGTGGCAACCACCGCGCGAACGAGCGGCGGGAGGGCGCTTCGCACCTTGTCGACACCCATTCGGGTCACGAAGGTGAGCCGACCGGGTGCCCGATCGGCGTTCAGTCGCTCACAGAGCGATATCGCCTCGTCAGGGGTCGCGGTCGGCCCGAGCTTGACCTCGACCGGGTTCCCGATCCCCGACGCGAACTCGACATGAGCGCCGTCAATCTCGCGGGTGCGCTCCCCGATCCAGAGAAGGTGGGCGGAGCAGTCGTACCAACCACCGGTGAGCGAGTCCCTTCGGGTGAGCGCTTCCTCGTAGTCGAGCAGCAAGGCCTCGTGGCTGGTGAAAAGGTCGACCTGGTGAATGGGCGAGTCGACCGAGAGGTCGACCCCGCACGCGTTCATGAACCGAAGCGCGCGGTCGATCTCCTCCGCTATCGCTTCGAAGCGCTGACCCTCGGCGCTCGTCGCGAGAAACTGGAGATTCCAGAGGTGCACCTGTGACAGGTCGGCAAAGCCACCTTTGGTGAAGGCACGAAGCAGGTTCAGCGTCGAGGCCGACTGGTGGTAGGCAGCCAGCATGCGTCGGGGATCGGGCACTCGCGCGGACCGAGTCGGCATGTCGCCGTTGATGATGTGGCCCCGGAACACAGGCAGCTCGACCTCGCCTATGAGCTCTGTCGCCGAAGAGCGAGGCTTGGCGAACTGGCCGGCGATGCGGCCGACTTTCACGACCGGGACACCCGAGCCGTAGGTGAGCACGACAGCCATCTGCAAGATGACCTTCAACTTGTCGCGGATCGAGTCGGCCGAGAAGTCGTCGAAGGACTCGGCACAGTCGCCGGCTTGGAGCAGGAACGCCTTGCCGGCTGCGACATCGCCGAGGGCGCGAGTCAAACGGCGCGCCTCGCCGGCGAACACGAGCGGTGGGAGCGCCGCGAGCTGGGCAAGGACCTCGACGTGCGCGACGGGATCGGGCCATGACGGCTGGTGGGCAGCGGGGCGCGTGTGCCACGAGGACGGGTGCCAGCCCGTCGCCGGAGCCGGCTCTTGTGTCGCGGAGGTGGTGTTGCCGAAGAGATCCTGTTGTCCCGAATCCGATGTGGTCCTCACCTCACCAGCGTACGCAGCCGCGCGAGCCGGACCTCGCGGACCAGCGGCCCGAGGACCGGACGCGGCCCGGGACGAGCCCGAGCGGTCGCTACGCTTCGCTCGTGAGCGGGTTTCGGCGACTCGGCATCCTCGGGGGAACCTTTGATCCCGTGCACGTCGGTCATCTCGTGGCAGCCGTGAACGCACGACATGAGCTCGGCCTCGACCAGGTACTCCTCGTCGTAGCGAACGAGCCCTGGCAGAAGGTGGGGAACCGCCCTGTCACGCCCGCCGCCGACCGCTTGGCGCTGGTGGAGGCCGCGGTCGAAGGTGTCGAGGGGCTCGAGTCAAGTGGCATCGAGATCGAGCGGGGCGGGCCCTCCTACACCGCCGACACCGTCGCCGAGCTCGAAGCCCGGTGGCCCGGCGTCGAGTTGAACCTGATCGTCGGCGCCGATGCCGCCGCAGGGCTCGGGTGCTGGGAGCGGATCGCCGAGGTTCGATCCAAGGTCGTCCTTGTCGTGGTCAACCGGCCAGGCACCACGATCGACGCTTCAGGCCCGGACAGCCCCCTTGTAGGCTGGGACGTCCGCATGGTCGAGGTGCCGGCGCTGGAGATATCGAGCACCGACCTGCGTGATCGGGTTGCGTCGGGACGCCCCCTAGACTTTCTCGTTCCCATGCCTGCTATCCACGTCATCCGCGAACGCGGCCTGTACCCTGTGTCCAGATGAGCCGCCACGGGAAGCTCCGGTTCGCACCCCAGGATGCGTCCGGTCGTGTGCGACGTGCTGGCACAGTTCGCTTCGATCGGCTCGACCAAAGGGCCTTCGGGTCGCGTTGAGTCCTGACTGCGTGTTTGTCGCGGCTCGTGCCGCTTCGTCAAAGACCGCCGATTCGACCGTAGTTCTCGACGTCGGAGACCTGCTCGGGATCACGGACCACTTCGTGATCACCAGCGGGAGCAACGTGCGCCAGGTCCGCACCATCGCCGAGGAGATCGAGCTGCGCGTCAAGGAGCAGGGGGGCGGCTCGCCCCGTTACATCGAGGGCCTGGACGACGCCCGCTGGGTGCTGTTGGACTACGGCCAGTTCGTGGTCCACGTGTTCCTCGCCGAGGCCCGGCGGTACTACGAGCTGGAACGACTCTGGGCCGATGCGCCCCGGGTGGAGCAGGCCGGCCGGGCGGCACATCGCGTCGGGGTCGAGCTCTAGGGTCTTCGCAGCAGGTAGCAAAGCTCCACGACACGGCGCAGCATGGTCACGGGACCAGTTGCGCGTAGTCTGAGCGGTACACGACGAAGCTTGTCGCGAGTGAGCCGTTGCCAACCACAGGCAGGATGATCGCGCCGTCGTACTCGAACAGGACGCCGTGGACCTGCGGGAGGGACGTCACGGTGTAGACGATCTGCGCGTACTCGTAAGTCGCCTGACCCGGGCGGGGTGATCCGAAGCTGGAGTCGAGCACCACGGTCAGATCGCCCCCGGTCAGGGCACCAGCGATGAGGTTGGCCGATGACGGGATCGCGCTTTGGATCCCTTGGTCCAACTCCGTCGACGCCGGTCCCGCCTCGAGAGCGTCAAGCATCTCCTGGGGCGTCGGCGGTGGGCGAAGGTACCGAACTCGTCCCACCAGCTGAGCGTCCGGTCCGAGAAGGTAGATCTCCTCCGGTATGGCACCGAGCAGCCTGGAGACGCTTGGGATGGTCGCGTTCGGCTCGCTCAGGGCGAGCGGCATCTCGTCGGCGGGTATCGCCTGTGGCGAGTTGTCGATCGGGAGCCCGCAGCCGGCAACGGCGGTCATGACTGCAGCAAGGCACCCGAGCGCGACGAGCCGCCGTAGTCTCACGCCACAACCTCACTCCAAGCAGGGAGCTCAACGACAAAACGTGAGCCTCCGCCCAGACGGTCCTCGACCCAGACCCGACCGCCATGTTGACTCACGTGTTGTGCGACGATCGCCAGCCCGAGACCGGTGCCGTCGCCGAGTCCGCGGCGCCGCCCCGTGGAGCCCCGCGAGAACCGCTCGAAGATCCGTTCCCGCTCCTCGAGAGCGATCCCCGGCCCGGCGTCCTCGACGAGGAAACGCACGGAGTCGCCGTGATCTTCGATGGCCAACAGTGTCACACCGCCGGCGTAACGCTGCGCGTTCTCGAACAGGTTGGCGAAAATCCGTTCGAAACGGCGTTTGTCCACCAGGATGTGCTGTGACGCGACTCCCGGCGCGAAACGTATTGGCACGTCTGTGCCGGTCGCTTGGACGGTGTGCTCGACGAGCGATCCCACGGTCACCTCGTCGCGGGAGATGTCCCCCGGCTTTGCGTCAAAGCGCGAGATCTCGAGGAGCTCGTCGACGAGCCGCCGGAACCTTCGGACCTCGGCCCCGAGAAGATCGAGCGCCTGGAGCGCCCTGGGCGGCAATTCGTCGCGTCGGGCCTCGAGGACCGAGAGCGAGTTGGCAAGGGTCGTGAGCGGAGAACGGAGCTCGTGGTTGACGTCGGAGGTGAAGCGGGCCTCCCGTTCGATGCGTTCTTGAAGTTGGTCCACCATCTGGTTGAAAGCTGAAGCGAATGGCGCGAGATCGGCGAAGTAGGAGCTCTCGAGGCGTGTGTCCAGGCGCCCTCCGGCGATCGCGAGCGCCGCCTGCGTGGTCTCGCGCAACGGCCGTAGCGTGCGGGCAGCCGCCCAACGGCCCAAGACGGCCCCGGCCACCGTGGTGATCAGGGCTGCGATCGTGAGAGCGGCCAGCAGTGCGTGCAAGGTCTTTGTGAGGTCTGACAAATCGAAGATCTCGAAGTAGGCGGCATTCACGCTGCGAGAGGCGGACTCGGCGTGGATCGGCACGCCGACGACGAGCTGCGCAACCCCGGCAGACCCGATGAGCTGCCAGGCCGGTGAGCCCGCGAGCACGCGCGCTCTGAACGCCGTGGGCATTTGACGGGGCGACACGGTCGCGGCCGACGGGTACCAGTGGCTCGTGCTGTATATGAGCGAGTCGGTGTTCGGGCCGGAGTCGAGCGTGGTGATCAGTGCCGGGATGTACGCAGTCGGAACTCGGAGCTCGCCCCGCAGCAGGACTGCGTTGGCCAAGGCCTGGTGCCGCATGGAGGCGAGCTGCTGGTTGACTATCGAGGTCCGGACCGCTACGTAGCCGATACCTGCCAGGACGCCGGAGAGGGCCAGGGCCCCGAGAGCGAAAGCGGTGGTGACCCTGGCGCGCAGCCCGAGGCGTCTTCTTTGACGCACGTGGGCAGGCTCAGGGACATTCGTCGGAAGGGCCGGGGACTCTGGCGAAGCCGGATCTGTCGGCGCACCGTCGGCCTCCATGGCTATGGAGCGAGCTTGTATCCGAGGCCGCGCACCGTGAGCACGTGGCGCGGCTCACTGGGGTCATTCTCGATCTTGGTGCGCAGGCGCCGAACGTGGACGTCGACGAGCCGTCCGTCTCCGAAGTAGTCGTAGCTCCAGACACGTTCGAGCAGCTGCTCGCGCGACAGCACCTTGCCGGCGTTGGCGGCGAGCTCACAGAGCAGCAAGAACTCGGTGCGCGTCAGGTGGACCTCCTCGCCGCTGCGGCGCACGACGCCGGCCTCCGGAAGGATCTCGAGATCACCGAACTCGAGTTGCACGAGTCCCGGTTCGCCGGCGCGCGCCCTTCGCAGCAACGCTCGGATGCGAGCTGCGAGCTCCTTGGGCTCGAACGGCTTGGTGACGTAGTCGTCCGCGCCGGCCTCGAGGCCGGCCACGACGTCATGGGTATCGGTGCGGGCCGTGACCATGATGATCGGCACCGCGCTCGCCTTTCGGAGCTCGCGACAGCACTCGAAGCCGTCCATCCCCGGCAGCATGATGTCGACAACGAGCAAGTCGAACGGATTTGAGACAAGGGCTTGAGTCTGGAGCTCAATCGCCTCTTCGCCGGTGCCCGCCTCCTCGACCTCGTAGCCTTCGTCCTCGAGGGAAAGTCGCATGGAAGTGCGGATCCGTTCGTCGTCCTCCACTAACAGCACTCTGTGAGCCATGGCTCCATTGTCGCTCAACTTGGAGACTCCGGGGGCCAAGAGCAAATTTAAAGGATGGAACAGCACTTTTCGCGCGCCACTCGGGTACCGTGGAGCTGTGGGCTTCGAGCTCGAGAATTTCGTGCGCTCGCTCGCGTCGGACGCGTCGGCGACTCGCCGGGCGTACCGGAGCGATGTCGAGGCGTTCGTGGCGTGGGCGGCCCGGGCCGGAGTCTCGGACCCGGAGAAGGTCGACCGTCTCATGCTGCGACGCTATTTGGCGTACCTGGCCACGCGCAGGTATTCCCGCAGGACAATCGCCCGAAAGGCCGCCGCCATCCGGCGTTATTTCGCGTGGCTGCGCCGTCACGAGCTCGTCACCGTCGACCCTTCCCGGCGCCTGTCCGCCCCTGCAGGGGAGGCGCGCCTGCCGCGCGTGCTCGCGCCGTCGGAGCTGAAGGCTCTTCTCGAGCCCGAGCCTGACGCCGTGCGGGCGAGTCTGCCCGCGTCGGTCAACACACGAGATGATGCGCTGCTCGAGCTTCTCTATGGCAGCGGGCTGCGGGTCGCAGAGGTCTGCGGGCTCGGACTGGGCGATGTCGACCTGAAGACCCGGTCGGTCACTGTCTGGGGAAAGGGTGGCAAGCAGCGCCGCGTGCCGATGAGCCACCCGGCTGCCGAGGCGCTCGGTCGCTATGTCACCTCCGGGCGTGGAGCGCTCGTCAACGGGTCGACTCCTGCGGGTTCGCTCTTCGTCAACCGTCGCGGCCGCCAGATGACTTCTCGGGACGTGCGCCGGGTTCTGGACCGGCGTTCACCGGTGCCGACTCATCCGCACGCACTCCGTCACACCTATGCGACCCATCTTGTCGATGGCGGGGCGGATCTGCGAGTTGTCCAGGAGCTGCTCGGTCACGCGAGCTTGAGGACGACGGAGATCTACACCCACGTGTCCACCGATCGACTGGTCGGAGCGTACCGAAGCGCTCATCCGAGAGCGTGATGACCCAGACCGGGACCGACCGTCTCCAGTCTGTCGAGGAGTTGTGGGCGGATTTCAAGTCGACGGCGGACCAGTCCGCGCGCGATCGGCTGATCCTTCACTACTCGCCGCTCGTGAAGTACGTCGCCGGGCGTGTGGCCGCCGCGATGCCAAGTCACGTCGACTACTCGGACCTGGTGAGCTACGGCATCCTCGGGCTGATCGACGCCATCGAGAAGTTCGACCCTTCCAGGGCGATCAAGTTCGAGACCTACGGCGTTCCGCGCGTTCGAGGTGCCATCCTCGACGAGCTCCGGTCGATCGACTGGGTGCCGCGCTCGGTTCGCGCCAAGGCAAGGGCGGTCGACTCGGCACTCTCCAAGCTCGAAGGCCGGCTCGGCCGTTCACCGACGGATCTGGAGCTCGCGGACGAGCTGGAGATGACGACGAGCGATCTTGACGACATCCTCCGCCAGACTTCACGAGCCGGGCTGCTACAGCTCGACGACGTCCTTTTCCGGCAGGGCGGAAGCGGAGGCCAGACGCTCGGCGACACCCTGCAGGACCAGGGGGATGCTCCCGGCGCGACCATCGAGCTCGAAGAGACCCGGCGACAGCTCGCGAAGGCGATCCAACGGCTGGACGACCGTGAGCGCAAGGTGCTCACGTTGTACTACTACGAGGGTCTGAACCTTGCCGAGATCGGCGAGATTCTCGGAGTGACCGAGAGCCGCGCCTGCCAGATCCACACCAAGGCGGTGCTCCACCTGAGGCAACGGCTGCGCGACGAGCTGACCTGACGCCTGGCGCCCGGGTCGCGGCCTGTGATGAAGCCGTACGGCTGACCAGCTACCATGGCAGTGAGGCCTGATCGGGCCTCTTTCAAAGTACGTCCTGGCATGCCCGCGGTCGTCCTTCGGGGCGCGGTGCCGGGATTGACTCAACCGTCGGGAGGAGAATCGCGTGGCTGTTGTCACGATGAAGCAACTGCTCGAGGCCGGAGTGCACTTCGGCCATCAGACTCGTCGTTGGAACCCGAAGATGAAGCGCTTCATCTTCGGCGAGCGCAACGGCATCTATATCATCGACCTCAATCAGACCTTGGAGCGGGTGGACACCGCCTACTCCTACGTGAGGGATCTCGTTGCCGGGGGCGGGGTGATCCTCTTCGTCGGCACGAAGAAGCAGACCCAGGATCCCGTGGCGGAGTTCGCCGTCGCGTGCGGCATGCCCTATGTCAACCAGCGCTGGCTCGGAGGCATGCTGACCAACTTCCAGACGGTTGCGGGCCGCGTCCGCAAGCTCGTCGAGCTCGAGGCAGCACGCACCGCCGGTGACTTCGCCGCGATGCCGAAGAAGGAGGCGCTCTCTCACGAGCGCGAGCTCGAGAAGCTCGATCGGAACCTTGGTGGCTTGCGCCGGTTGGACCGGCCGCCGGATGCGATCTTCGTGATCGACACCAAGAAGGAGCACATCGCCGTCACCGAGGCGAACAAGCTGCACCTGCCCGTCGTGGCGGTTGTCGACACCAACTGTGACCCGGATGTCATCGACTACGTGATCCCAGGGAACGACGACGCCATTCGGGCTGGTCGGCTCATGTGCAGGGTCATCGCCGACGCCGTCGTCGAAGGCCGGTTCATCGCTTCGCGTCGCGCCTCGGATGCAGCCAACAGGGCCCGCCGCGCGAGCCAGGAGCCCATCTTGCAGATGGCAGCGCCGCCGATGACCGAACCGGCAGCCTCTTCGACGGCCTCAGGGATCGAGGCCCCGCTCGTCGAGCCCGTGGCCGAGGAGGCCCCGCCCGTCGAGCCCACGGCCGAGGAGGCCCCGCCCGTCGAGCCCACGGCCGAGGAGGCCCCGCCCGTCGAGCCCACGGCCGAGGAGGCCCCGCCCGTCGAGCCCGTGCAGATCTCGGAGGAGGTCGCCGAACCGGCCCCAGTCGCGCACGCCGCTGAAGCACCGGCAGTCGCGGGGGAGGGTGGCCCGAGCGGCGCGATCACACAAGAGACGGCGGAAGAGAACCTGGCCGCCCCGGTCACTGAGCTCGTTACGGAGGATTGAAACAGATGGCAGCAATCACAGCGAAGGAGGTGCAGGCGCTCCGGAAGAAGACGAGCGCCGGGATCCTGGACTGCCGGCGTGCGCTCGAGGAGGCCGATGGCGACATGGACGAGGCCGAGCGCATCCTCCGGGAGAAGGGCATCATCAGCGCCGCGAAGCGTCAGCATCGCGAGCGCACCGAGGGAGCGGTCGCAGTCGTCGTCCACGGGGGTCACGAGCCCGTAGGCGCGATCGCGATGCTCGAATGCGAGACCGACTTCGTCGCGAAGTCGCCCGAGTTCGTCTCGCTCGTCGAGGAGATCGCGAACGAGCTCGCCTTGAAGGGTGAGGGCGGCCTCGCTCAGTACTCGGATCGGATCGAGAACCTGACGCTCGTCTCGAAGGAGAACATCGCGCTCGGCCAGACCGTCCGCTTCGACGCTCCTGAGTCCGCGATCATCGGCAGCTACCTGCACCTGCAGAACGGTCGCGGCGTGAACGCCGTGCTCGTGGAGGTGACTGGAGCCGACGAGGCACTCGCTCACGACATCGCCCTCCACATCGCGTTCGCACGTCCGGAGTACCTGCGGCGTGAGGACGTGCCTGCCGAGCAGATTGAGGACGTCCGCCAGACGGCGGCGGCGATCGCGCGCAACGAGGGCAAACCGCCGGCCGCGCTGGACAAGATCGTCGAAGGTCGGCTCCAGGGCTGGTACAAAGAGCGCGTCCTGCTCGACCAACCGTTCGTGCGGGACGAGCAGTACTCGATCGGGCAGCTGCTCGGCGGTGCGCAGCTGCTCCGTTTTGCTCAGGCTGTCGTCGGCTCATGAGCAGGGAGGTACGGCACTTGTGACCGAAGTGGCACTCGGCGAAGTTGGGGGAGCCCGGCCTCGGTGGCACCGGGTCGTGCTGAAGCTCTCCGGCGAGGCCCTGGCAAGCTCGTTGTCCGACGAGACCATCGACGCGTCGACCGTGGGGCGTCTCGCCAAGGAGATCGGAGCCGCCCAGAGCGAGCTTGACATTCAGATCGCGATCGTCGTTGGTGGCGGCAACATCTGGCGAGGCACCACTGGGGCCGGCCAAGGAATGGACCGTGCGACCTCGGACATCATGGGAATGCTCGGCACGGTCATCAACGCGCTCGCGTTGCAGGACGCGCTCGAACATGTCGGCTGCCCGACCCGCGTGCTGTCGGCCATTCACATGGCCGAGGTCTGCGAGCCCTACATCCGGCGTCGCGCCATCCGGCACCTGGAGAAGGGTCGTGTCGTGATCTTCGCAGCGGGTATGGGCAACCCCTACTTCACGACGGACACTCCTGCCGCGTTGCGGGCTGCCGAGATCGAGGCCGACGCGATCTTGAAAGGAACCCATTCCGGAGTAGACGGGGTCTACAGCGCCGACCCTCGCCATGACGCGAGCGCCACCCGGTATGAGGAGATTGGGTTCCTGGAGGTCGTGAGCAGAGACCTGCGGGTCATGGACCACACTGCCGTCACGTTCTGCCGGGACAACGCGATCCCAATCCTCGTCTTCGATCTCATGCAGGAAGGCAACATACGAGCTGCCCTGGTGGGCGAGCGGATAGGTACGCTGATCAGGTGACTGACGGAGCGCTCATCGAGGCCGCGCTCGCCGACAGCGGTGAGCGCATGCACAAGGTCGTCGAACACACCAAGGCCGACTTTGCAATGGTTCGGACGGGCCGGGCGTCACCGGCGCTCGTCGAGAAGCTCAGGGTGGACTACTACGGCAGTGAAGTCCCGCTGCAGCAGATAGCGGGATTCAGTGTGCCCGAACCCCGTGTGCTCGTGGTCAACCCCTACGACAAGGGCGCGATGAAGGCTGTCGAGAGGGCGTTGATCAGCTCCGACCTCGGTATCTACCCGTCGAACGACGGGCAGGTGTTCAGGCTGGTGTTCCCCGAGCTCAACGAGGAGAGGCGCAAGGAGTTCGTGAAGGTCGTGAAGCACCGAGCCGAAGAAGGACGAGTCGCCGTGCGCAACGTCCGTCGTGCAACTCGCCATGACCTCGAAGCCCTGGAGCGGGAGGGCGACATCTCTTCGGACGACCTCGATCGCGCCGAGAAAGAGCTGGAGAGCCTGACCCACGACCAGATCGCGGAGATCGACAGGCTCTTGAGCCACAAGGAAAGGGAGTTGCTCGAGCTCTGAGCATCGGCGGTCCGGCACCTAGCCGTCGCCGCGCCAGGAGCCTTCGATGTCGTGGCACGTGAAGACGATGCCGGCGGCACCAGAGGAACCTGCGAGGGAGGAACTGTGGAGGAGGGACAAGAGCCCCAGGAGACCAGCGAGCCGGTCGCCGAACGGGCTCGGATCGCCGGCGTAGAAGCCGGGATCGCGGCCGGGTTGGTGCCGCCGAGCGAAGCTCTGGCGCGCCCTCGCTCCGAGCCGGCCGAGGACACTTCCGCTCCGGCGAGCCCCGACGAAGCGCCGGAAGCCCCCGGCCCACAGTCACTGGTCGAGATGCTTGCTTCCTACGAGCTCCCTGACTGGACGGACCCGCCGACCTTGCAGGTTCCTCGCGTGCTCTTGGACCTCGAGCAGGAGGCGGCGGTGGAACGGGGTGGTCCGCTCCCCACACCGCCAGGGGGACCTGTGTGGCGCGAACGTCAGGAGGACTGGAACGACAGCGACGCCATCCTTGCCGACCTTGCCAATGCCGGCCTCAGTGTGACGGCCTCGGAGGAGTCGTCGTCCGACAACCCCTTCGCCTACGACTTCCTCGACGACGGCAGCGAGGCTTCCTGGATCGCCCGGAACGAGGTTCCTGAGTTTTCGACGCAGCCGCCACGATCGGCGGACGCACCGTCACCAGTCGCCGGACCGGAGCCGCCTCCAGTCGAGGCGCCCGACGCACTTGTCGCGGCAGAGGCGAGCCCCGTCGCCGCAACCCTCGCAGGCGACCCCGACGAGGCTGCGGCAGCGCCTCTGCGGCGCCGGCGCCACGTTGCGCGCCGGGCCCGCCCTCGGGCGCAGCGGTCGCTCGTGGTCGGAAGGGCCGGCAACGACGCACCTCGCCGCAACCCGGTCGTCGCCACCCTCACCGGCGTCGTGCTCGCCGCCGTCTTGCTCCTGTGCTTTTTCGCCGGGCCTCCTGCGGTTCTGGCTCTGGTAGCTGTAGCCGTAACGCTCGCGACAGCTGAGCTCTACAACTCGTTGCGCCTCGCCGGGTATCGGCCGGCGACGTTGCTGGGCCTGGTAGCCGTGCCGGGAGTGATCATCGCCGCGTACTTCCGGGGGCCCGACGCGATCGTGCTCGCCTTCGTGATCTTCATCGTGGTCGCAATGGTCTGGTATCTCGCCGGCATCACGCGCCGTTCGCCGCTCACCAACCTCTCTGTCACCGTCCTCGCTTTCGGCTGGACGGGAGTGCTCGCGGCGTTCGCGGGGCTTCTGGTCGACCCGAGGATCTTCCCGAATCGTCACGGGATCGCGTTCATGCTGGGCGCGATCATCGCCGCGGCCGGTTACGACATCGGTGGCTATGTGGTCGGCAGCCGCTTCGGAAGGCACAGCCTCGCCCCGTCGGTGAGCCCGAACAAGACCTGGGAGGGCCTGGCAGGCGGTTGCGCGGTCGCGATCGGGGCGTCGGCAGGCATCACGAGCCAGATCCACCCCTGGCACCTCGGCACGGCGTTCGTGTTGGGCCTCATCGTCGCGGTGGTGGCACCTTGCGGCGACCTCGTCGAGTCAATGATCAAGCGCGACCTAGGTGTGAAGGACATGGGGTCGCTCCTGCCGGGCCACGGCGGGATGCTGGACCGGATCGACGCTCTGCTCTTTGTCCTCCCAGCGGCTTATTACTTCGTTCGCCTGGCTCACGTGGGATGACCGGGATCATGGACCGGCCAATGCCGGTCCAGGCCACCGCTCCAGGGCCTCGAGACGACTCGCGCCGGCGGGTAGCCGTCGTCGGTTCGACGGGTTCGATCGGTGCCCAGACCCTCGATGTGCTCCGGTCGGCCCCGGACCGTTTCGTTGTCAGCGCGCTCGGGGCGGCTAGGTCAGTCGATCTCCTCGCGGCCCAGGCAGAGGAGTTCCACCCGGGGGTCGTCGCGATCGCCGACAGCGCGTTCGAGCGGAGGCTCGCCGAGCTGCTTCCCGCCGGCATCGAGCTACGCGCCGGTCCGGGTGCGCTGTCATCGCTCGTGGAGACTGCTGACGTGGTCCTGAACGCCGTAGTCGGGTTCGCCGGCCTCGGGGTGACGGTAGTGGCGCTGCGGGAAGGACGTCGGCTCGCTCTCGCGAACAAGGAGTCCTTGGTGGCCGGAGCGCCTGTGGTCCAGCGCGCCCGCTCCAGTCCGGGAGCCGAGCTGGTCCCGGTCGACTCCGAGCACGGCGCGATACACCAGTGCCTTGCCTGCGGCCGGCGCGAGGCAGTGGCCAGATTGGTGATCACAGCAAGTGGAGGACCGTTTCGGGGAAGGACCGCGGCCGATCTCGCATCGGTGACGGTGGCCGACGCCCTGGCCCATCCGACGTGGCAGATGGGGCCGAAGATCACGATCGATTCTTCGACGCTCATGAACAAGGGGCTCGAGGTCATCGAGGCTCGCGAGTTGTTCGACATCGACTACGACCGCATCGAGGTTGTGGTTCACCCCCAGTCGATCGTGCACTCCATGGTGGAGTTCTGCGATGGGACGACGATCGCTCAGCTCTCGGTTCCCGACATGCGCCTCCCGATCGGCTACGCGCTCGGCTATCCGGATCGTCTCGCTCACCCGTATGGCTCGCTCGACTTCTCCGCACCAGTTCACCTCGAGTTCGAGCCACCGGACTTCATGACTTTCCCGTGCCTCCGGCTCGCCTACGAGGCGGGGCGCGCGGGCGGCAGTGCGCCGGCGTGGCTGAATGCGGCCAACGAGGTCGCCGTGGCAGCCTTCCTGGGCGGTCGCATCCCGTGGGCGGCGATCGCCGAAGTCGTGGCAGACACGCTCGAGGCTCACGAGCCGGCGGACCTGGTGCTGGTGGAGGACGTTCTGGCGGCCGACGCGCTCGCCAGGGTGCGGGCCGCGAGTGCGGTCGAGTTCCGTGAGCGCGCGACGTGACGACTCAATAGGGCCTAGAAGCGGGAGACTTGTCCTGATGGACGACGCTTCAGGCGCTGGCGCGCCGCTCGCTCCTCAATCGCGGACGGCTGGGCTCGGGCCGCTGTTGCGGTTGGCTGTTGTCGTGGTCGCCGGCATCGTCGCCGCGATCGCGTTCGACGCGTTGCCCGTCCTGGTCGTGGTGCTCGCGCTAGTGGCCATGATCATGCTCCACGAGCTCGGCCACTTCGCCACAGCGAAGTGGAGCGGGATGAAGGTCACGGAGTACTTCCTGGGCTTTGGGCCGAGGTTGTGGTCGATGCGCCGGGGAGAGACCGAGTACGGCGTCAAAGCGATCCCGGCCGGCGGCTACGTCCGGATCGTCGGCATGACGATGCTCGAAGAGGTTGATCCGTCCGACGAGGCGCGCAGCTACCGCCAAGCATCTTTCCCCCGGCGCCTCCTGGTTGCCTTCGCCGGGTCGGGCATGCACGTCATCCTCGCGTTCGTGCTCTTGTTCTCGCTGTACGCCGTCTCTGGGGCACCGACCTTGACCTCCCCGACGATCTCGAGCCTCGGGCAGTTCTCGAAGGGCCTTAGCCCGGCACAACGCGCTGGGCTTAAGCCCGGCGACACGATCGTGGCCGTCGACGGGCGCAAGGTCACCGGTCTGGACTCGCTCATCACCTTCGTGAACAAGCACCCCGGTGATGCGCTCAGCTTCGTCGTGGACCGCGGCGGCCACGACCTGACCCTCCGGGTGACACCGGTCGACGGTCGCGACATCGTGGAGGTGATCGGCGGCCAGCGTGTCCAGGCCGCAAACCCCTCGGGGCCGCCGAAAGGGATCATCGGCGTCGCGCTCACCAACGTGCGGAACGTGTCGGTCGGTCCGTTGACCGCGGTCGGACGTGCCGGCTCGCAGCTCGGGTCCATGTTCGGCCAGACCTTCAGCGGGCTGGCCCAGGTCTTCTCGATACACGGGCTCAGCAATTTCGCCCACCAGGTCGCCGTGGCCGGAAACAGCCAAGCCTCCCGATCTTCGGGGACCTCGGGACAGGGATCAGGGGGAGGGACGATCCTGTCCATCGTCGGTGCCGTCCAGATCGGTGCCCAGGCAGCCAGGCAAGACGTCGCAGCGCTGCTGTACCTGCTCGCCGCTATCAACCTCTTCGTCGGCATCGTGAACCTGTTCCCCATGCTGCCCCTCGACGGAGGTCATGTCGCGATCGCAATCTACGAGCGGGCCCGTTCCCGCAAGGGGCGCAACTATCACGCGGACGTTGCCAAGCTCATGCCTGTCGCTTACGTCTTCCTGCTCTTTGTCGTGCTCGTCGGGCTCGGCGCTCTTTACATGAACATCGTCAACCCGGCTCAACTTCCTGGAGGCTGAGGGCCGGCCGCCGAAGCGGGCTCGCCCGGAACGACCGAGGCCCCCCGACGACACCCCGCTAAGCTGGCGATCGATGGCCAGAACAGGTGTGACGTTGGCCGAACGGCGCAAAACCCGCCAGATATCAGTGGGAAAGGTTCCAGTTGGCGGTGGCGCGCCCGTGTCAGTCCAGTCGATGACGGTGACGAAGACGGCGGACGCTGAAGGGACGCTCGCCCAGGTGTACGCGCTTGCCGCCGCCGGGGCCGACATCGTGCGTTGCACGTGCAACGAGCAGGAGGCGGCCGAGGGTCTGGCGATCATCGTCCCCCGGTCACCGGTGCCGATCGTGGCCGACGTGCACTTCCACTACGAGATGGCGCTCGCGGCCCTCGAGGCCGGGGTTAACGGGCTCCGGTTGAACCCGGGGAACTTGCGCAAGCCCGAGGAGATCAAGCTCGTCGCCTCTGAAGCGCGCGACCGCGGCGTTCCGATCCGAATCGGTGTGAATGCCGGTTCACTGCATCCCAGCTTGTACGAGAAGTACGGCGGCGCCACGCCCGAGGCGCTCGTCGAGTCCGCACGGATGGAGCTCGCCTACTTCGAAGAGGTCGGTTTCGACGACGTGAAGATCTCCGTGAAGGCCTCCAACGTCCCGCTCATGATCGAGGCGTACCGGCTGGCGTCGGAGACGTTCGACCACCCGCTTCACCTCGGGGTCACGGAGGCAGGTCCTCCTCCCGCCGGTTTGATAAAGGGCACGGCGGGCATCGCAACCCTTCTCGCCGAGGGCATAGGCGACACGATCCGCTACTCGCTCACTGCCGACCCGGTTCAAGAGGCGCGAGCCGGTCGTCAGCTGCTCGAAGCGCTCGGGCTTCGCGAGCGCAAGGGCCTGGACCTCATCGCGTGCCCATCCTGCGGCCGTGCGGAGATCGACGTGATCGAGATCGCGCGCAAGGTCCAAGAGGCGTTGGAATCCCGCTCGCTGCCGCTTCAGGTGGCGGTGATGGGCTGCGTGGTCAACGGGCCCGGAGAGGCCCGCGAGGCCGATCTCGGGATAGCAGCCGGGCGCCACAAGGGGCACCTGTTCATCAAGGGCAAGATAGTGCGAGTCGTGCCCGAGGACGAGATGGTCGAGGCTCTGGTCGCCGAAGCGGAAAAGCTCGTCGCCGAAGGTGTCGAGGCGCGTCTCGCCGCAGCGGATGCGGGCGCCGAGCTGGAGGCCGAAGAGGACCGCAAGGCGCTTTTCGAGGCCAAAGGCGGTGATGTCAACCACGCTGCGGAGCGCATTCAGATGATCCGCAAGACGATCGCCCACGAGCAGGAACCCCGCCCCTGAGCGACTGACCGCCGCGCAACGCGCGCGCAAGGCGAGAGACTTCCCCAAGATGACGGACTTCGAGCTTCGACGAATTGAGGAACACGAGATCAACGCCTTCGCGTCTTGTCAGGCGTCGGCGTTCGGTGGTCGCTACACGCCGGACAAGCTCGAAAGCCTGGCAGAGGACCTACGGCTCGACCGATCGCTCGCGGTCTTCGACGGTGGGGATCTCGTCGCCACGGCCAGTTCGTACGCGGTCCTGATGACGCTGCCGGGGCTCGTCCAGTGTGAGGTCACGGCGGTCACGGACGTCTCGGTGGCTCCGACGCATCGCCGCCGCGGGTTGCTCACCTCGATGATGCGTCGCCAGCTCGACGACCTCCGCTCGAGCAATGAGGCCGTGGCAGTGCTCTTTGCCAGCGAGGGAGCGATCTACGGACGCTACGGCTACGGCCCCGCGACCTTCGGTGCACGCTACGTGGTCGACAAGCGACGTGCCCGACTGCTGACACCTTTCGCAATGCCGTGCGGCCCCGGCTCGGGAGGCGGCCCCGGCTCGGTCCGGCTCGTCGAGCTGGCTCAGGCAGCCGAGGCGTTCCCCGCGGTCTACGGAGCATATGTGCCGACCCGAGTTGGTGAGCTTGACCGCCCGCACGGGGAGTGGGCGGAGTTGCTGGGGAACCCGAACGGAGCGGGCGAGGACGCGAGACACCGTTTCTTTGCGTGTTATGAGCAAGCTGGTCGCATCGACGGCTATGCCGTCTATCGCGTCGCAGCGATGGACCCTTCTGACCACTGGCGCCGCGCCGTGTTCGTGGAGGAGTTGTGCTCGCTGAGCGACGAGAGCTACATGTCTCTGTGGAGGTACCTGCTCGGCATCGACCTCACCGAGGAGCTGCGCACCCGCAGCCGGCCGGTCGACGAGCCTTTGCGGTATCTCCTCGAAGATCAACGGCACCTTCGCACGGCAAGCTTGGGGGATCGCACGTGGGTCCGTCTCGTGGACGTCCCGTGTGCGCTCGGACAGCGTCGCTATGAGGAGGAGGGAGCCATCGTCATCGAGGTGGAAGATGCGTTCTGCCCGTGGAACGATGGTCGCTTCCGCCTTTCGGTCGACGGCGACGGGGCGGGGACCGTGGAGCGCGTCGATGCCGCGCCCGACCTTGCCCTTCCCGTAGAAGCGTTGGGCGCTTTGTATCTCGGAGGCGTCCCCTTCGTCGCCATGGCAGAGGTCGGCCGGATCGCGGAACACACGGAGGGCGCAGCGCGGCTCGCCGACCGGATGTTCGCCACTCGGCGCCCGCCGTTTTGCACGACGAACTTCTGAACCGAAGACGAGGCAGTTTCAGCGGGACACGGGCCGGCCGCCGGTCTTCAGATCCTTTCCAGCTGCACGAGCTGGGCTTGTGGCGCCACGCTGCGAACGAGCTCCACGAGGTGGGGGTGGCAGGTCATGAACAGCACCTGATGATGCTCGGCAGTCTCCGCGAGCGCCTCAGCGACTGACACCGCGCGCCCCGGATCGAAGTTCACCAGCACGTCGTCGAGGATGAGCGGGAGGGCTTCGGAACGCTCGGCAAAGGTCTCCGCGAGCCCGAGTCGCAAACAGAGGTACAGCTGTTCGACGCTCCCACGGCTCAAGCTGCTGGCATCGATCTCGGCTCCGGTTGAGGAGAGGACCCTGATGGCGTCACGGCCACCTTCGTCGCCGACAGAAGGCAGCAAGCGCGTGTAGCGACCCTCGGTCACACTTGCGAAGCGATCACCTGCACGAGCAAGCACGGCGGGCTGATGCTCCTGCTCATGTCGAGTCAACGTGCGCTCGAGCAGCAGCCGGGCACATCCGAGGATGGCCCAGGACTTGAGCACCTCCTCGAGATCTTGCTCGAGCGCGAGTCGGGTCTGTTCGAGCTGTGACATCCGGGCCGAGCCGGCGACATCCCGGAGCTCGTTCGATGCGTCCTGATGCGCTCGCACCAGCTGCTCGAGACGGCTGCGAGCATCCGAGCGCGCGAGCACGAGCCCTGCTTGCTCCTCGCTCCAGGCGAGCACCTCTCCGGTCTCGAGCTCGGCCCGCAGGCGCCGCGCGTGGGGGCCGAGACCGAACGAGCGCTCCAGCTCTGCGCCTGCGTCCTGGACCACCTGCACGAGAGAGGTCCTCGTCGCGCGACGTTCGACCAATTCCTCGAGTGACGAGCAAAGTTCATCGAGGACACCTGCCGGGTCGGCTTCGAGCGACTCGGCGTGACCGCCGAGCTCGCGAAGCCCGGTTGAGAGCCTGCCGAGGCGAGCTTCGAACTCAGAGACCTCCGCGCGTAGTCGGTCGATCTTGGCATCGACGCGATCGAGCGCGCCGAGGTCCTTCCAAGCCGACTGAAGCGCAGTCAGGCTCTCGAGGACCCCGTCGGGCGAAAGCGCGGGCGCGAGCCCGTGCGCGACCTTCCACTCGGCGAAGGCGGAGCACTCGGCTTCGAGCTTGTCCGATGCCAGCTCCAGCGACTCATGGGCAGCTTTGCACCGCTGCAGTGCCGCGGTCGTTCGGCGGCGGTCATCCTCGAGTGACCGCTCGAGGGCTCGAGCAGCTTCAATGTCCTCTGCGGCTGTCTCGACGTCGGAATCACTCGGGGTGCTGGGCAGGCCTAGCGCGGTCGCGAGCTCGGCCACGCGAGCGACGACGCGTTCGTTCGCCACTTTCGTGCCGGTCTTCTCGGCGGGCTCTGCGACCAGGAGACCTCGCCGTGCTGCGATTGCGAGGGCCAAGAGCGCGCAGCCGGCGGCAGCGAGCACCGCGCAGGCGATGCGCACCGCCGGCACACCTGGTGCAAGGGCTGCGACGAGTGAGAGCGCGACGATGGCGAAGGCCACAAGCGCGATCGAAGCGCCGCTCGCGCCCCAGAGCGCGCCGGCGCGAGCACCTGTTCTGCGCGAGCCCGCCTGCTGTTGTGCGATCAGCATGCGCTGTTCGGCGAGGTTCTTGCGCAGCTCGCTCACCAACCTCGCCTGGTGCTCGGGGTCCGCCTCAGGTGTCCCAGGAGCGAAGGTCGCGACCGCTGCACCGCCCGGACCCGGAAAGCCGGCAAGCTCCGGGGCGGTGTCGGCGTCCTCCGCCAGGGCGCGGGCCGTGCGCCAACTCGCCTCGCGTTCCCCGAGCGAAAGCCGAAAGCGCCGTCCGTCGTCCATGAGCCCGATCCAGCCATCACTGGTGCGAACACGGTCACGATCCCAGGCGGGGCCGAGCGAACCCATCGCGGCCTGGATGGACTGCTCGATCCCGCAACGCTGGTTGTGCAGGTCATCAAGCTGGCCCGCTCGCTCGAGGTGCCCGGAGCACGCCGATCTGAGTGACTGAAGCTCGCAGGCTTGCGTCTCGAGCCATGCGGCGAGCGGCGCCGGCTCCTCCCAGCAAGCAAGGCCCTGACCGGCCGTTCGCTTGCGCTCGAGCACATCCCACAGCCGGACCAGCAGATCGAGGTCTCGTGTCCTGCGATCGTTCCGATCGGCTTCCTCGCGCGCTTGGGCTACTTCGCGTTCCAGGCGCAACAGCTCAGCGCGTCGGGCGGGATAACCGGCGGCTTCGTGGCTCGCTTCAGCGAGACTGCGACGGACATCTTCGAGTTTGGCCAGCAGCCGGTTGGCCTGAGCGTCGCCTTGTCGCAAGCGAGCCAGCTCGAGGCGCCGGCTTTGAAGGTCGCGCATCGCCCGGGCCGCGGAGCGGCGCTGGCCGACGATGCTGGCGGAGAAGAGGAGCTCTCTCACATCGTCCCTGGTCACCGATTCTGGACGTCCGAGCTCGGTCAGATCAACGGCGAACACCGCGCGGAACAGCGCTTCGTCTGCGCCGCCGAGCGCCCTGCGGAGGTCCTCTTCGGATGCCGAAGCTCCATCAGGTCGCCGGATGCTGACCAGCCTGTGCGGGCCGGCGTAACGCTCGATCCGCCATTGCCGGTCGTTGTCCGACGCGTTGGCGCGGCCTTCGGCCAATGTGAGCTGGCCACCGTGGCGTCCCCCCCGGACCGGTGTGCGAAATCGGGGATTGTCGCGGCGGTTGGGAATGCCGAACAGCATTGCGGTGAGGAAGTCGAGCAGCGTCGACTTGCCGGCTTCGTTCGGCCCGCTCACGATCACAAGGCCAGGGGAGAGGTCGTCGACCCCGAGGTCAGCCAGCCCTCCAAAGCCTTCGACGTGGAAGCCCGCGATGCGCACGACGAGCCCGGCGCGCCTTAGCGCCTGTCGCCCTCGAGCTCGCCGAGCGCGAGTACGAGGGCCCGATCGATGAGCTCGGCCGGTGGCAAGCTCGGTGACTTCAGTAGCCGTTCGAGGATGCGCCGGGTTCTAAGTGGTCCGGGGAGCCCCTCGGAGAGCTCGGCCGCGAGGTCGTCCACCGCACCGTCATCGGTTACGAGGTCGAGGCCGAGCTGGTCGGCAAGCGCGATGAGATCGGCGGCGAAGTCCGATCCGGCCCGAACCGCATCGAGGTCGACCGCCGGACGCGACCGGTCGTCTATGGAGTCCCACCAGCAGAAAGGCTGGTCCTCCGCGAAGTCGTCCCTAAGCGCGATCAGCAGTTCCTCCATTGATCCCGGGCGCCGGAGGTCAAAGTGCAGCTCGCCCTGGCCAACCAGCTGTCCGCGCAGCACGAGCGACCGCCCGTCAGCGGACGCGAGCCGATCCCGCGACACGCTGACGAGTCGGGCGCGCAGCTCTGCAAGATCAGCGACGTCGACTATGTCGAGCTCGACGAGGTCAAAGCGCACGACATCGCAGCCGACCGGCTCGATGTCTGCGACACGCCCCCTTTTGACGTGAACGACCACCGCACCTTTCAGTCCTCGCTCGCTCGGCTTGGGGCTGCGAGCCTGGAGGTTGCCGGGGTAGACCACCCAGGGCTCGTCAGAGCCCCTGTGGCCCGAGAGGATCATGCGAGCGTGCACGTGGCCGAGCGCCCAGTAGTCGAGGCCGACGCTCCGCAGGTCGTCGAGCGTGCACGGGCTGTAGTCGTCGTAGCCGGAGGCCGCTCCCTGCACGTTGCAGTGAAGGACGCCGACTTGGACACCGGGCCCGGCGCCGCGAGCGAACCTCAGCGCCAGATTCTCGCGTTCGCTGCGCTGGGCGAAGCTGATGCCTTGCACGGTCGCGAGGGGGATCCCGTCGACCTCGACCCGCACCGCCTTGACGGTTCCAGTGCCGAAGATCGTGACGCGTTCCGGCCACGGACCACCAAGAGCGGACCATCCCGTCTCGACCGGGTCGTGGTTGCCGTGCACGACGAAGCTGGAAATGCCCGCGCTCGAGAGGCGGGCGAGGCCGTCGCGGAACCGCAGCTGTGCGCGAAGCCCGCGTTCGGGCCCGTCATAGATGTCGCCGGCGACTACGAGAAAGGCCACGCGCCGCTCCAGGCACACATCGACTAGTGAGTCGAATGCGGCGAGCGAGGCTTCCCGAAGCTGCTCGGCCACGTGTGGAGCAGTCGAACCGATGCCTTTGAACGGCGTGTCGAGATGTAGGTCCGCCGCGTGGACGAAACTGAAGTCGGGAGTCCGGAAGGGATCATCCATCGAAGCGAGGCTACCTGGGGGGTGTATCGCCGGCCGGTGATCCCTGCAAATACGAATCTGAGCACAGGAGCGAGATGACAGGTCGGACAGGCGGCGACGTGGTCGTGGACGTGCTCGCGCGGTCGGGGGTCGATGTCGTCTTCGGCATCCCGAGTGTCCACAACCTCCCCATCTACGACGCGATCAGGCGTGATGGCCGGATCCGCGCGATCAGCGCCCGTCACGAGCAAGGTGCCGTGGGTGCGGCCGACGGGTTCGCGCGGACGACCGGTCGGCTCGGTGTGTGCCTGACATCGACCGGTCCGGGAGCGGCAAATGCCATGGGGGCCCAGCTCGAGGCTTGCGTGTCGTCGTCGCCCGTCCTGCACCTGACGGGCCAGATCGACAGCCGGTTCCTGGGCAAGCATCGGGGCTTCATCCACGAGGTTCCCGACCAGCTCGCCATGATGGCGACGCTTTCGAAGGCCAGCCACCGGCCGCCGTCGCCGGGTGCCATAGCCGCCACGATCGCGCAAGCAGTCGTGGAGGCCATGACGTCGCGTCGCGGGCCGGTGTCGGTGGAGATACCGATCGATTTCCAGTACGCGTCGCCGGTATTGGAGGAGGATCCGGTCCAATTCGCGGGCTCGCCCGCATCGGCGGGCACGCCCGAGGGTGGCGAGGTTGCCCGCGCAGCCGAGATCATCGCGGGATCCCGGCGGCCCATCGTTTGGGCAGGCGGTGGAGTCCCCGCCGCCGGTGCGGTCGAAGAGGTGAAGCTGCTTGTGCGTCGCCTGGGTGCGGGACTGCTGACGAGCCCGAACGGGCGTGGGGTCGTTCCCGAGGATGATCCCTCCTGCATCGGCAACCTCGCCTGGGACCCCGACGTCAGAGCCCTGTGCCGCGAGGCAAACCTGCTCGTGGCGATCGGGACGCGTTTTCAGGGACCGAATACCGAGAACTGGAAGATGGAGCTGCCCGAGAGGCTTGTGCAACTGGACGTCGACCCCACCGTGCCAGGTCGGAACTATCCGGTGCAGGCCGCGATCGTCGGCGATGCGAAGCTGTCTACTGCAGCATTGCTGGAGGAGCTCGATCGCATCAATGCACCGCAGGTATTCGCGCAGCCCCCGTGGGCCGAGCGTGTGGCAGCCGCCACGAGGTCCGGCCGAGAGCGGCTGCGGGCCATGCTCGGGCCACAGGTCGGGCTGCTCGACGCGTTGGCCTGCTGCCTCGATCCCGGCACTGTCGTGGTGAAGGACTCGACCATCTCCGCTTACACGTGGGGCAACCGGTTGTTGCCAGTGCTGCGACCCCGGACCTCGATCATGCCGAACAGTTTCGCAATCGGGCTCGGGCTGCCACATGCGGTTGGTGCCGCCGTTGGCTCACAGGTGCCACCGGTCGTGCTTCTCGCCGGAGACGGCGGCTTTCTGCTCTCGGCAACCGAGCTCGCGACAGTCGCGCAGGAGGAGCTTCCGATCGTGGTCCTCGTCTTCGTGGACGGTGGCTACGGGGTACTCCGCAACATCCAGGAAAGCCAGTACGGGTCCGAACAAGGGCGCATCGGTGTGGACTTGGGGCACCCCGACTTCTGCGGCCTCGCGGCGGCGTTCGGGATCCGGGCCGAGCGCGTCGAGTCGATCGGCGCCTACGCGACGGCAGTCAAGCGAGCCCTCGAGGACCGCGGGCCCTACCTGGTGGAGGTGGACCTCGACGCGATCGGCCCGATGAAGGTGAACTACACGGGCACGTCGAAGCCGCCCGGGCCGAGTTAACCCAGCCGTCCAAGGACCCGGTTCATGGCGTCGCAGCCGGCATCGACCTCGTCCGCCGTCATCGACAACGCAGGCCGGAGCCGGAGCGTGCGCTCGCCGCAGCCGAAAGCGACGACGTGCTCCTCACCCCAGAGCGTGGTGAGCACGGAGCTTCGAAGTTCGCGCGTCGCAAGGTCGATCGCGGCGACGAAGCCGCGCCCGCGAGCGTTGGAGACAGCCTTGGGCCAGGCCTGCTCGAGCTCCACCAACCTCGCTAGGAGATGCTGGCCGACGGTTGCGGCGTTCGCGATGGCACCCGTCTGTTCGACCAGCTGCAGCAGGCGCCGGGAGCGCACCATGTCGGTGAGATTGCCGCCCCAGGTCGAATCGATCCGGCCGGGGGTCCGGAAGACGTTCTCGGCGACCTCGTCCACACGCCGACCCGCCATGACTCCTCCGAGTTGGACCTTCTTGCCGAAGGCCACGAGGTCTGGAGCAAGCCCGAGCTGCTGGTAACACCATGGCGTGCCCGTCGCCCCGGCTCCGGTCTGCACCTCGTCGATCACGAAAAGGGCGTCGTATTGATGGCACAGGTCCTGGACGGCCAGCAAGAACTCCGATCGCAGGTGGCGGTCGCCGCCCTCGCATTGAATGGGCTCGGCGACAAAGCAAGCGATGTCATGCGGGTACGCCTCGAACGCGGCCTTGGCTTCGGCGAGCGCCAGCTCCTCGGCGGCTTCGACCTCGGCCCTGTGGGCCTCCAGCGGGAAGCGCACAGCGGGAGAGGAGATCCGCGGCCAGTCGAACTTCGGGTAGCGGTCGGTCTTGACGGGATCGGTGTTGGTCAGCGAGAGCGTGTAGCCGCTGCGGCCGTGGAAGGCGTGCCTTAGGTGAAGGACTCGGGTGCCCAGCTCCGGCGAGCGACCGGCCGCCTCGTTGCGGCGGGACTTCCAGTCGAACGAGCACTTGAGGGCGTTCTCGACGGCGAGCGCGCCGCCCTCGATGAGGAACAGATGGGGCAGTGCCGGGTCCCCGAGCACGCGGGTGAAGGTGGTGACGAACTCGGCGAGCTGGACAGTCGGCACTTCGGCGTTAGCCGGCTTGTTCGCAGCGGCCTCGACGAGCTCGGAGCGCGTCGTCGGGTCGTCGAAGAGCCCAGGAGGGTTCATCCCGAGGGGGGCCGAGCCGAAGAAGGTGTAGAAGTCCAGATACTCGGTGCTGTCCCTGGCATCCACCAGCCGGGACCCGTGGCTCTTCGCGAGATCGAGCACGATGGGAAAGCCGTCTACGAGCATGTGCTCGGCGAGCCGCTCGTGAACCTCATCAGGCGCGATATGGCACTGATCCTGGGTCGTTTTCATTACCGGAGCGTATCGCTACTACGCTTTCGCGAAACGCAACCGCTGAGGAGAATAGCGATGACCTTCGAGCTCAGCTCGTTGATCGAGGCCCGCCAAGGTGAGAATTTCCGCCTCCACAGTGAGTATCTCAATCCTCAGCTCGTGAAGGTGCTGAAGACCCTCGGTTTCGATCGCTTCTACGTCAGGGGAGAAGGCTGCTACCTGTACGACCGGAACGGAGAGCGTTATCTCGACTTCCTAGCCGGGTTCGGTGTCTTCGCGCTCGGGCGCGGCCATCCGGTGGTGAAAAAGGCGTTGCACGAGGCGCTCGACATGGACCTCCCCAACCTGGTTCAGCTAGATGCGGCACTACTGCCCGGATTGCTCGCAGAGGCGCTGGTGGCGAGAACGCATGACGGGATCCAGCGCTGTTTCTTCTCGAACTCGGGCGCTGAGGCGATCGAGGCCGCGATCAAGTTCTCGAGATACGCGACAAAGCGGCCCCGCATCCTCCACGCCGATCATGCGTTTCACGGCCTCAGCCTGGGGGCGCTGTCGCTCAACGGTGGCAAGGAGTTCCGTGAGGGGTTCGGCGCGCTGCTGCCAGGCTGCCACGAGGTGCCCTTCGGAGCTATCGAGCCGCTCGAGCGCGAGCTCCAGCGGGACGATGTTGCCGCGCTGGTCCTCGAGATCGTCCAGGGAAAGGGCGTGAATCTCGCTTCGGACGAGTACTGGGCGGCTGCCGCCGAGCTGTGCCACAGGCACGGGACTCTTCTCGTCATCGACGAGGTTCAGACGGGCCTCGGCAGGACAGGCAAGCTCTGGGCCTATGAGCATTACGGATTGCGGCCCGACATCATCACTGTGTCGAAGGCACTCTCGGGCGGCTACATCCCCGTCGGGGCGATGATGTGCTCGGCGGAGGTCTTCGACCGTGTCTACTCCAAGATGGAGCGCGCTGTCGTCCATTCCTCGACCTTCGGGCGGAACCAGCTCGCGATGGTGGCGGCGCTCGCGACCTTGCAGACGATCGACGACGAGGACATCGTCGATCGGGCACGTGTGAGCGGCGAGGCCTTCATGAAAGGCTTGGCCCCGCTCGTCGAGAAGTACGAGCTCTTCCACGAGGTACGCGGGAAGGGCCTGATCATCGGCCTGGTATTTGGCGAGCCGACCTCTTTCGGGCTCAAGTCGCGCTGGAAGATGATGGAGGGTGCCCGAAAGGGGCTCTTCTCCCAGCTGGTCGTGGGACCCCTCTTCCATCGGCACAGGATCTTGACCCAGGTGGCCGGTGACAACATGAACGTCGTCAAGCTGCTTCCCCCGCTGATCGTCGGTCAGGGGGAGGTCGACTACTTCGTCGAAGCGCTCGACGACGTGCTCGAGGACGCCCACCGCAACTCCGCGCTCCTGTTCGAATTCGGCCGGACTCTTGCGAAGAGCGCGCTTCGCAGGGAGCCCTCCTGAGCTCGCCCGGCCAGAGCGGCCCGGGTATGGAGTCGCCGACGGCCATCAGGCCGGGCGACAGGATGCTCGTCACGGGCGCAGCCGGCTTCATCGGCTCGGCGGTCACACGGGCCCTGTTGGCACGCGACGCGGAAGTTGTCGCGTTGCTCCAGCCCGGAGTTCCGAGCGTCAATCTCGATGGCCTTGTAGTCGAGCCTGTCGTGGCGGACCTGCGCGACGCGGCTGCTGTTGCAGCCGCAGCCACCGGGTGCCGCATGGTCTTCCACGTCGCCGCGGTGTACCGGTTCTGGGCGCCTAACGCGGCGGACTTCTACGACGTCAACGTCGGCGGCAGCCTGAACGTGATCGACGCCGCCAAGGCCGCCGGGGTCGAGAGGGTCGTCTACACGAGCACCGTCGGCACGATCGGCTTGGACGGGACCGAGAACGGCGGCGCCGCGGACGAGACCGCCTGGGCGCGTATCGGCCACCTCTTCGGGCTCTACAAGCAGTCGAAGTACGTGGCCGAGCACGAGGTTCTGCGCGCAGGGGCCCAGGGCCTGCCGGTCGTCCTGGTACAACCTACGTTGCCTCTGGGCCCCGGTGACCGGGCGCCGACGCCGACCGGCAAGACGATTCTCGATTTCTTGAACGGCCGCATCCCTGGTTGGTTCGACACAGCGCTGAACGTGGTCGACGTCGACGACGTCGCCACCGGGCACCTGCTCGCGGCCGAGCGCGGTGCCCAAGGACGTAGTTACGTGCTCGGGGGCGAGAATCTCGAGCTCCGCCAGATCCTCGACGTCCTTGCTGCGGGAACCGGCTTGCCCCGGGCCACCATCAAGGTCCCCCGCCAGGTTGCGCTTGCTGCTGCGCACGCCTCGGACTTCGTCGAAGGCCGCCTCTTGCACCGGGAGCCGAGCGTTCCGCTCGAAGGAGCGCGGATGGCCGCGACCCGCATGATCTTCAGCGATGCCCGGGCCCGCAGGGAGCTCGGGTACCGGTCCCGGCCCGCCATCGAGGCGATCATGCGCTCGGCGCGTTGGTTCGCGGAGAACGGCTACGTATCGGAAAGGCGATTGGCCCGGATTGTCTGGAAGGACGTAGCCGAGCTTCCGCCGAGCGGTCGCATTCCCAACGGCAGGGCCAGGACCGCACTGGACCGGTCGAAGGGCTCCGCTTGATGTTCCCGAAGTTCGCGCGCGGTCCAACCGGATTCGCGCGCGATCGCCGGCGCGGGGTGGAGCGCCTCGTAGCACTGGCGGTGTTGGCTGCAATCGTCGTCCTGCCCGCGTCTTGCAGCTCGAACGAAGCTGGCCACGCGACGACGACAACGACCACGACGAGCACGACCACCACGACGACGACCACCACGACCACGACCTCCTCGACAACCACTACGACGACCACGACGCTTCCGGTGCCAGTTGCCGGGACGTCGATGTTCCGGGCTCGGGTGGCTGCACTGCCGCCCGGTGACGTCGTGCTTCCTGCCGTCTCGGAAGGCAGCGGTGCCTGGTCCAGGATGGTCCCGGTCGCGTACCAGACCTTCGGGAGCGGTCCCGATCTCCTCCTCATATCGGGCCAGGACGGAACCATGTCCTGGTGGGATCCGGCCCTGTTGTCGGATCTCTCCAGCCACTACACCGTGACCGTGTTCGACCTTCCGGGAGCGGGGTACTCAGGGCCTGTGACGAGCCCACTTTCGCTCCCGTGGCTGGCGGACATGACCGCTGGGTTTGCCCTCACCATCGGGCTGTCCGATCCCATCGTGCTTGGCTGGGGCCTCGGCGGCGAGATAGCCCTGTCCCTCGCGGAGCGTCATCCGGAGATCGCCTCCTTGCTCGTTCTCGTCGACACCTCGGCCGGCGGTACCGGTGCGTGGCCTCCTACTCCGCAGGTCGTGCGGCTGCTCGCGACGCCGGGCGCCACACCCTCGGAGCTATCGAGGCTTCTGTTCCCGGCAACGGCAGCCGGATTGCGGGAGCGAGCGCAGTGGCGGAGCAACCTCTTTTCGGGAACCCCTGATTGGCTGACGGCGCCGACCGTCAAGGCGGAGGCCGCGCTCCAAGCGACAGTCTGGAAGAGCACGATGCTGCTGGATTATCTCTCACGCGTGAAGATCCCGGTGTTCGTGGTCTCGGGTGTCGACGACGTCGTGTTTCCTTCGGGAAACGCGAGTGAGCTCGCCGATGAGCTGCGCCACACGTCGCTGGTCATCGTCCCGGACGCGGGATACGGCGCGATGACACAGGACGAGCCCGCGTTTGTCGCCGCGGTGGAGAAGTTCACCGGATGATGGGCCCGACATCGCTCCGGGTCCTGCGCTCTGGCATCTTCTCCTGATGCGATGTCTAATATAGAAAAGATCCGACAGCGGCAGGATGCCAGCTAAGCTGGCATGAGCCCGAATGATCCCAAAGGGGGATGTTGTGCCCGAACTCTCAGCTGCCGTCGCAGACCTGGTTGTCGACTGCACGGGGCTGGCGTGTCCGCTTCCAGTCGTCAAGACCGCGCAGGCGATCAAGAATCTCGCCCGGGGACAAGTTCTCGAACTGCTCGCCACAGATCCAGGCGTCGAGCCGGACATGCGCGCGTGGAGCAGCCGCACCGGCAACGACCTGCTCGGCATCGACAAGCAGGCTGACGTCTTCCGCATCCTCATCCGCCGGGTGAAGTGACAGGGCCCGGCTATGTGGGCCGACCAGTCTGAGACCAAGATCCTCTATGTGCAGACGCACGGGACAACCGACCCGGGCCGTAGCGCGACGCCATTTTTCCTCGCGGCCTCTGCGGCGGCGATGGAGTTCGAGGTCATGATCTACTTCACGATGTACGGCCCCACCCTGCTGCGCAAGGACGTGGTGGACAAGATCGGGCCGAAGGGTGACCAGGGCCAGCCTTTGCGCTACTTCATCGAGCAAGCCACAGGCCTCGGTGTCCGGCTACTGGTCTGCCAGCCGTCGCTCGACCTCAACGACCTGAGCCTCGATGACCTGATCGACGGAGTCGAGATGATCGGCGGCGCCGCCTTCAATAGCCTAGCGGCCTCCGCCGATGCCGTGATCAGCTTTTAGGCCCCCTCGATGATCGAGACAGCCGCCCGGCACGACGAGACGGACGCCCACTACAAGGTCCCGGACGTCGCCGGCTACGCCGAGGTGCCCCACGAGGAGAAGGTGCGGCTGTTCGAGCAGGTCAAGGGTGACTTCCGCTTCGGCGACTACCTGTACGGCTGCTATGAGTGCGGCATCTGTGTCGCAGCCTGCCCGTCCGCCAAGTTCTACGACTTCAGCCCGCGCCGCGTCGCGCAGGCGGCCGCGCGCGAGGACGTGGACCTGATCTACCAGCAGATGCAGGAGGACATCTGGGAGTGCTCTCAGTGCTTCTCGTGCCTGCGTTGCCCGCGCGGCAACAACCCGGGCGGGATCATCACGATCATGCGGGAGGTGGCCGTCAACAACGGGCTGGCCTCGGCGAAACAAGCGCTGGTCGGTTACTCCCGGATCATCTACAAGATCATGTCCAGCGGCACGCAGGTATCGCCGGACATGCTGCGGTCGGACGCGTTCCCCGACTGGGGTCCGGAGACCGCCGATGTGGCGGACAACTTGGACCTGTGGCGCCGGGCACTGCCTGCCGAGACGATGCACACTACCTCGACCGGATGGTCCGTCGCCGACAAGACGCTGGTCGAGCTGTACCTCATCTGGCTCGAGACCGGGGCCCTCGACATGATCGCGGATGTCGACAGCGGCCTGCATTCGATCCTGCTAGAGCTGATGGAAGAGCGCCTCGAGGAAGAAGGTATCCAACTGTGACCATTCCGATTGGGGCGCTGAGGCGCCAAAAGGCTGCCACGGAGCCGGTCACGGACCGCCGGTCGCTCGAGGACCCCCGCGCCGAGCTGCTCGAGCTGGAGCGCCAGGGCGAGCTGATCGTGCAGAAGATCGACCGGGAAGCGGTCACCGTGTCGACGAAGTACGGGCGCGAGAAACGGATCCAGAAGTCGCACCTGTGGCACCACAAGTCCTGTGGGCAGTGCGGCCATATCCCGGGCTATTCCACTTCGATCTTCTGGGTCATGCGCCATCTCGGCTACGACTACCACGACCCGTCGGACCAGACTTCCTGCACGGCCTGGAACTACTACGCCAGCGCGACCTCCAACGCGGCCGCCCAGGCCGCCGTCGCCGTCCGCAACTTCGCCGCAGCGTACGAGAGCGGCTACTTCCCGCTGATCCACTGCGGCACCTCCTACGGTCACTACAAAGAGGTGCGCGAGGAGCTCATCGGCCACCCCGAGCTCCGGGCGCAGGTCCGCGACATCATGGCCAAGCTGGGCAAGCCGCTCGTGCTGCCGGAGGAGATCGTGCACTACTCCGAGTGGTTCCACGCATTGCGTGACGAGATCGCCGCCAAGCAGGTCCGTGACATGTCGGGAATCGTGGTGACCGTCCACCCGGCGTGCCATTACTACAAGCTCGTCGAGGGCGACGCGATCTACGACCCGGACATCTACGGCGGCCAGCGCACAGCCGTGGTGACGGGCCTCGCCCAGGCACTTGGTGCCGAGGTGCGCAACTACTCGACCTGGTTCGACTGCTGCGGCTTCGGTTTCCGGCACATCTTGGTGCAGCGCGACTTCACACGGTCCTTCGCAACGCTGCGGAAGATCGAGGTGATGAAGGAGGAGGCCAACCCCGACGTCGTGCTGACTCACGACACCGGGTGCGTCACCACTTTGGACAAGAGCCAGTTCGCGGCCAGGGCGCACGAACGCAACGTCGGGCTCGCGGTGCTCAGCGAGGCGCAGTTCGCGGCGCTGGCGATGGGGGCACATCCATACCGGGTGTGCCAGCTGCACTGGCATTCCGCCGACTACCGGCCGCTCCTGGAGAAGCTGGGCATCGACTGGGAGAAGGCATGGGCGGAGTTCCAGAGCGATCTGCGGCGGCTCGAGAGCGGCGAGAAGCGCTATCTCGACTGGGATGACGTCGATGCCTGACAGCCAACCGCACCCGCGCCGCAGCCGCATCCCAAAGTGGCGGTGGCGACCAAGCCGGCCCCAGTTTGGAGAGCACGACAACAGCGGGCGGCAGTTCGCGCTCGTTGGACACGAACACGACACTTGAGGTGATCAATGTCCTCGGACAAGGTTGCTGTTATCGGTGGGGGCCCCGGGGGGTTGCGCGCGGCACAATGCGTCGCGGAGATCGGAGGCGAGGTTGTGCTGGTCGAGCAGCGCGACTTCCTCGGAGGCACCCCGGTCGCGGAGAACTACGCGGGCCTGACTCCGCGCGGTGAGCCCGCGCAGCCCCAGATCCGGGCGATGATCGACACGGTCACCGCCCATCGGCTCGTCGAAGTCCGGCTCGGCACCGAGCTAGCCGGGTTGGCGGGGGAGCCCGGAGCCTTCACGTTGACGCTGCGCGGCACCCAGACGGCCGAAGCGCAGACGGTCGAGTGCGGCGCCATCATCATCGCCACCGGGTTCGGTCACTTCGACCCTGGTCGGTCGACCCAGATGTACGGGTACTTCGAGTTCCCCGACGTCATCACCCAGGCTGACCTCGAGATGATGCTGTCCGAGCACAAAGTGCTGCGTCCCTCTGACGGCCAGCCGCCGGAGCGGGTCTGTTTCATCCAGTGCGTGGGCAGCCGTGACCGCCAGATCGGCAACGAGTACTGCTCGAAGGTGTGCTGCGGGGTGGCGTCGAAGGAGGCCATCGAGGTCCGCCAGCTGCTGCCGGATTCGAAGGTGTTCATCTTCTACATCGACATGCGGATGTACGGCTATTGGGAGAACGAGATCTACTGGCCGGCCCAGGAGCAGCACCACGTCCAGTATGTGAAAGGACTCATCACCGAGGTTCTGCCGAAGGGCGATCGCCTGCTGGTCCGCGGAGAGGACACCACGATGGGCCGGCCGATGGAGCTGCTGATGGACCTGGTCGTGCTGTCGGTCGGTATGGAGCCGTCGCCGGGCACTCGCGAGGTCGCGAGACTGCTCGGGGTGAAGCAGAACAAGTACGGCTTCATCGACGCCGTCGGCGCGCCGCTCGACCCGGTCAGCACCGACCGGGAAGGGATCTTCGTCTGCGGTGCGGCATTCGGCCCGGCCGATCTCGAGGACACCGTCTCTTCGGCAGCCGGCGCGGCCATCCGCGCCGTTGGCTACCTGCGTTCGCGTCCCGTCACGGCGGCGAACTGAGGCGATGGCGATCCGATGACCGGTCCCGTCGTCGACACACCGAGCGCGCTGGAGTTCCAGCGCGAGATCATGGACCGGACCAGCGAAGCCGAGCTGCAGGGCATTGCCGCTGACCTGGAACGCAAGTCCTCGGCGCTGCGGGACCTGCTGTCCGGTGAGCCGTCCTCGTGGGACCGCGCGACCCTGCGGCAGGTGCTGCGCTGGCTGTTCGCAACCCGGCGGCGCGCCGACTCGATACTGGACTCGATCGGCCCGCAGCGGCTTGCAGCGGCCATCGCCGGGCTTCTCGACGGCGGCGACCCGGTGGCAGACCGGATCGACCGCTTCGACGCCTCTTTGACCGGGCGCGCCGCGCTGGCCGCGCTGGCCGGGTCCGGCTTTGATCTCCCCGCCGAAGTGCTGCATTTCACCTCGCCCGACCGGTACTGGCTCTGGACGAGGTGGATATGGGATCCGGGCGCCCGGACCGGTGCTCTCGCTCTGGTCACGACCGATGACCTTGATCTGGGTGCGGGAGCCACGAGGGGAGCGGTGTACCTCAGTGTCGGCCGCGCGATGGCCTTTGTCGATGCGACCGGCAAGGCGGCCGGCTTCACCTCAGCGGGTCCCGGCTTGTTCGGCACGGATGTCCTGCTGGCCGCGGTGTACGGGGTTTACATGTACACGGTCCTGCAGATGCGTTTGACCCGTGAGTTCAACCAGGTCGTCCCGACGCTGCCCCATCTCGTCCGCCGCCTGCTCGGCGTCTACTACCTGGAGGGCTAGGACAATGCCTGTCGGTGGCCGGAAAGTCCGGCCGGTCGCGGTGGAGAAGGAACAGGCGAGGGTTGCCTCCACCATTTCGGGGCGCGAGGTCGACCTGCCGGCGATGTGGAACCGGATGTTCGAGCCGCGGGTCCTCACCGACTACGGCCCGGACGGCTTCGCCGCGATCTCGAAGCTGCCCGGCGGCGAGTCGCTCGAATGGTGCTACGGCTGCGGCAAGTGCACGCCGGTCTGCCCGGTCGACATGGTGGGCGACTACGGCCCGCGCAAGATTCATCGCAAGGTCCAGACCGGCACCGACCTGTTCGCCAATCCCGACCTGTGGCTCTGCACCGCCTGTGGGAACTGCTTGCGGGTCTGCCCGAAACAGGTCGACATGCTCTCGGTCATGCCGGCCGTCCGCGAGGCCGCGCTGAACGGTGCGGCGGTGCCGGCTGAGCTGCAGGAGGTCTTCGAGAAGACTTTCCGGTACGGCAATGCTCTCGGCCAGAACCAGCGGCGCCGGGCGCAGTGGGCAGAGAGCGCGGGGGTTCCGGTGCGAATCCTGGCGGCGAACCCGGCTCCCGTTGATGTGCTCTTCTACGTCGAGGACTACTGGAGCTTCCACCCACGCGGCCAGGACGCGGCTCGCGCGTTCGCAAGGGTGGCCGCGGCGCTCGGCATCGACTGGGCGATCCTCGGCCCGGAGGAGCGGACGCTCGGTGACTCTCAGCGGCTGGCCGGCGAGAAGGGCCTTTTCGACGCGCTGGTCGAGGACGCCATCGCGACCTTGGCGAAGTACGAGTTCCAGCGGATCGTCACGCCCGACCCGCATGCCTTCAATGCCCTGGTCAAGGAGTATCCCAAGCGCGGGCACACCTTCGACGCGCTGCACTACACCCAGCTCCTGGCGCCGCTCGTCGGTCAGGTCGGATGGGCCAGGGAGCTGAACTTGCGAGTGACCTTTCACGATCCGTGCTACCTGGGCCGCCAGAACGGGGAGTTCGATGCGCCGCGGACCCTGATCGAAGCCATCCCCGGCGTGCAGCTGGTCGAGATGGGTCGCTGCCGGGAGAACGCCTACTGCTGCGGTGGCGGCGGCGGCGGTATGTGGCTGGACGGTTTCACCAGCGATCACACCACCGAGCGGCTGGCTGAGCGCAGGGTTCGCGAGGCTGCCCGAACTGGCGCGGACGTGCTGGTGGTCTGCTGCCCCTACGAGGTGTCCAGGTTCACCGATGCTGCCAAGTCGACCGGTCACGGGGACCTGCGGGTCTGCGACATCATCGAACTGATCGACGAGGCGACACGGGACGGGACGGTCGGTGGCTGAACCGCTGCGTGTGATCGACTTCGGGTGCGCCTCGCCGCTGCGCTCCCAGACGCTCTGGCACGCGATCGGCTACGGCGTGTCGGCCGGTGCACCGGCCACGCTCTCTTTCACGAGGCCGGCTGCCCCGTACGTCTGCATCGGCTACCACCGTGGGATCGAAGAGGTGGACCATGACTACTGCCGGGCGAACGGGCTGCCCGTCTTCCGGCGGATGGTCGGCGGCGGTCCGGTCTACTTGGACGCGGGCCAGCTGTTCTTCCAGGTCTGCCTCCCCGCCCGGGCTTTGCCGGCGGCTCGGTGGCAGGCTCTCAGCGTGCTGCTCGAACCGGCCGTGACGGCGTTCCGCGTGGTCGGGGTGCCAGCTGACCTCGCTGACGAGCTGGAGATCTGCGTCGGTGACCGCAAGATCTGCGGCCATGGAGCCGGCCAGATCGAGGACGCCGTGGTGCTTTGCGGCAACTTGATCGAGCGGTTCGACCACGAGCGGGCGTCCCGGGTGCTCGCGATGGCCGATCCCGACCAACGGGATCAGACGCTCGCGTTGATGCGGCGCTTCGTGGCCGCGACCCCGGTCGATCCCGTCCTTTTCCAGGCCTCCATGATCAGTGCTTACGCCGAGGCGCTCGGGCTCGCCGCGGTGCCCGGCGAGCTGACCGGGACCGAGCGCAGTGCAGTCGCTGAGCTTGACGAGAGGTTCGCCAGCGCTGGCTGGCTCCTCGGACCGGACCGGCCTGCCCCCGCTGCCGGTGCCGGGCCGTGTGCTCGCCAGGTCAAGGTGCGGGCCGGCGTGTGGACCTTCGCCGCGACTTGCGACGGGGCAAAGGTCGCCGCCAGCGTCGTGCGGGGAACTGTCGAGCAGGTGAGGCTGCGTGCCGGCGGGCTGAACGGATCAACACTTGGGGCCGAACGCGCGCTCACGGGAGTCCCGTTGCGCTCGGTTGCTCAAGTGCTGGCCGGCTTCGGTGACCCCGGGCGCCGGTTCGCTGCGGCTTTCGCCACTGCCGACCCCGGGAGGCTCTGATGGAACAAGCTGGGCATTTGGTCGTGGCTGGCTTCCCGCTCGCACTGGACCGGCGCTACCACGTCGGGACGCACATGTGGGTACTTCTGAGCGAACCGGGCCAGGCGCGGATCGGCATGGACCCGCTCGGCATCGAGACCAGCGGCACCCTGGCTGAGCTGTCTTTCGTGCCGGTCGGGACCGAGCTCATCGCGGGGCGGCCGTTTGGCCAGCTCGAGGCAGCCAAGTTCGTCGGCCCGCTCGTCAGTCCGGTGTCCGGCATCGTGCTGGCCGTGAACGATGCCGCGGCCATCGACGCAGCACTCACCGTGCGGGACCCGTACGGGGCCGGATGGTTGATCGAGGTAAGCCTGAGCGACGCTGCCGGCGAGCTGCCGGCGTTGCTCGCAGACCCGGACGAGATCACAACCTGGTTCGCAGCCAAGATCGCGGACTACCGGCGCATGGGTGTGATCGCGCAATGACCGCCGCGGAACCGCTGCTGCACCCAGCCGATGTGCGGCGGGCGAACTTTCCCGACGTCATGGACTTCTACGCGCCCGGCCTGAAGCGCTGGCAGACCTCGGAATGGGTCCCGGCCAACCCCCGCCGGTTCCTTTCCGTATCGGTGACCGGCTCGGCCTGCGCGCTCTCCTGCGACCACTGTCAGGCCAAGGTGCTCGACGGCATGGTGTCGGTCCAGGCCGGTCAGGACCTGTTCAGCTTGGCGGCACGGTTCCGGGCGCAGGGCAGCGAGGGGCTGCTGGTGTCCGGCGGCTCCACTCGCACCGGTGCGGTGCCGCTACTGGCCCACCTGCACCACATCCGGCGGATCCGCGAGGACCTCGGTATGAAGGTCATCGTGCACTGCGGCCTGGTCTCACCTGAGCTCGCGGCCGGGCTGGCGGCGTGCGGCGCGGACGGCGTGATGCTCGACGTCGTCGGGGCCGACGAGACGCTGCGCGACGTCTACCACCTGAACCTGACCGTGGACGATGTGGACCGCTCGCTCCGGCTGCTTTCCGACCGTGGGCTGCGGATCATCCCGCACATCGTGCTCGGCCTGCAATATGGGCGATTCCTTGGCGAACACCGTGCGTTGGAGATGCTCACCCGTTATCCGGTCTCGACTCTGATCCTGGTGGTGCTCGTGCCGTTGGCCGGCACCCCGATGGCGCACGTCCCGCCGCCCCGGGCCGACGAGGTGACCGGCTTCTTCGCCACCGCCCGGTTGGCCGCGCCCGCTACCACGATCAATCTCGGATGTGCCCGCCCGCTCGGCGCGGTGAAGCGCGAGCTTGACCAGGCCGCGATCGACCTCGGGCTGAACGGCATTGCCTACCCGGCTGACGGCGCGATCGAGTACGCGAGGTCGCGCGGCCTGAGGCCACGGCTGTTCGAGTACTGCTGCTCGTTGACCTGGAGCGAGGTACAGGAGAGCGGCTTGGCCGCGGTGCAGGTGGCGCGGTGAGCGGGGCGTGGCGGTTACTGGTCGACGACGGCGTCGGAGCCGCCGAGGGGCTCGCGCTGGACGAGGCACTGATGGGCCGGTACGCGCGAGGCGAACCAGACTGCCCGCCCACGCTGCGGCTCTACAGCTATCGCAGCCACTGCGCCCTGGTTGGCCGGTACCAGAACCTCGCTGCCGAGGTCGACCTGGCTGCCTGCCGCCGTACCGGCACGCAGGTCAGCCGCCGGCTCACCGGCGGCGGCGCGATCGTCATGGGATCTGGTCAGCTGGGCGTTGCCTACGTGGACCGGGCACCTGCCGGCGAGCGTCCCCGGGAGATCATCGAGAAGCTCTCGGCCGCGATCGCGGCTGGCTTGGCACAGCTGGGGATCGCCGCGACGTTCCGTGGCAAGAACGACCTGGAGGTCGGCGGCCGGAAGATCGCCGGCCTGGGACTCTATGTCGACCCGGCCGACGCGATGCTGTTCCACGCGAGCGTCCTCGGCGATCTGGACGTCGAGTTCATGCTTGAGGTGTTGCGGATACCCGCGGCCAAGCTGGCCGACCGGGCGGCGGCCGCGGTGACGGAGCGGTTGACGACTGTCTCCGCCGAGACCGGCAACCGGCACGATGCCGAGATGCTTCGTGCGGCGATCGCCGGCGGATTCGCGGTGAGCTTCGGCGTGACCCTGGAGCCCGGCGTTGCCGATCAGACCGAGCTGGCGCAAGCCGATGTGCTGGCCGCCGGCCGGTACCGGTCGCAGTCCTGGCTGAGCGTGCGGAGCGTCGCCGAGGACGCCAGCGGATCGGCCGTGCTGAAGACGCCGGCCGGACTGGCCCGGATCTACCTCACCACCCACGGTGACCTTGTGAAGAGCGCAATGGTGGCGGGGGACTTCAACGAGCTGCCACCGGCCATTGTGGCGATGGAGGCGGGACTGCGTTGGCGGCGCTTGACCGACGATGCGATCGCCGCCGTGGTCGCAGGCTCGGGAGCCGCCGACGCGCTCGGGGTTCCGGCCGAGCGGATCGCTTCCGCCGTGCTCGAGGCAGGCCGCCAGGCAGGCCGGTCTGCCTCGCCCGAGCCGACCGGGGCAGCGGGTCCGCCCGAGGTCCCCGAGCCGAGCTGAGGGGAGACGACATGGTGGCTCACCAGTTATCGCTGCTGCCTGCAGCCGGTCCCGCGGCCCGGACCAGCCCTGAGTACGTGCGGATCTCGATGGCGAGCGCGATCGCGCTGCGGATGCGCTCCGGCCGGTTCAGCCGCGACTTCGAGCTCGGTGGCATCAACCTGCTGCTCAATTATGACGAAGGATGCCGGTCCGACTGTGGCTACTGCGGCCTGGCTCGCACCCGTCCGGGCAGCTTCGAGGACAAGTCGTTCATCAGGGTCGAGTGGCCGCTGGTGGCCACCGACGATCTCGTGGAGAGGATGGCCCGATTCGAGCCGGCCTTGACCAGGATCTGCATCTCGATGGTCACCCATGGCCGCGCGTACCGCGATACCTGCGATATCACGCGCAGGATCACCGCGCGAGTCCGGACACCGATCTCGATCCTGATCGCGCCGCCGACACTCAGACGCGAGCGCCTGGAGAACTTCAGGTCGATCGGCGTCGACATGATCGGGATCGGTCTCGACGCCGTCACCGAGGAGCTGTTCCGGACCATTCGCACGGAGGTCCCGGCTGGTGGCCTGAAGTGGGACAGGTACTGGGAGGTCGTCACCGACGCCCGCGAGATCTTCGGGCCGTGGAAGCTCAACGTGCACACCCTGGTCGGGCTTGGCGAGACCGACCAGGACCTGCTCTCTCTGTTCGTCGCGCTGCGGGACCGGCAGATCTTCTCCTACCTGTTCTGTTTCAACCCGGAGCCGGATTCGCGAATGGCGGCCCAGCCGAAGCCCTCGCTGCAGCGCTGGCGCCGGGTGCAGCTGGCCAGGTACCTGATCGAAACCGAAGGCTACGACCTGGAACAGTTCAGCTTCGACTGCAATGGCGGGCTTGCCCGGGTGCAGGCGGGCCGTTCTGCCATCGAGACAGTCGTGGCAACGGGCTCGGCGTTCATGACCAACGGCTGTCCGGGCGGGAATGGTGAGCCCGGATGCACCAGGCCCTACGGTTCGTACCGGGCCGCCGAGCCGTTCCGTGACTATCCCTTCGTGCCGGCGGCGAGCGATCTCGAGGAGATCCGCCAACAGCTGTCGCTGGACGATGTCGTCAAGTGAGGCTTGAAAGAGGTGGCCTGAAGTGCGAATCGTAGTGCCCGTTAAGTCGGTCCCCGATCTCGTCGAGGAGATCGAGCTGACCGCGGACGAGACCGGCATCGACCGCGAATACTTGACGTTCGTGCTCAGCGAGTGGGACGCCCAGGCTCTGGAAGAGGCACTGCTCCTAAAGGACGCCGGCGGGGCACAGGTCGTGGCCGTCGGCCTGGCCGACGACCCCGAGATCGACCAGATCCTCTACACGGCGCTGGCCAAAGGAGCGGATGCGGCGGTGAAGATCGCTGACGCGAGTGTTGCAGGGCTGTCCGGACCTCGGGTGATCCGGACCGCCGACCGGGCCGCGCTGCTGGCCGGGTATCTTGCTGACCAGCCTGCCGACCTGGTTGTCACCGGCGTGCAGGCCGCTGACGACCTGGACGGGCAGCTGCCGGCGACGCTCGCTGCTCTGCTCGACCTGCCGCATGTGTCGGTGGCCGTCAGCGTCGTGGCGGCCGGCGGCTCGGTCACGGTCCGCCAGGAGTTCGCCGCCGGCCGGTCGCACGAGCTACAGGTGCAATTGCCCGCCGTGATCGGCGTCCAGTCCGCACGGCAGGCACCGCGCTACGCCCCGATCACCCGGATCAGACAGGCCCAGCAGGCCGGAGGGCTGACCGAGGTGGCGGTGTCGCCGCGGGCGGCCGGGGCTGGCCTGGTCGTGCGCCGGATGCACCGGCCGGAGGCGGCCGGGCACGCCGAGATGCTGACGGGCAGCGCCGGAAATGTAGCGGACCAGATCGTGGGCCTGCTTCGCGCGCGTGGCCTGGTGAAGGGGTGAATGACGAAGTGAGCAGCAATGTGATGGTGCTCGCCGAGCACACTGGAATGCAGGTCTCCGAGGGGACCTACGAGCTGATCGGCAAGGCGCGCGAGCTGGCGTCTGCACTGGGCGGCGTGACCGAGGTGGTCCTGCTCGGCCGGCGCGCGGTGGCCGCCCAGCTCGACGGCGCCGACATCGTGGTCTCCGTGGAGCATCCGGCCCTGGAGGAGTACCTGCCGGAGGCCTACGAGCAAGCGCTTCTCGAGGTGCTGGCGCAGCGGTCCCCGCGGCTGCTGCTGATGTCCAATGCGACCATCGGCCTGGACCTCGGCGCAGCGCTCTCAGTGCGCTGGGACGCACCGCTGGCTGGCTATGTCAGCGCCCTGGAGATCGACGGTGGTGCCGTCATGGCCACTGCGAAGATCCTCGGCGGCAAGGTGCTCGCCGAGGTCGAGCTGCCCGGCGAGCGCGGGATCGTCACCGTGCTGGGGGGTGCCTTCAGCGCTGCGGCGGGCCAGCTCGCGAGCACCCCGGAGGTCGTCGATGTCACGCCGCCAGCCGGGCTCGACGCGCTGCGGATGTCGCTTCGGCAGGTCTTTGAGGCCGACGGCGGAGACGTCGACATCAGCTCGGCCGACATGCTCGTCTCGGTGGGCCGCGGGATCGAGTCGCAGGACAACATGGAGATCGTGCTGGAGCTCGCCGGCGCGCTCGGCGTCCCGCTCTCGGCGTCGCGGCCTGTGGTGGACGCCGGATGGCTGCCGAAGACGCGCCAGGTCGGCCAGTCCGGCCTGAAGGTCAAGCCCAAGGTGTACCTCGCTTTCGGCATCTCGGGAGCTCCCGAGCACCTCGAGGGCATGCGGAACGCCGAGTTGATCATCGCTTGCAACACCGACCCGGGAGCGCCGATCTTCGGCGTCGCCCACTGCGGCACGACCGTCGATCTGTTCGATCTCGTCCCGGAGCTCGTGGACAAGATCCGGGGCTGACCATGACAGGCCCGTTCAGCCTGATCGCGACGGATGTGACCAGGCCCGTCTTCGAGGGCATCGGCCCGGTCGGCAGGGCGATCTTCTATGCCGTGGCGGCGGTGTCGACGGTCGTCTTCGTCTGGGGGGTCTGGCTCCGGGTGCGCAAGTACCGGATGGGCCGGGCCGCACAGCGTTGGCCGACCATAAGGGCGGCCCTGGGCAGCCGGCTGCGCACTGTCGGAAGCGGCGCGTCAGTGGCCAAGGGCAACTTTGCGACCGGCGTCGCTCACTTCTTGATCTTCTGGGGCTTCACTGTTGCCTTCCTGGCGACGGTCATCCTCACGATCGACACCGACGTCGTCCGGAAAGCCTCGCGGCTGATCGTCGGGCACCAGGACAGCTTCTTCCACGGTACGTTCTTCATCGTCTTCACCTTCGTGGTTGACACGATGGGGTTCGCGTTCCTCCTCGCCCTGATCTACATGGCGGTGCGCCGTGGCGTGCGCAAGCCGTGGCCGCTCGGCTACGGGCGGGCGGACGTGCCTGCCGGCGGCTACTCGCGCAAGCGCCTCGTGGAAGGCGACTGGCTCTTCCTCGGGCTGCTCATCGTCATCCTGGTCACCGCTTACCTGCTGACCGGCCTACGGATCCTCGGTCAGCACATGGTTTGGTTCACGGTGTTCAGCCCGTTCGGCCGGGCCGTCGCCGAGGTCCTGTCCGGCCTTGGCATGACGCCGGCCCAGGCGGTCACGGTGCATGGCGTCGTGTGGTGGGTGCATGCCGCGCTCGCGCTGAGCTTTGTCGCCTACATCCCGTACTCCAAGGCCATGCACATGCCGGTCGACGCGGTGAACCTGCTCGCCACCGACCGCTCGGCGACGCTCAGCCTGCCGGCGCCCGCGGCGGGCCACCCTGGCTATCAGGAGATCTCTGACTTCACCTGGAAGGAGCTGCTCGACCTCGACGCGTGCACCAAATGCGGCCGCTGCCACGAGGTCTGTCCGGCACGCACTGCCGGAGCACCGCTCTCGCCCCGGGACCTGATCCTCGACCTGCGCCAGTGGGTGGACACCTCCACCGGCGGGATCACGCTGCTCGACCGCGAGCAGAGGCCAGGGAGAACCGGCCCGCTCGCGGAGGGCAAGGGAGTCAGGATCGCCGGCGACGTGATCGAGGCCGCCACGCTGTGGTCCTGCACCACGTGCATGCACTGCGTCGACGTCTGTCCCGTGGGCATCGAGCATGTGCCCACCATCGTCCAGTTGCGGCGCAGCCTGGTGGACGAGGGGACCATGGACTCCACCTTGCAGCAGGCGCTGCAGAACCTGGCAACTCAGGGCAACTCGTTCGGGAAGTCGGCCCGGATGCGGGCCCGGTGGACCCGCGAGCTGGACTTCGAGATCCCCGACGCCCGCAAGCAGCCCGTCAAGTACTTGTGGTTCGTCGGTGATTTCGCCAGCTTCGACGAGCGGCTTCAGGAGAGCTCCCGAATTCTCGCCAGGATCCTGCGCGATGCAGGCGTCGATTTCGGCCTGCTGTACGAGGCGGAGCGCAACGCGGGGAACGACGTGCGCCGGACCGGCGAAGAGGGACTGTTCGAGATGCTCGCCGAGCACAACATCGAGGTACTGCGCGGGGCCCAGTTCGAGGAGATATTCACTACCGACCCCCACACGCTCAACGCTCTGAGGAACGAGTATCCGCGGCTGGGGGCGAGCTACAAGGTCTGGCACTACACCGAACTGCTCGCGCAGCTCTTGGAGAACGGCGAGATCGACGTCCGGCCGCTGGGTTACCGGGTCACCTTCCACGACCCGTGCTATCTGGCCCGGTACAACGGCGTGCTCGACGCGCCCCGGCGGATCCTGCGGGCGCTCGGCTGCGAGCTGGTCGAGATGCCGCGTCACGGTGCCGACACGTTCTGTTGCGGCGCGGGAGGCGGCCGGATCTGGATGGACGACGGCTTCCTCACCGAGCGCCCGAGCGAGAGCCGCATCACCGAGGCGCTCCAGCTGGACGTGGGCCAGTTCGTCGTCGCGTGCCCGAAGGATGTGACCATGTTCTTCGATGCGGCCAAGACAACCCGGGCGGACGATCGACTTGCCGTCCGGGACATCACACTGTTGATCGATGAGGCGATGACCAGGCCTGCCGAGCCCGGCATGGCCGGGGAGCCGACCGTGTGATGGCGGGTGCGGTGATGGCAAGCGACGTGATCGGGGCGCCCCGGCCAACGCCGCGAAAGGACAGACGGTGAACTGGCCCTGGTGCGACATGCGGGAGAAGAAACGATGACCATTGTCAACAACTGCAACCTTCCCGAGGACTTGTACTACGTCGTGGGCAAGCATGTGTGGGCCCGGCGTGACGGCGACCTGGTGACGGTCGGGATGACCGATGTCGCGCAGAGTT
>Ga0224558_1000255_pt1 | contig 63552 bp, 57 predicted proteins | sample 714S32024metaG_FD_180682 | JGI IMG/M metagenome (GOLD analysis project Ga0224558, IMG submission 180682) | Peat soil microbial communities from Stordalen Mire, Sweden - 717 S3 20-24 | ecosystem: Environmental > Terrestrial > Soil > Wetlands > Peat | place: Sweden: Norrbotten County, Stordalen... | reverse complement strand
ATGCCAGAGTAACTCGTACAGCGCTACGGCAACGGGTAGCGATACGGAAAGCTCCTTGGAATCCAGCGCGGCGACGAACAGTCCAAAGACGAGCGCCAGACGGCCCCAACCGGGCAAGCGCCCTGCCTGACGAAAGCGTACGTAGCACGCGAACCCGCCCCAGAAGAACGCATAGGCCAGAATGTCGTTGATGGTTCCTGATACAGGCGAGCCATCCATCGAATCAGTTGCCTCATGCGTGTTTCAGCCTCCGCATGGCGGTCTTCACCACTTGGTTGAGGCTGGCCAGTTGCTCTTCGAGGTGTTCACGCCCCGCGCCTGTAATGCCCGCGCCGTGCTAAATTTTACCGCATGAAGTTCTTCGCCAATTTCCTGGCTGTGCCGCTGCTCCTGCTACCGGCCCACGCGCAGGTCTTCACTTTCACCCACGACGAGATGTTGAAGTACACCTCCCACAACCCCTTCGACCGCTTCGACGATGGGCGCCCGAAAGTGCCCGACGCCATCCTGGAAAAGGTGAAGGGCCTGTCCGCCGAGGAAGTCTGGGCGGTGCTGCCCGGCGGCGGTTTTCGCAATCAATATGAGGGAAACTGGCGCATCCTGCATCCCACTCGCAAGCTGGTGGGCCGCGCCGTCACTGCCCAGTTCATGCCGGCGCGCCCCGACATTGGCGATATCATGGAAGCCGACGCCAAGGCCAAAGGCCTCCGCGACAATGGCAACCAGCGCGTCCTCGACCTGCTGAAGCCGGGCGATGTGCTGGTCGTCGATATGTTCGGCAAAATCGAAGAAGGCACCATCGTCGGCGACAACCTGGCCACCTATATCTACGCCACTACCGGAACCGGCCTGGTGGTCGACGGCGCCATCCGCGATCTGGAAGGCATCCAGCCCATCGACATGTCCGTCTACTGCCGCGGCGTGCACCCCACCCCGATCCGCAATGTCATGCTCACCGGCATCAACGTTCCCATCCGCATCGGCAGCGCCACCGTGATGCCCGGCGATGTGGTCTTCGGCGATAGCGAGGGCGTATATTTCATCCCCCCGCAAATGGTGAAACAGGTGGTGGACAAGGCCGACGAAACCCACATCCACGACGAGTGGACCCAGATGAAAATCAAGACCGGCAAATATAAATCCACCGACATCTATCCCAGCCCGCGCGACCCGGCCTTGAAGAAAGAGTACGAAGACTACCTGAAACAGAAGTTAGGACGACAGTGAACCTTGTGGGGCAGGCTCTCAGCCTGCGGCGGCCTCTCAGGCCGCCCTTTTGATGTAGCCGAAACGAGCATATGAAACCAAGAATCCAGCTAGCCCTCTCGGTGCCCCTCCTCTTCCTCTCGCCCCTGATCGCCGCCAACTGGCTCTCCTACGGCCACGACCCGCAGCGCACCGGCTGGAGCCCCCAGGAAACCGACATCAACCGCGACAATGCGAAATCCATCGCGCTGCTGTGGAAAGCGCACCTCGACAACCAGCCCCGCGAACTGAACTCCCTCACCGCGCCGGTCAACGTCGAATGGGTGACTACCGACAAAGGTATGGCGGAAATCGTGATCGTGGGCGGCGCCTCCGACAACCTCTTCGCACTGGACGCCAACAGCGGCAAATTGATTTGGAAGAAGTCCTTCGAGGCGGAGGGCAAGCCGCACGGGTCGTTCTGGCTCTGTCCCAACGCCCTCAACGACACGCCCCTCATTCGCAAGGACGGCCTCGCGGCCACGGTCTTCGTCATCGCCAGTGACGGCAAGCTCCACACCCTGAACGCCATCAACGGAGAGGACCGCACGCCGCCCCAAAAATTCGTGCCGCCGTTCTCCAAGAATTGGAGCCTGAACCTGGTGGACAATGTCCTGTACACCAACCTTTCCCAAGGCTGCAACGGCGCGCGGTCGGGCGTCTACGCCATGGACCTCGCCGCGCCGGATCGTCCCAGCAAGTTCTTCCAATCGGCCACCGGCGGCGCCGGCATCTGGGGACGCGCGGGCGTGGCCGTCGGCGAGCACGGCATGGTCTTCGCCCAGACCGGCGACGGGTCCTACGACGCCGCTCGCGGCCAGCTTCCCGACACCGTGCTGCAGCTTTCCGTGAAGGATCTGACGCTGGTCGATTACTTCACTCCCGCCAATCACAATTATCTGTCGCGCAAGGATCTGGATATGGGATCCGCCTCGCCCACCGTCTTTTCCATGAACGGACACGAGGTGGTCGCCGCCGGCGGCAAGGAAGGCGTCATCTACCTGTTGGACGCGCAGCACATCGGCGGTCCGGATCATAAGACGCCGCTCTACCGCAGTCCGCTACTGGCCAATGAGGACGCCGATTTCGCGGGCCGCGGGTTCTGGGGCGCTTTCGCCACCGCCGAAGACGAAAACAAGGGCCGCTGGCTCTACGCGCCGGCTTTGGGCGCAGCCGCCAGCGGCGTAAAGTTCCCCCTCGCCAACGGCGATGCGCCCAACGGCAGCATCATGGCCTTCCGCGTTACCGGGAACGACGGCAAGTTTGAGGCGGCGCCGGCATGGATCTCGCGCGACATGAATTTGCCCGAGCCTCCCATCGTGGCGGGCGGCCTGGTCTTCGCCATTTCGAACGGCGAGTTTGCACGCCAGTCCAAGGGGACCGAGGGCGGCCTGTACAGTTCCGCCGAGCGCATCGCCAAGCATACGGGGCACGCGGTGCTCTACGCCTTCGACATGACCACCGGCAAGGAACTGTATTCGAGCGGAGAGGCCATGCCCGGCTGGACCCACTTCAGCGGAATCTCGATCTCCGGCGGCAAGGTGTTTGTGACCACCTACGATTCGAATGTCTATGCATTCGGCCTGAAGTAGACCGAGCCGCGCACGTCAGTAAGCGGGGCTTGCTATAGTTAAAAATGCGCCGTGACTATCGTCCTCATGCGGCGTAGGAGGTCTTAAAGTCATGAGGCACTTAGCTGTACTTCTCGTCTTATGCGCGGCATGCTTGCCCGCCGCCCACGGACAAAACGTATCCGCGAATCCAGTGACAGGAATGGGATACCTCTATCCGTCCATCGCTGTGGCCCCCGGCCAATTGATTACGGTGTTCCTGGCGGGGAATACCCAGGGCGATATCGGCGCCACTGTGCAGGGCCTCCCGGCGCCGCTATTGGAAGTGCGCCCGGGCTCTGGCTGCGCGTCCGCGAGTATCTGTTCCGGCCTGACGGCCATTACCATCCAGATTCCTTACGAGCTGAATCCTGGGTGCGGCTTCATTAACCCGGTCTGCAACGTTGTGCTTTTGACGCAATTAATCGTAACGGTAAATGGTGTTGCGGGCGCGCCAATCGACCTGATGCCGCTGCCCGATCAGGTTCACATTCTGACTGCCTGCGACACCGTGCTGCCCAGCGGAAGCGGAACAGCGCCAGTTGGCGGGTTGCCTTGTGCGCCTCTGGTGACGCACGCCGATGGGTCGTTGGTAACCGCGGGGAGTCCGGCGCAAGGCGGCGAGGAGGTAGTCGCCTATGCCGTCGGGCTGGGGTTGACTACTCCGGCCGTTAAGACCGGCCAGGCAGCCTCCGCCGCAACGCCCACCAGCGAGACTTTCTACCTCGATTTCAATTTCCGGCCAAACGCGCTGGCGGCCCAACCGATACTGCCTGCCGTGGGATCCTGCTGCGCGCCTACACCGACGCTACCCGTACCGCTGTATTCCGGCCTTGCGCCGGGATACGCCGGCCTGTACCAGGTCAACTTCGTGGTGCCGCCGCCGCCCGCCGGCGTCGCTGCCTGCGCCGGTACCACGCAATCCAACTTGACCGTCAGCCTGGGTGGGCAATCCTCGTTTGACGGCGCTGGGATTTGCGTGGCGCCGTCACAGTAAGGCGGCCGTCCCCGTCGCCGTGGGGCAGGCCATCGTTTTTTGTGGCCTGCCGAGTTCGAGAGCGGTGCGCAGACGACAAACAACGATCGTCAGCGCCACGCCGGGCAAAGGAACTGTCCAGTTAATTCGCGGACAGTACATAGCCAGATTCCAAGCTAACGACCGGATTAAGATCGGCCCCGCGCTCCGGTCCCTGTCTGTGGACCCCTTTCTCGTGCGACATCGTCAAGTTGGAGGGCATTACCAGCCGCTGGCGCCGCCGTGCTGGCAACTACCGCATCTTTTTCCGCCGTTGGCACCGCTACCCGGACCGTGGCTGTCACGCAATTGTCCGCCGCACCTCCACGACCTATTGAACCACCCGCCCCGGTCACAAGTTTTGAAAATAAACCCGCCCGCTCCATCTAACTCCACCCAAACCACTTACTAAATCCCCATCCCCCAGACACACCTTTTCCGTGAAACCGGCGTTCTATCCTGAAATCGGAGTATGGGCACTGAATCCCAAACCCGGAAAGGGAAAGAAAGGGAAAGGAAGATTCAAATGTTAATTTCCGACAAGCAGCACCAAGCTAACCGGCAGAATGCCCAGCATTCCCCCGGTCCGACGAGTCCTGAAGGCAAGGCCGCCGTGCGTTTCAACGCCCTCACCTGGGGTCTGCGCGCACGCAGCCTCATGCTCGACGACGAGGACCCCGCCGACTATCAGCAACTCTGGGACGATCTCGAAGCCGAATGGCAGCCGCAAACTCACACCGAACGGTATTACCTGGAACAGATGTCCATGTCCCAGTGGCTGCTTACGCGCACAGCCGCAAGCGAAACCCGTATACGGCAGGCCGGCCTGCATCTCGGCACAGAGCTTGAGCTGCTGGACCGCATCGCCGCGCAACGCACCCGCCTGGAGCGCTCCTTCACCAGTGGGATGCGGGAATTGAAGCAGTTGCAAAAGGAGCGCAAAGCCCAGGCCCAGCGCCAGCCGCAGCCCAAACCGCCCGCGCAGGCCCCGCGGCCGCCGGCTCCGCAATCGCCGGCTCCGCAACCCGCCTATGTAATGTCGGAGGGCGCCGAAGCCCATCCAGTCTTCTGTGCTCCCGTCACCCCCGATACCCGTTAGCACCCTGCCCCCCTGGTCTTTGACAACCGGCCCCCACGTCACAGCGGATACGCGATCGCTCCCTCTAAATCAGGCACGAAAGACAGTCCTGGCCACCGATCCCCGCCCCTCAACCCGCCGCGCCGGACGTGCAGGCACCAAGCTGCACCCCCACCGAAAACCAAGGCACTTATTATCCATATAATGGGCTTTGTTCGACAATCCGGCCCTGCCCACCTACACCAGCGTGACTTCTACCTCCACCTCCGTCCGTCCGTCCGCGGGCGCCCGAACCACATCACCCTCCGCCGCCAGCCCATCCACCACCAACTTCACGGCATTGCCCGTCCCCGCGCGCCGTACCGTAATCCGATACGTCACCCCGCGGAACCGCCGCACCGCCCGGAATCCCGTCCACCGCTCCGGAATCGCGGGCGTGATCTGCAAGCCATCGTACGCCGGCCGTATCCCCAGAATGAACTGCACAATGGCGTAGTAATTCCACGCCGCGGTGCCGGTCAGCCACGAATTCTTCGCCTCGCCATGCGTCGGCGCGTCGCGCCCGGCGATCATCTGCGCGTAGACGTACGGCTCGCACCGGTGTACGTCGCTGATCGCTTCGCGCGCCGACGGATTGATCCGCGAATAATAATCGTGCGCGCCGTCGCCATTGCCGGCCATAGCCTCGGCGATGATCACCCACGGGTTGTTATGGCAGAAAATCCCTGCGTTCTCCTTGTAACCCGGCGGGTACGACGAAATCTCGCCCAGGTGCAGATAGTAGCGCGAGTACGCTGGCTGCTGCAGTACGATGCCGTGCGGCGTAGCCAGGTATTTGCGCACCGATTCCAGCGCGCGCCGCGCGAGGCCGTCCTCCAGCCCAATCCCCGCCAGAATGCAGAAGCCCTGCGGCTCGATGAAGATCTTCCCTTCGGCGCACTCCTTCGATCCGACCTTGTTGCCGAAGTCGTCGTAGGCGCGCAGGAACCACTCGCCGTCCCAGCCGTGCCGCCGGACGGTCTCCTCCATGCGCGCGCCTTCCGCCAGATACCCAGGCGCTTCGTCCGCGTGTCCGCTGTGCCGTGCGATGGCCGCCAGTTCCTTGGCAGCCAGCACGAACAATCCGCCGATGAAGATCGACTCGGCCACCTTGCCTTCTTTGTTGGTAGTGGTCTGGAACGATTGGCCCGGCGTATCGGAGAAGCAGTTCAGATTCAGGCAATCGTTCCAATCGGCGCGCCCGATCAGCGGCAGCCCGTGCGGTCCCAGTCGCTCCAGCGTGTAGCGGAAACTGCGTTGCAGGTGCTCGTAGAGCGGCTGTTCGGAACCCGGCTGATTGTCAAACTGCACCGGCTCGTCCAGAATGCTCCAGTCGCCGGTCTCCTTCAGATACGCGCCAACGCCCACAATCAGCCAGTGCGGATCGTCGTTGAAATTGCCGCCGACGTCGTTGTTGCCCTTCTTAGTAAGCGGCTGGTATTGGTGATACGCGCCGCCGCTCGGAAGCTGTGTGGCGGCCAAATCCAGGATGCGCTCGCGGGCGCGCTCCGGGATCATGTGTACGAAGCCCAGCAGGTCCTGGTTCGAATCGCGGAAGCCGAGTCCCCGGCCAATGCCCGATTCGTAGAACGATGCCGACCGCGACATATTGAACGTCGCCATGCACTGATAAGCGTTCCACACATTCACCATGCGGTCGGTGTGGATATCGGGTGTCGTAACCTGGCAGATGCCCAGCAGTCCATCCCAGTAAGTGCGCAGCTTTTGAAAGGCTTCGTCCACGTTCGCCGGAACCAGATACCGGGCGATCGCCGGCTTGACGGTCTTCTTGTTGACCGTCTGCGACTCGGGCGGATCGAACTTTTCGTCCTTGGGGTTCTCATGGTACCCCAAAACAAAAAGGATCTGTCGTGTTTCGCCCGGCTGCAGCACGAGCCGGACATGGTGCGAGCCGATGGGCGCCCATCCGTGCGCCACGGAGTCAAACGATTCGCCGCGCTCCACCGCCGCCGGCCGGTCCCAACCGCGCGTCGGCCCCAGGAAGACGTCGCGCTGCGTGTCGAACCCCGCCACTTCGGCCGAGCACGCGAACCAGGCAAAGTGATCGCGTCGCTCGCGGTATTCGGTCTTGTGATAGATCACGCCGTCTTCGATCTCCACCTCGCCGATGCTGAAGTTGCGCTGAAAATTGGTGGAATCGTCCTGCGCGTCCCACAGGCAGAATTCGATGGCCGAAAAGACCGACAGCGCCGCCGGCGTCTGCCGCTCGTTCGAAACCGTAAACTGCCAGATTTCGAGATTCTCGTCCAGCGGCACGAAATAGCGCGTGCTGGCCGAAATGCCGCGGCGCTTGGAGCCGATCGTGCTGTAACCCATGCCGTGGCGGCAGGTATACTGTTCCAGATCGCTGTGAGTAGGCTGCCAGGATGGCGACCAGTAGTCGCCCGTCTCATCGTCGCGCACATAGATATAGCGTCCGCCCAAGTCGAAGGGAACGTTGTTATACCGGTAGCGCGTGATACGGCGCAGGCGAGCGTCGCGATAGAAAGAGTAACCACCCGCGGTGTTGGAAATAATGCCAAAGTAAGCTTGGCATCCCAGATAGTTAATCCATGGCAGGGGTGTATCCGGACGGGTAATGACATACTCCCGGTTCTTATCGTCAAAGTATCCGTATTGCATATAAACTGTTCTCTAGCCCAGTCTGGCCATCATCTCCAAACAAACGCGTCCGTTATGGTACGGGCATTTCCAAGCCCCGACCAGGCACGCATCGGCATCCTCATCCGCCTTCCACGCCGTGCCATCCGGCCGCAATTTCGCGTGCCACTCGCCGTGGACCTTATCCACGACCTTGTCTTCAATGTATTCCCAAGCTCGCCAGGCGGCCGTGCGAAACCGCTCCTCCCCGCACACCTGCCAAGCATTATAGAAACCCACCACCGCCTCCGCCTGAGCCCACCAATGCTTGTTCGGATCGACCAATCTCCCGTGAGAAGCCTCGTAAAAAATGCTGCCGTCCTTATCCAGCCCTTCGTCGTAAACCGCCTCCGCCATCCGAACCGCCAGCGCCCGCGCCCGCTCCACCAACGCCCGGTCGCCCAGCACTTCCGCCGCTTCCTGCATCAGCCAACTGCCCTCGATATCGTGTCCGAACGAAACATGATCGGTAAGCGATGCCCACCGGTTATCGAAGAACATCTTGAAGTGGCCCGCGTCGCCGTCCACAATGCGATCCATGGTCACTCGCAGCAGCGCCGCCAAACTGGCCCGCAGCCCGGCATCGTCCCACACGCGCAGCAGATTGGTATAAGCCTCCAACACATGCAAGTGCGTGTTCATCGACTTAGGACAATTCAAGTCTTTGTCGCTCAGTCGCAGATCTTCGAGCGGGCTCCAATCGCGGAAGCGGGCCTCCAAATATCCACCGTACTCAGGCTCGCCGCTCTTCTCCTCAATCAGGCGATAAAGTTGCTTCGCCAATTCCAGGCTTTTCGCGCGCCCCGTCGCCCGGAAGTATTCAGCCATGCCATAAACGGCAAAAGCCTGCGCGTAGATTTGCTTGCGGTCGGAGATCGGGTTGCCCTGGTAATCGAGCATCCAGTACACACCGCCGAATTCCCTGTCCCAGAACTTATCGACGATGTATTCATACGCCCAATCGGCGATGTCGCGGTACGCTGCGCTCCCCAGGACGCGCGCCGCCGCGGAGAACGTCCAAAGGATGCGCGAGTTGATAACAGATGCGCGGACAGCGTGCGTATCCACGCGCAAGTCGCAATCGACCGCGCCGAAGAATCCGCCGTTTGTCCGGTCCACGGTGTACCGCATCCAAAACGGCAGAATATTGCCGGTCAGCTCTTGCCGGAACTGCGCGGCCCACTCCGTATCCGTGATCATTTGCCCGACCGCGCACGATTCTTGTCGATCAAAGCGATGCGCTGCTCGACACACAAGGCGCTGCGCAGCGGATCGGGTGGCGTATTCAATACGTAGTCGAGCAAACGCTCCACCGTGGTCGTCGCAACATAAGTCCGCGTATCGGACGCGCCATAGTAAATGAAGACGTCGTCTCCGCGCACGACCCAGCCGTTGGAGAAAGCCACATTCGAAACGTCGCCGACGCGCTCCTCACCCAGCGGCCCCAGAAAATATCCGCCGGGATGCGCGGTCACCTTGTGCGGCTCGGCCAAATCGCACAGGAAGCAATACAAAACGTACCGCAGCCCAGCCGCGGTGTTGCGCACGCCATGCGCCAAGTGTAGCCAACCCTTCGCTGTCTTGATCGGCGCGGGACCCAGTCCGTTCTTCACTTCATTGATGGTGTGGTATTCGCGGCGCTCGATGATGGTCTCCTCTGCGATGGTGGCGTGCTCCATGTTCGCCGCCAGTCCCCAACCGATGCCGCCGCCGCGCCCCGCCTCGATGAAACTATCCTGCGGCCGCGTGTAGAACGCGTAGCTGCCGTCGACGAACTCCGGATGCAGCACGCAATTGCGCTGCTGCGCAGACGGCGTCCGCAGATCGTCCAGCCGTTCCCACTTCTTCAAGTCGTGCGTGCGCGCGACTCCGCATTGCGCGACTGCCGACGAAAGGTCGCCCGGCGGCGCACTGGGGTCTTTCCGTTCCGCGCAGAACAACCCGTAGATCCAGCCGTCCTCGTGCGCCGTCAGCCGCATGTCGTAAACGTTGGTCTCGGGCTCCTCGCCCTCGGGCATGACCACCGGATAGTCCCAGAACCGAAAACCGTCGATGCCGTTGGCGCTCTCCGCAACCGCGAAGAACGACTTCCGGTCGGCGCCCTCCACCCGCGCCATCAGCACGATCTTGCCGTTCCACTCCATCGTGCCCACATTGAACGCCGCGTTCACCGCCTGCCTCTCCAGCAGAAACGGGTTAGCCTCTGGATCGAAGTCGAAGCGCCAGTGGAGTGGCGCGTGGGCCGCCGTCAGCACCGGATAGCGGTAACGCTGGAACCAGCCGCTCGTCTCCGGCAGCGGTTCGTTGGGGCGCTGGATCAGATGCTCGTGGCCGCGAGTCAGCTCATCCAGCCGAAGTTGAAACTCTTTGGTCATTTGGATTTGTGGATCGCTTTATCATAACAACGGTACGCCCTCGTGCAACCGCACACCCACTTCCGTATCGTGCGGCACGTCCAGCGCCAGGATGCCTCCCGCGTCGCTCTCTCCCTCCGAGACCTCCTCATCGTCGACCTCGATGAGGTAATTCCGGCGCGCCTTCAGCCCCACCACGAACACCGGCGCTTTGCCTTCCACCGCCAATTTGAATTTCTGCGTGTGCGCGCCGAACAGAATCACGGCTCGCCCGAGATCCAAAGGCTCCGCATCGACGTGCGGATCGAGCACGGCGACGCCCCCATCCTCGAACATCTGCAGCTCGCCCGAGAAGAATCCCAGCCACGCGGCGGATTCATCCCAACCGGACCGCACGAACAGGCGTCCCAACAAGCTGTCGTGCTCCACCAGCGGCGCTTGGAAATAGCTGAGGCCGGGTTGGTAAGGGTTGGCCCACAGAAACTCATACGGCGCGCCGAACGTGCCGCGCATCAGGAAATGGTCGTTCAGCAGCCAGCCTTGCAGAAACTGGCTGCCGGGTGCGTTGGCATCGAAAGCCACCATGCTGAATTCGGCGGCGCGTGATAGGGCCGCGCGGCGCAGGTCCGGCTGTCCTTCCGCATGCGGCGCGGCGGGGATGCGATAGTCGTTTTCGCCCGCCGGAAACGTGGCGGGATAGTAGCTCAAAAGCTGCACCATGGGCAGATCGGTGAAGAAGCGGGGCGCGGCCTCGCGCAGATCCTGGTTGAAGTTGTCGCGCACCACGTGCAGAATCTCCATCAGGGCGTAAGCGTCGTCGCGCGCAATCGCCTCGCGGCCGCCATTGATCGCAGGGACCATCTGGCCTTCCCACCATTTGCGCACCACCTGTTCGATCTCCCGCTCCGGGACATCCGGCACGTGCCCGGATATAGCTACCGCAGCCAGCAGGCGGGAGCGGATCGCGGACACCGATGCGTCGCGGCGGCTTTGCTCGATGCCTCGCGCGAGCTTGGCGGCCAATGTCTTGGATTGCGCCGCGGTTAGAATATCCTGGCACCAGTCGAAGACCAGTGCCAGTTGGCGGAGGTCGGCGCCGGCGCCCAGCGCCCAGGCGACGGACTGCTGGCCCGCTTCGGCGCTGCCGGACACCTCATAGTACAAAGCCTCGGCGAACCCCGGTTCGGGCATGGGAGCTTTGCCGGCTATCAAAAGGTGAAACTGGTTCCAGCGCATGGACTGGCGCTCGCGCTCCCTGCGCAGCAACCGAAGCCGCCTGGCGCCCAGGAAAATGCGGGGGTGCGGTGCGTCGGCCCGCATGGGTTCCTCCCGGCTCAGAGCCTGGCTGTGAGCAATGCTGGGCGCCATGCCGGCCAGGGCGGCCACGGCCAGCGCGAGAGCGGATACCCGGCGAAGGTGCATTCACCCCGATTGTGTCATAGCGACACAGTGCCCGCCCAGCGGGCCACGGCCGGCCAAAATGTGCGGCCCGAGACGTTGCGCGATTTCAGCAGGATACAGAGGATTGACAGTTGGCCGTCTGGTTGCTATTTTCGGTGATGAATTGGCGAAGTAACTTTTAACCTGCCCTCTGCTGCAACAGGCAGGCGGAAGAAGAACGGGCGCAACAAGACAACGTGCTTGCGGGAGCCGGTGTCCGTAACAGTATTTGGGCTCGCTAGTCTTCCCTTGTTGGTTGCAACAGAGGGGTTTTTTTGTCAAACGGATTCTTACGATCTCCCCGGGGGTCTGCGGTTGCGGTAGTCATCTGGCATTCGTGGCGAGGAAAGTTTGGACGCGGACCTTACCAGGAATGCCGGTCCATCCAGATGGTCCGCCGCCGGATCCCAGCCCAACCTGGGCGAGCCGCATCGGCAGGAGGCTCTAGCCGGTCCTCAGAGCAACCCCGATGCGGTTTTTCTTTTTTCACCCTACAGCCATTCCAGTTGCGCATAACGCTCACCGGTCAGATGCAGGAACAACTGCTCCAGCGTGCGGAACTCTCTCCCATCGTGCGAGATCGCACCGTCGCGGTCGAGCGCGCTAATGTCTCCCTGCCACACCAGCTTGCCGGGCTTGGTGATGATGGCCACCTGCGAGCAGAGGCGCTCCACGGTCTCCAGCACGTGCGTGGTAAGGAAGACCGCGCGGCCCTGCCCGGTGATCTTGTGTAGCCACTGCTTAATGGACGCCACGCCGGCCGGGTCGATGCTCTCGAACGGCTCGTCCAGGAACAGCAGGTCCGGCCCGTGAATCACAGCGGCCGCGAATGCCACGCGCTTGCGCATGCCGGCGCTGAATTCCGATAGCCGCTTTTTGCCCGTACCGCCGAGTTCCATGGCGTCCAGCAGTTCGCTCACCCGGCGGCGCGCCGTCTCTTCATCCAGGCCGAACATGCGGGCTTGAAAAAAGAGGAATTCGTGCGCGTAAAGCGCATCGAACAGGCCCAGCGATTCCGGCATCACGCCCATGCGCCGCTTCAGCGCCACCGCGCCATCGTGGAACGGCTCGCCCAGAATCCGGATCTCGCCCGCATTCGGGTCGAGCAGCCCCGTCAGGCAGCCGATGGTGGTGCTCTTCCCCGAGCCGTTCGGCCCCAGGAAACCGAACATGGTCCCGGCCGGCACCGTCAGCGAGAGATTCTCGACGGCGACCGTCTCCCCGTACTTCTTGGTCAAGTTGTCGACTTGGATGGCAGAAGTCATGGCTTGAGGCAAGGTCTAGTTCCGTCCTTCCAGAGCGTTCAAGAGGCGCTCTCTGCGGCTGACAAACACCTCCGCTCCCCGCCGCAGGGAGTAAAGGTAGAAAACGACAGCCAGCGCAGCCGCCGGAATCGAGGTCCACCAGTAGCTCAGCACCGCGGCCGGGCCGGCAATCTTGTCCAACGCCATCACGCCGAAGATGCACGCCAGCAAGCCGCCGATTAGCAGCACGTTGGCGCTCAACGAGAGCTGATTGCCGAAGGTGGTCTCGAAGTTCGTAGGCCGCGGCGCGAGCAGCGAAGTCCAGATCGACAGCGCATTGAACAGGCACAGTCCGCCCACGCCGGCCGCCAGTAGCATGGTGGCCATCTGCGCATCCAATGGAACTGGCGCAAAGAGCAGCCACAGCAGCAGCGCGGCGGCCACCAGCGTGCCTCCCACAAACATGGCTGTGTAGCTCGACGCGCGCAGGATCGCGCCGGGCGCAATCGGCAGCAGGAAATAGCGCCGGAAACCGGAGGCGTCGAAGCCGAACTGGTTGGTGGACATCACCGCCGTGCCCAGGAATCCCACGACCGTGAAGGCGCCCAGCGCGCGCACGAAATAGTGCAGCGGCCCGGCCGCCGTAGGGTTGTTGAAAGTGAGGAACGCCAGCGCCGGCAGCGCGCCGATGTAGTTGAAGCGCACCTTGTTGGAACGTACGTAGTAACGAAGCGATCTGCCGATCAACGCCGCCATCGTAGGCCCGAAGATGGACCCGATGCGTTCGTAGCGGTCGTCCCACGTGGCCACCTCGGCGGCCGCGCTGCGCGGACGAGCGGCCTGCTTCTCGATCGCCGCGAGCAAAATGAGCAAGGCCGCGATCCATCCGGCCAGCAGGCCGAAATGCCGCAGCATCCCGGCGCCCGCATTCACCATCAGCGCCGCGGCGGCGAACGGCGGCGTGTAGCCGAGCACCGCCAGCATGCCTTCCTTGGCCCCATGCGCGTTTGCCAGCCTGGGGATCAAGTATCCAGGCAGGAGGCACGCGCCCATCAGCATCAGGAACAGGATCGCCGTGCCGCCCTTCACGTGCGAGAGCCATTCGATCAGGGTGGCCAGCACGCGCGCCAGCAGGTAATTCGCAATCAGCAACAGCAGTACCGCCGCCGCGCCCAACCCGAAGCTGCCCGCGCCAAACACGTACATGCCGGTGGAAAGGCCCAGGTAAAGTCCCAGTACGAAAATCCACACCGGCTCCAGGATACCGGTCAGGTGGCGCGCCGCCAGCCGGTCGCGTGCGCTGAGCGCATACCGGCGCAAGGCCGCATCGGTGAACGCCGTGTTAATGCCGAACCCCGTAACCACGGATGCGATGAGCGCATTCAGAAACAGCCCGCCCAGCACCGCCTGCGCGACCTTTTCGGACTGGCCCGAGCGCACCGCGATCATGGCCGCGCCGTAGCCTCCGGCGGTCATCAGCAGCAGAATGAAAAGGGCGAACAGATAGCCCGCGAGGAACAAGGCGATCCTGCCGTTCCGCGTGCGCGTTTGGGCCCACAGCAGCTTGTAGCGCAGCCCTACCAGGCGGAAAATCAGTGGCGCATTCATTGGCCGGACCAATCATTATACTGTATAATAGCGAGTAGACATGAAGGCGAGCGTAGTCGATCTTCGTTACCGCATGAAGGACGTGTTGGAAGCGCTTGATCGCGGCGAAACCGTGACAGTGCTTTACCGGGGCAAGGAAAAAGCGCGCCTCACGCCGGTTGCCGGAGAAAAAAGAAAGGGGAGCCTTACCTCCCATCCGGCGTTCGGCATGTGGAAAGACCGCACCGATTTGAAAAATGTGCCCGCTTATGTCCGGAAGTTGCGGCGCGGGCGGTTCGATGATCTTTGATACCGACATACTGATCTGGTTCCTGCGGGGAGACGGCGCTGCGGCGCGGCTCATCGAATCGCAGTCCGACCGCGCCGCCTCGATCGTTTCTGCAATGGAACTCCTGCAAGGCGCGCGCTCGCGAGTCGAAATCAAGACGATTCACCAATTCATTCAGCAGAACGGCATCCGGCTGATTCCAGTTAACGAAGCGATCAGCCACGTGGCCCTCAGTTTGATCGAAGCGCACGCCCTGGGAGGCGGACTGCGAGTCGCGGATGCGCTGATTGCGGCCACGGCCCGCGCAGCCGCCCTGCCGCTGGCGACGGGCAATGCACGCCACTTTAAGGCCATTGCCGGGCTGGAAGTCAAAGCGTTCCGGCCAGGAGCGGAATAATGGGCCGCATTCGCGTTCTTCCCGATCAGGTAGCCAACAAAATCGCGGCCGGCGAGGTGGTGGAGCGGCCCGCTTCGGTAGTGAAAGAGCTGCTGGAAAACGCGCTGGACGCCGGCTCGACCGAGGTGCGCGTGGAGGTCGAGAGCGGCGGGCGGCGCCTGATCCGCGTCGCGGACGACGGCTGCGGCATGCTGCGCGACGACGCCCTGCTGGCCTTCGAGCGCCACGCCACCAGCAAGCTGCGCGACGTCAAGGACCTTCTCTCTATCTCCACGCTGGGCTTTCGCGGCGAGGCGCTGCCTTCCATTGCCTCGGTGTCGCGCCTGCTGCTGGAGACGCGCTCGGCCGACGAGACCACCGGCACGCGCGTCGAGATCGCGGGCGGCAAAATGCTCCATTGCGACGAAGTCGCGCAGGCGCGGGGCACGGCCGTCACGGTGCGCGACCTGTTCTTCAACGTCCCCGCGCGCAAGAAGTTTCTGCGCTCCGAGCAAACGGAACTCGCGCACATCGCCTCGCTGGTGACGCATTACAGCCTGGCGCATCCGGAGAAGACCTTCCGGCTCTCCAGCGGCGCGGGCGAGTTGCTGGCCGTGACGCCGGTCGCGACGCTGCGCGAGCGCGTGTTCCAGGTGTTCGGCGGCCAGACGCTGGAAGAGTTGGTGGACCTGGGCACGCGCGAACAGCGTCTGGAGTTGCCGCCGCCGTACGTGCCGCCCTCGGAAGCCATTGCGGAATTCCGGCGGGAACAGGAGGAACCTTCCAGCAAAACTTTCCGGCTGACCGGCTTCGTCTCGCGCCCGCAAGTGCAGAAGGGCAACCGCAACTCGATATTCATTTTCGTGAATCGGCGGTTGATCCGCGACCGCCTGCTGCTGCACGCCATTTCATCGGCGTACTACAACCTGATGCCGCACGCCGCCTTTCCGTTCGCACTGCTATTCCTGGAATGCGATTGCGATGAGGTTGATGTGAATGTGCACCCGTCGAAAACGGAGGTGCGCTTCCGGCACCAATCCTTCGTCCACGATTTCGTGCGGGACACGATTCGCGAGCGGCTGATCGAGACGCGGCCCGCGCCGTCATTTTCGCCGGCGGTTAGCGCGCAACCGGCGGCGCGCATGCCGTATTCGGAGTTCTCGCAGATGATCGAAGTGGGACAGGCTTCCCAGCCTGTCCATGATACTGAACTGCCCGAAGTAGGACAGGCTTCCCAGCCTGTCTCCTCGGCGGATGAGGGTGCCCTGCCCGATTTCGCGCTGCGCCCGGCAGCCGGACCCGCGCCACGCCTGGATTTCGGCGGCCCACCGATCGCGCTGGCGGACGCGCCGCCGCCGTCCGGGCGCCTGCGCGTACCCGAAACACATGGCGATTTCCCGCTGGACGCGCTGCCGGCTTCCGACACGTCGTTGGGCGCGCTCTCGGATCTGCGGCCGCTGGGACAACTCCACGAGAGCTTCATCATCGCGGCCGGACGCGGCGGCCTCTGGATTATCGACCAGCACGTGGCCCACGAGCGCATTCTGTTCGAGCGCGTGTTGAAGCAGCGCGCGGCGGGCAATGTGGAGACGCAGCGCCTGCTGATGCCCCTGATCGTGCAACTGACTCCGGGGCAGCAGATCGAATACGCGCGCATCGCCGATGAGTTGAACGCCATCGGGTTCGAGAGCGAGCCGTTCGGCAATCGCACCATCGCGGTGACGGCAGCTCCGGCGGCGGTGGGGCCAGCGGATCTCGAAAAGGTTCTCGCGGAGATTCTGGAGACGGCTGAGGCCGAACTGCGCGGCCTTTCGCTGGAGGATGTGCGGCGGTCGCTGGCGGCTTCCATCGCCTGCCACGCGGCGATCAAGATCAACACGCGCCTCGATCACGCCAAGATGGAATGGCTGCTGCGGGCGGTGGCGGCCACCGATTGCCCGATGAGTTGCCCGCACGGCCGGCCCATCGCGCTGCAATATTCCATGCGCGAAATCCTAAAGGCCTTTCACCGCATTTGAAGTGGAGGGTGGACTTTAGTCCGCGCGGGGCTTAAGCCCCGCCTGGTGGCCCGTAGGGCCACGAGGACTGGCCCGTGGCCTGCGGCGGCATCGGTAACGCAATTCAGTTCTTCCTAATCGACTGAAAAGAATCGGCTGCACAGCGATCTTGCCCGGCTCTCGCGAAAACGCGTGCTACTCTTATGTCGAGTAAGCCTCCCGCACTCGCTGCAAGGTGCTCTGCCGGGAGTCCCCTGGTTCTTTGACAATCTCAACAAAAGCAAACCCACCGCTACCGCCCTTCCCGCAGTTGCGGCAGCGCCGCGGCGGGGTGTGCTCGTCCATGTGGCTCTTGAGGTTCGAATATGAGCGGAAACCGCGCCGCCAGATCGGACATTGAAACGGGCGCCGACCGAGCTCATAACCGGTTCCTTCAATCGCCAGTTCGCCGACGTAGAGGACTTAATTAAACCTTCCGGGTGATGCTTGGGTTGTCTGCGGTCATGGGATCGCCTAGTTTCGGCCCCGCGCAAATTGGGTTCGGCATTTTTGCAAGCCTAAGTAAACAAGCGACTTATTGGCTTCGTTCGTAAATAAATGAGAAATCGCGGCCGCACCACCTCAGTGCCCCACAACCCACTCCGCCGCCGCGCGCAAGCTCTCGACGCGCGCGTCGGGCATGTGGTCGGGGGCCCGCTCGCGGTAGCCGCGATCAATCCAGACGGTGCGGCAACCCGCGGCGGCGCCGGCGTCGACGTCGCGCCAGCGGTCGCCGACCATGAAACTTGCGGCCAAATCGATCGCGCGCTCCTGAGCAGCCTGAAGCAGCATGCCCGGCCGGGGCTTGCGGCAATCGCAGCCGTCCCCGTCATCGTGATAACAGACGAAGCACGCGTCCAGCGGCAGGGCGGCGCGCAGGGTCGCGTGCATGCTCTCGACGTCCTCGCGGCGGATGATGCCGCGCGCCACGTCCGGCTGGTTCGTCACCACCACCAGCAGGAAGCCGGCGGCCTTCAATCGCGCCAGGGCCGCGGGCGCATCCGCATCGATCTCCATTTCGGCGGGGGTGACCGGCGCGTGAGCCTGGCCATCGCGGATCAGCGCGCGCGTGAGCACGCCGTCTCGATCCAGAAACACGGCCCGCTTCATCGCAGCGATTCCCAGCGGGTCTCGGCGGCCTTCAGAGCCGGATGCGTCACCAGCAGGTGCCAGACGACCGCCTGGAAGGCTTCGGCGTGCGGCGTGATGTGCGCAGGGTTCACCGCCGGGACGATCACGCAGGCGTCCGCCACCTGTGCGGTGTAACCGTCGGCGCGGCCAATCACGCCGCCAATGGCCGCGCCCACGGACTTCGCGTACCGCAGCGCGGAAACCAAATTAGGGCTGACTTGTTTTTCGAGGTTGCCGCCGCCCACAGAGAACACCAGCACGCAATCCTCGGCGCGGAGGCGGCTGACGCGCAGCCACGATTCGAACACCGACGCCCATCCTTCGTCGTTGGTGCGGGCAGTCAACTCGGAGACGTTGTCTGTAGGGCAGTAGGCTTCCATGCCGCAGATCTTGCGAAAATCGTTCACCGCGTGCGACGCGTTCGCCGCGCTGCCGCCCACGCCCAGAATGAACAGGCGGCCGCCGCGCGCGCGGACGCCGGCCAGCAGTTGCGCCAGTTCTTCGATTACGCCCGCGTCCAGACGGCGCAGGACCTCGGCGGATTCGGCAATGTATTCTTCGGCGAAGCTCATGGTTGTGATTCGGCCAGATGGCGCGCCAACTCGCCGATCCCCTCGAACGAGCCGATCTCGTAAAATCGTTCCTGCACCTCAAACGCAGCCAACTCACCCCGCCGCAGCAGATCGCCGTACACCTCGGCGAGATCGGCCCGTGTCGCGCTCTCAAAAGCCGCCCTGCTGAAAACGCCCAACCCATAATCGATGTGCTGCATGCGCGCCGTCCTGTTCTTCTTATCGTAGGCCACTATGCGGCCTGCGTCGAACTCCACATTGCTCGTGTCCCAGCGGCCTTCGTTGCGGTACACGGTCATCAGGCCAGGCTGGCCCGCCGCGTGGAATGCCTCTGCGACATCGCGATACGAGCAGGGCAGATACGAATCGCCATACACCACTAAGAACGCGTCGCCCAGCAGCGGCAGAGCATGGCGCACGGCGCCGGCGGTTCCCAGCAGCGCGGGACCATCCAACGAATAAACGATCTCCAGGCCGAAGCGCGCGCCATCGCCCGCATATTCGCGGATGCGCTCGCCATGCTGCCCGATGCACAACACCACGCGTTCGATGCCGCGCGCGCGCAACAGACGCAACTGGTGCGACAGAAACGGCTCGCCATTGATTTCGATCAGGGCCTTGGGAAGGCGCCCGGTCAAAGGATAGAGACGCGTCCCCAAACCGCCCGCCAGAATCGCGACCGGCAGCATATCGCTCACGATTGCGCGAGCACCGAGGTGCCCTGGAAGTCGAAGCGGACCCGCACTTCGCGCAGCCCGGCGCCGCGCATGGCATGCCGCAGGCGCGTTTTGTCCTCGGTATACAGCATCAGGAAGCCGCCGCCGCCCGCGCCGATCAGCTTGCCGCCCAGCGCGCCGTTGCGCCGCGCCACCGCGTAGTATTCATCGATGTGCGCATTGGTCATGGAGCGCGAGCGCGCTTTCTTGTGTTCCCAATGCACGTGCATCAGCTCGGCGAAGCGGCGCAGATCGCCGCGCTCCAGCGCCGCCTTGCTCTCGCAGCCGAGCTGCTTCACCACGTGCAATTGCGAGATCATATCGGCGTCGTGATGGCGCGTCCGCGTGTCCTGCTCTTCAAGGATCGCCGACGCCGAGCGCGTGAAACCGGTGAAAAACAGCAGCAGGTTGTCTTCCAGGTTGGCCAGCGTCTCGCTTTCGAGCTGCAGCGGCGCGACCTCCACGCGATCGTCGGGCAGGAATTGGAAACAGGTGATGCCGCCGAACGAGGCGATGTACTGATCCTGCTTGCCCACAGGCTCATGCAGCAGGTCGATCTCGATGCGGCAGGCTTGCTCGGCGAGTTCCTGGCGCGGGATCGGATTCTTCTTCCAGGCATGCAGCGCGCGCAGCAGGGCCACCGTGAAACTGCCCGACGAGCCCAAGCCCGTGCCGGCCGGAATGTCCGACATGCTCACGATTTCCAGATACGGCCGCGGACCCACGTCCACCAGGCGCAGGGCTTCGCGCACGATGGGGTGCTTGATCTGGTCCACGGTCTCGACCAGTTCCATTTGCGAATACTTGACGATCAGCTCCTGGCTGAAGGTCTCGTGCAGCGTGATGTAGACGTATTTATCGATGGCCGCCGAGATGACGAAGCCGCTATGCTCGCGATAGTACGAGGGCAGGTCGGTGCCTCCGCCTCCCAGCGAGATGCGCAATGGCGCGCGGGTGATGATCACGTGGCGTTCTCCTCATACACGCGCTCGATGACGCGCAGTGCGGCCTGAGCGTCTTCGATGCCCGGCCGCGGCTCGCGCTTCAGGCGGATATCTTCCAGGAACTCGGCGAATTCCGTTTCCCAGGAACTGTCAGGGCTGGGAAATTCCCAGGCGGTGGTTTCCGGCGGCCCCATTTCGGGCGACATTTTGTAGAACGTCAGGCGCTCGGTTCCGTAGCTGCCGCCCAGGCCCGTGATTTCCAGCTTGCCGTCGCGCCCGCAGATTTCGAATGAGAACAGGTTCTTCCATTCGGTCCAGCTTGCGTGCAGAAACGCGATCTGGCCCGCGGCGGTTTCGAGCAGCAGGAACGCGTTGTCTTCGACCGGCATTTTCCAAAAGTAACTGGGAGTGCGGCCGGTGACGCGCGTGAAATCGCCCAGGAACCAGCGCGCCAGGTCGATCAGGTGTACGCCCTGGTCGAGCAGTTCGCCGCCGCCCGAGAGGACCGCATCGGCGCGCCACTCGCGCTCGTAACCGGGACGGCCGCCGTGACCGTAACGGCCGCGGATGAACAGCAGCGGACCGGCCGCGCCGGAATCGAAAATCGCGCGCGCATTTCGAAAGGCGCGGTGATACCGATGGCTGAATCCGATGCGCACCAGAGCGCCTGTGCGGCGGGCGGCTTCGGCCACGGCGTCCAACTCGCAGGCGCGGCGCGCGCCCGGCTTCTCAATCAACACGTGCTTGCCCGCGCCCGCCGCTGCGGCGGCAATGGGAGCGAGCATATCGTGCGTGGCGGCCACGATCACGATATCGATATCTGGCGAGACCACGGCGGCGCGCCAATCGGCGGCTGCCTCAGCGCCGGGATGCGCTGCGGCGAGCGCCTGCGCCCGTCCGCAATCGACGTCGCAGCAGACGGCCAACCGGCCGCCGGCGAGCGCCGCGGCGCGCTTCCGTCCGATCAAGCCGCAACCGATGATGGCGATGTTGAGAGGCATGCGCGGTCCACCTGTTAGAATAACTGACTTGTGCGACGTCTCTCTAATCCTGCCCGCCTACAATGAGGCCGCCACCATCGCCGCCACCATCCGCGAGACAGGCGGCTATTTTCGGTCGCGCGGTTTGCGCTATGAAATCGTCGTAGCCGCCGATGGCGATGACGGCACCCGCGAGCTAGCCCTCGAGACCGCCCGGCAGGGCGAGCCGGTGCGCGTGATCGGCAATCGGGAGCGCAGCGGAAAGGGCCGCGGCGTGCGCGAGGCCATGGCGCTGGCGCGCGGTAACATCGCCGGCTACGCCGACGCCGATAACAAAGTACCCATCGAGGAATTCGACAAGTTTCGGCCATGGCTGAGCCCATCGTTGAGCCAACGCTGCGACGTGGTGATCGGCTCGCGCTCCATGCGGGACTCGCAAATCGAGCGCCGGCAGCCGCTCTACCGGCAGTTGGGCGGCAAGGGCTTCGGGTTGTTCATGCATGCGGTGGTGGGCCTCGAAGGCATCACCGACACGCAATGCGGCTTCAAGTTTTTCACCCGCGCGGCGGCGCGCGAGATTTTCAGCCGGCAACAAATCGATGGATATATGTTCGATGTGGAGATCCTGGTGCTGGCGCGCCGGCTCGGCTACTCCATTCAGCAGGTACCCATCCGCTGGCGCGACGATGGCGACAGCCGGCTGGCACTGGTGAGCGGAAATCTTCGGAATGTGGCCGACATCTTCCGCATCCGGCGGCTCCACAGCGAGGTAAAGGAGAAGCCGTGAAAATCCTGGTAACCGGCGCGGCCGGCTTCATCGGCAGTAACCTGGTGGACCGTCTGCTCGCCGATGGACATGAGATCACCGGTTTCGACAATTTCTCCACCGGGCAAGCCGAGTTTCTGGCAGCGGCGATGCGCTCGCCGCACTTCCGCCTGGAACATGGCGACCTGCTGGATACCGACGCGCTCGACCGCGCCATGGATCACGCCGAATTCGTATTTCATATGGCCGCCAATGCCGACGTGCGCTTCGGCACCCAGCACCCGCGCCGGGACCTGGAGCAAAACACCATCGGCACGGCCAACGTGCTGGAGGCCATGCGGGCGCGCGGCGTGCGGCGCATCGCGTTCCCTTCGACCGGCTCGGTCTATGGCGAGCCCGCCATCTTCCCCACGCCCGAGGACGCGCCGTTCCCGGTACAGACCTCGCTCTACGCCGCATCCAAACTGGCCGCCGAGGCCATGATCGAAGCCTATTGCGAGGGCTTCGGCATGCAAGCGCACATTTTCCGGTTTGTGTCGATCCTGGGTGAGCGCTACACGCACGGCCACATTCTGGATTTCTACAAGCAACTTCGGGAGCATTCCGGGCATCTGGATATATTAGGAGACGGGCGCCAGCGCAAGTCTTACTTATATGTGCAAGACTGCGTGGACGCCATGCTGCTGGCCATCGAAGGCGGCGCGGGCAGGCTGAATCTGTACAACCTGGGCACTGACGAATACTGCACCGTGAACGATTCCATCGGTTGGATCGCGGAGCGGCTGGGATGCGCGCCGCGCCTCAATTACGCGGGCGGCGAGCGCGGATGGGTGGGAGACAGCCCCTTCATTTTCCTGGATTGCTCCCGCATTCGCGCGCTGGGATGGCGGCCGAAATTGAGCATTCGCGAGGCGGTCGTGCGAACCGTGGATTATTTGCGAGGCAACACATGGGTTGTCGAGCGGAGGTAGCAGCTCGGTGTTTGTACGTTCCCGTCCACTGCCCGGCGGAATCTTGGGCGCGAGGCGCGGATGTCGCAGTATGATCGTGGTCGGGGAGACCTAAGATAAGAGAGGAGATCTAAAATGTCAACTACTGAAGACGAACTTGGAACGCGACGTCGGGTCGCCTTGGCGACACCCAGTGAACTCGGCGCCGAATCCGTTAAAAACATCACCGGCGCTCTCAACGCATTGCTGGCCGATGTATTTGCTCTTTATATTAAGACCAAGAACTTTCATTGGCACGTCAGCGGACCCCACTTTCGCGACTACCACCTCTTGCTCGATGAGCACGCCGGCCAGATTTTTGCGATGACCGACGACATCGCCGAGCGCGCGCGCAAGATCGGCGGCACCACCATTCGATCGATCGGGCACGTTGCCCGCCTGCAACGCCTCAGCGATAATGACGCGGATTATGTCGATCCGCTCGATATGCTCGCCGAATTGCGCGAAGACAACCGGGCGCTGCTTTCCAGCATGCGGGAAGTTCACGATCTGTGCGGCGAAGAGAACGACGTAGCTACCACCAGCCTGCTGGAGAATTGGATCGACCAGACGGAGCGGCGTATCTGGTTCCTCTTCGAAACAGGGCGGGCAGGGAAGTAATCCGAACACATGGGTTACCGGGCGGCGTTAGTACGGTTCCTGCTGCTGGCGGTGTCGGCGACGTCGGTCGAAGCCGGGTTCGCGCAGGAGCGCAAGCTGGAAGCGGTCGAGAATCTCAGCGCTTCGCTGGAAGCGCTGGCCCAGCGGGTGAACCGCTCGGTGGTCAAGATCGTGACTAGCGGGTACGGCCTCAGCGAAGACTCCGACGCGGGCAACGCCAGCCTGCTCACCCGCCAGCGCGCCACCGGCTCGGGCGTCATCCTCACGGCGGACGGCTACATCGTGACCAACGCGCACGTGATCCAGGGCGCGCGCCGCATTCGCGTGCAGTTGCCCGTCTCCGAGCGCACCGCGCGAAAAAGCAACTCGATCATGAAGCCGCCCGGAACGGTTCTGGACGCCAGTATCGTGGGCCTCGATCGCGAGACAGATGTCGCGGTGCTGAAGATCGAAGCGGCGGACTTGCCGCACTTGACCTTGGGTAACTCGCGCGAGTTGCGGCAGGGCCAACTGGTGATGGCGTTCGGGAGCCCGCTGGGCTTGCAGAATTCAGCCAGTCTGGGCGTGATCAGCGCGGTCGCGCGCCAGATCAAACAGGACAGTCTCATGATTTACATCCAAACCGATGCGTCCATCAATCCGGGCAATAGCGGCGGCCCGCTGGTGGATATGTCGGGGCGGGTGGTGGGGCTCAACACCATGATCCTCTCGCAATCGGGCGGCAGCGAAGGGATCGGCTTCGCGATTCCCAGCGACACGTTGCTCAACGTGTACACCCAGATTCGCAAGGAGGGCCACGTACATCGCGGCCAGATCGGCGCCAGCGTGGAGACCGTTACGCCGTTGCTGGCCGCCGGCCTGGGATTGTCCCAGGATTGGGGCGTGCTCGTGGCCGATGTGACGCCGGACGGATCCGCCGACAAATCCGGCCTGAAGCCGGGTGATATTGTGCTCAGCCTGGACAACAAGCCCATGGAGAACGCGCGTCAGCTTGAGGTGAATTTGTGGCGCTTTCCGGTGGGCGACAAAGTGAACCTGGAGGTCCTGCGCGGCGCCGACCGGCTGACGATGGATGTGCCGGTTACGGCGCAGGACGACGATCCGCAGCGCTTCGCAGACTTGGTAAATCCGGAGAAGAACCTGATTCCGAAGCTGGGCATTCTGGGAGTCGAGATCGACCGGAAACTGGCGCCCATGCTGCCGGACTTGCGCAAACAATACGGCGTCGTAGTGGCGGCGCGGGCGGCGGGCTCGGAAGGTCTGGAAGTGGATCTGCGTCCGGGAGATGTGATCTACGCCATCAACAACGAGCCGACCTCGACCGTGGCGTCGCTGACCACCGCGCTGGGTCAGATGAAGACCGGCGACGCGGTGGTGCTGCAGGTAGAACGCGACGGACAGTTGATGTACGTGGCGTTCGAGATGGAGTAGTAGCGCGCACGCTCAGGCTCCGCTGAAAATGCAGTTGTGCACTCCCTGAGAATGTGCTGTAATTCTGATTAGATTCCGGCTGCGGCAGTCAGCGCCACAGGATTCCAACAAGGGACCTGCAGGCAATCGCTCGCGCACGTCTTCGAGACGCGCAAGCGCTCCTGCGGGCGAAACGTTTCGACGGGGCATTTTATCTTTGCGGGTACGCGGTCGAAGTTGCGCTTAAGGCGCGCATCTGCCGCACCCTCAGGTGGGCGGGGTTTCCAGAGAGCGGATCGGAGACCAAAGGTATGCAGTCGATAAGAACGCACGACCTGGATCTCCTTCTGAGGTTTTCGGGAGTCGAGTCCCGAGTCAAGGCGAAGCACCCGGCCGAGTGGTCGGTCGTGCTTCGCTAGACCCCAGAGCGGCGCTATCTGCCGGTCGGATTGTCCTCGGCACAAGAGACGGCAGACATGATTGCGTGCGTACAGAGACTCTTGGAGGTTCTATGATCGACACAGGCCGGATACATAAAGCGATGCATGAGATGGCGGCCCAAAAGGGTGATTTTACCCTGTTCGCGCTCTTGCGCCGGGCAGATGCGGTAGGCGGTATGTGGGACTTAGTAGTGTCGGCTCCCTGGTTCAAGAACAGCACGCTAGCGGCGACTCAAGAGGTCGTGGACCTGCTTACAAAGTCGATGGGCAGAAAGGCCCTTATACAATTCTCCAGGGTTGTCGCACTCGCCGATGAGGACCCCACAGTCAGGTTCTTCCTAACGAATGTCCCCGTTGAGGATGGAGAACGCCGGATTCAGAGCACCGATTTGTTCGGTATGCAAATAGAGGAGGCGATCATACTGCGGGCCAAGCGGCCGGAGTCCGTGGGGCCGCGCCGCAAGGTTGCGCATTCGGCGCTGTCCGGATCGTCGCACCCCGGCTCGCACAAGCAGCGGACGCTGGAGCAGGTCTGAGACGAATTCCATGACCGGGTAATCGAGATCGCCGTCACGGCCGATGCCGTGCAGCAGCCGGGCGAGCGTCTACCGGACGCTTGCCGGCCGGTGGTTACTCCTTTGCTCCAGCGGCCTTCAGAATTATGACTTTGCCGGCGGCGTCCGTGGAAAAAGTGTAGCCCTGAGCGCCGTCTCCCCTTCGTTGTATTTAGCGCTTACGTCTGCGCCGGAGTCCAGCAGCAGTGTGATTAGTTCTCGGTCAGCCTGACCCCCAGCGGCATGCATGAGCGCCGTTTTCCCTTCCTTGTCTTTAGCGTTCACGTCTGCGCCCGCTTCAAGTGAGGGTCTGAACGATCTGGTAATACCCACAGGAAGCCGGCACCATGAGCGCCGTTTGCCCGTGTTGGTTCTTCCCATTCACCTTCGCCCCGGCTCGCATATCAGAACTATCAGAACTAAACCCATGCCAGTCGTTTGTTAGCGATGCGATAGATAACACGATCCGCAAATCGCATTAGCGTGTGTTTCCCCCAGCTACTCCATAAGAAAAACAAGCTAAGCTAAAACCCTTCCAGCAAGTGCCCCATCTTCTCTTTCTTAGTCCGCAAATACGCTTCCGTCGAATCCATGGCCGGCACGATGCACGGCACGCGCTCTTCCACCCGCACGCCCGCGGCTTCCACGGCGGCCACCTTCTCCGGATTGTTCGACAGCAGCCGCACACTCTGCAATCCGAAATACCGCAGAATCTCGCCCGGCAGTTCGTAATTGCGCAGATCGGACTCGAAGCCCAGGCGCTCGTTGGCTTCCACGGTGTCGGCGCCTTCATCCTGCAATTCGTAGGCGCGCAGCTTGTTCAGCAGGCCTATGCCGCGTCCCTCCTGATGCTCGTAGATCAGCAGCCCGCGCCCTTCTTCGGCGATCATGTGCAGCGCCAACTCAAGCTGCGCGCGGCAATCGCAGCGCAGGCTGTGGAACACGTCGCCCGTCAGGCATTGCGAGTGGATGCGCACCAGTGGCGCTACCGGCCCGTGCGCCACATCGCCCATCTCCAGGACCACGGCTTCCTCCACGCGGTCGTCGAGCCGGCCTTCAAATCCGTAGATTCGAAAGTGTCCAAACCGGGTTGGGAAGTCCGCTTCGGCAGCCTTGTGCAGCCGGAGCGCGGAAGGAGTGTGCATGAGATTTCTGCCGGCTGTCCCGATGCTTTTATTATAATGATCTGCGAGCTCACATGGCGGATTCCTCCCTGGTCACGCTGCTGGTGAAGCTGGGCGTGATGGCCTCGCTGGCCAGCATCCTGGTTCGCTGGAGCGCCGTCAAGCGCATGCTGATGCGCGAAAACCGCACCATGGCCCAGCGCATGAAGCTGTCGCTGTGGTTCTCCGTCGTGTTCGGCGCGAGCGTCGCCACGCGCGTAGTGAGCGCCGCTTACCAGTCCGGCAGCTACCAGGCCGTCGACCTCGGCCTGGAGGGCAGCCTGCTGGCGGGCCTGCTGGGCGGCTACGTGACGGGGCTCGTGTCGGGAATTCTGATTTCCATTCCGGCCATGATTAACCGCGAGTACCTGACCATGCCGCTGCTGGCCGGGCTGGGCGTGTTGGGCGGCCTGTTGCGCGATTGCGCCGTCGATCCGGAGGACATCTGGCGCTTCAGCCCGTTCTTCGACCTGAACCTGTGGCGCTTCATCAAGCAGCGCCGCTTCGATCGCCGCAACGCTTTCAACCTGCTCTTCTTCGTCGTGATCCTGTTCGCCGAGTTCCTGCGCCAGGCGCTCGGTCAGGCTTTCGGCCCGAACGGCCGCATCTTCTATCTGCACCCGGAGCAGCCCAATCTCCTGATGTACGCGGCGATCTATGCCACCACGCTGTTCTCCGTCACGCTGCCCATCAAGATCTGGAACAACACCCGCAATGAAGGCAAGCTCGAGGAGCAGAAGCGGCTCTTGATTCAAGCCCGCCTGGAAGCGCTCACCAGCCAGATCAATCCCCACTTCCTCTTCAATACCTTGAACTCGGTCTCTTCGCTGATCCGCACCGATCCCAACCAGGCGCGCGTCATGGTGCTGAAGCTGTCGAACATCCTGCGGCGGCTGCTGCGCAAGCACGATAATTTCAGCGCCTTGCGCGAGGAAATCAGCTTCATCGACGATTACCTGGCCATCGAAGTGGTGCGCTTCGGCGACAAGCTGCGTTTTGAAAAGGACGTAGCCGCCGACACGTTGGACATGCTGGTGCCGAGCATGCTGCTGCAGCCGCTCATCGAGAATTGCGTGAAGCACGGGTTGAGCAGCAAAGTCGAAGGCGGCACCATCCGGCTGCGCAGCCGGCGGGCGGAATCGCGGCTGTTGTTGTGGGTGGAGGACGATGGCGTCGGCATCCCCGAATCCAAGCTGGCGACCCTGCGCGAACAGGGCATCGGCGTGAGCAACGTGAGCGAGCGGCTGAACGTGCTGTTCGGCAACGACCACAAGATGATCATCGACAGCCAGCCCGGACAAGGCACCCGCATCGAGATCGAGATGCCGGAATTGCAGACCAGCCTGGTGGCGGCTTCCTAACACGGAACCACAGATGGACACCGATAGACACAGATAAAGACAAAACCAGACCAGTCCGCGGTTCTTATCTGTGTTTATCTGTGTCCATCTGTGGTTCCGTTTTTGCTTTGCGCTGGTAGATCGGCTTGCCGCCCAGGTACGTCTGTTCCACCTGGATCTTGCGTACTTCGTCCAACGGGCACGTGAGGATGTCCCGGTCGAGCAGGATCAGGTCGGCCAGCTTGCCTGGTTCGAGCGAGCCTTTTTCCTTCTCCTCGAACGTGAGCCAAGCGTTGTTGATGGTGTACAGGCGAATGGCCTGCTCGCGCGAGATGCGCTGCTCCGGATGTAGCGGCTGGTCCGCCCAGCGCGGCTGGCGCGTGAGCGCGATCCACATCCCCAGGAACGGGTTGTAAGGATTGATGGAGCGCAGGCTGCCGATTTTCTGCATGTGGTCGGAGCCGCCGCCCACCACGACTCCGCTCGCGAATAGCGTCTTGTACGGCTGAAAATACGCGAGGCGCGCGTCGCCGAACTGCTTGCGGAGCGTGGCGCCGTCCAGCCACAGCCAGTCCGGCTGCATGTTGGCGACGATGCCGAGTTCCCGCATCTTGCGGATGATTTCCTCGCTCATGAAGTTCGCATGCGTGATCGATGGGCGCGCGGCGCGGACCGGAAACGTGCGGTCGATCTCCGCGTACGCGTCCACTAATGTTTGAACCGCGCCATCGCCCACAGAGTGCGCGGTGAACTGCAAATCGTTCTGCAGCGCGACGCGTGCGATCCGGACGAGCTTGTCCGGCTCGATGTAGCGCATGCCGCGATAAGTGGGATCGTCGATCGAATAGACCTTGCTTACGCCCCACGGCTGCAGCATGAAGGCGCTGCCGGTCAACATGCCGCCATCAAGGAAGGTCTTGATGCCGCGCAGCCAGAGCATATTGTTGTAGCGGTGCAACGGGTCGGCGGCCGCCGCCAGGATGCGTACAGTGATTTGATCGAGCGGCAGTTGGGCGTCCACGTCGTAGGCCACGAAAACGCGGCAGGTGAGCTGCCCATCGTCTTTGAGCCGCCGGTAGGTTTCCAAATCGGCATCGCCCAAGTCTCCTTCCGAGAAGCTGGTCAGTCCCACCGAGTTGTAGTCGGCCAGCAGCATCTTGAGACGCGCGCGGCGGTCGTCGCCGGTGGGGATTCTATCGCCGGAGTGGATCTTCACCAAGCGGCTGCAATTGCGCAGGATGCCGGTCGGCTCACCGGCGGCGTCGCGTTCGATGCGGCCCGGCATGCCGTCCGCGATGCGGAAGTCGCCGTCGATGCCGCTCAGTTGCAGCGCGAGGGAATTCACGGCGGCATCGGGACCCGTGCCGAAATAGACCGGATTGTGCGGCGCGGCGGCGTCCAGTTCCGCGCGTGTGGGAAAACGCTGCTCGCGCAGGCGGGTGATGAAGACCTGCGTGAGAACGATCCAGTCGCCCGCCTTTGCTACCGCGGCGCGCGCCTGGATGTAGCCCAACACGCCGGCAATGTTTTCCATGTCGGGAACCGGATGGTCGAACTCGTACATGGCCGCCTGGGCCGCATGCACGTGGGAGTCGATCAGGCCCGGCAGCACTGTCTTACCTTGCAGATCGACTTGGCGGGTACCGGGACCGGCCACGTGTGCGACTGCGGAGCGGTCGCCCACAGCCAGGATGCGGTCGCCGCGGATCGCGATGGAATCGGCAATCCGGAATTGCGGGTCTGCCGTGACGATCTTGCCGTGGCTGAGGATCAGGTCGGCGGGTTGCGCGCGCAGGGCAGCCGCGCCGAGAAAGAGAAGTGGAACGATCGTCTGGCAGTACACGACCACATGATACTCCGCGCGGATCGGTGAGTGGCGGACGGACGCCCGCGGGGACGATCCGGATATCGATTTGGAGGGAATGCGGCGCTCGCCTACCTGACGGTTCAAGCGAGGAATGGGTGTGGATGGGCGTTTTGCCCCAGACTGCAAGCGTCCGGGGCGCGATCCGCCGTCAGGCGCTCAACGGCAACATGTGCACCACCGGAGGCACATCTTTGATTGGCATGAGCGGCATGGCAACCTGGCTCAGCGCGAACAGCAGGCTTTCCTTGCTACTGCATACGCAGGGCAGGGCATCGTTGGCAAAGTAACCCGGGCAGGGTGCGGACTGGCCGGCAAAGCAATAAACATTGTGCATTTCTATGCCTCGTCGTTGCATCCTCCGAGCAATTTTTTTGCCGTTCGTGGAAGGCTTCCATCGCCTTCTGGCTCTATAAGAGATTATGAAACGCCGTATTCACTCTGTCAACAACTATTAGGAGATCGCCATCCCAAATCCCCAGAGCGGCGGGCCGCGCCGGATGTGGCTGCGCGACTTTCCACACGATGTTGGATTCGCATTCCGAGGCGTCAAAACAAGGTCGCCACTCGAGCGCATCCCCGGCTGCGTTCATCCCAAAACGGGCTTGCTAGCCAGTTCTCCGAGTTAGAACGGCAAGCCCGCCAAGTGGATTTAGGAACATCACGGCGTCAGGGGAGAGCTGGGCGGGATCTGCGGGCGCGGTTCTGGCTCGCCTTTTCACGCGAGAGAACCCTCGGGCCACTGGTCGCGGTGCAATGACTTAAACTTCTCTCATGAGCTGGAAGCGGGGTGTTGCCGGCCTCCTCGTACTCGCCCATATCCTCTTGCGGCATGGACTGTCGCACGCGACCCTCAACCAGAACCGGCCGCTCCTGGGAGCCCCGTCCCCGGCGACCTGGGCAAACAATGCCTGCTAAAACCCTGAAGACCTTCGACGCGCGGAACTGCGAACAATGGCGGGAGTGGCTCGCCAGGCACCACGACTCGGAATCGGAGGTGTGGCTGGTGTTCTATAAGCGCCACACAGGGCGTCCATCCATCGCCTACGACGATGCCGTCAATGAGGCCCTGTGTTTCGGCTGGATCGATAGCTTGGTCAAGCGCCTCGATGACGACCGGTATGCCCGGAAGTTCACGCCGCGGAAACCCGACGGCAGATGGTCTACCGTCAACCGCAAGCGGTTTGCGCAGCTTCAGGCAGGCGGACGCTTGACACCGGCTGGGTTGAAGCGTGCGCCAACCGACCGCAGCGGTGATGCGCCAAGGCCATCTTTGTCCAAGGTCCCGCAGTACATCCAACAGGCGCTCGCCAGCCGGCCCGCAGCCCGGAGCTATTTCGAGAGTCTTGCGCCGTCATATCGGCGCATGTACATCGCGTGGATCGATTCCGCGAAGCAACCGGGAACCAAGGCGAGACGCCTGCGGGAGGCTGTCGATCTGCTGGCGGCGGGCAAGAAACTGGGCTTGAAATGACGGCGGAAGTCCTCCATCCCGGTTGTGATATAGTTCCGATTGCATCTTCGGTCGGCTTGGAAACAGTACCTGGGTGTCTTTGCCGCGCTGGCGGTGATTGCGCGGGGAGTGTTCAACCTTACGCGGGAGGCGCATATGTGGATTGTGTGGCTGTTAGGGGCGGGCGCCGCGATTCTGGCGATCTGGATCGTCTGGAAGACGGCCCCCAGGTTGTCGACCGCGGGCCGCATGCAGTTCTGGAAGGCGGCCTTGGCGCTGCTGTACCTCTATCTCTGTACCGCGCTGCTTCTCTACGCGGTGTATGGCGTCTGGGCGTCGGCCCCGCCGCAGGCCGCCCAACCGCCAAAACAGCTACCCACCTGCGCTCCGAGCAGCGCGCTGGCGGTGAAAGATTTCGACCCGGATCGTCTGGCGGTGGGAGCAACTCTGCTGAACATTCGCGTGCTGGGGTGCGGCTTCGAGAGCGACGACAAACTGGCCTTCAACGGCTCCGACCGCCAGTTTACGTTCATTGACGCGAGCCAACTCGTAGTCGGCATCGCCGCCGCGGATCTGGCGGCTCCTGGAAGCCTCACCGTGGTGGTGACCAAGAGCGCTGCAACTTCGGCTGGGCTTCTGCGCGTCGCCCCTTCTCCTGAGCCGGTGTGGTGGTTCTTCGGCTGGCATTGGCAGTTCACAGACGAACTTCGTTTTCTGGTGATGGTTTTGCTCACGGGAGCCCTGGGATCGAGCGTCTTTGCGCTGAAATCGTTCGCCGATTACCTGGGCAACGAGAAGCTCTCGGAAAGCTGGTTCACGTTTTACCTGATTCAGCCTATCGAGGGAGCCGGGATCGCATTTGTCTTTTATGTGGTGGTGCGCGGCGGGTTTTTTAGCGGCACCTCGACCGATCTGAAAACGGTGAACATGTTCGGCGTTTGCGCCATCGCGGCTCTCGCCGGAATGTTTTCAGATACGGCCTTTCAGAAACTCAATGAGGTGTTTGTCACCATGTTCAGGTCTAACGTGACCGATGCCCGGACCGGGAAAATCGACGGACCGAAGGCCGGGCCGAACGTGGATTCGGGAGCTTCCAACGACGGCCAGGGGACATAAGCTATGACCCAATACGTTCGGTATCGCAAGGACTCCGCCGTCGCCTACGGCATTCTCGACGGCGCGACCGTCCGCGAGATTCGCGGGGATCTGTTTGGCGCGCATGAGGCCACTGGCGCCACGCATCCGATCGCCGCAGTGAAGCTGCTGTACCCGTGCGAACCCTCCAAGATTCTGGCGGTGGGCCGCAATTACAAGAGCCACCTGGGAGACCGGCAGGCGCCGGACCGTCCCGAGATGTTCTACAAGCCCGTCAGTGCCCTGCAGAACCCCGATGACCCGATCGTCATCCCGCAGGACGCCGCCAACGTGCACTTTGAGGGCGAACTGGTCATCGTGATCGGCCAGCGGGGGACCATCTTCGGCGTCACCTGCGGTAACGACGTCAGCGACCGCGACTGGCAGAATGGGCCGCGCAAAGATTTGCAGTGGTGGCGCGCCAAAGGGGCGGACACGTTTGCGCCGCTGGGTCCGGCGATCGCGACGGGCCTGGACTACGGCAACCTGATGCTCGAAACGCGGCTGAACGGCGAGGTTGTGCAAAGGCAATCCACGGCGGATTTGACTTTCGATGGTCCGGCCATCGTGAGCTGGGTAAGCCGATGGGTGACGCTGGTTCCCGGCGATGTCATCTACACCGGCACGCCCGGCAGCACGCGCGCCATGCGGCCGGGCGATGTTGTGGAAGTGGAGATCGAGGGCATTGGCGTATTGCGCAACCCGGTGGCGTGACCCGGCTTCGCTACAATGAGGGTTCCGATGCAGAAACGGAGCCTGTTCCTCACATTCGAAGGCATGGACGGTTCGGGGAAGACCACCCAGATGCGGCTGCTCGCCGAGCGCCTGCGGGCGCGCGGGCGCGACGTTCTGGAGACGGCCGAACCGGGCGGCACGCGCATCGGCATCGAGATCCGGCGCATTCTGCTGGATGCGGCCAATCAGGAGCTGGGCCCCACCGCCGAGATGCTGCTGTATTTCGCCTGCCGCGCGCAGAACCTGGACGAATGGATCACGCCGGCCCTGGCAGAGGGCAAGATTGTACTCTCGGACCGGTTCACCGATTCCACGCTGGTCTATCAGGGTTGCGGGCGCGGGCTGGGCGCGGAGGCCGTGATGACGCTCGACCGCATTGCCTGCCGCGGCCTGGTTCCGGATCTGACGCTGCTCATCGATATCGACGCTGAGACCAGCCTGGCGCGGGCGCACGCGCGCAACGCCTCCCAGCGGCACAGCGAGACGCGCATGGACGAGCAATCGCTCGCCTTCCATCGCCAGGTCTATGCGGCCTATCACGCGCTGGCGGCGCGCGAGCCGCATCGGTTCCGCATCGTGGATGGCCGCGCCGCGATCGATGCCATAGCCGCCGAAATCTGGAAGGCCGTCGAGCCTTATGTTTGAGCGCTTTTGGGGCAACCCGCACGTCACCGCGGCGCTGGAGCAGATGATCGTGCGCGACCGCCTGGCGCAAACGCTGCTGTTCGCCGGGCCGGAGGGCGTCGGCAAGGCCACGCTGGCGCGCCGGTTGGCCGCGCACCTGCTGGGGCATGCCGAGCAGATCGAACGCGACGATCTCAGCCTGGCGGAGAATACCGAAATCGTGGCGGCGCGCGAGCGCTGGCCGGCGGACAAGCGCAACCAGGATCCGTTGCTATTCGCCTCCTATCCGGACTTTGTCACTTTTCCGCCGGATGGGCCGCTGCGGCAGATCTCCATCGATCAGACGCGCCTGCTGCGCGAGTGGGCGAAGCTGTCCCCCAATCATGGCAGCCGGCGCGTCTTTCTGATCGACCACGTGGACCGCGCCGGCGAGCACGCCGCCAACGCGCTGCTGAAGACCCTGGAGGAGCCGTCGCCGTACCTGATCCTGATCATGACGGCGGAGAACGCTTACGATCTGCTGCCGACCATCCGCTCGCGGGCCGTGCCGTTTCAGTTTGCGCCCCTTTCGGCCGAAGAGACGCGCGAGTTCGTGCGCGCACGCGGGATGGATCATCCGGAGCGGCGCGCGGCGCTGAGCGGCGGCAGCCCGGGCCTGGCGGTCTCGCTGGATCTGGAGGCATACGATAAGCGCCGCGCGGCCATGTTCACGCTGCTGCGCGTGGCTGCGGGCGCGCTGCCCTTCGGCGCGTGGGTGCCCTATTCCGAAGCCATCGGGCGCAGCAAGAGCGAGAAGTTGGAACTGCACCTGAAGGTGCTCTACGACTTGCTTCGCGATGTGCTGGTGCTGCGGGAATCGGGCCCCACGGTGCGCAACGCTGTGCGCAACGAGGATCTGCGGGCGGAACTGGAAGCCGTGGCGCGCAAAGTGTCGTTCGGGTGGATCCGCGGGGCGGTGAAAAAGGTGGACGATCTGGCAGGGCTGATCCGGCGCAACATCCAGAAGTCGATTGCGTTGGACGCGTTGATCGTGGATCTGCGCGCTAATTAACCGCTTGCTTACGCGCGCGGCTCAGTACAGCGAGCGGAGCGTCTCGAAAAACTCCGGGAACGAAACCGACGCAGCTTCCGCGCCGTGGATCAGCGATTCGCCATCCGCGCACAACGCCGCAATGGCGAACGCCATGGCGATGCGGTGATCGCCGAAGGAGTCCAGTTCGGCGGCGTGGAAACGCTGACGGCCGGGAATCGCGAGACCGTCCGGCAATTCCTCCGCCTCCACCCCCATGCGGTGCAGGTTTTCGGCGACGGTCGAGATGCGGTCGGTCTCCTTGATGCGCAACTCGGCGGCATCCCGGATCGTGAGACCCTCTTCGCTGGCGGCGCCCAGTACCGCGAGCACCGGGATCTCGTCGATCAGCGCGGCGGTGGTTTCCTTCTCGATGACGCCGCCGCGCACGCGCGAGCTCGAGACCAGCAGTTCCCCGGCTAATTCGCCGTTGCGGCTCTCCACCTCGGTGATGCGGATCGCCGCGCCCATGCCTGCCAGGAAATCGAGCAACGTAGAGCGTGTGGGATTGAGGCCCACTCCGCGGATGGTCAGCCGGGAGCCGGGCGCCAGCAGTGCCGCTACGACAAAGAACGCCGCCGAGGAAAGGTCCGCGGGAACCAACAGGTCGCGCCCGGTGAGCGTAGGGCGGCCGGTGAGCGCGATGGTTTTCGCTGCGACGCGCAGATCCGCGCCGAACTCGCGCAGGGCGATCTCGGTGTGATCGCGCGAGCGCACCGGCTCGCGCACGATGGTCTCGCCCTCCGCGTAGAGTCCGGCAAACAGCACGCAGGTTTTCACCTGGGCGCTGGGCACGGGAAGCGTGTAATCGATGGACCGCAGGCGTCCGCCGCAGATTTCGAGCGGCGGAAAGCGGCCTTCGCGCGCGGAGATGTTGGCGCCCATCCGCGAGAGCGGCTCGATGATGCGGGCCATGGGCCGGCGCGATAGGGATTCGTCGCCGCCGATGCGCGTCGGGAAAGACTGCGCCGCCAGTATGCCGGATAGCATGCGGATGGTGGAACCGGAGTTGCCCGCATCCAGGTCCGCGGCCGGGGCGCGCAACCCGTCCAGGCCGCGCCCGCGGATGGTCACCTCGGTTCCGTTTTCTTCGACTGGCACGCCGAGCGCACGCATGGCGTCGAGGGTGGAATGGCAATCGGCGCCGGTGGAATAGTTCCGAATCCGGCTGTCTCCTTCGGCGATGGAGGCGATCATGGCATAGCGGTGCGAGATGGACTTGTCGCCGGGCAGGGTGATGGATCCGGAGATGGATCGGGCAGGAGAGATTTTCTGCTGCATCGCGAATCCCCATTCTAGCGTGGCACTGCCCACTCGTCATCGCGTTATCCTGATCTGTGACTCCCTCTCAACTGGCCGCAACCGCCGCCATCGCCATCCTGTCGGGCGCGATAATTCCCGCCGCGCAGCCCGACGCCAAACCCTGGAGCGGCATCCTGCGCGACGACCGTCGCCAGCCCATAGAGGGCGCAACCGTTCGCCTGGAATCCGGCGGCCACCACGAGACCGCAACAACCGCCCAGGATGGCAGCTTCGCCTTCGCCGCGCTGGCCCCGGCTTCGTATTCCATCGCCGTCGCATACCAAGGCGTCACAGCCACTTGCCCGCAGCCGGTCCAACTGCCGCGCGATTCCGCCGCAGTCCTCGAGTTGTCCGCGGGTCACGCGCTCTCGCTCGTGGACGAAGCCCAGGCGCCCGCGGGCACCGGCGGCGAAAAGCTGTCCGCCAAAGCCGTTTCCGAGTTGCCGCTGAACAAGCGCGATTTCAGCCAACTGCTGCTGCTCGCCGCCGGCACCATGACCGACACCAACGGCGCCGCCAACTTCACCCAGCAATTCGCAGTCAATGGACAGCGAGGCACGGCCGCCGTGTTTGCCATGGATGGCGCAGATTCGAGCGACCCCGAAATGGGCGGCGCCACATTCACCAACTTCAATGTCGATGCGGTGGAGGAGATCCGTTCGAGTTCCGGCTGGATGCCCGCCGAAATCGGGCGCGGCGCGGCCGGCTTCACCGACATCGTCACACGGTCCGGAACCAACGATGTCCACGGTTCGGTGTTTGAGTTTCTCCGCAATGCCGCCCTCGATGCGCGCAACTTCTTCGATGAGCGCTCCTTTGCCCAGCCGCGGCGCATCCCGCCGTTCATCCGCAACGAATTCGGCCTGACCAACGGCGGCCCCGTCGTGATTCCCGGCTTGTACAACGGCCGCAATCGCACCTTCTATTTCGCCGAATACCAGGGGTTCCGCCAGGTGCTGAGCGACACCGAAGTGATCCCTGTTCCAAGCGCCGCCGAGCGCTCCGGCCTGGACACGACGGCCTTTCCGGGCGACACCTTGATCGTCCCGGTGGACCCGCACATCGCCAAGCTCCTGGCGCGCTATCCGCTGCCGAACGACCCCGCTGGCCCCTATGGCGCGCGCACATTCGCCACTTCATCGAAGGTCACCACGGTTTCGGATCAGTTCTCCCTGCGCATCGATCATCACATCTCGGATCAATCTCGATTGTTCGGCCGCTTCACCATGGCCAACGTTACCGGCCCCACCACCAACCCCAGCCAGACGGCGCTCGATCCCGAGTTCGCGGTAGGCTTTCTCGACCGCCAGCGCAACGCCGCCATCGCCTACACGCGCACGCCGTCGCCTACCTTTACGATGGAGTCCGGTGTCAGCTTCACCCGCACCACGCCTTCGTTTCCCACGTTTGATCGCACCGACCCGGCGCTGAGTTTCGGCGACGGCGCCTATGAGGCTTTCAACGCGGCCGCCGGCTCGGTGATGGGGTCCTACGGCAACCTGTTTCAGGTTCGCCAGAGCTTCCAGTGGATACGCGGAAAGCACACCCTCAAGGCCGGTGGAGAGGTGCGCGGGAACCGCGACACCACCGTATTCGGAATCAGTCCCAATGGCGCTTACCAGTTCGGCGGCGGAACCGCCTATGCTACGGTCCCCATCCGTTCGGCCAGCGGCTTGCACGACATCGCCATCGGCAATCCGCTGCCCGACGCGCTCACCGGACTGCTCAGCGCCAGCGCATTTACTTACTCGCAAGCGGTCGCGCCGCCCATGTTTTCGCAAGGCGCGAGCATCGGCGATTCAGCCATCCATCGCGACGCGTACAACTTCTATTTTCAGGACACTTGGAAAGTATCGGATCGCCTAACGCTCAACTATGGTCTGCGCTACGAGATCGAGTCGCGCATCCGCGAGGAGGACAAGCGCACCTCGGCGCCGGTGCTCGGCCTGGGCACGGGCGGCACGCCGGGATCGGAATTGCTGATCAACCCGGACCCGGCGTACAAACTCGATCCCAACGGCTGGGGGCCGCGCCTGTCGCTCGACTGGCGCGCGGCCGCCAATACCACCGTGCACGTCGGCGGAGCCATCACCACCTTGCTGATCAACCTGTGGCAGGACAATTCGCTGACGGGCAGTACGCCGTTCGTCGTCTATCCGCGATCGACTGCCGCGCCCGGAGAACCCATCCCGTTCGGCACGAGTATCGCACCGCAGCAGTTGCCTACCGTTTACACCATCGGCGGAGCGCCGGTGTTCGCCACCGGCGATTCCAAACAAGTGCCGGGGAATACCCTAATGGACGTGCTCCGCTACGAGCAGGACCTGGCGGCCCTCTCGCCCGGCCATCAGATCACGCCGCTGACCGTCGCCGGCATCTCGCCCGGCTTCCAAAATGGCTACATCGCGACCTGGACCGCGGGCGTCGAACAGAAGCTAGGCGGCGCCAACCTCACAGCGGGATATGTGGGCACAGCCGGCATCAAGCTGCCCGCCATGGATTTCCCAAACGGGTTTGCCGGGGCGGATCCGGGGTTCGCGCCATACACCCAGTTCGATTCCTCCGGCCGTGTAACGGGCGGCTACGGACCGGTCACCGTGATGACCAACCGTTCGCATTCCTCCTATCACGCGTTGCAGGTATCCGCGCAACAGAACCTCACCGCCTCGGGACTCGGCTTTCAGGCCAGCTACACGTTTTCGAAATCGATTGACGATGCGAGCGCGGTCGTTGGCGGATTCATCGCCGGCCAGTCCGGCGCGGTAGCGCAAACCGCGCCGGAAGACCCGTTCAACGCCCGACTGGACAAGGGGCCATCCAGCTTCGACGTCAAGCACGCTCTGGCCTTCAGCCTTTTCCAGGACCTGCATGCCGATCGCGCGCCTTTCCTGCGCCCCTTGGGCAAGACGCTCACCGCCGGGTGGCAACTGCTCGGTATCGGAACGCTGCAAACTGGCTCTCCATTCACCATCTATTCGGGGATCCAACAGACGGGCGCAGGCTCGCAAGGCACCGACCGGCCCGATCAGATCGGCACGCCGGTTCTCTCCACCAGCCGCAAGGTGCGCGAGGATTACTTCGGACTCGGCGCCAGTAACGCCTCCTTCTTTTCGATCCCGATCGGCGTGGCGGGCGGGACGGGCCCGAATCAAGGCGTCTTCGGTACGCTCGGCCGCAACACGTTCCGCGGCCCAGCCTTTCACGACTTCGACCTCGCCTTGATCAAAGACACACCGCTGGCGGAGCGGGCCGGAGCCCCGCGCGCATCCCTGCAATTCCGCGCCGAGTTCTTCAACGTCTTCAACATCGTGAACTTCGGCCTCCCCTCGAATATCGTGCTGGGGCCGGGCTTCGGCGAAATCAGCCGCACGGCGGGCAATTCCAGGCAGATCCAGTTCTCGTTGAAAGTGATCTACTGACGGGAGGCGGTTAGTCCTGGCGAGCCAGTGCCTCGAATTGCTCCTCAAACGCCCTGAGCGCCTTAACAACCTCTCTCGTGCGCTGGCGCATGCCGAGGGACAGAGCTATTTGTCCGAGCCTGGCATCCGGTTTATAGATCGCGGAATGCTCCACTTCCCAAAAGAGGCCGGTCAGCATCGAGACGACCTGATATTCCCCTTTGACCTTATCGCTCGCTTGGCGACAGTAGCCGTAGTATTTGAAGGCCTGAACTTCGCCGTCGTCCTCGACTGGGTCTGAAGTCCAGGCGCGAAATTCCTCGCGCAATAAGTCATCGACTTCCGCCAACCGGCTGCGCGGAAACGCCAGGACGCGGACGCCAGCAAGATCGTTCAGGCTCGTCAGCGTATAGATCTCCGGCCGCCTCCTCTGAAAAGCCCTTCCCTCCTGGCGCCTTCGAAGTTTATCAAGCGCGCTTTCGCAAGATTTAACCCGGCACTTGACGACCAATCTTTCGTGCCTCTGCAGCCCTCCAGAGATTGGCAGCATGTGATACCTGATCTCAGCTTCGAGCCGATCGGCCACACGGTTAATCTCAGGCAGAAGGGTGAAATACTCCTCCCTCAGGCGATCCTCGACGGTGCGTTCAGCCTCAGCCAAGCGAAGCCTCGATCTCGCGTCTGACCTCTTCAGGCGGCTCACCGGAGCTGAAGTAAAACTTCCATTCTTTGCCGCAAGTATCCTCGCGGATCACATGTTCGAGAACCTTCTCATCGTTGTCCATTGCAAACTCGACGCTGATGACCTTCTTGCTCTTCCTGTTGAAGTAGACCATCCGGTCGAAGTTGTAGGCGAATCCGGCGTCATCCAGAATGTGCTGCTTTGTGTCTAGCGTCGTCAATCCAAGCCACCTTCCTTGCTCTGAATTATAACCAATTCAAGCCGATTCGCTGCCCGCCTCAATCGCCCCGCGAATACTCCGGCTCCGCCTGCCGCGTCAGAGGAGCCAGCCGCTGGCTGCGGTAACAATACGCCGCGCCGATGAAGGCCTTGAACAGCGGATGCGGCTCTAGCGGCTTCGACTTGAACTCCGGATGGAACTGGCAGCCCAACATCCAGGGGTGCGCGGGAATCTCGCAGATTTCCACGTAGGTCTGGTCGGGCGTCTGGCCGGTGATGCTTAGTCCGCAGGCGGTGAGGCGCTCCTCGTATTCCCGGTTGAATTCGTAACGATGGCGGTGCCGCTCGCTGATGTCGCGCGTGCCATAAGCCTTCTGCGCCACACTGCCCTCTGCCAAGTGACACGGCCAGGCCCCCAGACGCATGGTGCCGCCCAAGTCGTCGATGCCCTTCAACTCGCGCAGCTTGAAAATCACCCTATGGGGCGTTGCCGGATTGAATTCGGTGGAATCCGCTTGCTCCAGGCCGCAGATGTTGCGCGCGAACTCGATCACCATGGTCTGCATGCCCAGGCAGATGCCGAAGTACGGGACGTGGTTTTCGCGGGCGTAGCGAATGGCGTTCAGCATGCCGTCGATGCCGCGTTTGCCGAAACCGCCGGGCACCAGGATGCCGTCGTAGCCTTCCAGTTGCCTGTCCCAGTCCGGCCCGTTCACGCCCTCGGCCTCGATCCAGTTGATGTTCACCTTGAGCTGATGGGCCAGGCCGCCATGCAGCAGGGCTTCTTTAAGGCTCTTGTAGGAATCCTCGTACTCCACGTATTTGCCCACCAGACCGATGGAAACCTCGTCCATCGGACTCCGCATGCGGCCCAGCATGGCGCTCCAATGGCTCATATCGCGCGGCCTGCCGTCCAGTTTGAGCATCCGCACCACCATCTCGTCCACGCCTTCCTCGCCGAATACCAGCGGGACTTCGTAGACCGATGGAACGTCGCGGGCGGTCACCACGGCGCGCGCGTCCACGTCGCAGAACAGGGCGATTTTGTCCTTCATGTCCGATGCAATGGAGCGCTCGCAGCGGCACAACAGGATATCCGGCTGGATACCGATGCCGCGCAGCTCCTTCACGCTATGCTGGGTGGGCTTGGTCTTCAGCTCCTGAGCGGCGGCGATCCAGGGCACCAGGGTCACGTGCACAAAGACGCAATTGTCGCGGCCCTGCTCATGGCGCATCTGGCGGATGGCCTCCAGAAATGGCAGCGACTCGATGTCGCCGACGGTTCCGCCGATTTCCACAATGACCACGTCCACGTCGGACGCGACCTTGCGCATGGCGGCCTTGATCTCGTTGGTCACGTGCGGGATCACCTGCACGGTCTTTCCCAGATAGTCGCCGCGCCGCTCGCGCGCGATAATCTGCTCGTAGATACGGCCCGAGGTCAGATTGTTGGCCTGTGTGAGCTTGGCGTGCGTGAAGCGCTCGTAATGGCCCAGGTCCAAGTCGGTTTCGGCGCCATCGTCGGTGACGAACACCTCGCCATGCTGGAACGGGCTCATGGTGCCGGGGTCCACGTTGAGATACGGGTCGAACTTCTGCAGGGTGACGCGTAATCCGCGGCTCTCCAGCAGGCACCCGATGGAAGCCGCGGCGATGCCCTTCCCCAACGATGAGACTACGCCGCCGGTCACAAATATGTATTTAGCCATATGGTTTCGCAAGTTGGATCGAAGCCTCGAACAGCTTCGACACCCGTTCCAGATCCTCGGGCGTATCCACGCCCAGCGATTCGTACTCGGTTTCGACCACCCGGATGGAGTAGCCATTTTCCAGCGCGCGCAACTGTTCCAGCCGCTCGGCCTGTTCGAGCGGCCCTACCGGCAAGTCGGAATATCCCAGCAGGAAGTCCCGGCGGTAAACGTACAGCCCGACATGTTTGTAATAGGTCGCTGAAGAGCGGGGCTCAAGCCCCGCGCGGGATAAATCCCGCCCCCCAGGAATCGTGGACCGCGAAAAATAGATCGCGTTGCCGGCGCGGTCCGTGACCACCTTCACCACGTTGGGATCGCCGATCTCGCGCGGGTCCTCAATGCGCTTCTTCAGCGTACCCATGGCGATATCGTCGTCGTGGAGCAAGGGCAGAATGGCGGCGTCAATCGCCGCGGGATCGATCAGCGGTTCGTCGCCTTGAATATTGACGACCAGTTCGGCCGTATCGGCAGATGCCACTTCCGCCACGCGGTCGGTACCCGATAGGTGATCCGTGCGCGTCATACGCACGGGCGCACCGAAGCTGCGCGCGGCTTCCGCAATGCGTTCATCGTCGGTGGCGACGATGACGCCGGTCAGGTAGCGTGCTTGGGATGTGCGTTCGAATACATGCTCCAGCATCGACTTGGAGCCGATGCGAGCGAGAGGTTTGCCTGGGAAACGGGAGGAAGTGTAACGCGCAGGGATCACGCCCAAAATTTTACGGCGCACAGAGGATTTTACCATAAAAATGCTGTGCTACACTCGTGGAAGAAGGAAAAGCTGGGAAGCTGTGACAGGCCTGCGATTTAGCCGCGTGCTGGTGGTGGCCAGCGTCGTTGCCCTTCTCCGGATTTCCTTGGCCCTGGCTAGCGGAAACGCTGTCGGAAAACCGAGTGGAAGCGCCGATGAAAAGCCGGGTGCGGACGCGCAGGTTGCCATTGTTCCCCGCCCCAAGACGCCGGCGCCGAGCGAAGTTCTGCCGAAGAGCAACATCCGCGTGGATACCACGCTGGTGCTGATCCCTGTGACCGTCACCGACCCGCTCAACCGGTTTGTCACGGGGCTGGAGAAGGAGAACTTCCGCGTCTTCGAGGACAAGACCGAGCAGCAAATCCTGCAGTTCTCCAGCGAGGACGCTCCGTTGTCGGTGGGCATCGTCTTCGATTGCAGCGGCAGCATGGGTAACAAACTGGAAAACTCGCGCAAGGCGGTGGCTCAATTCTTCAAGACGGCCAACCCGGAAGACGAATTCTTCCTGGTGGAATTCAACGACCGCGCCGATCTGGCGATCAAGTTCACCACCAGCCTGGAGGAGATCCAAAACCGTCTGACCTTCACCCAGTCCAAGGGCAAGACGGCGCTGCTGGACGCCGTGTACCTGGCTTTGCACCAGATGAAGAAGGCCAAGAATGCCCGCAAGGCGCTTCTGGTCATCTCCGACGGCGGCGACAACAACAGCCGCTACACCGAAACGGAAATCAAGAACTTGGTGCGCGAAGCGGACGTCCAAATCTATGCCATCGGTATTTTCGAGCCGGCGGCCACGCGCGGCCGGACCGCGGAGGAACTGGCGGGCCCCAGCCTGCTGAGCGAAATCGCGGAACAAACCGGCGGACGGCATTTCCCGGTGGAGAACCAGAACGAACTCCCCAATATCGCGGAGAAGATCGGCATCGAGTTGCGCAATCAGTATATTATCGGCTACTCTCCGAAGAACCTGGAAAGGAATGGCAAATACCGGCGGGTCCAAGTCAAACTGGTGCAACCGCGCGGGCTGCCGCCTCTCCGGCCCTTCTGGAGATTGGGCTACTATGCTCCTACCCAATAAGAGAATCCTGACATCGGCGCTCGGCGCCGCCGCGGTGTTTGGCCTGTGGGCGGCGGATACGCCCGGACAGCAAATGCCCGTCATCCGCGTGGACACGCGGCTGGTGGTCTTGCACGCCACGGTGGTGGACAAGACCGGTCATCTGGTGGTGAACCTGCCGGAGGACGCTTTCCAGGTGTTTGAAAACGGCGTACCGCAGCAGATTAAGGTATTCAAGCGCGAAGACGTCCCGGTCTCGATGGGCCTGGTCATCGACAACAGCGGCAGCATGCGCGATAAGCGCGCCAAGGTAGAGGCCGCCGCGTTGGCGCTGGTGAAGGATTCCAACCCGCAGGATGAAGTCTTCATCGTCAATTTCAACGACGAGGCGTTCCTGGACAAAGAATTCACCAACGATGTGAAGGACCTGCAGGAAGGTCTGGCGCGCATCGATTCGCGCGGCGGCACGGCCATGCGCGACGCCATCCGCATGTCCATCGACCACCTGAAGGAAAAGGCCAAGAAAGACAAGAAGGTGCTGGTGGTGGTGACCGACGGCAACGACAACAGCAGCCTGATCAGCCTGGAAAACCTGGTGAAAGCGTCGCAGGATAGCGGCGTATTGATCTACAGCGTGGGACTGCTGAGCGAGGAAGAACGCCGCGAGGCGAAACGCTGCCGGCGGGCTTTGGAGGAACTTTCCGGGGTCACCGGCGGCGAATCCTATTTCCCCAAAGAACTGGCGGAGGTGGACCGCGTCGCACACCAGGTGGCGCGCGATATCCGCAATCAGTACACGCTGGGGTACACGCCCCTGAACATCTCCCTGGACGGATCGTTCCGGCAAATCAAGGTGACGGCCAACGGGCCTAACCGGCCGACGGTGCGCACGCGTTCCGGCTACTACGCCACGCCCGACGGCATCGGCGCCAGCGCCGCGGCCCGCAACTCCGGCAGCAATTAGTCCCGCGAAAAATGCTGCGAGTTCTCTGGCGTCTGACACGCGGTTACCGGTCGCGGCCCTGGCGCAGTCCTTATCTCCGATGGCGCATGGAAACCTACTGTGGCTTCCACGCAGAGCAGATCGGCTTCAGGGATTTCTGGCGATTTGCATGGCAGCGGCGGGCGGACCTGTGGCGGTACTTGCGATGGGCGAAAACGTGGGAGTGAGATACGCGGCCCATGTGGCGCTCGGCGAATTGCAATCGGACTTTGTTCCGGAGGCCGTTCCCTATGCGGTCCTCACGCCGCAGGGCGGCGATCCCGGGTCTTTTCCGCTCTGCATTATGCTCGACGACGGCGGCGGCAGCCGGCAGACCCTGGTGGATTGCGGCAGCCTGTTTGAGGACTGGTGGTCGGATGGATCGCTTGCTCCCATGGTGCTGGCTTCGCCCAGCGCGGGCATGAGCTATTACCTGGAGGATGCCGCGGCTGCGGTCCGCTGGGATGCGTTCATCGCGGAGTCTTTTGTGGACCGCTTGCGCGCCACCTGCGACGTCCACAGCGACCGCAGTTCGACCGTCATCACAGGGATGTCGATGGGGGGCTACGGCGCGCTCGTGATGCGGTAGTCGAGCCGGGATTGCGCGACAGCCAGATCACCGCGCGCAACAGGCTGCATCATGGGTCGGGTACCCCGGTCCCGCTGATCGGGCCGCAGCGGGATGCGGATCTGTTTGCGGCGAACAATCCGGCCAACCGGGCGATTCGAAGCGCCGGGCGGATCCGAGAGCCGGATCTGGCGATCTACATCGAGGCTGGGGATGACGATTTCATCAACGTTCACGATGGCGCGGAGTTCTTGCACCGAGTTCTGTGGGACTTGGATATCTCGCATGAATATCGTCTGACACGCGGCGCCGATCACGTGGGGCCGACGTATCTGTGGCTCGCTTCCGTGCTGCACGCATCAGCGCGGCCCGAGGTCCCGGAGGAACGGGTCGAGGGCGGCGCGGTCTCGCCATCGAAACCGGAGTGCGTCCGGCTGCTCAGTGCCCAGATGAACCCGTGCGTAAACTGACTGCGGCGTGCTGGCGCTTGCGCGCCCGTGAGCGGCCATGCACCTGCATAAAAAAAGCCGGGCGGTGGTTAGCCGCCCGGCTGGGGATTGCGTACTTTCCGCCGTTATCTCACATGCACGTAGACTGTGGTGGAAACTGGCCCGCCTGGGCCATAAGCGGTCAACGTGAATTGCGAGTCGGTGGTCGGATTGACCGTGACGCTGCCGTTGGCGGGCTGAGCTCCGCTCGGCACGAATGAGCCGGTAAGGACCACGGAAGTAGCGTTCTGGGTCGTCCATGACAAGACTACAGAATCGCCAGGCGCCGGCGAGAACGCCGGGTTGGCAGAGAACGTGAGGATCTGAACGGCTCCCACGCTCACTGTGACGACGGCTTGGGTTGGGCCAACGGCGTTGGTAGCCGTTAGCACATACGTAGTGGTTGCGGCCGGTGTGACCGTCGTGCAGGCAACCGCGTTCACCGTCCCGATTCCGGGCGCGATGGTGACGGTCTGGGCATTAGTCACATTCCAGCACAGCGAGGATTGGCCGCCAGTGGCAATGACCGTTGGCGAAGCCGTAAAGCTCAGCACGGTCGGCACCGCCCCGCCACCCACGGTAATGGTGACGGCGGCGGAAACGGAGGTGACCCCATCGGCGCCCGTAGCCGTCAGTGTGTATGTAGTGGTGGTGGACGGCGAGACGCTCTGGCTGCCGTTGACTTGCACGGTACCTACGCCGTTGTTGATGCTGGCGGTGGAGGCGCCCGTAGTGGTCCAGGACAGGATCGTAGACCCGCCTTGGTTGATGTGATACTGCGAGGCGGCGAAGCGTATGATCGCCGGCTTGGAAGCGCCGACGGTCACGGTGACGCTCGCGGTCGCCGTCTGGCCACCCTGCCCGGTGGCGGTCAGGTTATAGGTGGTTGTCGTGGTCGGAGACACCGTCGCGGTGCCTGCCGCATTGAGATTCGAGCCGACGCCCGAGATAGTCACCGAAGTGGCGTTGGTTACGTTCCAGGCGAGAGTGGACGACTGTCCCGAAGAGATCTGGCTGGGAGTCGCCGAGAACCGCACCACTTGCAGACCTCTTTGGGTGGTCACGGAGGTAGTGGCAGTGCCGGTCAGGCCGTCCACCTGATCGGTGACGGTCAGCCGGAAGCCGTAGCTGGTGGATCCCGCCGCGGTGAATGTGGCCTTAGCTGCATTGGCGCCGGATATGGCCACGCTGGGTCCGGAGACCTGGGTCCACGAATAGTTGAGACCATCGTGATCCGGGCTATAGGATCCGCTGCCATCCAGGGTGATAGTGCCGGGCGGCACGCCGATCTGGGGCGGACCTGCGTCCGCTATCGGAGCGCTGCGGCCTACCTGGCGCGTCAACAGTTCATACCGGATGCGCGGTACGTCCATTGGGACCGGATGCGTGAAGGTCGTGTATTCCTTCGGGCGCATGAAGTTGCCGAATTCCAACCCGACCGTCAGTTCGCCGGTATTCTTGTCCGTCAGCAGGGTGGGGTTGAGGCCCGCGCGGACGGTGAACGCCAGTTCCTTGCTGAAGGGCTGCACCAGTTTGATCTCGCCGCCCGGGCGATTCGGCGAGGAACTGTGGCTATGAATATAGCCGAAGTTGCCTTGAATCCAGGCGTCGCCCCAGACACCCACCTGGGTGTTGAAGCCGAGCTGGTTCATGGGACGCGCGTAGGTTTCGATGAACGACGTCAGGCCCAGCGGCGTAGTGGTGAGCGCGCCGGTATTCTTGAAGCCTTCCGTGCCGTAGAAACCGACCCGGCCGCGGCTGAAGATATAATCGAGCAGGAAGGCGCCCTGCGCCATGCTGCCGCCATTTTCGTATTCGCCGAACCGGATGTACTTGAAGCTGGAGAACAAGCCCGCCTGCAGGTGATCCCAGCGGTTGACCAGACCGATGTCGAACTGGCCTTCCTGACGGCCGGGATAACGCAGGTACTCGCCTTCGGCCTGAACAGCGTGCGATCCATCGCCGCCAAATGGCGAGAAGAACTGGCCGCGGCCCTGGATCGTGACGTCGCCCGAGGGCCGGTTGCCCATGGTGGGACCAATGTCGAGGCCCAATAGCGAGAACTTCTTGTTGCGTTTCTGCGCCTCGTCCAAAGCATCGGTGCCGGCCTTCTCGGCGACAGCCACGGTTTCCTCCTTGGATAGCGGCTTGGGCAGACCGGCGACCTTATCCTCCAGCGCTTTCTCCTGGTTCTGGACCTCGGCCATCTGGCCCTTCAGGCGGTCGTTCTCGCCCTTGAGATCGCGCAGCGCCGCGAGAATCTCGTCCAGCCGATCAAGCCGTTTCAGGATGGCGGTGCAGCACTCCTCCTGCTTCTTGAGCAGCTCCGCCAGTGTTGGCATGACCTCCGTCGCTCCGCCGGCAGCCACGATTTTGCCTTGGCCGTCGGTGACGGTCATGACCACGCGCCGGTTCATGAAGCGGCCTTCCTTGCTCTTGTTGTCGACTTCCGGATCCTTCTTGCCGTCGCCAGCCGTTGTGACCTGGTCAGCCGCTGCTCCGTATTTCAGCAGGAAGTCGCGCACGGTTTCGGCGCGCCGCATCGCCAGCCGGTCGTTGTAACGCGCGGAACCCACGAAGTCGGTGTTCCCGACCAGCTTCACGTGGTAATCGCGATGCTGGCCCAACATTTCCGCCAGCCGCAAGAGGCTCGGATATCCGTCCGAGAGGACGGAAGAATTGAATTCGAAGTTGATCTCTTCCCATTGATCTTTGGTCTGACTCTGACTCGAGGTCAAACCCTGGGCGAACAGGCACGTTGAAAACACACCAATCGCGCCGATCGCCGCCAGTTGTTTCATCATGAGTACCTCCTCAATATTTCAGCATGCACGCGAGACTTTTTGATGCGAATGCACACAAAAAACCTTAACATCTAGGATACACCGGTAGCCTTCCCATATCTACAACATTTTGCGGTGCTTAGTCAACACATTGGGCGTTCCCGCACACAAAATGGGATAATGGCAGGTGTAGCCTGCCGGATGGGCAGCCGCCCGGAAACGGGAGGAAAGTCCGGTCTCCACAGGGCAGCGTGCCGGCTAACGGCCGGGAAGGGTTCTGGCGACGGAGTCCTTACGGAAAGTGCAACAGAAAATATACCGCCCGATTTTCGGGTAAGGGTGAAATGGTGCGGTAAGAGCGCACCGCGGACGGAGCAATCCGGCCGGCAGGGCAAACCCCACGCGGAGCAAGACCAAATAGGAGAGGAGGAGCGGCCCGCTCCTATGAACTCTCGGGTAGGTCGCTAGAGCCGGGCAGTAATGTCCGGCCCAGATGAATGGCTGCCGCCCGCAAGGGTACAAAAACCGGCTTATAGTCCGGCAGGCTGCATGGTATGGAGGGCGGGCTTGAGCCCGCGCGGGGCTTTAGCCCCGCTCCCCGAACTTGTGATAATCTCATCAGCATCATGAAACATGCGTGGCTGTTGCTGCTTGCTCCTCTCCTGCTGGCTGAAGAGAAGGTGGATCTGTACACCGTCAATCGCATCAAGGCTGAGGAATTCCAGAATTCCAAGGTGATGGAAAACGCCTTTTACCTGTCCGACGTGTACGGTCCCAGGCTGACGGGCTCTCCGGGTCTGAAAGCAGCCGCCGAATGGGCAGTCCGCCGCATGACCGAGTGGGGGCTGGCTAATCCCGGTATGGAGAAGTGGGGACCCTTCGGGCGCGGCTGGACTTGCGTCCACTTCAGCGGGAGCCTGAAGGAACCGCAGTATGCGCCGTTGAACGGTTTCGCGCGGCCCTGGTCGCCGGGCACGAACGGTCCGGTTTCGGGAGAGCCGATACTGGCCATCCTCAGGACCGATGCGGATCTCGACAAGTTCAAAGGGAAGCTCAAGGGCAAGATCGTGTTGTTGGAGGATCCCGCGCCGCTGGCCTCGGAAACCGAGCCGGCGTTGAAGCGCTTCACCGACGCCGAACTGGCGGCGGAGATGTTGGCGCCCGATCCTTCGGCGCGTTCGCCCTTTGCCAATCCGATTCCGCTCGTTCCCGGACAACCGGCGCGCCCGGGCGGGCCGGCCGCGGGGCAGCCCTTCGGTCCGGAAGCGCGCGAGGCGCGCGAGAAGTTTCGCGACAAGGTGAACCAGTTCCTGACCGACGAGGGCGTGCTGGTGACATTGTCGCCGAGTTATCGGGCCACCAGCGGCATCGTGTTCGGCGCAGCCGGAGGATCGCAAGATCCCAAGAAGCCGGTGCCGCCGCCATCGGTAGCGCTGGAAGTGGAGCAGTACAACCGCATCGCGCGGCTCCTCGACAAGAAGATTCCGGTGACCCTGGAGTTCGACATTCAAAACAAGTTTCTGGACGACAACCAGGATTCTTTCACGGTGACCGGCGAACTGCCCGGCACCAGCAAGAAAGACGAACTGGTAATGCTGGGCGGGCACCTGGACTCCTGGACGGGCGGCACGGGCGCGACCGACAATGGCGCCGGGAGCGCCGTGGTGTTGGAGGCCATGCGCATCCTGAAGGCGCTGGATCTGAAGATGGCGCGCACGGTGCGGGTGGCTTTATGGACCGGCGAAGAAGAGGGACTGCTGGGGTCGCGGGCCTACGTGAAGGAGCACTTCGCGGATCGCGAGACGATGGCGCTGAAATCGGAGCATGCCAAGCTGTCGGGTTACTTCAACCTGGACAACGGCACCGGCAAGATCCGCGGCGCCTATCTACAAGGCAACGACATGATGCGGTCCATCTTCCAGGCGTGGCTGGACCCGTTCAAGGATTATGGCGCGAATACGGTTACCATCCGCAACACGGGCGGGACGGATCACCAGTCGTTTGACGCGGTGGGGCTGCCGGGCTTCCAGTTCATTCAGGATCCGCTGGATTATTCGTCGCAAACCCATCATTCGAGCGCCGACGTATACGACCATTTGCAGGCCGGCGATTTGATGGAGGCATCCGCCATCATGGCGGCGGTGGTCTACGACGCTGCCACGCGCGACGAGATGCTGCCGCGCAAGCCGTTGCCGAAACCTCAGCCGCCAAGACCGAAGACAGAAGACAGAAGTCAGAAGTCAGAATAAAGACTCCGGACCGTGGCATCGCCGGCTGTTATTCTGTCTTCTGACTTCTGTCTTCTCAACATCGACGGTCTTTGTCGATGTTGGCGCCGCAGGCGCCCAAAAAAAGACCGGGCGCTCGTTAAAGCGCCCGGTTGAGGAGCACCTGCAGGTTGCTCGGAGGTTTACAACCCGCAGGGGTGGAGGAGACCTTCGATTACCCGAGCAAACCCCCATGGCCCAGGCAGCCCACTTCCCAGCCTGAGACCCGGTAACGGGCAAGCAATGGGGGAAGGACCAAGTCTACCACATTCGCTTTAGCGGAACGGAAGCAACCTGGAGCCGAAATCATGGGGACATCATCTTTATAGGACAGCAGCAGAAGGTTGCCCGGCTCGACTGGCGCCAGGAAGCGTTCCACGTGGCCGCCAACCTTCTCCATGGCCCGCCCGACGACGTCTTCCGGACCTGCCGGCGCGGTGGTGGACGCGATCATGATCACGGCCGGTTTCGAACGCAGCAACTGCTGCATGCACCTGCCGACCGACGCCTCGTCCTCGGTGCAGGAGAGGACGAAACTGGCGGACACGCCGAAGCGCTCGAGCCGCTGGTGCATGATGTTCTCAAACAACTGGCGCGCGCGGTCGCCGTTGAGCGGATCGGTATACAACACGCCCACGGCGGGATTCCTTATGGGCCGCGCCTGTAAGATTGGACCGCGCTCTTTCAGGATCCCGACGACGGCGTCCAACTGGGTGCGGGAAACGGCAAATGGCGCGCTCTTCACGGTCGCAATGCGCTGACCCGGCATGGCGAAGCTGAAATTGAGCGCCGTGGCGATGACCACGCTGGCCGCGCAGTTGATCTGCTTCAGCAACTCGTCGTCCACCAGCACGCAGCATTTCTCGGTGGCCTGCAGATTGGCCCGGCCGCCCGCCGCCAATCGGATCTCGAAGCTGCCGCAGCCCATCTCGCTGGCTACCGCGCAGACGGCGTCGTCTTCGCCGACCTCGCCTTCCTCCAGTTCGGTCACCCAGATGGATGCCATGCCTTCGGATTCAAGAACGCGAATGTCGTCGTCGCTGATTACATGGCCCTTCGCCAGCAACTTCTTTCCGCCAGGGCGAAAGACGGTGCAGCACAGCACCCGACCATTCGATGATTTCACATCAACCGTTTGGGCTCGCATGATTCCCCCACTTCAGGTATTACGGATTGGTTTATCCTAATCCAGAGTATAGTACATGTGAGGTAGGATTTCACATCAGGTTGCGATTATTTATTTCGGATGACAGTATGCGGTTCCCTCATTTGAGGGTATTCTACGGAGTGGCAGGGGAACTTGCGCGCAACACAGGCAACTGAACCAAGGCGGATTCCTCAAGCTCGCGATCGCGCTGAAAATGTCTGCAGTACTCCGGACGAAGGACGCGCATCACCGCGATTTCGTCGCAGCATTGGAACTTCGGGCAGCGCACGCAATCCTTCCAGGCCTTGAGCGGCAACTCGCCGCGCTCCACTTCCTCGAAACTCATTTTGCGGAAGAAATCCGCCACGTAGGTGAAGGCGAATACGGCGTCGAGCGAGTAGCTGGACGCTTCGCGGACGAGCGCCTCGATGAGCCGCCTGCCGATGCCGTGGGTCTTGGCGTCTTCGGCCACCGCGAGCGAGCGAATCTCTCCGATGTACGGCGTGTAGAAGTGCAGCGCGCCGCAGCCCACCAGCCGTCCGGCCGTTACGATGACCGAGAAATCCCGGATGTCTTCGGAGACCTCCATCTCGGTGCGCGGCAGCATAATCCCTTTGGCCGCGTAGCCGTTGATCAGTCCCAGAATGGGCCCGATATCGTGCATGGCGGCTTTGCGGACCACGCAGTCATCGGGGGCGCCCGCGCGCCCGGCGTGCTCTATGATGCCATCTTCTTGCAGACCGCTGATCATCCGGCGCAGACCTCCTCGACGGCCAGGCGCGTGCCCACTTCTTCGCCAGCCAGTATTCGTTCCAGAACGCCATCGGCCGCGCCCGCGCAGATCCGCACTTGCGGCACGCCCTGGGCGAGCGCGCTGTGCGCGGCGTTGAGCTTGGCCAACATGCCGCCAGTGGCGATGCCCGCGGCGATCAGCGACTCGCTGCGCGCCATGGTCAGCCGCGCCAGGAGGCGTTTTTCGGCGTCCAAAACGCCTGCCACGTCGGTGAGAAAAATCAATTGGTCCGCGCCGAATGCCACGGCGCAAGCGACCGCCATTTGATCGGCGTTGACGTTGTAGAAACGGCCCTCCCGGTCCCCCGCCACGCACGCCACTACCGGCAGGAAGCCGCCCGCCAGCAGCGCATGGAGCAGCGCCGGGTCGGCGCGGGTGACACGCCCAACGCTGCCCAGCGACGGGTCCAGTTGCTCGGCTTCCACCAGGCCCCCGTCGATGCCGGATACGCCGGCGGCGCGCGCGCCTGCGCGGTTCCCCGCTTGGTTCAAAGCCGCGACCAGTTGGCGATTGACGCTGCCGGCGACCACCTTGACGACGGCATCCAGAACCTCCGGCGTAGTGACGCGGAGTCCGTTGACGAACCGGCTTTCGACGCCGCGCTCGGCGAGGTAGCGCGTCAGTTGCCGGCCGCCGCCGTGTACGATTACTATCTGTATGGCGGGCGGGACGGCGCGCACGATGGCGGCGATCTGGCGCGCCAGCGCCTCGCGCGTCGAGTCCACATCGAGAAGCGTGCCGCCGAGTTTGACCAGCAGTTTCACAGCAGCCCCTCCGTCTCCGGATACCCGAGCAGCAGATTCATGTTCTGAATCGCCTGCCCGGCCGCGCCCTTGACCAAGTTGTCGATCGCACTGACCACCACGGCGCGTCCAGTGGCGGCGTCCACGGCGACTCCGATATCGCAATAGTTGGTGCGCACCACTGCGTGCAGGTCCGGCAGGTGGCCGGCGGGATACAGCCGGATGAAGGCTTCCCCGGCGTAGCGCTGCGCGTAGATAGCCAGCAGATCGGCGGCACTGGTGGACCGCTGCGCGCGGAAGTAAATGGTCTCCAGGATGCCTCGGTCGACGGGCAGAAGCTGCGCGGTGAAGCTGAACTCGCGCTCCTCCAGGCCGGAGATCATGAGCACCTCGGGGACGTGCCGGTGGTCGAGGACGGAATAAGCCGAGAAGTTGCCGGTGACCTCGCAGAAGCTGGTCTTGAGGGTGGGCTTGCGGCCGGCGCCGCTGACGCCGGACTTGGCATCGCACACGATCCCGGCGGCGCGGTCCACCACGCCTGCTTCGAGGAGCGGCCGAATGGCCAGGTTGGCCGCCGTGGGATAGCAGCCCGGGTTGGCCACCAGGCGCGCGGCGGGGATGCGATCGCGGCAGAATTCCGGCAGGCCGTAAGCGGCTTCCGCCAGCAGTTCGGGCTGCGTGTGAGGTTCCTTGTACCAGGCAGCGTAGGCGGCCGGCGTGCGCAGGCGGAAAGCGCCGCTCAGGTCGATGACTTTGGCGCCGGCGGCGAGCAGGGCGGGCGCCAGTTCCATGGAAACTTGGGGTGGGGTGGCGAGGAAGACGATGGAGATTCGCTCGGCAAGCACGGCCTCCGGTGTGCAGGGCGCGTGGCGGGGGCCGGATGAACCTTGGGGGCGAGGATGGGCGGCGGCGTCTTCGCGGTGTTCGAGCAGGACCGCGGTGACGCGCGGATGGCGTTGGAGGAGGCGGGCGAGTTCGGCGCCGCTATAGCCGCGATGGCCGACGATTCCGGCGAGGGGGTCCATTGGTTAATTATTCACTATTATGTATAAATATACCACGCCGACTAGTGGCGGTACCAGGGGAAGGTTATGGGCTTGGTAAGGTCCTAGATTCCGTTGACTTCCATTGCCCATTCGGTTCGCGCCGAGTTTATCATCTGTTGCACTTGGGTCGTCGCGTTGATTGGCATAATCTCTATGTCCGGGTGGGCTTGGGCAAATACTCTGAAGATCTCATCAGCAAACGCTCGCCCTATGGTTTCAACTGCTCTGAAGTCAAAAAGTACAGATCGAAAACGGTCTACCCTAGACAGTAGCCGTTTTGCTTGAGACCTCGAAATCAGCTTGTCATCGCCATATTGTGCAAGCCTGACTGGTACTACGGTTTTCGTAAAGCCATAGTCGTCGCCGCTTGAATACTGGTCGAATATCTGCTTATCCGTTCTAGCTGAGTGGTTGTTTAATTTCATGAATACGGCGGTGCCATCGGTGGACTCGGGCCTCTCAAGTATCCAGTCCTCATTGCTCCCGAACGCATGGGTAAAGAATACGCCGCCGGAAAGAATGTCAAACGAATCGAGGAGCCGAGATGTGAAAAATATCCCCTGCCCGGTATGCCCTTTAGGATCAGTCGTCAGTTTCCCCTTTGCCAGTTCGATAATTGCGTGCCGCTCGTCAATGAGGTTTAGAGCGGCTTGGATCTTACGAAAGATTCCGACCCCATCATCCATCAATAAAATCTGGGTGTTGGCCGCCGTCTTTGCCACTTTTACGTAGATGGTCCCTCCACCAGAGTGATCAACGGCGTTGTTGAACATTTCAGTAATGCAAAAGTGCCAGATGTCCATTACGTTTCGTGGAAGGTTTCCGAGCGACAATGAGATGTCACGCGACCAAGCTTGGTCTTCTTCAAGATCAGGATTGATGGTAAACAGTTTTCGCCATTCAAACAACGCCGCCAGTCTGTATTTCCGATGTCGGGTGTTGCCCTCTGGCAGCAGTGCGCGTTCCGCCACCAGATTCTTGAGATGCTTATTTGCGGCTTGCCTTGTGATATGAAATTGCGCGGCGACCAAAGATGCAATATCTCTAGGGTTCTTTTCAATGCTTGCGAGAATAAAGTTGCGCACCTCCTCGCCACGTGCGCGCACCCTACGATGGACAGCGGAGTCCTCTAAACTTGGCGCTTCAATGCTCAATGATTCCATGTGAACATTGTAAACATATCTACCAAAGATTGTCAACCTATTGGCAACCTTAAGTTTCCAATGTGATCTACGGCATCGGCCTGCGTGCTACGCCAGCAGGTCCGCCAGCGTCCACCGGGAGGCCGCAAGGCCCGCCGCCATCGCCGGTGTTGCCTTGATCGAACCGTGAATGCGGCAGAAGTTGTAATAGGCGAAGTGCAGCGCCACCGCCGCTCTCAAGTTCTCCCACTTCTTTGAAAACGCACAGGTTAGACGCGTGAGCCGCTTGCACCACTGGCGCAAGCTCCCGTTCTGGCGCTCGATGTGGGACGTGCAAATCCGTTGCATGTCTGGGTCTCCCGATACGGGCGTGGCTTCCGAGCTGACCACTTCCGGGGGGCTGTAGCGGCTCTCGCCTTCCTGGAGTCCGAGGATGGGCCGGGTACACCCGGTTTGCAGCATTCGGAGGATCGAACGTAACGTAGGGGAATTGATGCAGCGCCACGTTCTTCTACAGGACAAATGCCGTAGAGCCTTGGGGCACTCTGAAGACGATCGGGAACTCTTCCCCGAGTTCCTTAGCTCTTGAGAGCGCATCTCTCATTTCAGCAGCATAGGCGACAACGCGCTGTTCGTCTTGAGAGATCGCAACCCAAGCTCCAGCGGGAACATCCTTCAGGAGTTCTCCGAAATCGTAAACCGCACCTACTGGCGCTATATTGCAATCACCTATTGTTGGAGACGCATCGGAAGGGCAGTACGATGCATGGTCCATACCGAAAACATCGGCGTCTTCTCCCCTAAACTATATAACCAGATCGCCAAATTGTGCGTTATCTCTGGTCCGTTGTCCAGCCCCCACAAAGTGTCGTTTAAACCCAAAACATAACACAGAATGTGGGATGGTTCTTACGGAGGCGATACCCTATCCGATGTGAGCGTACCATGGCGGCAAACGCGACTTGAACGGCAAGGTGGCTTTCGGCGTTTGTTTTCAGCGCGGACGCGGAACCGTCGGCGTGTCATCGTGCTCCGCGCATCAAGGCGCAGGCAGTCACAAGACGGCGGTTTCTTCCAGCAAGCGGCCCTCGGCGAAACGTTCCAGATTTACATCGCGGGCGTCGAGCAAACTGCTGGCGTTGTGCAGAATCAGATCGGCGGTGATGCGGCCCGTCGCCGGCGAATGCATCACGCCGTGCCCGCTGAAGCCGTTGGCGAAGAAGAGTCCTGGCAATCCGGGGGCGGGACCGATGATGGCGTGATGATCCGGCGTGACGGCGTACAGGCCTGCCCAGGCGCGGTGCGGATTCACCTGCAGGTCTTCGAAACAAGGCACGCGGTTGACGGCGTGGGTCAGAATCTTCTCGATGAACGCGGGGTCGAAGGCCGTCTTAAAACCGGGCGTCTCTTCCGGATCGTTCCAGGCCATCAGCAGGCCCAGTCCTTCGGGCCGGAAATGGAAGCCGGTGGACATATCGATCACCATTGGCAGGCGATCGGGCAAGCCGGGGAAAGGCTCGGTGGGCACCAGCATGCGGCGCAACGGCACAATCGGAAGATCCACGCCCGCCATGCGTGCGACCTGAGCGGCCCACGGTCCGGCGGCGTTCACCACGGTGCGCGCCGCCACGTTGCCGTTGGTGGTGCGCACGCCCGCGATGCCGCGCCCATCCACGTCGATGCCGGTGACGCCGACGCCGCGCCATAACCGTGCGCCATGTTCCGCCGCCGCCGCCATGAAGCCCTTCATGACGCTGTAAGGGTCCACGAAGCCGTCGGTGGCGCAGAAGCTGCCGCCCAGGATATCGTCGGAACGCAGTTGCGGCACGCGCCGGATGACCTCGTCGCGGCTGAGCATCTCGACACGCTGCAAGCCCAGGGAGACCTGCCGCGAGAAGTTGCGGCGCAGGTATTCGAGATGTTGCGGCGTGGTGGCCACGAACATGTATCCGTGGGACTTGTACTCGGAGGGGTGTCCCGTGATCTCCTCAAAAGCGGCGAAAATGGGGATGGAGTACAGCGACATGCGGATGTTAACCGCGGTCGCGAATTGCGCGCGCACGCCGCCCATGCTCTTGCCGGTGGATCCCAGGCCCTGCTGGCTTTCGCGCTCGATCACCAGCACGTTGCGGCACCCCGCTGCGGTGAGATGCCAGGCGACGCTAGATCCCACGATACCGCCGCCGATAATGACGACGTCTGCCGTTTCAGACATTTGGATACTATTTTGTCACACCACTGTCACATCGCGGGGCGAGCGGCACTGGCCGGTACTCGACGGGTACTGGGCGGATTTTGCCAGTATCCAGTGAACCTTTTAGGCCACTCCATCGTCTAATCAGTGTAACGTTTTGATCGGCTCAATGCACTAGCAGAAGGGGCATGAGTTGGTGGAGTGTGTATGCGTTTGGAATCTCAAATTCGTGACGGCGTTTGTATCCTGCGCCTGCAGGGCCGGTTCGTAACCGGGTCCGACGCCGCCCTTGTGTCTGCGCGGGAATCCTTGCAGGAAATCGGCATCGCCAAGGCAGTCGTCGACTTGAGCGCTGTTCCGTATATCGACTCGACGGGTCTGGCTTTTATCGTGGAACTTCACAAATCGCTCGCCAGCCGCGGGGGACAACTGTTCCTGGCGGACGCTAATGAGCGGGTTCGCGAAATTCTGGAGATAACGCGGATCGGCGAGATCGTCCCGCTGTTCCAGGATGTCGAGGACGCGGAAGCCGCACTCCGCGGGGAAGTGCTGTGCTGACCTTTCTGGTGTGGTGCGTGGTGTTGTTCTTCTGTTGGCCGTTGGCCCTGGTTGCGCTGATTTTGTATCCGTTGGTCTGGCTGCTGCTGGTGCCTTTCCGGATCGTGGGCATCGCGGTGGGCGGGGTGCTCGAATTGGTGTGGGCGATCGTCACTTTGCCGGCGCGGGTCTTGCGGCGGGTTTAGGCATCCAGCGCGGAACGGCTTTCGCGTACTGCGCGTAGGATTCGCCGAATTTGCGGCGCAGCGTGGGCTCCTCGTAGAAAACCACGAACAAGTGAAAGAACAGGGCGGCCACCATCGCATACCATAGGGTCGCGGCCGATTCGAACCATAGCGCCTGGCCCAAGATCGCGAGCAGCACGCCCACGTACATCGGATTGCGGACGAACCGGTACAGGCCTCGGGCCACCAACTGCTTGGGCGCGTCTAAGGGAAAGGGTGTACCCCGGCCGAACGTGGCAAAATCCCACTCACACCACAGGACCACGGCAACGCCAACGGCCGTGGGCACGACCCCCAGTAACCCGAGCGCGGAGATGGCGTGGGCGCCGGGTCCGCGCAGCAGGTAAGGCAGGTAAACGACCACCGCACCCCCCACCACGGTCATGAAAATCAGAGTCTTCACGATGTTCCAGGTCACGGCGGATAGCTTACCATAAGCTTGAAATAAGGAACACGCGGTCCCTTGTTCGCGTATGCTTCTGATTGGAGGACATCTGTGAACCGAACCAAGTTCCAAACCATCGCGCTCGCGGCGGGAACGGCCACGCTGGCGCTGCTGTCCCCGGCATGCTACGTCAGTACCGAAGGCTCCGGGGTTGTCGAGCGAGACTCCCGGACCGTCGATTTGAAGGGCGCCAAGTCCGTCCAGGTGGAGATCGACATGGGCGCGGGTGAGTTGATCATGCGCGGCGGCGCGGCTCAGCTTGTGGATGCCGACTTCCGCTATCGCGCGCACGACGGCAAACCGGAGGTGCACTACGACGTAAGCGGCGCGCGCGGCACGCTCACCGTGCGGCAACCCAGCCACCACACCATTGGAAACAACGACAAGAATCAATGGGAGCTACGGCTGAACGAAGACGTGCCCATGGATATCCATGTCAAGATGGGCGCCGGCGAGGGCCGCCTCGAATTGGGCAATACGGCATTGCACAGCCTGGATGTGGAGATTGGCGCGGGCGAGATGAAGGTGGACTTGACCGGCCACCCGCACGGCGATATCGATGTGCGCGTGCACGGCGGCGTGGGCGAAGCCACCATCCGGTTGCCGCGGCGCGCGCGGCTGGATGTCGAGGCGCACGGCGGCATCGGCGAGATCTCGGCGCGCGGGCTCGACAAGCGCGGCGACCGCTGGGTGAACGAGCCCTCCGGAGCGACGGACGCCACCATTCACGTGAGCGTGAACGGCGGAATCGGCCAGATTAATCTGGTTTGCGAATAGGCGCAGCGGCTCCGATTCTGACTGCAGAAACCGCTCCCTGACGGTCGCGGCTCAGAAAGCTTTGCGAGATCAACGCGACTGTTACCGCGCCTGCGCGGTGTAGAATCGGTAGCAGATGCCGGCCATCGCACCTGAAACTCTGTATCGGCGATTGCAGCAGCACCTCGACCGCATGCCCGTCGCATTTCCGCCCGCGCCGTCGGGCGTCGAGATCCGCATTCTCAAACGCCTGTTTACGCCCGAGGAAGCCGAAATCGCTCTCGAACTGAGCGCCATACCCGAGCCTCTGGCCACCGTTCACCGCCGCTTCGGATCGCGCATCCCGCCCGAAGAACTGCGCCGCAAGCTGGAGCACATGGCGGACAAAGGCATCGTCCTTTCGTTTCCGGCGGCCGGCGAGATGCGCTTCGCCAAGCTGATCTTCGCCGTCGGCATGTACGAGCGCCAACTGAAAACCCTCACCCCCGAATTCGAGCGCGACAGCCGCCAGTATTCCGACGAGGCCTTCGGGCGCGCGTTTCATACCGGCAAGACAACGCAACTGCGCATCGTGCCGGTGAATAAACAAATTGCGGCGGAGCGCAGCGTCACCACCTACGACCGCATCCGCGATTACATCGAGGCGTCTCCCGGGCCGTTCGGCGTCTTGCGCTGCATCTGCCGCCACGGCCACGATCTTTTGGACGAACCCTGCAGCCAAACCAAACTGCGCGACAATTGCCTCATGATAGGGCCCGCCGCGCGGTGGGCCGTGGAGTCGGGCACGGGGCAGGAGGTTACCCGTGAGCAGATGCTCGACCTGCTCGACCAGGCGGACCGCGACGGCCTGGTGTTGCAGCCGGAGAATACCAAAGCGCCAATGTTCGTGTGCTGCTGTTGCGGCTGTTGCTGCGGCGTGCTGCACTCCGCCAAACGGTTGCCGCAGCCGGCGGATTTCTTCAGCTCCAACTTCTACGCCGTGGCCGACGCCGAAGCGTGCGAGTCGTGCGGGGTGTGCGAGACGCGCTGCCAGATGGAGGCCATCGCCAGCCCGGAGGGCAAGGCCGTCGTGGACCGTTCGCGCTGCATCGGTTGCGCGTTGTGTCTCACCACCTGTCCCAGCGGAGCCTTGCGGCTGCAATCCGTCGATCACCCCAAGGAGCCGCCCGACGACATCAAGGCGCTTTACCTGAAGCTGTTTGAGGACCGGTTCGGGCGCTGGGGCATGGCCAAACTGGGCGCGCGCAAACTTCTGGGAATGAAGATATAAACTTGAGCATGTCCCTTTCACGACGCAGCGCCCTGGCCGTGATGGCCGCGGCCGGCACGTCGGCGACGGCTGCCGACGCGCCTCGCCAGCCCGAGATTCCCGCGCCGGTCACCGATCGCCACGATGCGTACGTCAAGGATTTGCTCGCACGGCAGGTGATCGACCCTGCCAGCCGCTGGTGCGGATCGTTCCCCGAAGACGATGGCCTGCACTCACCCCACTCGGCGGCCGCCATCCTGGATGCATTCACCGCCGCCTACCTGCATGCCGGCTCGCAGTTCCACGCCAGTGCCCTGCTGCTGGAACGGCTGTCGTTGGCGGCCCGCCACCTGGCCGCGCGCCAGCACGAGAACGGCACCATCGACCTGCCGACCACCAACTTCAACTCACCGCCCGACACTGCTTTCGTGGTGCACAGCGTGGGGACGGCCGCGTGTCTGGCGCAGCGCCACGGACTCTCGCAGGTTGCGGCGCTCACCGAGCCGTTCCTGCGCAAGGCGGGAGGAGCGCTGCTGCGCGGCGGCGTGCACACGCCCAATCACCGCTGGGTGGTCGGTTACGCGCTGGCCCAGATCCACGAACTTTTTCCAGACGCGGCGTACGTGCGCCGCATCGATCAGTGGCTCGCCGAGGGCGTGGATCTGGACGCCGACGGGCAGTTTGCCGAGCGCAGCACGCTGGTGTACAACGCCATCAGCGATCGGGCGCTGGTGGTGATGGCGGCCAAGCTCAACCGTCCCGAGTTGCTGGACCCCGTGCGGCGCAACCTGGAAGGCATGCTGTGGCTGCTGCACCCGGGCTACGAAGTGGTCACGGAAATCTCCCGCCGCCAGGACGCCAACCAGCGCGGCACGATGGCGCCCTACTGGTTCCCTTTGAAATACCTGGCGGTGAAGGACGGCAACGGGAAGTTCGCGGCACTGGCGCGCGAGTTTGAGGCGCAGGCGGCCGGGCTTTCGGCCATGATGGAGTATCCCGAGACCACGCAACCAGGGCCTCCGCCGGCGCCCATCCCGGAGGATTACGAAAAGCACTTCCCTGCCCTGGGGATTGCGCGTGTGCGCCGGGGTCTCACCAGCGCCACCATGATCCTGGGCGGTTCGAGCCGCTTCTTCACGTTACGTCGCGGGGCGGCCGTGGTGAACGCGGTGCGCTTCGCCTCCGCCTTTTTCGGCAAGGGCCAGTTTGTCCCGGAGACCGCTTCGAAGCGGGCGGACGCATACGTGTTCGAGCAGACCCTGAGGGGCGAATACTACCAACCGTTCGATCCGCCCCGGCGAATCAGCGGGCCGGAATACGACGCCACGCGGGGGGAACGCAAACGGAGCGATGTGTGCATGCTGCGGCAGACGGCCACCGTCACCGAGACGCGCAACGGTTTCCGTCTGCGCATCGAGGTCGAAGGCACCGCCGATGTGCCGGTGGCCGTCGAGATCAACCTGCGCGAGGGCGGGACGCTGGAAGGTTGCGCGCCCCACCCCAAGGTCGCGGACGCGTGGCTGCTCTC
>Ga0224558_1000254_pt1 | contig 63587 bp, 61 predicted proteins | sample 714S32024metaG_FD_180682 | JGI IMG/M metagenome (GOLD analysis project Ga0224558, IMG submission 180682) | Peat soil microbial communities from Stordalen Mire, Sweden - 717 S3 20-24 | ecosystem: Environmental > Terrestrial > Soil > Wetlands > Peat | place: Sweden: Norrbotten County, Stordalen... | reverse complement strand
CCGGGCGGAGGCTTCTCCTGCTGCTTCTGGAAGCAGGACCGGCACAACACCGGCCTACCCTGGGTTGGCTTGAACGGAACCGTGGTCTCCGCCCCGCACTCCGAACAGGTGGTCCGGGTCTCCGAGCGGACCCTTGAGCCCCCGCGGGCACGCTTCGCCTTGCACTGCTTGCAGTGCTTGGGGTCGTTGGTAAACTGCTTGTCGTGGAAGAATAACTGTTCGCCGGCCGTGAACACGAACTCGGCGCCGCAATCGTTGCACTTCAATACTCTGTCGATAAAATCCATGGCCGGCTTCCCTCTAAACAGGGAACTATCCCGAATCGGCCATGACTCAAGAAAAACTTGCCGGTCCCGTTTCCCTGTGATCGTACTTCTTTCCACAACAAGGGGCCCGGGCCGCAATGAATGAAGCGGCTAATTTAATTCAATGTCTCCTCGGCGAACCGGAAGACATGAATAACATTACCACGCTACCCGAAAACAGAACGATAAAGCCTAAAACTAGAATCGCAACGTGCCGCCCCGAGCTTGTCTGGACTATCGGCTAACTTTCACCTATCTTCAGCGAGAGTTGCCGGGGCGGCGCGTGTTACGAAGGGTTACATAACTAGTCAGCCTCTTTACGAGCCTTCTTGCGATTCCGCTTGCGCGCCAAAGCTGCCTTGACGCGACGCTTCTCACCGGGTTTCAGGTAGTAGGAGTGACGCTTGACTTCCTTGATGATGTCCTCCTGCTGGACCTTCCGCTTGAACCGGCGCAGCGCATTTTCGAGCGGCTCGCCTTCTTGTACGCGAACCTCTGCCAAAAAATCCCACCTCCAAACGTGCCATGGGGCTTCTTCTATGATACCGGCAATTTTGAAGTTAGAGTCACCCCCGAGGAAACTTTCTGGACAAATCCCTTTTGATTCGGTCGAATTTGGATCGATATGGCTTCCAGGCGCGGCTTTCGGCCTACTTTTGGGGTCTTTGCCGGAGCAACCTGGGAACTGCCCGACCGCATCGAACCGGCCTTCCCGCCACCGGCAGTGCCGGCCAAATGCAATAAACTTCCCCTGGAGGCCTGGAAATCATGATCCGCAGCTACCAGGGCCGCTTGCCCCAGATCCCCGCCAGTTGCTACGTCGATCTCTCCGCCCAACTCATCGGCGATGTCACCCTCGGCGAACATTCTTCAGTCTGGATGAACGCCGTCCTGCGCGGCGACGTCCACTCCATCCGCGTCGGCGCCAATTCCAACGTCCAGGACTGCGCCGTCCTCCACGGCCAGCGCAACCTTTACCCGGTGATCGTCGGCGACTGGGTCACCATCGGCCACAACGCCACCGTCCACGGCTGCGTGGTCGAGGACGCCGTCCTCATCGGCATGGGCGTCACGATCCTCAACAACTGCCGCATCGGCGAGGGCTCCATCATCGCCGCCGGCGCAGTTCTGCCCGAGCACACGGTTGTCGCGCCCAAAACGCTGTGGGCCGGCGTCCCCGCCAAGCTGCGCCGCGAACTGGGCGATAAAGACCGCGCCCTCATCCTCGAATACGCCCAGAACTATCTGGACTATGTGGAGATCTACCTCAATGAGCCGGGGAGCTGATCGGACGCATTACCAGATGCGCTCGACCCCATAGCGGTCGAAGATCGTATCGATGCTGGTCAGCGGCACACCCAGTTCCAGGGATTGCGCTGCCAAGAGACGGTCGAAGGGATCGCGGTGATGAAACGGCAACATCCCTGAGCGGATGGCGTGAAGCGGATGAATCTCAAGAAAGGTGAACGCCTCCTTGCGGAGAACCAGGAGAAAGTCCGTCACCAAGACATGCGGCGGCATCTTCCCCGAAATTTATCTTGATCGAGATCTCCCAGGAAACGATGGCGGAGATCAGCACTTCATTGGCCGGGTCGGCAATCCTGCTGTAGCCGGTTTTGCCGAGGATGAATTTCAATCTTGCTCTGGCAATCGGAGCCTGCGACGCCGAAGAATAACCGGGCAAGCAGGCTAAAATTCTCACATAGCGATACGATGGGTAGCGTTCCTCTGCATGGCTTTCCGGCGCAATCCATTGATTCTGCTTCGGTTGTTCTCCAATAAGCTCAGGGTTTCAGAGTTAAAGGTAAGCCCCCGGGCGTGGGGGGGGGGAGGGGGGTGGGGGGAGTTATTTAAATGGTAACTACCGGCAGATGCCTGACAGCTTGGACCGGGGACATATCCAGCAGATTTCGCGGTTCGGAATTGGCGTGGCTTCTCCATTTGTCCTCTAGGAAGAAACAAGATTCCGATTGTGCTGCAAGTTCAACAATCCACACGGAAACAGCGTGTTCGGGCAAAAAAGCAGCGAGTTAGCCCCCGCTGAAGCGGGGATGGCAAGTTGGCAAGTTAGCGGCGGCACCGCTCGACGCAGTTTCATCCCCAGTGGGTCGGCGAAGCCGGTGGACGACTATGAACCATTTTGCGCCGGGCGACCGTTAAATTCTGCAAGATTGATATTCATCCAGGCTAATTCTGCGGCGGAGTGGCGTAATACCCCTTGCGAACCTGCACTTTCATTCCATCTCCGCGGCATTCCACCCCGAGCTTCCTGAAGCTTCCGTCCAGCTTGGTGTTGCTGGGCGTATAGCTGGCCACATACTCGGTGCGCAACTCGTCTTCAATCTGCTGGAAGGCTGCTTCGAGCTTCTTGCCGTTGTTGCCCACGTCGATCAGCCGTCCACCAGTCTCCTGGGTCAGCCTGGACATGGCCGAGAAGCCGCTATACCCAAAACCTCCGTAGAAGCCATGGTCGGCGATCAGGATGACGTAGACCAGGACGTTCGACCTTTGCGCCGCCGCAATCGCATCCTGAATCTTGTGGTTGCTGCCCTCATCCTCGCCGTCGGTGAGCAGGATCATCGCCTTGCGGCCCGACTCCTGGTTCAGCTTTTCATTCGACGCCAAGTAGACCGCGTCGTAGAGCACCGTTCCCTTCGGCGCTCCGATGGTGGGAACGGTTCCCCCGCCGGCCCCCGGAATGCCAGCCGCTCCGTTGCCCCCCGCGGTGTTGATCTCCGCTTTGTTCAAGGCTCTCGTCAACAGCCGGGCGCTGTTGGTGTAGTCCTGCATCAGGTCCACGTCCACATCGAACGAGAGAAGAAATGCTTCGTCCTTCTGCCTCAGCACACGTTGCAGAAACTGGCCGCCCACATCCTGCTCCAGCGGCAACACCCGATACTGGCTGCCGGAAGTATCCAGCAAAATGCCCAGCGTAATCGGCAGTTGGGTTTCCGCTACAAAGCTTTTGAGCTTCTGCGGCGCCTTGTCCTCTGTAACGGTGCAATCGTCCTTGGTCAGATGCGGAACCAGCGTCCCGTCCTTGGCTTTGACGGTAAAAAACACGTCCACCAGGTTGACCTGGAGCTTGAACGTAGCCACCGATTCTTCCTCGGGCGATGGCGCCGGCGCAGTGCTTACGGGGGGCGCGTCCGGCGAGGGAGCAAGCTGGGACCATCCCGCCGCGGAAAACGCCGGCAAGCCAAGCAGTAAAGCGGAAACTCCCAGGCCTATTCTCATTGGGGAATACATGCTGGTCATTTAGACGGAATTCGGACCTCGAAGAAAGCATACCTGAACTCTTTCAGGGCTGGCCGGCAACCTGCGCGGTTCTGGCTCGTCTTATACATCGCGGCGCTGGCGCGTCTGATACTCTGACGAATGCAGCACTGCTGTCCGGTTTTTCGTCAGTTTGTCAGTTTTCAGGGGTCGGTTGACAGTTGTCGCGAGCCACTGAATTCCGATCACCGGAAGCGGCGCATTCATCAGGATTCAGGGATCGTTTTTGACTGACCACTGAAAACTGACCACTGGAGAATACCTGTGAAGCTTGGTTTGACGGCATACTCGCTGGCGGCAATTCTGAACCTGGGCCTGATTGTGTGTCCGGCGGCTCTGGCCCAACAGCAGCAACCCGCGGTGCCGGATGCTCCTACGCCCCAGGCGCCGCCGAAGTTCTCCGGCGCGGATGGCACCCCGATTACGCCCGGCAAGGGCGCCGGCGATGTGACGCCGACGGGACCCAGTTCCTCTTCAACCGCGCCTGCGGACGATCAGGCGCCGCCCAGCAGCCTGGCGCCCTCAACCCAGGGCAAGGACACCTTCCAGACCACGCCTCCTGAGTTGCCCCTGCCCACCGAAGGAATCTCGGCGCTTACGAAATTTGTCGTCAACGTCAACTTCGTCGAAGTTCCCGTCACCGTCAAGGATTCGAAGGGAAAGCTAGTCGCTGGACTCACCTGGCGCGATTTCAAGGTCTTTGAGAACGACACCCGCGAGCCGTTGCGCCTGTTCACCGTAGACCCGGCCCCGCTCTCCATCGCTTTTGTCGTCGACCAGAGCCTGACCTCCGACGTCATGGCCAATGTGAACAACTCCCTGGGCGCCATTCAGGGCGCGCTCACTCCCTATGACGAAGTTGCGGTCTTTTCCTACAGCCACGGCGCCCAAGATCAGTCCCACGGCTTCACCGGCGCTCAGAGTGCGCGCGTGCCCTTTGTCCTCTCCATGACCAAGGCAGCCGGCACTGAGGAGATTGTGCCGGTCAACAGCGGTCCTCTGGCCGGCTGCAACGTGCGCGAAAACGGCAACTGCGTCGACCCCAACCTGCAACCCGGCGGCTCGGCTGGCGGTGGGTCGTTCATGACCATCCCCAAGGAAATTCACACTCTGAACGACGCCATTCTGGCCGCTGCAAAAGAGCTGTCCACCCGCCCCAAGGGCCGCCGCCGCATTATCTACGTCATCTCCGACGGCAAGGAAGCCGGCAGCAAGGCCACCTACAAGGAGGTAGTGCGCTACCTTCAGACCAACAAGATCGCGGTGTATGGCACAGCGGTGGGCTCTTCCGCCCTTTGGGGCGAAGGCTACGTGAGCCGCTTCCACCTGCCCTTCACCATGTACGACAACCGCCTGTACGGTTACACCGTGGCCACTGGCGGCACGCTGGATTCCGAACAGAAACTCAACGGCATCGAAAAAAGCTACGCTAAAATCGCTGAAGAGGCTCGCAACCAGTACACGCTGGGCTACCTCAGCCACCAGCCGTTCATCGACGGCAAGTACCGCAAGATCGAAGTGCGCGTCGACCGGCCCGGCCTCGAAGTCTTCAACAAAGCCGGCTATTACCCCAATGCGCAGGATGCTCACTAGCCTGTGAACTCTTCGGGCGCCGCGGCCGGTCTTGGCTTGATGTCGGCCGCCAGTTGGGGCGGCTCCGATTTTGTCGGCGGCGTCGGCGCACGCCGCGCCCCCGCCTTGCTGGTGGTCGCTTCCGGCCACATCTTCTCCCTGATCGTTCTTCTTGCCGTCTGCCTGGGAATTCGCCTCGCCCTGCCCGGCTCTCACTATCTCTTCTATGCGGCTTTGGGCGGCTTTGAGGGCTCACTGGCCTTGGCCATTTTCTATCGTGCGCTGGCCATGGGCGCCATGGGCCTCACCGCGGCCCTCACCGGCCTGCTCACCGCCCTCGTTCCCGTCCTCTTTTCTCTCTTCCACGAGGGCCTGCCCGCTCCGTTGACTGCCGTGGGATTGGCGCTCGGTCTCGTCGCCATCGGTCTCATTACCCACGCGCCCGCGAAGAAGGACTCTGGCAAGAAGGAAATGTCCACGCCCCCAGCCGCGCTCCTGCTGGGCGCGCTCGCCGGAGTTGGATTCGGCGCCCAGCTGATTCTCTTCAAAATGGCCAGCCCAGGCGGCACGATGTGGGTCATGACCTCAGCCCGCGCCGCCGGTGTTATGGCCATGCTCCTGGTTCTTGTGGCCATGCCGCCCAAGGGGCCATGGCGCGGCTTCTGGCTCACGGGAATCGCGGCTGGATTGCTGGACACCGTCGGCAACCTGTTCTATCTTCAGGCCACCCGGTTTGGACGACTCGACGTGGCCGCGCTGGTCTGTTCGCTCTACCCCGCCGGAACCATCCTGCTCGCCGCGCTGGTGCTGCGCGAATGGCCCACCCGCCGCCAGATTGCCGGCATGGCTCTGGCCCTCGCTGCTGTGCTGCTGCTGAGCGTCTAGGAGCGTCGAAATAAGTCGGTGCATTGAAAGGGAGCGTCAATACAAGCTGCGAAAAACTCCAGCCAGTGTCAGTCGTCCGCCGGCGTTGCCGACCCACGGAGGGATGAAACTGCGTCTAGGTCTCTGACCGGATGAAATGGTGCTATGAGGGGTGCGAGCGCGGGCTGGGAAGCCCGCGCTACACTTTTTACTGGTACATAACCAGACGGTCAGAGACCTGGATGTCCAATGCAGTTGGTTTGCAGCATCCGCTATGGGTCGCGGCGGAGTCACGGGCAATCGGGAGACCGACCACATCTTGACACACCAACCCCACATCCGAATCTCGACGAGTATGCATCGCCATCCACCGGACCGGCCACAGCCAGCAGGGCAATCGGCGGTACAATTAGCGGGCTCCCTTTTTGAGGAGTGGGCGGCGGCCCCTGGATAACATGTACGAGCCGCCCACAGCGGTGGCAAGTGAGCCAGATTGGTTCCTCAAGCGTCCTTCTATTAAGACTTGGCCTTCTGTGCGGCCCACCGCTTGCGCTGCGCATCGGCAATCCGCTTCCGCGCTTCGGGGCTCAGCACGCGGGTCTTCTTGGCCTTCTTGACCTTGGCCGGCGCCTTCTTGGTTTTGCGCTCTGTTAGCTTAACGGCGACTTCGCCGGTGTTGGCCAGCAGGGAGCGAACCTGCTTGAGCCTTGCGATTTCCGCGTCAATTTGGACAAGAATCGAATCAATAGACATAAGTCAAGCATAACTTAGAAATCTACTTTTGCACAGCTTCCCCGGTGATTTTGGCAGTGGGCCCGCTTGAATGGCGCGGGCCTCATAAGCCGCGGAACAATGCCGGGCTCGTGTCAGGGCACGACTTCAGTCGTGCCGTAAGTAGCTGCGAGATGAACGCGGGCTTTAGCCCAGGAATTCCAGGCTTTTCAAATTGGCACACTACCAATTATTTGAACGTCCAATCGGAGGAGAAGCGAAAGCATTTCATTCCGGCTTTCCCACGGTCTTGTCCTTATATGCTTTCTGCAGAATAAAGAAGGCCAGCTTCTTCTGTCCCTGATCGGAGATAAGTCCCTTGCGATTGAAACCATCCTGAATGCCGGGCAAGTTGCGCAGCGGAGACCGGAAATCCACCAGAACCCACGGACTCATACCTCTAAGTTGCGGAATACGGTTGAGCATTCCCAGTTGATGGCGATAAACATTGGCTTGATACTCCTCGGTCCAGCGATCGTTATCGCCGCCGTGCAAGCCGGCCTTGGCGCCGGCGCCAAGCTCGCTCATGATGACAGGCTTCTGGTAGTCTACGCGCCACTCGGTGGTGTCGGCGCCTTCGGGAGTCTGCTCATACCAGCCCACATATTCGTTGGCGCCGATCACATCCAGTGCTTTCCCCAGCGGATCGTCGACTATCTTCGTATGTCCCTCGGCGCGCACCAGCAGAGCCGCGGTGATGAGCCGCGTGGGGTCAAGCTCCCGCGCATGATTGGCCTCGGTTTCGATAAAGCGTGTGCGGGCTTCGTTGTTGGGCGTCTCGTTGGCCATTGACCACAGAATGATAGCCGCGTGATTGCGCGAGGTCCCGATCTCCTCGTCCAACTCACTCTGAGCCTTGGCCAGCACTTTTGGATCTTCCCACTTGATTGCCCAATAGACGGGATTCTCCGACCACACCAGCAATCCCATCCGGTCAGCCGCGCGCAGCATCGTCTCATCGTGGGGATAGTGCGCAAGACGGACAAAGTTGCAGCCAAGCTCCTTGGCCCAGCCGAGCAGCGTCTCCGCGTCTTTGTCCGTGTTAGCCCGGCCGGTGCGATAGGGCGCCTCGCCATGAATGGAGATCCCGCGCAGAAAAATGGGCTTCCCATTGAGAAGTATCTCGGTGCCGCGAGTTTCCACGGTGCGAAAGCCGATGAGATCCTCAATCGAATCCGGCCCCGCGCGCACGATCACCTTGTAAAGTTTTGGCGTCTCCGGCGACCATCTCTCCAGCCCCGGCGCGGCCATGGCTATCGCGGCGCGCCCATCGCCCCCTGCAACAGCGGATGTCTTTGCGCCTAACTCGGGAATCTCCACCTCGACCTTTGCGCCTGGCTGGGCGCCCATTACATGCACCCAGCCTTCGATTTGGTCAGCTTCCCGGCGGCTCAGGTGAAGATCGTACTGATCGGTGAAAGCATCGGGAACCTCGATGAGCGAGACGGAGCGGGTGAGGCCGCCATAGTTCCACCAATCGGTCTTGAGCGTGGGAACGCCGTCCGCGAGGCGGGTGTTATCCACCGCGGCCACCACAAAGTTGGCGCCCGCATGGACCGCCGCGGTCACATCGCAGTTGAAGCTGGTGAAGCCGCCCTCGTGTTCGCAAACCTTTTGCGCATTGACCCAGAAATACGAGCGATAATTGGCCGCGCCTATGTGCAGAAAGATCCGCGTATGTTCCTTGGGCTGATAAGTGAAGTCGCGCTCATACCACATCGGCCCTTCATAATAGAAGAGCGATTCGCGCTGCATGTTCCAGTCGCCCGGTACTTTGAGCGTTTGCGACGTGGAAAAGTCATACTCGATGGGCCTGGTATCGCCTGCATGAAACTTCTGGTTGCGAAAGTATCCGGAGAACCCATTCGAGTAAGGATCGACGATCGACGCCCAATCTCCATCGAGCGAGGCCGCTGGCCGCCGGTCTGCGCCGGTGATTACAATGGGCGCTTTTACAGGCGCAGGCTGAGCCGAGGCTGCGTGGACGGTTAGCGCCACCACCGTCACTGCCGAAAGAACAATCCTGGCGGGAAGAATTGCGGAAGAGCGCGCAAGCAGATGCTTCATGGCAAAGCCTCGGAGACTTGGGATTGGATGAGAGCCATTGCCGCATTTCGTCGCGCGGCCATGGCTGCTCCAGACTGACTCGCAATCTTATCGCCCGTGAGCCAACCATGTACACCCGCTCGCGCCACTTCAAAACCCGCACACGACAAAAGGGACAGGCCGCTGTGCCCGTCCCCTGTGCCGTGTGCATGGTTGTCGCATGGATTGGCTGACTATGTACCCAGATACTCCACGTGCACATAAGTGCCGAGCCGCACATTGTAAGCCAGGTACCAGCCGAGGTGGTCCGGGTCCTCATAGATCACAATCTGGTCGGAGCTCCAGAGCCAGCCGTCGCAGAAAGCTAAGTCAGCAGCGGCAACGTCCCAGTACCAACCGTTGAACCAGAAGCGGCCAGGGCCTCCGCCGCCAAGCACCCACACATGGCCGCGTCCAAAGCCGCCTGTGAACCGCCCATGCGCAAAGGGCTGGCTGACATGATAGCGCGCATCATTGGGGCCGGTGTCGTGGCCTACCCAAGTCTTCCCATCCACGTGCGGGGCGTTGGGATGGCCTTCCTTGGCGTTGTAGTTACGATTCGGTTCGACGGCGTGCGGCGTGCCCTTGACGGCAGCAGGTCCGTGCGACGGAATGGCTTGTGGCTTGGCAGCAGCAGCTGGCTTATGCTGCGCAAACGCGGGAACAGAAAGAACAAGCAAAGTGGCCAATGCTAGCTGAATGGATTTCATTGTTTCCTCCGGATGCCCTCTGGGAGGGAAGCTATTCTCCCTATGCTGCCCTTTCCCTTTGGCGGGTCATCACCAGTTACCTTAGCTGCAACCCGGTACGCACAGTCAAGTTGCGCGCCGAAAAACATCTAGGTCCGTGACCGGATGAAGATGTTCTATCCAATGGACGAACGTGGGCCGGGAGGCCCACGCTACAGCCGGCCAGGAGGCCGGCGCTACATTTCCAAAAGGAACATTTTCATACGGCCAAAGAACTAGAGTCGCACCCGGAGTCTCAAGGCAGTGCGCATAGATCAGTACTTCAACGGTGCGGCATTGTGCCCTGAAACGATCAGGAGCCGCAATCGAGGAAGCAGCGATACTATGCACAATGCCTGACTCTTGGGCAGTTCCTTGTCTCAAGCTGAACTACACCCCACCGGCAAGCGGCGCACGCCGCCACACGTACAGCGGGAATTGGTTCGCCAGTTCGGCCACTTCACCGCGAATCCGCTCGAGGGCCGCATCGTCGTTGCGGACATCCAGAGCGTTGGAGATCCAGACGGCAATCTGCCGCATCTCCGGCTCCTTCATGCCACGGGTGGTCAGTGCGGGCGTGCCCACACGAATGCCCGACGGCTTGAGCGGAGGGTTGGTGTCGTAGGGGATGGAGTTCTTGTTCACCGTGATCCCGGCCTTGCCCAGCGCCAGCTCGGCCTCAGAGCCCAGAATGCCCTTTTCGAAGACGTCCACCAGCATCAGGTGGTTATCCGTGCCGCCGGAGATGATGCGGAAGCCGGCCTCCTGGAGGGCCGATGCCAGCACTTTCGCATTGGCCACCGTTTGCGCCGCGTAGGTGCGAAATTCGGGCCGCAGCGCCTCGGCAAAAGCCACCGCCTTGGCAGCAACGATGTGTACCAGCGGACCGCCCTGCTGGCCGGGAAAGACTGCCTTGTCCACTGCCGCAGCCAACTGCTGCCCGCAAAGAATCAACCCCGACCGCGGGCCACGCAGCGTCTTGTGGGTGGTGGTGGTGGTAATGTGCGCATGGGGAACGGGCGAAGGGTGTACGCCGCCCGCAACCAGGCCGGCGATGTGCGCCATATCGAAGATGTAAACCGCGCCGACCTTGTCGGCAATCTGCCTCATGCGAGCAAAGTCCCAAAGCCGCGGATAGGCGCTGCCGCCGCCGATGATGGCCTTGGGCCGCTCCCGCTCGGCGATGGTTTCGAGCTCGTCGTAGTCGATCAACTCCGTGTCCCGGCGGACCTGGTAAAAGGTGGGCCGGTAGAGCTTGCCGCTAAAGCTCAATCTGTGGCCGTGGGTCAGGTGGCCACCGTGCGACAGGTCGAGGCCCAGGATGGTGTCGCCCACCTGCAGCACGGCCGCGTAGGCCGACGCGTTGGCCTGCGAACCGGAGTGCGGCTGCACATTAACGTGGTCTCCGCCGAAAATCTGTTTGGCGCGGTCGCGGGCAAGGTTTTCTACCACGTCGGCGTACTCACAGCCGCCGTAGTAGCGGCGTCCAGGATAGCCCTCAGCATACTTGTTTGTGAAAACGGAGCCAGCCGCCTCCAGCACCGCTTCAGAGACAAAATTTTCGCTGGCAATCATCTCCAGCCCCTCGTGCTGGCGAAGGGTTTCATGGTCAATAGCGGCGGCAACATCGGGGTCGGCCTGGGCGAGGGAGAGAGACATGCGGTCGGTCATACAAGAATTCTAGCTCCTTCCAAGGCACTGTCGATACCCGAAGGTCGATCGCCGGGTTTATCCCTTTTGGACAAAGGCCGGCCTTTGGTTGACATCGGTCCACTCCGCTTCGCCGCATGGCCGCCGACTGGGTAAACTGGTATTGGGAACGATCGTTAACGGATGATTGGAGTTCCGGTGAAAACGCAACGAAGACAACTCGTCCTGCTCATGCTCTTTGTATCGGCGCTCATCCCGGCTTTTGCGCAGATTGCGGGCGATCAGGCCATCAACTCCCAAACCGGCGGCATTGATTCAGCCCTGCTAGCCAAAGCCAACGCCGGCGATGCCCCGTCGCAGGTGCTGGTGGGGGAAAGCTACGCGGCGGGCAATGGGCAGGCGCGCAATTCCAAACAGTTGGCCGACGACTTGAAGCAGGCCGCGGAATGGTATCGCAAAGCGGCGGAAAAGGGCGATATTGCCGGGCAAATGCACCTGGCCGCCCTCTATCGCGACGGCGGAGGCAAGGGATTTGCGCGCGACATGGTGCAAGCGGCGGAATGGTATCGCAAGGCGGCTGAGCAGGGCGATGTAACGGCGCAGGGTATTCTTGGCACGCTTTACTCCATGGGCCAGGGCGTGCCCCTAAGCTACCCGGACGCCTACTACTGGCTGGACCTTGCGGCGCATGTGAAGGGGCCGAATCAGGAGAAATACGCGGCGAACCGCCAGAGTATAGGCACCAGAATTACCGCCGATGAGCTCGCCGATGTGCAGGACCGGGTAGACAAATGGCTGGCCACGCATCCGCGATAGCTCGCTGGCATATATTCTTGCTGTTGATGCGTTCTCTGAGTATTCAGTCGCGGAGCTGGTTGGTGACGCCAGGCTGTGCCTGCGCGCAAGTCAACGCAGTCACATTGACGCCGGATGTGGTGGAGGCTGGGTCGCCGGAGTTGATTCATCTGGAGTCCGGTCGCGACGCCCGGCTGGATGCCGATTGGCTGGGACGCAAGGTCCTGTTTTTTCCAACGCACGGCGGGCGCGATTGGTTTGCCCTGGCAGGCGTGGATGTCGAGGCTCCAGCGGGCTCCTCGGTGCTGCGGGTCGCTGTACGCTCCGACAAAGGCAGCATCGACTTCAGCCGCACAGTCGAGATTCACCCCGCCCACTACCGGACCGGCTCGCTCACCGTGCCGCCCAAATTCGTCGAGCCCGACGCGGAAGCGCTCAAGCGGATCGAGGCCGAGAGCAAGCTCAAGGCGAAGGTCTTTGCCGTGAGCGCCCCTGAACCCCTGTGGTCGGGCAATTTTCGCGCGCCGGTGACCTCCCAGCCTACTGACAGTTTTGGCACACGCCGCATCTTCAACGGCAAGCTGGCCAGCATCCACAAGGGGATGGATTTTCGAGCGCCAATGGGCACGCCGGTGCGCGCCGGCAACAGCGGCGTGGTGGTGCTGGCTCAGTTACTTTATTACGAGGGAAATTGCGTCATCATCGACCACGGACTTGGCCTGTGGACGCTCTCCATGCACCTGAGCCGCATCGACGTAAAGGAAGGTCAGCACGTGGCCGCGGGGGAACGCCTTGGCCTCAGCGGCGCCACCGGCCGCGTTACCGGGCCACATCTGCATTGGGCCGTCCGCTGGCAGGGCGCCTATCTGGACCCCGCGAAGCTGCTTCGGCTGAACTTGAGCGCTGTGCGTTAGCGGGAGACGGCTTCTTCGACGTCATGCGCTGGGACCCCGGCTGCCTTCAATCCGGCCGCCTTCTCTTGCCGCAGAGCCTTGAATGCGCGGTAGACAAACCAGCCCAGATACCAGCCGTCGAGAAACTTGTAAGGAGTCTCGCCAGTGGTGTAATGGCCGCATGGCAGCACCCGAGGCTCGAAATTAAGGCCGACACGGCGGAATGCATCCACCACTTTCAGCGAGTACTCCCTGGGAAAGGTGAGGTCGTAGTCGGCGTAGACCATCAGCACTCGCTTCTGCGGCCCGCCCGCTTCGGCGCTGGCGAATTTTTCGTAAAAGTAGCACGGGCTTACCGCCGCCCACAATTCGCGCACGCGATCCTGCGTCAGCCCAGCCTCTTCGAGGGCCTGCTTCACGTGGCGCGTGCTCTGACCGGCCCAGGTTACGTCTCCGAAAGCTGTCGACGCGTGATTGAATGCATTCACCCGCAGGCGCGGGTCGTGCGCGCTGGCCAGGAACGCGTAGCAGGAACCAAGGCTGGTTCCCAGCACGCCGAAGTGTTCGTAGCCCTGTTCTTCCAGCCAGTCCACGCAGCAGCGAACATCGACGACCGCCTGACGGCAGGCCGAGAGCGACCGGCCGATGTTGGAGCTGACGGCATAGTCCGAGCGCTCGAGCTCCTCCGGCCGGCGGATGTCGTGGTAGGGCATGGAAAGCCGCAGCGCGGAGATGCCCATGCGGTTGAAGATGGTGCAAAGAGAATTGTGGCCCAGACCGTCGGAATTCCACTGGGGCAGCACCACAATGGCCTGCTTGGGCCGCGTGGGGTCTTTGTGCGCGGGAGCCGGATACCAGCGGGCGTTCACCTGGTCGTTCTCGGGGTAAGGCGTCCGCTCCGGCGACGTGAAGCGCAGATATTGGGCTGGCGCCAGCTTTCCCTCGGCAGCCTGCCGGCGCATCGCGGCGTCTTTGGCCAGCGTCTCTGGCCGCACATTGGTGGGGAACAGTTGCGGATGCCGCTCCTCCAGCCGAAAGTCGGTGGGCCGCCGATACCCGTAGAACGCATCGCTGTGGCGGATAAGAAGCTGGTTGATGCGGGCCATGGCGGCTTCCGCGGCGATAGGGTCGCGAACATCTTCCGGCTTGGGCACGGCGGCTCGAAAGCCATTGGCCTCAAGAAAGGGCTCGACCCACTCGAATCCCCACTCCAGCGGCCGCACCACGCGGTTTTCGTCGCGTGTGGTCAGCCGCGTCTCCCACTCGTACATCCAACGCGCATATCTTTCTTTGAGCATGGTTTCAGTTCGATTTTATCAGCGCCGCCTAATACGACAGTTGTAAATCAAAGATTCCGGAGGGGCAATCGCATTTGGATTGTTTTGAAAGGGCACGGCTTTAGCCGTGCCGCAAAACAGCCAGAGGACTTATGGGCTTCAGCCCCTGAGGGACGATTTGAGAATCTTCAATACATCCCTCGGCGGCTAAAGCCGGCAATATTGGCCCTGAAATCGGCACGGCTAAAGCCGCGCCCTTTCAAAACAACGATGATTCGCCTGATATCGAAAGCCCGTACCCTTCATTTCTCGCTCAAATTTCAAATGCAATTGCCCTGAAGATTCCGGAGGGAGCCCGGGCCTAAGCCGCTTTTCCAGGACTTGAAGCAAACGCAACTGTAGTATCAATAGGCGCGTGAAAGCTCCCGGAGAGTTCATGCGACTCTTTACGCGCGTCGCTTCGCCATCCGCTCCGCTGCCACCCAGCCCAGGCTGAGCAACGTCGCCAGCGCAATAATCCCCTGCGAGATCACGCAATAAAGACACCACACCATGATGATGTCTCTCTCAATATGAGAAAGATAAAGCGCAAACCCCAGCCCGAGAATCGACGCAACCGCCAGCAGCAGCCGCCGCCGCGCCAGCGCCAGCCCCGCCAGGGCGAGGTAGCCGGCAATGCCAATGGCCGCCACCGGAATGTGCTCAATCTCGGCAAACGGGCTGCGGTTTACCATGCCGCAGTCCCACTTCTCGTTGAAGGAGCAGGGTTCGACATCGGTGGTGAAGTGAACGCGCAGGGCCAGTGTCGAAACCACTACGCCTGCCAGGGCCACGAGGGCAATCAGGATTCGCATCGTTGTCTGTTTGATGCTACCAGAGCCCCTGCGCACGGTACCATGAACCCATGCGCGAACCCATGCACGAAACCGCTGCCCAGGCTCCCAGCGGAGGCCAGCGCGTAGCCTTTTTCGGCGGCAGTTTCGATCCGCCCCATCTGGGCCATTTGGCCGTGGCGCGCGCTGCTCGCGCGGCGCTTGGGTTGGATACTGTGCTCTTTGCTCCGGTCGGCGCACAGCCGCTCAAGCTGCAACGATCGACAGCCAGCTTTGCGGACCGCCTGGACCTGACGCGCCTTGCCATTGCCGGCGAGCCTGGTTTCGCCGTTTCGCTCGCGGATGCGCCAAAGTCCTCGGGCGCTCCCAATTTCACCCTGGAGACGCTTCTCAGCCTGCGTGCCGAGCTGCCGCCCGACGCCGAACTGTTTTGCCTGATGGGCGCCGACTCGTTTCTTGGGTTGCGGCAATGGCATCGGGCGGCGGAGATTCCATTTGTAGCGCCACTGATCGTCGCATCCCGGCCCAACCACTGGCCCGTGTTGCGGCCAGAATTGCTTCTGGCTGACTTGAAAGATGCGCTCCCAGCGGGTTTGACAATAGAAGGGGTTCCCGGCGCGGATGAGTTCAGGTCTGGCGTGGAGGTCCGATCCTACCTTCTCCGCAATCCCGCCGGCCGGCAGACCCCTTTCTACCTTCTGCCGGGACTCGATGTGGAGATCAGCGCCTCCCAGGTTCGGGACCAAATTCGGGACGAGCTTCGGGAGCAAGTCCACGCGGCTGCCGGAGCCCCCACATCGGGACACCAGCTTCTGCCCAAGGCTGTATTTGAAGCGATTCGCTCCCGCGGACTCTATCGTTAAGGCTCTCAGTTATTCAAAGAACCAGTCAAAAACTCGCCTGCATTGAAGGGTACGGGCTTTTCAGGCTGCGGAAAAAGGCGCGGGAGCGACGAGTTTTCACTGTTTTGTAAAGCCCCAACCTTCTAGCCGCTTGCAGAATTGCCTTCAGGCTATAGATTGTGTCAGGGCACGACTTCAGTCGTGCCGCAAATGGCCAATTTAGATTCCGGCTTTAGCCGTTGCGGAATTGCAAATTACTGAAAACAAAACCGCAGGGGCTAAAGCCCAAGATGACTTTGTGGCTCTTCCGGCACGACTGAAGTCGTGCCCTGACGCTTTTGCAGTCTCAATGGAGTTTTGCAAGAGGCTCCTTCCTCTCTCCTTTATGTACGGGCTGAGGCGCATACCCTCCATCCAGACACGCGCTATTGGACGGGCTCTTAGTCCGTTGAGGAGGTAGCCATTCTGCGCCGTGCCAGTGGAGCAGCCGTGACCCAGTAGAGCACCGGGCCCAGCAAGCCCACCGCGACCGAGAAGAGCAGCGCCGATGTAGTGCCGATGAGCTTTTCGTCGCGCGAGGCATAGAGCGCATAGCCGATCAACGCAGCCGGGCCCAGGCCCAGCAAAGCTGCGGTAGTCAGATTGCCGGCTTTGAAGGGCCTCGCCAGATTGGGCTCACGAATCCGCAGGACAACGAGGGCCACGAACTCCAGCAGCAAACTCGTGCCATATAAGATGAGGTCGATGGAGATGAGCCGTTCAAAGGGCAGTTTGAGCGCCATGGCCCAGGCCAGGCCGCAGAGCAGAACGCTCACCCAGGGAACTCCGCGCTTGTTGCGCCGGGCAACCACGCGCGGCAACATACCGTCTTCGGCCATGGCCATGGGCAGGCGCGTATAACTCATGACCAGCGCGTTGAACATGCCGACGCCCGAAATGGCGCCGCCGGCAACCACGGCCAACCCCAGCCCCGCTCCGACGAGTCCAGTGCCGCCGAGCGCCCTTGCGGCCGTGGTCCAGTCGCCGGTCGAGAAGCTGTCCGCGGAGAGACCAGCCAGCGCCATGGCCGCCAGCGGCAAGATGTAGGTGATGGCCACCAGAATTGTGGATAGGATCATGGCGCGAGGATAGTTGCGCTGCGGATTCTCCACCTCCTGGGCCACGGTGGAGGCGTTGTCCCAGCCCATGTAGTTCCACATCGCCACCAGGACCGCTGTCGAAAAACCGGATTCCGCACCAAGCCCCAGTCCAGTCCCCAAACCGGGCCCGCCCCATTGCACCTGGGGGTGCAGCGTAAGCCCGCGCCACAGCCCGAGAATTACAAAGACCACGAAGGGCGCAAGCAGCAACGCGAACAGCCCCATCGAGTCCTCTCCCACTGCCGGCGCACCGCGCAGGTTCCACGCGCAGCAAAGCACCACGACCGCCAGCGACCAGGCGTAGCCGTACCAACCAGCGGTGAGCCCAGGCGAGAACTTGCCCAGGTAAAGCACAAAGATGGCCGGATAAATGGCCATGTCGAAGACGCTGGCCGAGAGCGAGAGCCACCCCTCCTGATAGCCCCAGAAGGTCCCCAGCGCACGCCGCACCCAGATGTAAAAGCCGCCCTCGGCAGGAATGGCGCTGGCCAGTTCGCCGATCATCAGCGCCGTTGGCAGGGACCACAGAAGTGGCAAGACCAGCAGAATCGCGATGGCCTTCAGGAATCCGGCTCCTCCGAGAATGTCCTCAATACCATACGGGCCGCCTGAAACCATGAAATAGGTGGCGGCTACCAGCGGTAGAAAGCGCATCTTCCGGCGAGCAGGGTTGAGGGCAAGTGGCATCACAAGCGAATCTAACAACCGTTGCCGCCCGCGGAAAGAGAAAAATGAGGGAGGGGAAACGATCCTGCCTCGCGCGCCGCGCCAGTCATTGCGCACCCCAAGCGCATCATCCGGTATAATCCCCTTGAGACCCGGAGAGATGGCCGAGCGGCTGAAGGCGGCGGTTTGCTAAACCGTTATAGGGTCAAAAGCTCTATCGGGGGTTCGAATCCCCCTCTCTCCGCCATCGATTTAAAATCAACGGCTTACAGCACCGGCTATATTCTCGCGAAAAGTCCGTTTTCCCGGTATTAACCCTCTGGAGAGCGGAACACATGGCAAATCGCAAGGTTGCCCTGCTTCCGCGGGTCAAGACACTTCATCAGCAGCGCCCCTACCTCAAACCAGCACTGGCCGCGAACGGCAAGATTCGTCCGCACTGGGCCGTTTATAACAATCAGCCGACTCACTTCCCCAATGACGTCTGCTACCTCCGGTACGAACAGGGCAAACGGCTGGTCTTGGAGCAGGTCGGCGCTGACTTGGCTGTGGCACAAGTCGAGTTGCTGCGGCGAACCATCTCGAAGGGAAGGCGCTCGGAAATGCTGTGAGGAGGCCGAGGCTCCTGTCTCGCGCGTCCGTCTGGGCTCGACGATGGAACTCGTACTTGGATGGTATAGGAGCCCGTGTTCACTCCGAACGGCAAAAGGGTACGGAGATGTCCTGGAGCAGTTCCGCCAGCGCTGCCAGAAGGGCTACCTGGACGAAATGAGCCGCGCCGATCTGGTCGCGTTCATCGTGAAAAAGAAGGAGCGGGTGCTGAGTAGCCGCACCATTTTCAATCGAGTGTCCAATGTTTGGACACATTCCTCCGCGCGCATGGGCTACTGACGGAGCGTGATTTGGCCACGCCCCAATTCGGGCCGAGAGTTCTGTTTCTGGACTCCTCTCATGAAGTGAGCGGTATTGACCGCTTTCCCCTTGCGACCGCTGAGCCGAAGGTTCCAACTAGACTTCGTAACTTGCCATGCGCATCTCTCACCTCTACTTGCGCACAACACAAATTCCACCGATCCGCTGAATCCGGCCAAGGGCGAGCTTCGGATTACAACGCAACTCGAAGAGCACGAAAGGAAAGGGACATGGCACTCGTCAAGAAAGTTGCCGTCCAGGCAACGTCCGCGTCAACGGAGGGGGGAAAGCCCTCGCTTGTAACCGCCCGCGAGGCGGAAGCGCAACGCAAAAAGGCGAGGACCCTCGCCAAACAACAGCAGGCTGCCGAGCGCATTGCCGCTGCCACGGGAGAGTTGGCCTCCGGCATCGCCGAAGCATCGTCGGCGGCCGAGGAGTTGAAGCGCGCCAGCGATCAGATCGCCACCGGCGCCGAGGAAGCCTCGAGCGCCGCGCAGGAGTCGCTGGCCGCGTTCCAGCAGGTGGGAGTCTCGATCACCCGGCAACTGCAGAACGCCGATCTCAGCGCCGGCAAGGGCGAGGCCTGCCAAACGTTGATCGCCCGAACCAGCGGGGACGTGGCCGGTCTGATTTCGAACGTTGGTGTGGCCGCGCAGCGCCAGGTCGATTCCGTGCGCATGGTGGTGGAACTGGAGAAGCAGGCCGCCACGATCGGCGACATCGTCAAGGCGGTGGCGCGCATCGCCGACCAGACCAACCTGCTGGCCTTGAATGCGGCCATCGAAGCCGCGCGGGCCGGCAAGCACGGCAAGGGCTTCGCGGTGGTTGCCGACGAGGTGCGCACGCTGGCCGAGACCTCGGAGAAGAGCGCAAAGCAGATTCAGGAACTGGTCGGGCAGATTCAGGCGGATGTCAAGAAGATCGCCGAAGGCATCAATACGTCCGCCAAGACGATGGAAGAAGAGGTGGAAAAAGGCAAGATCATCACCGCCCAACTGGAGCAGATTCGCCTCGACGCCATTGAGATCGTCAAGGGCATCCGCGAAATTGCGGTGAACGCCGGGCAGTCGAATGTGGCTGCAGGGCAGGCCCTCAAGGGTTCGCAGAGCATCGCGGCCGCTGCCGAGGAGCAGTCCTCCGCGGCCGAAGAGTCGGGCAAGACGGTGGCCGAGCAGGCCCAGGCGCTGGCCGAGTGCGAACAGGCCGCCCAGGCCCTGTCGGAGCTGGCCGAAGATCTGAAGAACTCGACCGACGTGGCCAAGAGCGCAGAGCAGGTGGCTTCCTCGTCCGAGGAGTTGTCTTCGGCAGTGCAGGAGATCAATCGCTCCAGCGCCCAGATCATGACCGCGCTGGGTCAGATTCGCAAGGGCGCCGAGGTGCAGTCGTCTGCTTCCGAGGAGTCCGCGGCAGCCACCAACCAGATCGAGAAGGGGTTGGAAGTTGCGCAGAAGCGGGCCACAGCGAGTGCCGAGAAGGTGGTGGCGATCAAGAATCTGCTCGGCGAGAACAAGACCGCAGTCAATGGGCTGATCAACGGCCTATCCAGCTCTGCGGACGCCTCCCGCTCCAGCATCAAGCAGATGAACGACCTCGAGCTGGTGTCCCGGCGTATCGACAAGATCGTCGAGGCTATCAGCACGGTGTCGATTCAGACCAACATGCTGGCCGTCAATGGAGCCATTGAAGCCGCGCGGGCAGGAGAGTTTGGCAAGGGCTTCGTGGTGGTGGCCACCGACATCCGCAACCTGGCCCACGACTCGGCCGAGAACGCGGACCGCATCAAGGATCTGGTGAAGGCGGTGCAGGATCAGATCGGGGTTGTGGGCCGCGACCTGAACGAGATTGTGGCCTCGGCCGTCAGCGAGGTGGAGAAGGCCAAGAGCACAACCACCGATCTGGTTTCCATTGAGGCCGACATCCTGGTCGTCGAAAAGGGCTGTCAGGAGATTCTTTCCGCGTCGGAAGAGATTGCCGCCGCATTGGGCCAGGTGAAGAAGGGCATCGAGCAGATCTCCGCCGCCGCAACCGAGGCCGACAAGGCAGCAACCGAAGCCTCCAGCGCCGCGCAGCAGCAGTCCAAGGGCGCCGAAGACCTGGCCGCAGCCATCGAAGAAATCGCTTCGCTGGCCGACGAACTGCAGAGCGCAGCGTAAGGGAGCGCGACCATGACGACAAGAGCATCGAAGCACAATAATGGCGGCACGCTGGTCGAGGAGCCGATTCTCGATCAGGGCGCTCCCGACAATCAGCCGGATGAGGCGGCGAGCGAAGTCCGCTACGCCGCGGCGCCCGCCTCGAATCCACAACAGAATCTACAACAGGGCCCACAAAAGGGCACGCAACAGGGGACACAGCAGTTTGTGACCTTCATCGCCGGCGACGAGGTCTTCGCGGCCGACATGACGCCAGTGAAGGAGATCATTCGAGTTCCCGAAGTGGTGCGGGTGCCGCTGGCGCCGGCCGCTCTTGAGGGTCTTGCCAACCTGCGCGGCAAGGTTCTGCCCATCATCAGCCTGCGCCGTCTCTTCGGGTTTGAAGAGCTGGCCCACGACGACTCGACGCGAGCTCTGGTGGTGGACGTCGGCCAGCCGCTGGGTTTCGTGGTCGACCGTGTCTCGAGCGTGGTGGGCGTCGACGCCGGTCACATTGAAGACGTAGGCTCCCTGCGCACCACGGTGAATACCGAGGTGCTTTCCAGCCTCATCAAGGATGTGGGCGGCCACGCCATGATCATGGTGCTGGACTTTGCCAAGCTGATCGAGCGGGAGTTCTCGCAGATTGCGGCCATCACAAAAAACACCGGCGTTGCGGGCACGGCGCAGGCCGGCGTGCAAGCCGACGAAGAAGACCTGAGCGATGAACTGCAACTGGTCAGCTTCGACGTCGACGGGCAGGAGTACGCCATCGCAATCGAGGACGTGCAGGAGATTGTGCAGGTGCCGGAGGCGGTCATCCACGTGCCGCACTCGGAGTCGCATGTGCTGGGCGTGATGACCTTGCGCAGCCGCCTGCTGCCGCTGGTGAACCTGCGCGCCATGTTCGCCCTGCCCTACCGCGAGCTGGACGAGAAGAGCCGCATCGTTGTGCTCACCCTGGGCGGCGTCTCGGTGGGTGTGGTGGTGGATGCGGTCAGCGAGGTGCTGCGCGTCTCGAAGTCCGGAGTCGATCCGCTTCCCGCGATGCTGGCCCGCGAAGGAAACCTGGCCGAGGTGACCTCCATCTGCCGTCTGGACAATGGCAAGCGCCTGGTGTCGATCGTCACCGCGCGCAATCTCTTCGGTCATTCGGTCATCAAGGAGGCATTGAGCGCTGTGAACGAAAGTGAACTGGAAGAGGGCCAGCAAACCAAAGAAGCGGACGACAACCTGGACGACGATGAACAGGTGGTCATCTTCCGCCTGGACAAGGAGGAGTTCGGCGCGCCCATCGCCAGCGTGCAGGAGATTGTGCGGGTTCCGGAAGAGTTGATCCGCGTTCCCAAGGCGCCTTCGTTCGTCGAGGGGGTCATCAATCTGCGCGGAACCGTGCTGCCGGTGATCGATCTCCGCCTGCGGCTGGGCCTGAACCAGGTAGAGCGCAGCGATCGCCAGCGGATCATGGTGTTTCTCATCTCCGATGTGCGCACCGGATTCATCGTCGATCAGGTGGCTGAGGTGTTGAAGATTCCCAAGGCAGCCATCGAACCTGCGCCGCAACTGTCCAGCGATCAGGTCAGGCTGCTCAGCCGCATGGCCAATCTCGAAAAGCAGAAGCGCATGGTGCAACTGATCGATCCACCTCACTTGATGGAGAAGGGTGAGCTGGTTGCGCTCGCCGCAGTTACGGGATAAGCCAATGATCAAGCTGCTGATTGTCGACGACTCGGCGCTGATGCGCCGCCAGTTGATGGTCCTGTTTCAGGCAGAGGGAGACTTCGAGGTTCGTCAGGCCAGAAACGGCGACGAAGCGGTGAGGGAAAACCGGGAATTCGAGCCGCATGTTGTGACGTTGGACATCAACATGCCGGAGATGGACGGATTGACCGCGCTTTCTCTCATCATGGCCGAGAGGCCCGTCGCTGTGGTCATGGTCTCCTCGCTCACCAACGAGGGGGCTCTGGCGACGTTTGAAGCTCTGAATCTGGGCGCGGTGGATTTTGTTGCCAAGCCGGGCGGAACGATTTCGCTTTCCATCGACAAGATCGCCGCGGAACTGGTATCGAAGGTGCGCAGCGCGGCGCGGGCACGGCCGAGGAACAGAGTATCGACCGCTGGCGCGTTGGCCAGGCGCATGCAGGAGGAGCGCAAGAAGGCTTCTCAGGCCTCTGCCGCGTTGGCCGCGCCCAGAGGAACCAGCGACGGCTTGGTGGTGATGGGCGCATCCACGGGCGGTCCGCGCGCCTTGGAGATTGTCTTATCGGGGTTGGCGGCGAACTTCCCCTGGCCGGTGCTGGTGGCGCAGCACATGCCTGGGGCGTTCACCAGGGCCTTCGCCGACCGGCTGGATCAGTTGTGCGCTTTGCAGGTCGTGGAGGCGGGCTCTGCCCTGGCGATCGAGGCCGGGAAGATCTACATCGGCAGGGGTGGGGCGGACATGGTGCTGGCCAACCGCGCCGGCAGGCTGACCGTTCTGCCCACGCCGGAGAATTCGAACTACCTGTGGCACCCGTCGGTCGAGTTGCTGGGCCGGTCGGTGCTTGAACACTACGATCCGAGGCGGGTCACGGCGGTGCTGATGACCGGGATGGGCTACGACGGTTCGGATGCGTTTTCCGAGATCAAGAAGCGCGGCGGCCGCACCATTGCCGAATCGGAAGAATCGGCTGTGGTTTACGGAATGCCGGCCGAGTTGGTCGGCAAGGGTGGCGCAAGCCTGGTGCTTGCCATTGAAAAGATCGCCGCGCAGGTCTCCGCCTGGGCCGGCCGGTAAGAAAAAAAGGGCGGCTGCGCAGGAGATCATCTGGGCCGGCCAGTCAGGAATGAACGATGGGTCTGGTTAAAGGGAAAGCTGCGCAACCTGCCGGGAACACCACGTCCAAACCGGCCAGTTGCGAGGAGTTGGCGGCTGGGCTGGAAAGCGCCGATGCGGCAGTTCGCCGCCACGCCGCCAGGGAGATTCCAGCCTGCGCGGATGCCGGCGCCGCGCTGGTCAGCCGGCTGAAACGCGAGGAGGAGATCGCGGTGCGAGCGGCGATTCTGACCGCGTTGATTCGGCTCGACGATCCAGTAGCAACAGCGGGGTTGGCCGACTGCCTGCGCAGCGAGGACGTGGCCCTGCGCAACGAAGCCATTGAGGCCCTCAAGGAGCTGGCCTCGAGCGGCGACCGGGCCGGCGCTGTGCCGCCGGTTCTCGCCTCCTTGCTGGCCGATCCCGATCCCGATGTGCGCATCTTTGCCGTCAATGTCATGGAGTCGGCGCCGCATCCGGATGTGGAGAGTTGGCTGATCGAAGCGATCGAGCGCGACTCGCACGTCAACGTTTGCGCCACTGCGGTGGACCTGTTGTGCGAGGTGGGCACGGAGGCGGCCATCGATCCGCTCGTCCGGCTCAAGGCTCGCTTTGCCTCTGAACCGTATATTCAATTTGCCGCCGGCCTGGCGTTGAAACGCATTCGTGAAATCTGATCTCCCATGAGCGCATTTACGCCACAACCAGATCCCGGCCACGGCATCAGCAGCGAGGATTTCCTCAAGTTTCGGGAGTTCTTCTATCGCCGGACCGGCATCAGCTTCGAGGCCTCCAAGCGCTATTTTGTTGACAAGCGCCTGGCCGAGCGCATCGAGTCCACCGGCACGGGAAACTTTCGCGGCTACTTCACCCTGCTGCGTTTTCAGGCATCGGGCGAGGAGTTGCAACTGCTCACCAACTCCATGACTGTGAACGAAACCTATTTTCTGCGCGAGGAGTATCAGTTTCAATGCCTGGTCGATTCCATCCTTCCGGAGATCGTCAAGCACAAAGACGGCTCCGATCCGATTCGCATCTGGTGCATTCCATCTTCTTCGGGCGAAGAACCCTATTCGATCGCCATGTACCTGCTTGAAAAATGGCCCCAGATCAACGAATGGGATGTGGAGATCATCTCCTCGGACATCGACACCAGCATCCTGCGCCGCGCCCGGCAAGGCCGCTATTCGGTTCGCTCGGTGCAGTATGTGCCGGCGCGCTGGCTGGCAAAGTATTTCAAAGGCATCGGCGACGAGTACCAGCTCTCGGACGATCTGTGCCAGGCGGTCGAGTTCACCCGCGTCAATCTCTCCGAGCCCGGCGACACCGCCAACTACCGCAACTTCGACGTCATCTTCTGCCGCAACCTGCTCATCTATTTCGACGACCTGTCGCGCAAGACCGCGACGGACACATTTTACGAAGCCCTCAATCCAGGCGGCTTTATCTGCCTGGGTCATTCCGAATCCATGAGCCGCATCTCGTCCTTGTTCAAGGTGCGCAAGTTTCCGGAAGCGATCGTTTATCAGAAAACACTGGAGGCGCGATGAAACGCGGCCTGGTTGTGAAACGCATCCTCATCGTCGACGATGCCGCCACCGTGCGCATGTATCACCGCGGCATTCTGGAGTCCGCCGGTTACACGGTGGACGAGGCGCTGAACGGGATCGAGGCGCTGGAGAAGGCGCTTGAAACCCCTTTCGACCTGCTGCTGGTGGACATCAACATGCCCAGGCTCGACGGTTTTGGCTTCCTCAAAGAGCTGCGCCGCCAACCGATGCCGCAGCCGCCGGCCATCATGGTCTCGACTGAAGCTGAAGCCCGAGACGAAGTGGCTGCCTACCGCGCCGGAGCCAGTTGCTATCTGCTCAAGCCAGTGCGGCCCTCGCAGTTATTGGCCCATGCCCGGCTGATGCTTGGGGAGGCAAACAAATGACCCCCCTGCTCGAACAGTTTCTATCCGAGTCGCGCGAGTTTTCCCAGGGCATCGGCGAAAAGCTGATGCAAATGGAGGATGCGCCCAGCGATCAGGGGCTCATCAATGAGCTGTTCCGCCTTGTGCATACCCTCAAGGGCAACAGCGGCCTGTTCACATTTCCTGAAATGACGCGTGTCCTGCATGCGGGCGAAGACCTGTTGGGACTTGTCCGCAACGGCCAGATCGCCTATTCGCGGGAGTTGGCGGACTGCCTGCTCGATGCCATCGATTTCGTGATGGTCCTGTGCGCGGATATCGAAGCAACGGAACAGATCGATGCCTCGCGTGCACAGGACTCAGCCCGCATGGCCGAGTCGCTGCGGGCGCTGATGCCGGCCGCCCAAACCGCGCGGTCCGTCTCCGCCGCGAACTCCAGCAAGCCGGCCACAATCACCCAGGACGCGCACTCCGCCGAATTGCCGCCGCTCGCCGAGCTTCCCAAAGCCACACGCATCGAGGCTCTTCACCAATGCCATCAAGGAGAGACGCTGCATTGGATCTGCTACACGCCGGCTTCGGACTGTTTCTTTCAGGGCGACGATCCGCTCTTCTCTGCGCGCCAGACCCCGGGCCTGCTGTGGGGCAGCGCCAAGCCGACCGAGCCTCTGCCACCGCTGGCCGAGCTTGACACTTACCGTTGCGTACTCGAATTCCATCTGCTCAGCGCGGCCCCCCGCGAGGAACTCGACGAACACTTCCGTTATGTGCCGGATCAGGTGCGCATCGTTCAAGTCAATCCGGGCTGGCTGAGCCTCTCTGAAGACAGTTCCGAAGACAGCTCAGCAGTCAGCGCGCAACCGGTTCCAGCCGTTCCGGAGGGCGCTGCGGGCGAGGCAAATCTCATCTCTGCCGCCCCACTGAAAGCAGCGGCAAAGGCATCCATCGAGGATTGCGCAGAGCAAGTCGCCGCGCTCGAATCGATTCTCTCCGCCCAGCGGCAAATCCTGATGCTCGACGACCGCCCTGACTGGGGCGTGGGAAGACTCAAGGCGGCTGGGTCGGTGCTGCTCAATCTGGCCAACTCCGCCGGTGATCGAGTTGCGGCAAGCGAAGTTGAAGCAGCGTTGGCGGAATGCCTGGCCACAGGCCAGAACTCTATGCTGCTCTTGTGGCTGGAAGCCAGCAAGGAACATCTCATCGCCAGTTGCGTCGCCCAGCCCGGACCTTCGGCGTACCCCGCATCGAACCCAGCCGCGGGCCCGTCGAAGGAGCCCAAAGAGGGCGCTGCCGAAGCGGAGGCGAGCCTCGCCAAACCTGCAGCCGACGAAGGGATCAAGTTCGGCCGCCGGGCAGAAGATCATGTGACCGGGCCACGCAGTCTCAAAGTCGATCAGGCCAAGATCGACCGGCTGATGAACCTGATCGGCGAACTGGTGGTCTCAAAGAATGCACTTCCCTATCTTGCCCAGCGGGCAGAGACGCACTATGGCGTGCGCGAGCTTTCCCGCGAGATCAAAGGGGAGTATTCGGTCATCAACCGCATTGCCGACGAGATGCAGGACGCGATCATGCAGGTACGCATGATGGCCGTCTCGTTTGTCTTTCAGCGATTCCCGCGGCTGGTGCGCGACATCTCCCGCAAGCTCGGCAAGGACGTGCAACTGGTGCTTGAGGGCGAGCAGACCGAGGCCGACAAGAACATCATTGAATCGCTGGCCGACCCGCTGATCCACATCGTCCGCAACAGCCTCGATCATGGTCTGGAGACTCCTGAAGTCCGCCGCGCCTGCGGCAAGCGGGAGACCGGGACACTGACCATCCGCGCCGCGCAGGAGGCTGACCGCGTGGTCATCGAGATCACCGACGATGGCAAGGGCATCGATCCGGCGGTGATCAAGCGCAAGGCTTACGAGAAAGGGTTGATCGACGAAGCTGCCCTCGAGCGAATCGACGACCGCGAGGCCGTCAACCTGATCTTCGCCGCCGGGTTGTCCACCTCCGAAGTTGTCTCCGACCTGTCGGGCCGTGGAGTGGGCATGGACGTGGTGCGCTCGGCGGTTCAAAAGATCAACGGCACGGTCGTCATCGAAAGCAAGCTGGGCACGGGCACCACGATTCGAATATCGCTTCCCCTTTCGATGGCCGTGACGCAGGTGATGATCGTCGAGTCCGACGGCCAACTGTTTGGGGTCCCGATGGACAACGTAGTCGAGACCGTTCGCGTCCCCAGAAGCGACCTCCGCGCCATCAAGCAGAGCCTCACGGTCGTCCTGCGCGGGCGCATCGTGCCGCTGAAGGCGCTCAACACTTTGCTGGGAATCTCCGCTAGCCCTCGAGTGAATTCTGACGATGAGCTAGCTGTGCTGCTGGTTCAGGCAGGTGGCGAAGTTCTTGGGCTTCTGGTTGACGGATTCAAGGAGACCATCGGCCTCATTCAGAAGCCGCTCGCCGGCTTTCTCTCAGGCCTGTCCGCCTATTCGGGTTCAGCCTTGATGGGCGACGGCTCAGTGCTCATGATTCTCAACATTCGGGAGATTGTCTGATGCCCATCGAATTCAAGAGAAACAGTGCTGTGTTTCACGATGTTGTCAGCGTCGAAGAAGCCGAGAAGCTGCTCGAATGGTTGCAGCGGAAGCCGGCCGCAAAGGTGGATCTCACGCGTTGCAACCATCTGCATACCGCCAACCTCCAGGTGTTGATGACGGCCAGGCCGGGAATTTCCCATTGGCCGGAAAACTCTGAACTGCGCGCATGGCTTGAGACAGCGTTGAATTCCGAAGCGTAAGAACCTTCGATGGCAATGACCATTTTCGTCGTAGCCGCCAGTTTCGTCGGCGTACGCCAGGTCTGTGACCGTTTGTTTTTGTACCAATTGTGGGTGCCCCAGGTCTCGATTTTGAGACCTGGGAAAGCAAAATCTCGAGAGACAAATTCATGCGGTCAAAGACCTAGCTCAGTCCCGACATGACTAACATGCGGGGCTCGGTCATCTCCTGGATGGCGGAGCGGATGCCTTCGCGGCCCAGGCCGGAGTCCTTGATGCCGCCGTAGGGCATTGGATCGAGTCGCCAGCTTGGGGTGTCACCGACGATCAGCGTGCCCACTTCGAGTTCGCGGTAGGCGGTGAGGATGCGGCCGGCGTCGCGGGTGAGCAGGCCGGCCTGGAGGCCATAGCGCGAGTGATTCACGTCGGCCAGGGCCTGCTCGAAGTCGTCGTAGGGCTCGATGGCCACAACAGGACCGAAGACCTCTTCGTCGCGCACCTTCATGCCCGGCTTGGTTCCGGTAAGGATGACGGGAGTGACGACGGAGCCGTGGCGCTCGCCGCCGGCTACCAGCTTGGCGCCGCCGTCGACGGCTTCCTTGACCCAGGCCTCGACGCGTTCGGCTTCGCCAATCCTGATCAGCGGGCCCACTTCAGTGGCTTCATCCGAGGGGTCCCCGGCTACCATCTTGGCGGTGGTCTCGACAACCTTCCACAAGAACGTCTGGAAGATTTTGCGCTCGACAAAGACGCGCTGGACGCTGATGCACGATTGGCCGGCGAAGCCAAAGGCTGCGTGCGCGGTGCGTTCGGCTGCCTCGTCGAGGTCGAGCCAATCGCTGTGGACGATGAGCGCGGCATTGCCGCCGAGTTCGAGCAGCACACGCTTGCGCCCGGAGTGGGCTTTGAGTTCCCACCCCACTTTGGCCGAGCCGGTAAAGCTGACCAGCTTGATGCGATCTTCCTTTTCAGCAAGCCATGCGGCGTCGATATTGCTGAGGGGCAGAACGGCCAGCGCTTCGCCGGGCCAACCGGCTTTGAGAATCACTTCGCCCAGAGCCAGCGCGGTAAACGGAGTTTGCGGGGCGGGCTTGAGAATCAGCGGACATCCGGCAGCAAGCGCGGGCGCCACTTTGTGGGCGACAAGGTTCAAAGGAAAATTGAACGGCGTAATCGCCAGGACCGGGCCGACCGGGAAGCGCTGCACCAGCCCCCAGCGGCCCTCGTTGCCCTCGGTCAGGTCAAGGGGAAGGCTTTCGCCTCCGAGCCGGGCGGCTTCTTCGGCAGCGGTCTTGAAGGTGAGCACGGCGCGGTCGACTTCACCGCGAGCCAGGCGGACGGGTTTGCCGGCTTCAGCGACGATGAGTTGAGCGAAGCGCTCCTTCTGCTCGATGAGCGCGGCGGCTACGTCTTCGAGAATCTCGCGGCGTTTCCATCGGGGCAGGGCGCGAGTGCGGCGCAGGCTGGCCATGGCGTGGTTCACGGCCTGGCGCGCGTCGGCGCGGGTGGCCACAGTCACACGGCCCACCAGACCCTGATCCCACGGTGAACGCACTTCGAGCGTTTCGCCTTCGATCCACTCTTTGCCGCACAGCAGAAATCCCGTTTGCGTTCCCGGCCGCATCTTCATGAATGAGCAACTCCTTCTTGTTCGGAGGGTATGTCGGGTGCGTTCTCAACCAGAATACGCGGGGATCGCAGATCGAGGCCGATGACTTCGTCGATGAGGCCGAGCCAATAAGCTTCTGTCGCGGTCATGGGGAAATCGCCGGATTGAAGCCGGCGGCAGAAGGATACGAACAAGAACCAAATTGAGAAGCACATCGTATCCATGTACTGAAAAACAGCCTTCCACCAATCCTGTTTTGACGAAAAACCGGTTTTGCCCGTTTTTAAGATTGCTGTGTCACGCAAAGGATCATTGAAGAAATCCTCGAGCCAGCGGTTTTTCAATTTCGCAATCATCTCGCGATGATGATATTCGAAAAAATCGCAAAGCAGAGAATACTTGACTTCCATGGCGGCGAACGATGGATACATGGAAACATTCGTAAGTGCATCGCCCAGAATTGCGGTCTTAACCGATGCTTTCCTCTTCATTTCATCGGATAATCTCAGAGCATCCATCAAATCCGTCAAATTCGAATTCTTGGCGAACGAAGCAACGTCATTTGCGGTTTGGCCTGCAATGACAAGTTGCTCCAGGATTGCATGGTTGACATAGCCAAGATTGAGAATTGAAATCATGGTTTCGGCAACACTCTTTGCGGTCAATGAGTCTTCGTAACCAAATAACCCCGGCCCCCCCTTCTCAACTCCAAATCTATCGAGATTCAGCCAAAACGTCGAAAAGCGGAACATAAACCGGTCTATACAGTTTCGCGCCAGAGCGATCGCAAATCCTTCATCTTGCCCGGCCATATCCTTGGCGAAACTGGCTGCGACATCTTTGGTGAGAGCCGTGGGCTGATAGATGATATGGCGTGTACCATGACAGAGAATCCTACTATAGGGGTATGCGAGAGCATAATCGCCAGCCATCAGGATGTCTGAGGCTGCACTCGATGCCTCGCCGAGTGCCACCGTAATCAGGCGGCACGGCTCGGAGCGATCTTGGTCGCTGGCACGCAGAGCATCCAGAAGCAGCCTAGCGGATTCTGTGTCGCCTCCGGGGCTGTCGATGTACACGGTAATTGGCTCGCGTGAAGTGGTTTGGAGCCTGACTATCTCAGGAAGAAGGCGGGAGACAAGAGTGTCGTCGATGATCCCGGAGATGGTGACCGATCGATTGTGGTTTGGCCTATACTTCGGATCACGCCGGATCGGTTCCTGTCCTGACATCCTGGCCTTCCGTGTGGGAGGTGCTAGGCTTACTCGCCTTCGCCGCCTCCTCCCGCTTGCGCGCATCGTCGTAGAAGCGATCCCAGTCTGTGGAACCGTCCTCTTTGCGATAGACGATACGGATGCGGCGTAGCGCGTCGTCGAACTCGCGGTCCGCTTCTGTTTCACCATATGGCCTGGCAATGGGCATGCGCACCTCCGTTTGTTGAGTGTAACACCGCACCAATATCGCTTGAATATCGACCCAAGGTAACGAAGGTCAATAGGAGTCAATAGGCGCCAATTCTAGCAGGCGATCAAATGGGGAATCTGATACGGTACACTGTTCGCCTATGATCCATGATGGCAAGAGCCGCAAACTTCCTTTTGATGCAGCCGAGGCGGTGGCGCATCTGAAGGCCAACGACGCCAAATTGGGCGCGCTGATTGACAGGGCGGGCGAGTTCACGCTGCGGCTCGATCCAGCGCCTTCGCCGTTCGAGTCTCTGCTGGAGTCCATCCTCTACCAGCAATTGCACGGCAAGGCGGCGGCCACCATCCATCGCAGGGTGCGCGAGTACTTTGGCGGCGACCCGGCGCCACTGCTTCTGCTGGATACGCCGGATGAGGTCCTGCGGGCGGCGGGCGTTTCGGGAAACAAGTGCAAGGCGCTGAAGGACCTGGCCGCACGCACGCTGGACGGGACAGTGCCAACGCACGCTGCGATCCGGAAGATGACGGACGCGGAGATCATCGAGCGGCTGACGGCAGTGCGCGGCATTGGCCCATGGACGGTGGAAATGCTGCTGATTTTTCGAATGGGCCGGCCCGATGTGCTGCCGGTAACCGACTACGGCGTGCGCAAAGGGTTTGCGCTGACCTTCCAGCGTGTGCCGAAGACCCGCCCTCTCGCGGCCGAGGATTTGCCCAAGCCTGAAGTGCTGTTCAGAAGGGGAAAGCGTTGGGCGCCGTTCCGTTCTGTGGCGAGTTGGTACCTTTGGCGGGCATGCGATCTGGCCAAGGGCACGGCCCCTTCAGGGCGGTCCAGCCTACAATAGCCAAGACGGCTGGCATCTTGAAGCGATGCAGGCCCGCGATGGGAACCCTAATGGCCACAAGCAAACGTTTTATCTGCATTCATGGTCACTTTTACCAGCCGCCGCGCGAGAATCCCTGGCTGGAGACGGTGGAAACACAGGACACGGCAGCGCCCTACCATGATTGGAACGAGCGCATCTGCGCGGAGTGTTACGCGCCCAATGGCGCGGCGCGCATCGTGAATATCAAGAATCAGATCATGCGCATTGTGAACAACTACGCGCGCATGAGTTTCAACTTCGGGCCGACGCTGCTGAGCTGGCTGAAGGAGAATGCGCCGCGCACTTACCGCATGATTCTGGACGGCGAGCAGCGCAGCCGGAAGAGCTTTGACGGCCACAGCTCGGCCATGGCGCAGGTTTACAACCACATCATTCTGCCGCTGGCCAGCGAGCGTGACCGCATCACCCAGATCCGCTGGGGCATTGCCGACTATGAACACCACTACGGCATGCCGCCGGAGGGCATGTGGCTGGCGGAGACCGCGGCCGACACCGAATCGCTGGAACTGCTTGCGCAACACGGCATCAAGTTCACGCTGCTGGCGCCGCACCAGTGCAAGCGCATTCGGCCGCTGAAAGACGGTGGGGGCTGGAGCGATACCGCCGGCGCCACGGTAGACACCACGCGCCCCTATCTGGTGCGCTTCGACTCCGGAGTCTCGATTGCCGTATTTTTCTACAATGGCCCCGTTTCGCGGGCGATTGCCTTTGAGGGTTTGCTGAACTCAGGAGAGAACTTTGTCGCGCGCCTCAAAGCCGGATTCAAAGACAGCTCGCAGGCCCAGTTGGTCCACGTGGCCACCGACGGCGAGTCGTATGGGCATCACCACAAGCACGGCGAAATGGCGCTGGCGTATACCTTGCGCAGGCTTGAGGGAGACAAAACCGTGAACCTCGCCAATTATGGCAGCTTTCTGGAGGAGTTTCCGCCCGAGTACGAGTGCGAGATTGTGGACAACACTTCCTGGAGCTGCGTACACGGGATAGAGCGCTGGCGCTCGAACTGCGGCTGCAATGGCGGCAAGCCGGGCTGCAACCAGCTTTGGCGCGCGCCGCTGCGCCAGGCCCTGGACGAGCTGCGGGACGCCGTGGTCCCGCTCACGGAGCAGGAGGGCGGCAAGCTCTTCAAAGACGTGTGGGCCGCCCGCGACGGCTACATCGAAGTGGTGCTCGACCGCGGCGAGGAGTCGGTTGAGCGCTTTTTCCGCGCGCATGAGAGCCACATTCTTTCTGACCCAGAGCGTGTGCGCGCCTTGGAACTGATGGAACTGCAGCGCCACGCGCAACTGATGTACACCAGTTGCGGCTGGTTCTTCGACGACATTGCGGGCATTGAAACGGTGCAGGTCATTGCGTATGCCGCCCGGGTGCTGCAACTGGCGCAGGAACTGTTCGCCGGGCAGGCCGTAGCGCTGGAACCCAGTTTTCTGGTACACATGGCAGCGGCCCGGTCCAACGACGCGAGCGCCGGCGACGGCGCCCAGATCTACAAGAAGTGCGTAGCCACCATGGAGCTGGGTCTTGAGCAAGTGGCGGCCCACTACGCCATCAGCTCGGTTTTCTCCTCGTTCGCCGAGGAAACCGACCTGTTCTGCTACCACGTGCGGCGCATCTCCTACGACATCTATACCTCCGGCCGCGGACGGCTGGCGTTAGGCCGGGCGCAGATTGCCAGCGCCATCACCGGCCAGGAACAAAGCTTTTCGTTTGCGGTTTTGCACTTCGGCGACCAGAACATTACCGCTGCCGTAAAACCTTACATGGAGGCCGACGCGGCGGAGTTCGAAGCCTTTGCCAAACAGGCCGCGGAACATGTGCAGCGCGCGTACTTTCCTGAGGTGATTCGCCTGCTCGACCGCTATTACGGCCGCGTGGACTATTCGCTGACCTCGCTGTTTACCGACGAGCAGCGGCGCATCGTGCAGCTTATCCTCAACTCGACGCTGTGGGACATTGAGAACTCGCTGACCACCATCTACGAGGACCACGCCAGCCTCTCGCACTATCTATCGCAGGCCGGTCTGCCCAAGCCGCCGGCGCTCACCCTGGCGGCGGCCTTTGCCGTGAACGCAGGCCTGCGCCGCGCACTGGAGAGCGACTCGATCGACCAGGCCCTGTTGCGTTCATTTCTTGCGCTGGCCAAGGCAGACCAGGTTCCGCTGGAGACGGCGAACCTGTCCTATATTGCCGATCAACGCATGAAGCGCACCATGGTCGAACTGCAAATGTCCTCCGGGTCGCTGGAGTTGCTGGAACGAGCGTTGGCATTGGCTCGTAACCTGGTCGAGATGCCTTTTGAGCTGAACCTCTGGCAGGCGCAGAACATCTGGTACGAGATTCTGCGCACCTCGAACTACGGGTTGACCTCTCTGGGGAAAGGCGACCGCCCGCGGTGGGACAAGCTTTTCAATGAACTTGGCGGTTGTCTGTCGATCGACTGCGCAGCCATCCGCGACCAGGACCCAGCCGTGGCGACCGCGGGAGATTAAGAGCTTCAATCAACTTCGCCAGTGCAGCTCGACCGGGCCGTCCATGGGATGTTTGGGCGTGGCGCCTGGCTGCCTTTCAAGCCGCGCCTGTTTCAACGCGAAGTACCACTTGGCCGGCTTGTCGGCATCGTCAATGAGCATCAAGCTCGGGTTGTGCCGCAAGCCCTCGGCCTGCTGGATCATGGTGATCTGGTCCTGGCGTACAAACTTCGCGCCGAAGAATTTCGCAATGGGTGTGACAAACGGCACGTGGTAAAAAACATTCCACGCCGCAATCACATCGATGCGGCAGGTTGAGGCGGTGACCGGCGTGACTGTAGTCAGCGAAGAAAACCACTTGTCGCCGCAGCGAATGATCTCCGTGCGGCGGTTGGGCAGCGCAAAGTCGATGGTCGTCTCGATCGGCTGGCCGTAAACGCCCAGCAGCTTATAAGGCGCGGAGTTGCCGCTGGGGGCGTGGGCGCTCATGCGAAAACCCTCGGGGATGGGTTCGAAGCGCTTGGTCTTCTCGCGGATGGATCCGCGGGTGCGCCACCACCAGGCCTGGTGGACAAAGGGGCCGTGCGCCGGGTCCATCAGCCCGATGATGCCGTGATCCACGTTGCAGGGCAGCTCGGCAGTGAGGAAAGCGGAGCGGTAGCGGGGGCCAAACTTCGCCAGCTCCGGTACCGGCCTGCGCTCTGCGGTCTCGCCTTTTCGTCCGCTGCCGGGGCTGGGAATGAACACCCAGGCGTGGCCGTCGCGTTCCTCGCAGGGAAAGGCAGTGGCAAAGATGCGCGTCGCGTCCAGGTGGTCGTGGCTTGAGAGCGACGGGATGACCGCGCACTGGCCGCTGCACGGCTCGAACTCCCAGCCGTGGTACCTGCAGGTGACGCGCTGGCCGTCAAACCAGCCAACGCTCAGCGGGATGCCGCGATGCGGGCAACTGTCGCGCATGGCAAAGACGCGTCCATCGCTGCGCCGCCCAAGAACCAGCGGGATATCCAGGAGCATGGCCGTAGTCAGCTTGCCGGGGCGCAACCGGGAAGTCCGGAGCGCGGGATACCAATCGTCGTAGAGGAGCGTGGCAGTGGGGCTCTGGATGGAGGCGCCGGCTTCAGATGTGGTGATGAGCGGCATTTGGGACTGACGATAACACCCTTGTCGTCGTAGAGGCCAGCCGCTCTTGATTGAGGCTGGGGGTGTGGAAGTGGGTTCCGCGGCGAAGACCGCTCCAAACTAACTTGTCGATTCGCCCACTCTTTGCAGCTTTCCGCCCTTGAGCACAAACCGCTCGCCGCGCCAGACGATAGTGTTCCCGGCGAATCCGGCCACCCATACGCCCATGGCTACGATGTCGCGCAGGGGCAGCAACCACAGGCTGGGTAGAACTTGGTGGTCGCCGAGCACTTGAGCGCCGACCGTCATGGCCTGTGTGACGCGAAGCAAGAAGCTCAATCCAAGGAGCCACAGGCTCAGGGGGCTCAGCCCGCTAGCCAGCACATTCAGCAGCGCCCAGCCCAGGCCGTGGGTGAAGATGAGGCCCGCATAGCCCCAGGGGCGGGCGTTGCGGACGGTGCGGGCCCAGCGCAACTGGTGATCGAGGAAGCCGCGCCAGGCGTAGGCGGGAATGGCCGTCTCAACGACTTCGGCGCTGAGCGCGATGCGGTAGCCGGCCTGGTCCACGCGGGCGCCGAGTTCGTAGTCGTCGGCAAGGTGGTCGGCCAGCGGTTCCAGGCCGCCGATCTGGTTGAGCGCCTGGCGGCTGATGGCCAGCGTGGAGCCGAGGCCGTAGTGAAGCCCTCCCTCAATCATTTTGGAGAGCAGGACGCCGGCCTGGAAGTCGGTGGCGATGCCCAGCGCCTCAAGTTGCGAAGGGAGCGTGCCGTGGGCGCGACCACGATAGAGAGCGGTGACTAAACCTACGGGGGCCTGCACTCTGCCGGGCTGCATCGCGGACTGGCCTGGAGAATGGCCGGCGGGAGCGGCGAAGTGGGCCATCACGCGCTCCAGATAACGGGAGGAGACGGTAATGTCGGAGTCGTTGATGAGCAGGAAGTCATGGCGGGCAAGGGGGACGAGCTGGGCCAGCGTGCTGACTTTTCCGTTGCTTCCAAGGCGGGATGGACACACAATAAGTTGAATGGAATGAAAGGGAAACTCCAGCTTGAGCTGTTCAACGGCGGAGGCTGCGGGGTCAGACAGGCTGGAAACGCCAAACAGCAGCTCAAATTCGCCGGCGTAGGCCTGAGCGCAGTGGCTGCGGAAGGCTTCGATCATACCGGGGTCGAGTCCCTTGAGGGACTTGAGGATGCTGACGCCGGGCGAAAACGGCGACAGCGGGGTGCGCCGGGCTGCCAAGACGGCGCGGGCCGCAACCATGGCCGCCAAAAAGTAACCCATGCCGGCCACAGTCAGCACCGTGGTGAGGATCTCCACGGATTGAGCCAAAACATGGGACATCACAGGGGTTAGTGTAGCGGAAAAGCAGTGGCCGGTGGACAGTGAACAGTGAACAGAGGGCAGATGCGTTGGCAAATCGGCGCATGACGACAGAACAATGAAACCATTCGCGCGGCCGCACCGCTTATTGCGATGGACTTTCGTCCGCCGGCAAGATGGTTACCGTCGATGCGAACAGCCTGTAGTTCGAATACCGGTGAAGTTCATCTCCGACCCGATCCCCGGAGAGCCATGTGGTTTCGACGTCACTGGGCAGCCACAGCATTAGATTGAGCTTTGGTATCTTCACGTCGCTGTAGTTGAGTATCGAGCGCAGTTGATTCAGTTGGATGCTGGGGAGCGGAGCCAGCAGGTCTGTCTGCATGCGAACAATCTGAAATGTCGATTGGTCTATCCAGGCCACACCCTGACTGTACGTTAAGCAGGGGCCGCTGGGCGTGTGAACGACGGTGTCCATGTGTGTGTGCCCTGGAGTCTGGGCAAAGGCCAGCACATAGGTTTCGTGATTGCCAATCTTCTGTCGTCCAAGGTAACGAAAACGGGATTCCTGGATGTTGCCCGGAATAAAGAAAAGCCATGAAGTGGCGAAGCCGGTGCTCCGGGGGGTGTCGGGATCGTCAGCAGAGTCACGGATAGGATGGTCATGCGCATCCGTCCTGTACTCATCGAAAGAGTCGCCAAGGGCCGGATCTTTTCTGGATACGATGCGGTAACCGAAAATACGGGTCTGGTATTGCGTAACAGGCACGGACTGAATTCCATATTGCATTCGCCTCCCCACGGGCATCGTCGCGCTGTTCTGCATGGTCGAACCGGTTGTCTGCTGAACTTCCTCCCTCGCAATCAGGTTGGGGATTCTGTGCAACAGGTCTGCAGTCACTGCGCTGGTCTGTTCAAGAATCGACTCAGTGCCATCCTGCGCCGGTACAACGGTCATGCTGTCCTGTGCATTCAGGCCTGCTTCAAATTTGATCCCGCGCAAGGCCGGCACAGCTCTTTTCAATTCCTCCACGGAGTCATCCACGTAAGTGGGAGCGGGCGCTGCATGATTCGATAGAGTCGCTGTCGCGATACCCGGCAGGCTGTCTGGAAGAACTCCGCAGGAGGGAGCAGACGGAGATTTTGATTGAGCCGGTGCAACGGGAGCCGCGAAAGCGGTGGGCGGACCCTTCAAATTCACCATTTTGCCGGCGACTTCGGGATCGATCTGCCGGGCAGTTGTTCTATCCGTCTCAGCTCCGGCAGTGTCGTGCATGTTCTGCTTCGTAACTCCACGCGCGTAAAGCGCATAGGCATTTTTTGGATTGAGTTGCAGCGACTTGTTGAAGTCGCCCAGGGCGCCATCGTAATCGCCGCCATTGCTATATGCAATGCCGCGGTTATAGAAAGCATCCGCATCGTCCGGCTTGATGCGGATCGCTTCATTGAAGTCCAGAATTGCGAAGTTGTAATCGCCAACATCGATGTACGCAATACCGCGATTGTCGAAGGCGGAAGCATAGTTGAAGGGTGTGGGATCGTTGTTGCCGATCGCATACCCCGGCTTGATGCGGATGGCTTCGCTGAAGTCCAGGATTGCGCGGTCATATTCATGCTTGCCGGTGTGCGCATTGCCGCGATTGTTGAAGGCTGCGGCATAGTCCGGTCTTAGTTGGATGGCCTGGTTGTAATCTTCGATGGCCCGGTCGAGTTCACCCTTGGCGTCGAACGCATTGCCGCGGTTATTGAATGCGGTTGCGAGGTCCGCGGGCGTGTCCGCATGAGTTTCAATGATTGCCGTACAGCCTTTGACGATGAGATCCGGATTGCTGTTCAGGCAATTCGCCCAGTTTTTTTCATGCTCACTGCGAAGCGGGTCAGGCACGCCAGGGCTCTGCGCCCGTGCCGGAGTTGCGACAGTTGCCATCGCCAGAACCACAAGTGCAAATCGATGAATCATGGCTCCAGATCCGATCTGTACGTACCTTCTTTCTCGCATTGGAGAATACTCCAGCTTGGCCGGGGGATCTTCATTCTTCTTCCCCGGCTACGAGCCAAGATTCCGCGATCTGCCTCCGCGGAACTGTCTGTTCCAGGCTCTCCACTCTCTTTTCGATGGCCTACTCGTAGCGGAGGGCTTCGATGGGGTCCATGGAGGCCGCTTTCCACGCCGGATAAATGCCGAAGATGAGTCCGATTGCGAGGGAGACGCCAAGGGCGATGAGAACCCACATGGTAGAAAGCGCAGCATGAAGGAAAGGAACAGCATAATGCAAGATTAGGGTGAACACGGCGCCGGCCAGGATGCCGATCAGCCCGCCGACAATGCACAGAGTCACCGCTTCCAGCGTGAATTGCAGAAGGATATTCTTCTTGGTTGCGCCAATGGCCTTGCGGATTCCAATTTCCCTGGTGCGCTCAGTCACTGAGACAAGCATGATGTTCATCACGCCGACGCCGCCAACCATCAGGCCTACCGATGAGACGGCGACCATGAAAAGAAAGAGGCCGCCGGTAAGCGTGTTCCAAAGGCGGGTAAGAGAGTCGGGCCCAAAGATGGCGAAGTTGTCGTCCTGCTCCAGGCGAACGTTGCGGCGGCGGCGAAGCAGCTCGCGAATTTCATCGATCACAAGCGCCTTGTGGGAGGGATCGTCATACTTCACGGTGATCCAGAAGTCCTTCTGTTCGGGATGGATCTTCTGGAAAGTTTCAACCGGAAAATACACTGAGTTGTCCTGCGTGTTGCGGCCGCTTCCAAACGGCTGGGGCTGCTTATCGAGCACGCCGATCACCGTGAAAATATCACCTTCACAATCGATATCCTTGCCGATCGGGGATTCGCCGGGGAAGAGGTCTTCGGCCGCATCGTGGCCGAGTACGGCGACATTTGCGTGGCGCTCTTCTTCGGCATCGGTCCACATCCGGCCTTCGATCAGTTCGATATCCTGCGTCACCTTCACATCTGAAGAGCTGCCATTCAAAATGGTGTTCGTAATCTTGTGCGTGCCCGCCTTGATCGACACGCTGCCCAGGCCCGTCTGGAAATTCTGGTAGGTGAGGCCGGGATCGACGGCAACGACGTAGGGAAGGCTGCGCATCGCAATCCCGTCGTCAAAGGTAAGCTGTTTACGATTGAGTTCCTCGGTGGTGGGACGCTTGCCAAACGGTTCAAAGCGGAAGACCCACAGATCGTTGGTGCCCAGAGACTTCACGAATGTGTCGATGTTGCTATTGAGTCCGTTGATGGCGGAAGAGATCAGAATCACGGTCGCAATACCGATGGAGATTCCAAGAACGGTGAGGCCGGAGCGCAATTTGTTTTTGCGCAACGTATCGAGCGCCATCCGTACAGATTCTTGTGAGTCGCGTAGCCTCATGCCTATAGCTCCGATCGCAGGGCGACAATGGGATCGAGTTGCGAAGCCTTGTTTGCCGGGTAAACTCCGAAGAATAATCCAACTGCGGTAGACACAAACAAGCTTACGACGATGGGCCAGATCTCAACTTCCGAAGGGAAGGAGATGACAAGAGTAATGACCTTGGCCAGGGTGATGCCGGCGATCACTCCGATGACGCCGCCCGTCAGCGACATGGTGGCCGACTCGATGAGGAACTGGATCAGGATGTCATGGCGGCGCGCACCCAGAGCCTTGCGGACGCCGATCTCCCGGGTGCGCTCGGTCACCGAGACCAGCATAATGTTCATGATGACGATACCGCCAATCACCAGAGAGATGCCGGCAATAGCGACAACGATGGCGCCGAAATTGTTGAGGATGTTGCCGAGCAGGTTGGCAAAGGTTGCGCTGGTATCGACGGTGAAGGTGTCGGCGTCGCCCGGCAGCAGATGGCGGCGCGAGCGCATGATGACGCGCAGTTGATCGATTACATTGTCCATCACTTCGCCGCCGCCGCCGGCATCGGCGTAGATGGTCAGGCTGACGTTGGAGCCGAACTGATCGAGATACGCGGTAAGAGGGATGCCCACCCAGTTATCCATGCTGGTTCCCATGGTCTTGCCCTGGCTCTCCGCAACTCCAATTACCGTGTAGGGAGACCCGTTGACGCGAATCTCCTTCCCCAGCGGGTCGCCCTGCCCGAGGACGTTGTCGACAATGTCAGAGCCGACGATGGCCACGTGAGCGCTGTGTTCGTCTTCAGACTCGGTGAAGGAGCGCCCCTCGGCGATGTTGAGATTCGCAATCGCAAACATGGTCCAGGTGACTCCGCGGATGGTGGAGTCAGTGGTGGACCGCGTCTGGTAAACGACTGAACCGGACGTGGAGCGATCGGCTCCGACCACCACGCAAGACTTGCATTCCGAGACAACCGCCCTGTAGTCGTCGAGGGAAATATTCTTGCGCTTCTGCCACTCAAGATACTCTTCAGTGGTGTTGAAGAACGCCGGCGTCTTGGTGATGGTCACCACGCTGGCGCCGTAGCGATTGATGTTGTCGGTCACAAATCTCTTGGCTCCGTTGGTCAGGGTCACCACCGTGATGACGGACGCAACACCGATGACTACGCCAAGCAGCGTCAGGATGGAGCGCATCTTGTTGGCCCAGAGGGATTGCAGCGCGAGTTTGAAGGCCTCAGTGAATTGCATGGTCCCGCTTTCCTGACCAGGGCTAAAATCGGCTCGTGGTTTCCCGTCCTCTTGCCCCCTCTCTTCTCGAAGGGCCCGCGCAAGGATGGGACTCCCCGCATTTTCGGGGCATCCCGCCAGATTCTTCCAGTGTACTCAATCTGCGGCAACCGAAAAACTCCAGGCGGTTATTCCTATGGACGGAACACAGAGCGTTCAAGCCGCGTTTCGGTGTCGCCGTGCCGGGCGCGCCAGGCTCATTTGCATTGCGCGGCTGGTTTGCCCCTGAATTTGATACGCGGCAATGCGCGCGATGGTTCCTGGGTTGGGTGGAAGCAGGGGGCGTCACGGGCGAATTTGTTGACCCTCAGGCAGAAAGACCATCAGGGGCGGCTCTACCGGCCCGAGCTGCCAAAGCCCTTTTCGGCGCGGGCGGAGTCTTCCAGGTCTTCCACCTGGGCCACGGCCCCGGTGAGGACGGGAACGGGGATCATCTGGGCGATTTTCTCGCCCGCTTTCAGCTCGACGGCCGCCTCACCCAGGTTGGTCATGAGCACAAGAATCTCGCCCCGGTAGCCGGCATCGATGACCCCACCCGTGGTGGCGATCCCTTTGGCCGCCATGGACGAGCGGTCGCGCACCAGCAGGCCCAGCGCAGCGCCGGTGGCGGGATGGCGGGCCTCGACGGCAATGCCGGTGCGCACTCTTACCGTGGCGTGGGAGGCCAGAAGCGTGGCTTCCAACGCAAACAGGTCGTAGCCCATATCCTCGCCGGGGTGGGCCACCACCGGCAGCCGGGCGTTCTCTTCCAACAGCTTCACTCGCAGCATGGATTGATGGTAAAGCAAGGCAGCGAGTCAGCGAGTCAGCAGGCCAGCAAGTCAGCCGATGCATTGGGGGAACGCGCATTTGGTTTTGGGACAATGGATGGGCTTAACCGCTCTTAGGCCAATGCGGCCGCAGACGTGCTGACTCGCTGATTCGCTGACTCGCCGACCTGCTGACTCGCCGACCCGCTGACTCGCTGACTCGCTGACTCGCTGACCCGCTGACCCGCTGACCCGCTGACTCGCTGACTCGCCTCAAAAGTGGTCAGCCCCGGCCGGGAAGGTTCCCGGCCGGGGCTGTCGTTTTGGTCAAAACAATTCGGCAAAAGGACCTGTAAGCCGAATTCTGTCGTGTGCGGTCATTCCTCTAGACGCCGCGTTGCCGCGGACGTTCATCAGCGACCTACCCGGAGGTTCCGGCAATTGCACGAATACCCCAGCGACGAAGACCTGTCGCCGGGGACCCCTGCTTGAGCCGCCTGGGCGCATCGGGCCGATGCGCAACGCCGCCTGGCTCTTGGCGGGCGATTCCCTCCCTATTTGGTCTTGCTCCGTGTGGGGTTTACCTTGACCCCAGCCTTTACAGGCTGAGCGGTGCGCTCTTACCGCACCATTTCACCCTTACCCCGGCGCTGGAGTTTCCGCAACGACGGGCGTACCCGGCAAGCCGGGCCAACTCGGGTATTGCGTTTCCAGGGAGGCCCTCCGACCGGATCCGAAGAAGCGGGGAGGGGTAGCCGAGGCGGTATCTTTTCTGTGGCACTGGCCGTCCATGGGTTTTGAGGCCCACGTCCCGGACGTTATCCGGCACACTGCCCTGCGGAGTTCGGACTTTCCTCCCCCGGCGGACTCGCTTGCGCGAAACCACCGGCAGCGACCGCCCGGTCCTCCTGCCAATTGTTAGTTTACCGCAGTTCCGGTTTTCAGTACTGAGTATGTCGCGCGTAGCTCGGAATCTATCAATGTTTTGAAAGGGCACGACTTCAGTCGTGCCGCAAATGCCGCATAATAATCGTGGGCTTCAGCCCCTGGGGGAAGCTCTTCGGTGAAGCCATGATGGAATACAAAGGTTATGCCGCTGGCCCCATCGACTTCGATCCGGAGGATAAGACATTCTCCGGCACGGTCGCCGGGCTTCGGGATGTGATTCATTTTGAGGGCAGGACTGCGACGGAGCTGGAGCGCGCCTTCCGCGGGAGCATCGACAGCTATCTGGAACTTTGCGCCGAGACCGGCCAGCAGCCCGACCGCCCCTTCAACGGAAAAATTCTGGCGCGCACCGAGTCGGAACTGCACCGCAAAGCCGCCCTGCGCGCGGCGGTCGAAGGCGTGAGTTTGAGCCGTTGGATCAGCCGGCAGATTGAAAGCGCAAGGCGAGCGGTACGGCAACCGCAGCCCGGTCCTCCTGCCAAGATCTAGTGTCGCGCAGAATCGAGATTACTGGCTTCGATAGGGGATCATTGAATCTTTGACATCTACACAATAGATATCCTGTTTTTTGAGCAGCATCTCAACAGACTTCCGTGCTTCGGCCGGATTTGGACATGGACCAATAAAAAGTCTTTTGATTTCGAGGCGTTGTTCGGGACAAGTCAACGGGATTTTTAAATACGGAATCAGCATCGAGCTACCCTGCCTGAAAAACACATCGTTGCCAAATTGGCGCAAGTGAACCACCAATCGCCATTCACGCTCCTCATGAAATGCATAATCTTTTGTAACTGCACAATCTCGACTGAAATCCCAGAAATGCCTAAGTGCAATACCTGCCGGGGTATGACGCCCAACCTGTTCCGTAGAAGGAAGTGTACGTTTGATCCTCTCTGCTTCTTCGATATATGAATCGACCACCTTCTGAATTTTTCCTTTCAATTGCCTTTCAACATCATCATCGAAATACTGACAAGGAATAAGAGGGTTATCGGGTGAGTAATGTGGTCCAGGAATATTTTCAGAGAAGTGCTGACCAATGGCCTTCAGGTAATTCGGCGAAAAGCCAATACTATAGCCGCCGGATTTTCCGGAATATGCTCTCCATTGGCTCAAGAGATTACCATCTTCAGAAAAAGACGTTGCGTAATAATCCTGTGAAGTAATTTCGAATAGTATTGTTTCACCTTGGCTTATTACTCCCTCATCGCCGATTCTTTTCGCCAACTCTTGAAATAAAAGCTTAGAAACAATTTGACCTTCACTTGCATCGTTCAAATATCGATAATGAGTCGCCCAAATCTTCTTGTCCTTGTCTCCAAGGATCCCCAGCAGCCCTTCCGGCGTTGTGTAGTGATAGAGCAGCCCATCAGGCTCGGCATTCTCTTGCTCGGGTCGATGCTCTTGTTCCTCCATTGTCACCCCTCCGATTCCAATTCCCGGAGCACTTTCACAATCTGCAGGCGCAGATCAGGCACGTCAACTTGCACGGAATCCCAGATCATCGCCGAGCTTACGGCAAAATATCCGTGCGCCACACGATTTCTCATTCCATATATTTGCGCAAAGGGAATCGAAGGATACTTGGTGGCGAACTCGGGTCCGACCTCAAGCAGGTTGTTGGCGGCTTCGCCGATGATCTCGATGTTACGGACAACGGCGTCCTGCAACATTTGATTGGCTACGAACTGTTCCTCGGTCACGCCCGCAGTGTACTCAAGGCTCCGATCCGCAGCCTCCAGCATGTGGAGGAGATAGTCCTTGGCGCGGAATTCGTGTTTGTTCAAAGGGATGCGGCCTCGGCGAGAACCTTCTCGCGAAAGCGGGGATGAAGTTCGCCCGGTGTGCGGACGTCGACCTTGACCCCAAGCGCCTTTTCCAACTCGATCTGCAGGCCGGCCATATCCAGCAGGCTGGCACGAGGCGCCGGGTCAACGAGGATGTCCAGGTCGCTGCCTTCCTGGTCATCGCCGTGCAGCACAGAGCCGAACACGCGCGGATTCGCCATGCCCGCCTCAAGAACAAGCTGGCGAATGGTCTCGCGATGCTGCGGCAATACCTCAGACGGTCTCATGCGGCTTTCTCACTCAAGCTGCTAACAGTTTACTGCCAATGTCAAGGACAAGCACACGGCGGGATGGGCGAAGGTTACAGGGCCTCGAAAGCGGGTCTATCGGTTTGGCTTCGGGGTGTCCCGCTTGGGATGATGCCGGACGGATTTCTCGATGGCGTTCCATTTGGCGCGGGTCTCTTTGGCGAGGCGGGGGTTGGTTTTACGCTCCAGATGGGCTAGTTCCTTCTGCATCTTTTGGTAGTTGGCTAGGCGGCCAGGGTCGAGGTTGGCGGCGGTTACGGTGCAACCGGGCTCGGCGCCATGGGTGCAGTCGCGGAAGCGGCAGGCGAGGGCTAGCTGCTGGATGTCGTCGAAGCTGTCTTCAAGCTTTTCGGTGGACGCCCAGAGCTGAACTTCGCGGAGGCCGGGCAGGTCCATGAGCAGCCAGCCACGGGGCATCACAAACAACTGGCGGCTGGTGGTGGTGTGGCGGCCGCGGCTGTCGCTGGCGCGGACGGGGGTTGTACGCTGGCGCTCGTCGCCGAGAAGCCGGTTGAGGATGGTGGATTTGCCCACGCCGGAAGAGCCGATGAGGGCGGCGGTTTCTCCGGGGGCAAGCAAAGCAGGGAGCGCGTCCAGACCATGATCGGAGATCGCGCTGATGGGGAGCACGGTGATGCCGGGGCTCAACAGTTGTGTGCTGGCGACAACCTCGGCCAGGTCGAGGCCAAGCTCGGCGGTGAGGTCGGTCTTGTTGAGCAGGACCACGGGGCGAGCGCCGCTTTCGTTGGCCAGGACAAGAAAGCGCTCGATGCGGCGCGGGTTGTAGTCGCGATCCAAACCGCTGACGATGAAGAGCACATCAATGTTGGCGGCCAGCACCTGCTCGCGGACTTCGCGTTCCGGCTGCTTGCGCGAGAGTTTGGTTTTGCGGTTGAGTACGCTGACGATGACCGCGGCATCGTTGCGCAGGACGACCCAGTCTCCCACAGCCGGCCAGAGGGACGAAGACTTGCGCAGCAAGCCGCTGACGCTCGCGTCGATCTCGCCGGTTTCAGTCCACACCAGGAAGCGGCCATGGTTGGCCGAGGCGACGCGGCCGGGAATGCCTGTTGTGAGCTGGTTCTGAAAGAAGTCGCACCAGCCCAGTTTTTCAAGGCCAAATTCTCCGAGATTCGATTGTTCAAGATTCACGGGGACCATCCTCTCTTTGTTGGAGCGAAGAGACACACCTCAGCCAACCTCTGGCGGCGAGGCAGTGTGTGAGAGGACGAACTAGACAATGACGTTCAGCGGCGCTCCGTGTAAACACAATGTATCAAATCGGCCCCGCCGCATGGCTACAATCGAGAAGACGATGATCCAGTACCTTTATCTCGGGCGGGTGGGCTACGACGAGGGCCTGCGGCTCCAGGCGGAGATTGCTGAGTTGCGCTTGCAGGGGCGCGTGGAGAATGTGCTGCTGCTCCTGGAGCATCCGCCGGTGCTGACGCTGGGGCGGAATGCGCACCGGACCAACGTGCTGGCCTCGGACGAGTTGCTGGCGCGGCGCGGGGTTACGGTACACGAGATCAATCGCGGCGGCGATGTGACCTATCACGGGCCGGGGCAGTTGGTGGGGTACCCGATCTTCGATCTGCGCAGCCTGCGCAACCCTAATGGCGGCCCAAACGGATTCCGGATGGGGCCGGTGGACTTTGTGCGGCTGATGGAAGAGGCGCTGATCCGGCTGTGCGGCGGATTTGGGGTGCGGGCGGGAAGGATTGCAGGGCTTACCGGCGTCTGGTGCGGCGGACCTGCGGGCAGCGGATCTGAATCGGAGCGAAAGATCGGCGCGATCGGGATTCATGTCTCGCGCGGCATTACATCCCACGGGTTTGCCTTCAACGTGACGACCGATCTGCGCGACTTTGCGTTGATTATTCCGTGCGGTATCCCCGACCACGCGGTCACCAGCCTCAAAAATGAATTCTCGGCCCGTGAGGTCCGGCAGCCGGAGGAGTTGCCCGCGCTGGAGGCCGTGGCGCACCAGGCGGCGCGGCAGTTTGGGCTGGTGTTTGACCAGCAGGTGCTGGCTGTCGAGAGTCTGGCGGCGCTGCGGACTCAGGCTGCTGCCCAGGCCGCGCCCGAGTTTCCGGCTGAAGATATACCGATGCGGGTTCCAGCGGAGGTTGAACGGCTCAGGCATACAAAGGGACGGCCAGTCCAGGCGTAAGCAACCCGCGGTGGAGCGATTTATAATCCGGCAGGAACCGGGTGCGGAATTGAAGTTCCAAATGGCGGAGAGAGGGATCCATGCCAACCGACGTGATCATGCCGCAGATGGGCGAGTCTATCTTTGAGGGCACCATTACCAAGTGGCTCAAAAAGGCCGGCGACGCGGTGGAGAAAGATGAGCCGTTGTTTGAGATTTCCACTGATAAAGTGGACGCGGAGATTCCCTCGCCTGTGGCTGGCGTGCTGAGCGAGATCAAGGTTCAAGAAGGCGCTACGGTCGAGATCAATACGGTGGTGGCGGTGGTGAGCGAAATGGGCGCGGTGGTTGCGCCCCAGGCTTCCGCTGCCAGTCCGGTGATTGGCGGGACCGATGTAGTGATGCCGCAGATGGCCGAGTCGATCTTCGAGGGCACCATTACCAAGTGGCTGAAAAAGGCCGGCGACATGGTCGAGAAAGACGAGCCGCTTTTTGAGATTTCCACCGACAAGGTGGATGCGGAGATTCCCTCGCCTGTGGCTGGTTTGCTGAGCGAGATCAAGGTGGCTGAGGGAGCGACGGTCGAAATCAATACCGTGGTTGCGGTGATTGGCGGCACCGGCGCAAATGCCTCCGTGCCAGCTTCTCCTGCTCCAGCAATTGCAAAGCCATCAGCTCCCGCGCCGCAGGCGCAGTTGGCCCCACCGCAGGCGGCTGGCGAGCGCATTCGCTCCTCACCGCTGGTGCGGCGGATTGCCAAAGACAACAACCTCGACCTCAGCCAGATCGCGGGCACTGGTTCTGAAGGCCGCATTACCAAAGAAGATGTGCTGCGGCATTTGAGCGAGCGCGGGCCTGGCAGCCAGGCTGCCAAGGCGCCTGCACTTCAAAGCACACCGGCGGCTCCATCGTTGGCCGGGCAGGTCGTCCCGCTCACCAAGATGCGCGCAATTATCGCCCAGCGGATGGTGGAGAGCGTGGCGACAAGCCCGCACGTTTACACCGTCTACAAAGTGGACATGACGCGGGTGGCTCGCATCCGGGCGCGCGAAAAGAGCAGGTTCGAACAGCAGAATGGCGTGAAGCTGACGTTTATGCCTTTTATTGCCGCGGCTGCAGTCGAAGCGCTGCGCAAGTTTCCCGTTGTCAACGCGACGTTGGAAAGCGGCTCCATTCACTACCACGCGCACATCAACCTCGGCATTGCAGTGGCGCTGGAGTGGGGGCTGATTGTGCCGGTCATCAAGCAGGCCGAGGAGCGCAGCTTTGCAGAGATTGCAAAGGCCATGAACGACCTTGCCCTGCGCGCAAGGACGAAGAAGCTTCTGCCCGAGGAGGTTGTGGGAGGCACGTTCACGCTGACCAACTCCGGCGTTTTCGGCGGCGAGTTCGGCACCCCGATCATCAACCAGCCGGAGTCGGCCATTCTCGCCATTGGCGGGTTGAAGAAGGAGGCGGTTGTGCTCACGGACGCCGAGGGCAACGACTCGATTGCCATCCGTTCAATGCAGCACTTCTGCCTGGGCTTCGATCACCGCACCATCGACGGCGCAGATTCGGGCAAGTTCATGAGCGTGTTCAAGAAGACGCTCGAGGGCTGGGATCGGGAGATCGGGTAGGGAGGCGCCGCTATTCCTCGGCAGCTTCGACATATTCCCCGATGGCAACCTGGATGTTGGCAAGGGCTTCTTCCTCGGTGGCCCCCTGCGACCAGCAGCCGGGCAAGCCGGGACAGGAGACGCTGTAGCCTTCCTCGGATTGGCGGAGAACAACGCGATAATTTGCCAAGAAAGTTATGGTACACCCAGCTTCAATCCGGCGCCGATCCGACGATCTTTGACGATTACTTCCAAACATGCTGCACGGCGCCGGCAGGTTGGTGGTGGGTGATCTCTGTGTAAGTCGCCTCGACATCGAATGAAAGATCTTTGGGTATCCAGTTCTGGTCGGTTGGCGGGAGCTGGATGGTTATCTGAGGCAGAGTCTTGCCTTCACGCACCTGCTCTTTGACGGCGCTGTATAAGTCGAGCAGGAACTGGCGCTGACCGGTAAGTATCTCGATGCCGCCGGCATCGCCGTGGCCGGGCAGGACGAACAGCGGTTGCAGTTGTATGGCCTTCGCGAGCACGCGCGGCCAGTTGGCGAGGTTCGCATCCCATAACTTGTTGCGCGGGCCGTTGACGGCGGCGTCGCCGGTGCAGAGGACACGCTCCTTGGGTAGCCAGACATAGCCGTCGCCTTCCGTATGACCCCAGCCCAGGTGCAGGAAGTCGACTTCTCGGGTCGAGTCTTTCAGGACAAATCGACTCCCTCGAAAGGTCTGCTCAGGCCGCTGCACATTGTCCTGGTGCAGATCGCGAACGTCCTGCCGTTTAGCCTCCGCTGCCTGCCAACGCGTGGGTTCGTAGCGATCCATCTCTTCTGTGACTTTGTAATAGGCAAGCGTGGTTGCGCCCGCTGCCGTCCACAGCGAGTTGCCGTAGGAATGATCGCCGTGGGCATGGGTATCGAAGACATAGCGCACCGGCTTTGGCGATAGCTGCTTGACTTCGACCATGAGCTCGCGGGCACGTGCGGGATAGTTGGCGTCCACGACGATGAGATAGTCCTTCATCTCAACGATGGCTGTGTTGCTGTAGCCCTTGGGCGCATCGCCGAGCAGGAACCAGACGCCCGGCGCGATCAGGCGCGGCGGAGCGGACTGGGCATGAATGGCTGAGACGGCGTGCGCCAGAAGCAGAACAAAAGCGACAACGATAGGACGCATGTGAATCACTCCTATGAACGCACCTCGCTGCGTGCGTTTGCTTAACTGAAGATCAACGCGCCTCTGCCCACGCGAGCCCGTCGGTGGATTTGCCTGTGGCGATCAGCCGCGCGACCTTCCACGAAGCGAGATCGATTTCTGCTACCTGGCTGCTGCCCGCGCAGGAGACATAGGCGGTTTTTCCGTCGGGGCGAGCCAGCGTTTCCTGCGGATCGGAGCAGACCGCGACAGATGGGGCCGCCTTCATGGTCTTCAGGTCGATGACGTCAACTTTGTTTTTGTCGGGGATCGCAATCAGCAGCCAGCGACCGTCAGGGGTGGGAGCGCTTCCGTAGCCGAGGCCGTCGAGCGGGACCCAACTCTTCACCTGGTTGGTGGCTGTGTCGATGACCGCCAAACGCGGCTCTTTCTGGTCGGCGGTAAAGACCCAGCGATCGTCGTTGGAGATGGAGATGCGCTGCGTAGCGCCGGAGATGGGAATGATGGCGAGGGTCTTGCGGGCAGGGATGTCGAGGACGGACACAGTGCCGGGGCCGACGTTGGCGGTGTAGCCGCGGCGGCCGTCGTGGGAGAGCGCAAGCATGTGGCTCTGCGGCTGGCCGGTGGGGATCGACCCCACGATCTTGAGCGTTTTCGGGTCAATAAGGGTGATCGCCTGATCAAGCTCGGTGGTCACATAGAGCAAGCCATCCTTGGGTCCGAAGATGGGCATGTGCGGGCGGACGGGGTGGCCGAAGTCGAGGTTGCCCACGACCTTTTGCGAAGCGATGTCGATGACCACCATGTTCCGGCCATCGGTTCCGGGCTTGCCTACGCCGGAGTTTCCATAGATGGGCACGTAAGCCAGGCGGCCGTCGGGCGACGCGATGACTTCATGGCCAGTGACGCCGCCCTCGGGGACGGAAGCGATGACTTTTCCGGCGGCGGGATCGACGATGGCGAGACTTGTGTCTCCCTTTTGCGTGACCAGCAAGCGGCCCTGCTGCGCGAAAGCCGCGGGAATCGCAAAGGAAAGGAGTGGGGACAACAGCAATGTGGCAACAGACCGGGGAATGGTCATGAGAAAGCACCTCGCTCGCACTACGAAACGACTATATCGCACGGGGGGAGCGATGTGTTTGCGCATCCCGATGATCGTCGCGGTCCGATCGGATATCCTTGGCGGCATGGAGCTGCCAGCGAGAGATCGAGAACTGGTGCAGATTGTGGATGCGGCGCTGGCCGATGTGGCGCGGCGGGCGGGGGAGCGGCTGGTCTGCCGGCTGGGGTGTACGCAGTGCTGTTACGGAGCGTTTGCGATCAGTGCGCTGGATGTGTTGCGGCTGCGGGCGGGTATGGAGGCGCTGCGGCATGAGGAGCCGGACTTGGCGGCAGAGATTGAGCGCCGGGCTCGGAATTGGATTGCGGTGCATGGTGTGGAGTTTCCTGGCGACGTGGCTACGGGACTGTTGGGCGAATCAGAGGAGGAACGCGAAAGATTCGAGGAGTTTGCCAATGAGGAGGCTTGTCCGGCGCTTGATCCGGCTTCCGGGCGGTGCGATGTGTACGCGTGGCGGCCCATGACCTGCCGCGTCTTCGGTCCTCCCATTCGCATGGACGCTGGGATGGGTCACGGCGAAGCCCTGGGACACTGCGAGCTGTGTTTTGCGGGCGCGAGCGAACAGGAAATCGCCGCCTGCGAGATGCCGGTTACGCATGACCTTGAAGCGGAGTTGCTGGACGAGGTGGGCGCCAAGGGCGAGACGGTGGTGGCGTTCGCGCTGGTGCGGTGAGTAGGATCGATAACCGAGTTCACTGCTTCCCACCCTAGCGACAAAAACAAAAGCGTCGCGAGAGTGGGGCACCCAGCGTTTCCGGCAAAGTTGATCCGGCGCGTTCGCGATAGACTGAAGCTTGGACAGCCTGATGCCAACACGCCCCTGCTGGGTTGAGATTCGCACCCGTTCCCTGGAAGAAAACTATCGATTTCTCGTGAGCCTTGCCGAGGGGCAGGCGGAGTTGCTGGCCATGGTCAAGGCTGACGCTTACGGCCATTCGCTTGCCGCTTGCGTTCCGGCGGCGGTGCGCGTGGGGGCTCGGTGGCTTGGCGTCACCAGCGTTGAAGAAGGTGTGGCGACGCGTGCCCTGTGTCCCCAGGGACGGGTGCTGGTGATGGGCGGCGTCTTTGCGGGGCAAGGCCACGCGGTGGTCGAGCATTTGCTTACGGCGGTGGCTTGGGAGCCATGGCAACTGGACGAGCTTGAACGTGCGGCCCATTCGGCGAATTGTCCGGCTGGGGTTCAGGCTGTGGGGTTGCCGGTTCACCTGGAGATCGATACCGGGATGAGCCGGCAGGGCGTGAGTCCGGATGGTCTTGCCGCGGCTTTGGCGCGGTTTGGCCCGGCCTCGGCACTTAGGCTTGAGGGCGTCATGACGCACCTGTTTGCCGCGGACGAGGCGGACGGCGCGGTGACCGAGGCGCAACTTGTTCGATTGAACCAGGCGCTGGGGCAAATTGCGGACGCGGGATTGACGCCGGATTGGCTCAATGTGGGGAATTCGGCGGCGCTGCTCGCCGGCGAGGCCGGGCGAATCGCGGCTTTGGCCGGCCGCCACGGGATGAAGGCGATGCTCAGGCCAGGGCTGGCGCTTTATGGTTTGGCGCCGCAGTTTGATCCCGGATTTGCGCCAGAAAAAGTGCCGGACGGCTTGGCCGCGGCGCGCGCCGCCTTACAACCGGTGCTGAGTTGGAAGACCGCGGTGGTGGGCGTCCGGACCGTTCCCGCGGGTGCGGTGGTGGGCTATAACGGAACCTTTGTGGCGACGGAGCCGATGCGTCTGGCGTTGGCGGCCGTGGGGTATGCGGACGGCCTGGACCGGAGGCTTGGCAACAACTTCAGCCTTCTTGTGCATGGGCAGCGAGCCCCGCTGGTGGGCCGCATCAGCATGGACCAGGCGGTGCTGGACGTGACGGAGATTGCTGGGGTGGAAGCCGGCGATGAGGTGGTGATTCTGGGAACGCAACGGGACGAGACCATTACCGCGTTCGACCACGCCGAGGCAACGGGGACGATTCCGTGGGAGGTCTTTACGCGGATTGGGCCGCGGGTGCGGCGGGTCGCGGTTTAACTGTCCGCAGAGCATGGTGAAAGCAAGATCGAATCAGGTGAAGAATCTCTCTCAATGATCCGAACTGCGTCCCGAATTGGGGTATGCGTGTCGGGGAATCGAGGAGGCCGCGAAAGGAGACAGCAAGAGTGTCGACTACTCCCACGCCGATCGTATCCGGAGAGAACCGCGCTCCCGCCAGCAGTTCGCCGCCGCACAAAATCGGTCTTTCAGCAAGAGTCGCGATCAGAATAATCGCAGTACTGACCATAGCCATTTGCGCCCTCTTCCTGCCTGCCGGCACGTTGAGGTTCTGGCAGGGCTGGGTTTATCTGGGCGTCCTGCCCGTTCCCAGCCTTTGCGCCTACCTTTACTTTTTGAAGCACGATCCACAACTTGTCGAACGCAGATTGCAACAGAAGGAGCAGGTCCGCGAACAGAAGCTTCTGATGCGTTGGTTCAAGCCGCTTTTCTTGTGTGTGTTTTTAGTGCCGGGGTTCGACTACCGCCTGGGCTGGACGCGCACATTGCTGGGCGCAGTGCCGTTGTGGCTGACGGTGTTTTCTCAGGTCATGGCGTTGACGGGAATGTGCTTTGCGTCTTGGGTCATCACCGTCAACCGATTCGCGGGACGCACGATCCGGGTCGAGGAGGGTCAGAAAGTCATCTCGACCGGCCCATACAGCATCGTTCGTCATCCGATGTATTCAGGGAGCGTGGTCTTGTTGATGTTCACGCCGTTGGCGCTCGGTTCCTACATCTCCGTGCCCATTTTCGCGCTGCTAATCCCGTTCTACGTCATCCGCCTGCTCAACGAGGAGAAGGTGCTTCGCGAGGAGTTGCCCGGCTACCCAGAGTACTGTCTGCACACGCGGTTTCGTCTGATTCCCTTCGTCTGGTAAGGCGCAAGCAGTTTGCATCCGCCCATGGAACCAATGAGCAGAACAAGCGCAGGAGGGGAACCCTCTTGCGCCTGTTTGCCGTTCACTCCATGATGACTAGCGTTCTTATTGCTTGACCGGTTGCGGGGGCAGAGCCTTGGGCGCCTTCAGATGAGGCGCGTTGGGGGCGAGCGGAGCTTTGGGTGCGGCCGCAACGGTTGGCGCTGGTGGCGTCGCAGGGAAGGCGGACCCCTTCTTGATGCGCAAGTCGCCGTTGTCGGCATTCAGGACAATTTTCGATGTGCCGGAGCCGATCTTCCCGCTGACGGTCTTGTTCTCGTCGCCGCTGATGGAAAGCGCAAACTCCGTAAAGATATCGCCGTTGCGGGTGCGGCCGTCCACCGTGGCCGAAGCGTTGGGCGGCAACGTCACGACGATGCCGCCTTTGCCGTTCTTGGCATCCACAGAGTAGGCGCCGGCCGGCTCCACGGCGATGCTGCCGTCGCGATTTTCCACGGTGCTATCGCCGTAAATCTGGTTGAGGTCGACATCTTTGGCGTGCGTCACCACATGCACGGGCCCCTTGGCCTCGGCGATGCGGAGATCGTCGGAGTCGAGGGTCAGGTCGCCGGGCAGCGCGGCCAGTTGCACGTCAGTGACTGAGGTGTGCAGATGCACCGATCCGGAGACGTTCTCGATATGCACGTCGCCCAGAATTTCGCCGCTCTGCGTGATCTTGCCCTTGATCTCGGAGAGGGTGAGGTCGTTGCAGTCGCCATCGGTGGTCAGGTCGCCGTCCACCTGGTGCGCCGAGAAGTCGTGCTTGCCGCCGGCAAAGTGCATCTGGACCGAGCCTGTAATCGCGTTCAGATGCACGTCGCCGTGTTGTGCGGAGACACTGATGCCGGCGCCGAGGCCGGCAGCCGTTACGTCCCCTTTGCCGGCGTTGATGCTGACCCTGGCAGATTTGGGTACGGTGACGGTTAGGTTGAGGCGGCCGTTGTTGTTGCTTTCTGACTTGACCAGCACGGCGCCGCCGTTGACGGTGACATGGGCGGCCTCGGCGGCAAAGATTTTGTCTGCTTCGGTATCCGAACCGGCAAAAGCCACTGCGTGTGCGCTTACCTCGATGTTGGGTCCGTCGCCGGAGGTGACGCTGACGTCGCCGCGGGGATTTTGAATCTCAACGGTGGCGTTTGCGGGAATCTGCGAGCTGAGCGCCTGCTGGTCCATATCGTGCTGGGGCAGACCGAATGCGTTGAAGAAGTTGTCATTCATTCCGTATTCGTTTTGATCTCCCATATGGGAAAACCACGGCCGCATATGCTCCCAACCTGAAGCGCCAAAGCCGAGGAAGGCAAGCAGGATAAGGATGCCGACAAAGCTGCCGCCGCGGCGCACGGGGGTTTCGCGGCGCAGGTCGAGCGCCCACTCGCCCAGCAGGGCCAGACCTGCGACGATCAGCAACAGCGGCCACCAGCGGCCATACCAGGGCCAGAATTGGTCGGCGGCAATGCGGCCGGTGACGACCAGGAGTGCGACCACTCCGCCGGCGACAAGAATGATGGGACCGACGACTGAGGGAACGCGCGGTCCATAGGCGCCTACGTAGCTGGACTTCCAGGCGTAACGCTGGGCCTTCCAGGCATCGCGCTGCGCCCGCCAGGCGGCTTTCTGCTGCTCACGGTAGACGCGGTACTGGGTTTTGGGATCGTAAGGGGGATAGGGAGGCCGTCCGCCACCCGGAGGCATATTGGGAGGTACGCTGCTCATGATTGTCCTCCATCGAGATCTTTGTCGTATTCATGGGCAGGGACGATGGCCGTCGGCTGTCCTGGGTAGGGTGGAATGCCTGTTGCCGCCCTGGGATCGATTGGGCCCTGGTAAGGAGCGCCAGGATAGGGCATAGGCGGACTGCCCCCTTCAGCGGCCAGGGCTGCGCGTTCCGCCAGCATGAGGACGCCGGCAAGAATCAGAAACAGCGGCCAGCTCTTGCCCCAACCGAGAATGTGAGCCTGGGCCAGCAGGGCAATCACGCCGACCAATAGAAGATAAGCGGGGCCGCGAAGGCGGCGAATCATGATATAGCGGCTCATTTGGAACCTCCTTGGGAATCTCCGAGACGACGAACGATCAGCCAGACACCGACCCCGATCAGAAGCACCGGCCATGAAAACTCAAGCAGGCGTCCGCTGAAGATATCGAGCCGATCGAGCAGGAAAAGCAATCCGAGGGCGATTAGAATCACAGCGCCGACCGGCTCCTTGCGCTTCCAGAACAGAGGCCGCCAATACTCTGAGGGATCAGGCGTAAAGCCGGGTCCGGCAGCGCCGGGAGCAGGCGGCGTGAATGGCGCTTGCCAGGCCCCCTGCTGGTAAGGCGGCTGTTGGTACGCGCCCTGTGCCTCGGGGCCCGGAGGATTGGGGTTCGGATTGCCCTGGGCCGGTCCAGCGCCTGGTTGGCCCGGATACCTGTGGCGCGTGCCCAGGTTCAGCCAGTTCCCAACCTCGTTCAGCCCCAGTGGATCGGGCGGAGGCTGGCCGTCCCGCAGCGCTCTGGCGGTGTGGAAAGCCTCGAAGGACTGGTAGAGGCACCACGCGCCGATGAAGATGCCGAAGATGCCGTGGTACTCGGTGATGCTGACCAGCACGGCAAAGATGACAACGTGGATGAGTCCCTTGAAGAACTGCCCGTTGTACATGGCGCCGACGCCGGGAATGAGTCCCAGGATGGCGGCAGCCGATGGGTGGGGCCCACTGGGCGGGACCACGAATGGTTGTTGAAAGGCCTGCCAGGATGCCTGGCAAGGCTCGCAGAGAATCTGGCCTCCAGCCGCGTTGCGCACGCAGTTGGCGCAGAGCGGCTTGCCACATGTCTGGCAATAGGCGGTCGCGGTTACACCGCTGTGATTTACGCAGTCCATACTGTGCTCCTTTCCCGTAGTGCCATTGCGGAGCCGCCGGAGTGCGCGGGCTGAGCTTGAAACTTGAGGGAGGTTTCTAAAAAGTCACTGGAATCGTTGGGAGCCGGGCTTCCCGATTGCTGGGGAGGGTCCATCCGGGAGCCCCCATCCTTGTGGCCTGGGGTCTGTTTTGACTCGCCCGGCGGGTTGTCTTTCGGTCGTTGCTGGTTGTCGTTTTCTCCGCCCTGGTTCTCGGTGGTGCTGCGCAATTGCCGCATGGTGGACTGAACCTCGTAGACAAAACGCAGGTGGTCGTAATAGCGGATGATCGGGGTAGAGGCCATGGTCAGCCGCCGCTCCATGAACGAGCGCACCGCGGTGGGGCGAAGGCTGCTGAGCCGCAGGTTGCTCAAGCTGACGCCGGTCAGGTTAAGCGTCAGCGCGATGGTGAAGAATGCCATGGCGGCCGTCATGAGCAAGCGCGGCTCGGCAAACCGGCGGGCTTGAAAGGCGACGAGTCCGGCAATGCCGGGACGCTGCCAGGCCGGGGTCCCCGTCATGCGGCCTTTGCGTGCGGGGGTAGAGCCGGGTTGCATCGGCAACACGCTGGCGCCGCCAGCCATCAGGCCGAAGCCTTCTACCTGCCCTGGGCCGGTCTGGGCCAGAATCTTATCCAACAGCCCTGCGGGAACCTCCGGTTCGGGCGAAAGGAACTCAAGCCACTCGCGGCCTCGCCGGGCGTCTTCAAACAGTGCCGTGCAGGCCGGGCAGACGGCCATGTGCGCGGTAAAGATCGCCTCGTCGGCCGGATTCAACAGCCCGTCCAACGCATCGGTCAAAAGTGTCTCCCACTGCCCGCAGGCCGGAGAGCTCGGAATGTTTGTGCGCTCTGCCATTACATCACCTCCCGTTTATTACGTTCCAGCAGCCGTGCTAGTTCCGCGCGGCCTCTGCTGATGCGGGACTTGACCGTCCCCTCGGGAATGCCCAGCACCTGGGCGATCTCCTTGTAATCAAGATCTTGCAGGTCACGAAGAATGACGGCCTCGCGCAGCTCGACGGAGACGCGAGCGAGGGCATTCTGGACCATTTTCGCCAGTTCCTTCTGGGCCGCCGACTCGTGCGGCGAAGGACCGCTGGCCATCAGGCGGGCTACAGGCTGCAACTCCTCTGCCGACTCCCAGCCGTCGTCCAAAGAAGAGGTCGCGCGCTGGTTGCGGGTGCGCCGGAAGTTGTCCACCAGCAGGTTGCGGGTCATGGTTGTGATCCACACCTGCAGGCTGCCGCGGCCGGTATCGAAACTGGCCAGGTTCGAGTAAACCTTCAAAAAAACGTCCTGAGTCAGGTCCTCCGCGTCGGCCGGGTTGCCGGTAAAGCGATAGCAGAGCCCGTAGACACGCCTGTGGTGGGAGCGGACCAGTTCGGCCCACGCGCCGGAATCACCGTCCATGCAGCGGCGAACAGTCTGGGACCAGTCGATCTCCAGCGGACTCACCTCCACGTTTAGCGGGCGGGCGTCAGGAGCTTTCATCTTGCCTCCCAGAATGTCCCCGTTGCCGGCAGCGGGCGTCCGAAATGCGCCAATCTCCGGCGCCTCCATGGTACGCCGCGATTGTGGCCTCGGCGGGGTCCCCGGCGACAGGTCTTTGTCGCTGGGGTGTCTCGGCGGCGATGCCAACCCTATCACGCTCCAGCTTAATGTGCCCACGCATTGCATAGTTTGCTAATACGCGGGATCTGTGCGGATAGTTCCGTGGGAGGAAGAAGTAGAATTCCTTTGCCATCCCTGCTACCCTCAAGCCATGCAGATTACCGTCCAACTTCCCGACGATCTGGCCCAGCACCCCAACCCGGGGCGCGATGCCCTGGAATCGCTGGCCATTGAGGGATACCGCACGGGAACGCTCTCTCACTATCAGGCAAGCCAGATACTGGGGTTGTCGCGTTTCGAGTTCGACGGCTTTCTCAAGGATCGGCAGATCTACGACCACGCTTATGACGTCGAAGATTTGGAACAGGACCGTGAGACCATGCGCCAGCTTCAGGCCAAGGGGCTCCTCCGGGCATGATCGTTGTTGCTGATACTTCGCCGCTCAATTACCTGATTCAGATCCATTGCGACACACTTCTCCCTCAGATTTACGGGAAAATTGTTGTCCCTTCCGGAGTGATGCGGGAGCTGAATCACTCCGGCGCGCCGGCAGCGGTGCGCTTGTGGCTGACTCGTCTCCCGTCCTGGGTCGATGTCCGCCTGATCACTTCTCCACCGGATTCGGAGCTTGCATTCCTGGGGCTAGGTGAGCGAGACGCAATTCAATTCGCCGAGGAACACCACGCGGACCTCCTGCTGATGGATGAACGCAAGGGGCGATTGGAAGCAAAACGGCGCGGACTGATGACGACCGGAACGTTGGGGATCTTGTTGAGTGCCGGAGAGCTGAGACTGATCGATCCGGAACTAGCCTATCGCCGGCTGATTGCCGAGACTACCTTTCGCACTTCTGCCGCACTGGAAGCGCAGTTTCTCGGGCAGGATCGCTCCACACTTTGAATTGAAAGCAGGGATCCACATCTCTGCACGCGGATGGTGGCCCAAGTCTCACTGGCGATCCCTGGAAGACCCGCGCCTAACCAAGCTTGACGAAATGCATGGCCGCCGAATTCATGCAGTAGCGCAGGCCCGTGGGGGCGGGGCCGTCATTGAACACGTGCCCGAGGTGAGCGTCGCACAGCCTGCAGGAGACTGCGGTGCGGACCTCCATCAGGCTTCCGTCGACAGTATCCACGACATTCTCTTGCGCGATGGGCTGCCAGAAACTGGGCCAGCCGGTACCGGAGTCGAACTTGGTTTCCGAACTGAACAGGGCCAGGTCGCAGCAGACACAGCGGAAGACGCCTCGATCGTGCAGGTTCCAACTGTCGCCGGTGAAGGGCAGCTCGGTGTCTGCGTGGCGGGTGACTCGATAGGAGGTTGGAGAGAGCATCTTCTTCCACTCGCCGTCGGACTTGATGAGGCGGGGAAGGCTGACCGTGTCCGTCTGCTTCCCGTCGGCTGAAAACTCAATGATGGTGACCGTCTTTGGACCCTCGTCCGGAGTCATTGGGCGCGCCGCTGCGACAGTGCTGCGCCGCAAGCCCCAGAAGGCCGCCGCACTGACTGCGGTTGCGACTGAAACGATGAAGGCACGACGGCCGAAAAGCTGTACGAGGCTTGGTTCGCACGGCTCAACCGGCTCGGACGGTTGTTCCAGGTCATTCTCCATGATCGATTCTCTTCTCAACTCGGACGGCGGAGTTCGAATGCTCGCCGTGCTCGATTGTTAGAGCGTGCGTGCAGTGAGAAGGTTACGGAATTCGACCGAATTCAGCGCGGCCTTTCGACAAGGCGGGATTACCGGCAATGCAGAAGAGGCCTCTTCCTCGTGGAAAGGGCCTCTTCTCATTTGCCGCGCTTCGTGATGAATCAGGACCCGCCCTAATACCGCTGCAGGAACTCCGGATCGACAGGATTCTCAAACAGCGATGCATCGCGCGTGACGATGGTCAGCCCCGACGGCGTGACAAAGTAGCGGCGCTTGTCTTCGACCGGGTCGTAGCCGATGACGGTGCCCTCGGGGATGTGGACGTCGCGGTCGATGATGGCCTTGCGGATGCGGCAATGGCGGCCGATGTTCACGTGCGAAAAGATGATGCTCGAGTCCACGTCGGAGTAGGAGTTGACGCGCACGTCCTGCGATACCACTGAATGGGCCACGGAGGCGCCGGAGATGATGACGCCGGCGGTGATGACCGAGTTGCTTGCCGAACCGGTGCGGCCCGGCTCGCCGAAGACGAATTTGGCGGGTGGATATTGGCGCACGCGGGTGCGGATTGGCCAGCTCTTGTCATAGAGGTTGAAGGTTGGCGAAACCGAGCACAAGTCCATGTTGGCGTCGTAGTAAGCGTCCAGCGTGCCCACATCGCGCCAGTAGAGCGCCTGCTGCTTGTTCTCGTCCACAAAGCTGTAGGCCATCATCTTCTTCTTGCCCAGCAAGTTGGGCAGAATATTGTGGCCAAAGTCGTGCTTCGAGTTGGGGTCTTCGGCATCGGCGATCAGCGCCTTGAGCAGCACCTCGGTGTTGAAGATGTAAATGCCCATGGACGCGTCCACGGCGTTGGGATTGAACGGCGACCGGAATGTGGTCGTCAGCGGCTTCTCCTGAAAGCCGAGAATCTCGCCTGTCTTTCCCACCTCGACCACGCCCAACTGCCTCGTTTCTTCCGGGGGAATCGGCAGCGTGGCCAGCGTGACCTCGGCGTTGGTCTCTTTGTGATAATGCAGCATCCGGCTGTAGTCCATCTTGTAGATGTGGTCGCCGGAGAGAATGATCATGTGCTTGGGCTGTTCGCTGCCGATGGAATAAATATTCTGGTAGACCGCATCGGCGGTGCCCATGTACCAGTTGGAGCCGGTGCGCTGCATGGGTGGCAGGAGCTCAAAAAACTCGCCCAGCTCCTGGGCCACAATCCCCGTCCATCCTTCGCGGATGTGCCGGTTGAGGGACAGCGCCTTGTACTGGGTGAGGATGTACACCTTGCGCAGCCCCGAGTTGATGCAATTGGAGAGGGTGATGTCGATGATGCGGTAGTGTCCACCGAAGGGCACGGCCGGTTTGGCGCGATCGCGGGTAAGCGGAAAGAGCCGCTCTCCGGCTCCGCCCGCAAGCAATACTCCAAGTGTGTCTCTCATATCGGTTTGATCCCGCCTTCGTTGTCGTTCCTGTCCGGCGTATGAATGTTAAGGCGAGTGGCGCTATCTGGTACAGCATATTTTTTGCGGCAGCACATTTACCCAAGCCTCACCGAACGGTGGAGAATACCACACGCGGATGAACTTGGCTGCCCTGTCTGTTGCACAGGCACTTTTGGATACGAGGCGCCTTACCGCTTTTTCTTGAACTTGTACTCGAGGCCGACGGAAATTGCGAAGTTGACATCGAATTGGGAGGTCTTGGGCCCGTAGTTGATGCTGTAGTGGGTCATCACCGCGTCGGGTGTGATCCGAAAGACCCAGCGCGCCGAGCGGTTCAGATCAAAATGGCCGCCTATGATCGCGGCCGGAGCGAGCTGGTTGTTATAAAAAGCCACCACCGACGGAGAGTTTCCGCGCAGGTCCTGCTCGAAGTTTCCATAGACTCCGCCGACCAGCACGTGGGCGAGCATTGCGCCATGTTTGTTGTGCGGGCCCAGCCACTCGGGACCGGCGGTGAAAAAGTACTCGCTGACGAACGGCCCTTCGATGTTCTGGTCGTTGGGCGCGGCGCCGCTGGTGCCCAGATAGCCGCGTCCCGATCCCTCCACGGCCCAGTGCTTGCTGAACCAATAGGCGCCGGAAAGATCGAGGCCACCGAGATTGGAACCCTGGAGCAGGGTAGGGCCGGCCTTCATGTGGTCGTAGGCCATACCCAATGAAGCATCAAAGCGGTTGTCATAGCGCACATTGGCCAGCGGATCGCTGGAAATGTAGGCGCCATTGCCGGCGGTCGGAGAGGCGGTTACCTGGGCCACGGCGCAGGTTCCGGCACAGACTGTCAAGGCGGCTACGGCTGCAAGAGAGACGGGCAAACTGACATGGAAACGCATCACTTACCAGCTTACAGGACTGCGCCGAGGGCGGACAATGCAAACCGGGCTTCATTGTCCCGGTCCTAAGGCTCGCAGTGTTCCATCTGGCGGGTCCACACCAGGTAACGAGCCGTCTTTGCGGTTTCGACGATCGCTTCAACGCTCACGCGAATCGCCGACTTGGGCGCCAGCGGCGGAGCCGTGTGCTCACGCCATTCCAGAGGCAGGCGGCTGAAAATTAGCCCAGTGCGAGGCAGGTGAACGGCGGTGGAAATCACCTCCGCGGAGCGCCAGCCATGGGCCTTCATGATGCGGACCGAGTAGCAGGCGTTCTGAATGGTATCCAGAGCCTCCGGCTCCACAAAGATGGCGGTCTCCGGAATGCCCTGGGCCTCGGCGGCACGAGCCATGACGCGCGCCTCTACAAAGCGGTTGTGGGCTGGCCCGCCGGTGAGGATGAGGCGCGACGCCACGCCACGCTCGTACTCATGGACAGCCTCGGTGACGTGGGCCAATTGATCGGGGGTTGGGTTGCCGTCGTTGTCCGCAGGAGTGCCCAAAACAATAATGGCGTCAAAGCGAGTGCGCGAAGTATTTGCGGAGGGGGCCTGGCGGCGCGCGATGGCTGCCCAGGCTAACAATCCCAGAATCAGTGCGGCGGCGGCAATTGCCAAGCCTCTTGGCCAGCGCATGGGCTTGCGGCGGCGGGGT
>Ga0224558_1000253_pt1 | contig 63742 bp, 57 predicted proteins | sample 714S32024metaG_FD_180682 | JGI IMG/M metagenome (GOLD analysis project Ga0224558, IMG submission 180682) | Peat soil microbial communities from Stordalen Mire, Sweden - 717 S3 20-24 | ecosystem: Environmental > Terrestrial > Soil > Wetlands > Peat | place: Sweden: Norrbotten County, Stordalen... | reverse complement strand
AAATGTCCAGCGGAGACGCAATAAACAACAGAAATGTTGGGGGCGATTGCATGTTCCGGCACCACGCTTACGAGCGGCGTTAATCCCGTTGCAAAAAGTACGTGGCATTAGCCAAGATTGGCCGCCCCACGGTGCAACCGAACTGCCAGTATTCTATAAAGGACTATCTGTACGATGTACTAGGCGCGGCTGACGAAGCGGAAGAAGAGCGCCTGCTTGGAAACCGGCTCGGTGCGCGCGGCGAGCGTGGACATTTGGTGCTCGCTGAGCGGCGTGAACTCGCGCGCCAGTTGCACGTTCTCCTCCAGTTGCGCGATCGAATCGCAGCCGATAATCACCGTGCTGACCGGGTGCGAGAGCGAATAATACAGCGCCTCGCGCATGGTGAGCGGCCCCGGCGTGGTGGCAATCACCGCGCCTTCCCACGAGTGTTGCTGCTGCTCCAGCGGGGGCGGAGTCCAACTGGCCAGCAGCCGGCTGCGTCCCGGCACCTTCATGCCGACGATCCCCATCTGCTTCTCCACCGCCAGCGGCAGAAGCTCTTCCCGAAAACTGTAGTGATGGCGGTCGGCTGCGTTCAGGGCCATTAAAATGGTGTCGAACGGATGGCGGCGGACGGCCTCCATCAACGGCTCGGGGCGGAAGTGGCCAGTGACGCCCAGATAGCGCACCATCTTCTGTTCCTGCGCCTGGCGCAGGGCTTCCATCGCGCCGCCCTTGGCGAAAATCGCGTCCACGTCCTCCGCGAGGCCGATGTCGTGCAATTGCCAAAGGTCCAAATGGTCGGTCTGCAACAGCTTCAAGGATTCCTCGATCATGCGCAGGGACCCGTCGCGCGTGCGCTCCTTGGTCTTGCTGGCCAGGAATGCCTGCCCGCGGCGCCGCTTCATTACCGCGCCGATGTAGCGCTCGCTCCAGCGTTCCGGGCCGCCATAAATCGACGACGTGTCGATGTAGTTCACGCCCAGATCGAGCGCCCGCTCCACGATAGGCACGGCCACAGCTTCGTTGTGCGCACGCTCCAGCGCAGCTTGCCCGCCGAGGCTGAAGACGCCGACCTTGTACCCAGTGCGTCCCAGGTTGCGCACCGGCATGGCCTGCGCTGAGGCCGGCGCCGTCTGACCCGAGACGGCCTGGCCCATTAGTCCCGCGGCTGCCGCGCCGCTCAGTTTCAGAAAGTCCCTTCTACCGGAGCCCATGTGTTTCTCCTTACAGACAGTCTACCTTGCGGCGAGCGATCGATAGTAATCGCGGAGAACATAATACGCCTGTTTCTTTTCGCCGCGGTCACTCAGCAGTCCTTTGCGATTGTAGTAATCCTGGATGCCGGCCAGGGGACGGCGGGGACAGCGGAAATCCATCAGGATCCAGGCAGTCATACCCTGGAGGAACGGGATCTTGCGGAGCATGGGGATCTGGTGGCGGTAGACATTGGCCTGGAACTCTTCGGTCCAGGCGGTATCTTCGTCGCCGTGGCGGCCGTAGGGCGCTTCGCCGCCAAATTCGCTGACCACCATGGGCTTGTCGTAGACGGTCTTGAAGACGATGTTGTCGGCCTTGGAAGGAGGGCCGTCGTACCAGCCGATGTACTCATTGCAACCGAGCACATCCAGGTACTGGCCGAGCGGATCGTCAACCGTGATCGTGGTGGGGTCCGAGTAGTGCACGAGAGTGGCGGCCGTAATGAGGCGGGTGGAATCCAGTTCGCGCGCCTTGGCAGCCATGGAGGCGAGAAACTTGAGGCGGGCATCGCCGAGGGGTGTTTCATTGGCCATGGACCAGAAAACGATGGAAGCGCGGTTGTGGTCGCGCGTGATCATCTCGGTGAGTTGCCGCTCGGCGTTGGCATAAGCGGCGGGATTCTCCCACTGAATGGCCCAGTAGACGGGGACTTCAGACCACACCAGGAGGCCCATTTGGTCGGCCATGCGGGTCATGACTTCGTCGTGGGGGTAATGCGCGAGGCGGACGAAGTTGCAGCCCAGTTCCTTGGCCCAGGTGAGGAGCACGCGGGCATCGGCTTCGGAAAATACACGGCCGGCTCGAAAGGGGGCTTCGGCGTGGATGGAAACGCCGCGCAGGAAGACGGGCTTGCCGTTGAGCAGGATCTTCTGGCCGGAGGTTTCGATGGTGCGGAAACCGATGCGATCCTGGACGCGGTCGGACTCGGCCTCGACGGAGACGTCGTAGAGCTTGGGATTTTCCGGCGACCAGGGAGTGAGGGTGGCGTTGAAGGCGAAGTGCGCGTATCCGTTCGCATCGGTATCGACGGTGGTGGATGCGCCGGATTCCGGGACGCGGATGGAGACCCGCTGCCGCTTCTGCGAACCATCGAGCCGCACCCATCCCGCAATGCGGTTGAGCGATCCCTTCTCAAGCTGGACGAAGTAATCCTGAATGAAGGTGTCAGGCACGTCGATCAGCTTCACGTCGCGGGTCAGTCCGCCGTAGTTCCACCAGTCGGTCATGGCCGGGGGAACGGCGTCGGCGTGGCGCTGGTCGTCCACCTTCACGATTACGGCGTTGGCGCCGTTGCGGACTGCGCCGGTGACTTCGAACTGGAAGGGGGTGAATCCGCCTTCGTGCTGGCCGAGTTTCTGGCCGTTCAAGAAGACGATGGCTTGATAGTTGGCTGCGCCGAACCAGAGAAACAGGCGGCGGCCGGGCTTCTTGGCGTAGTCGAATTCGCGCTTATACCAGATGGTTCCTTCGTACCAGAGGAATTCGAGCTTCTGGGTGTTCCAGTCGCCGGGCACCTGGAGGGTATTGGCGTTCGGCAGGAAGGTGAGTTCCAGGCGGTCGCTCTTGTTGGCCGGGACGCGGTCGGCACCGAGGCCGCCATCGCGCAGGGGATTCAGATGGAAATCGTAGTAGCCGGCTTGGTAAGGATCGACGATAGTCTTCCACGGCCCGTTGAGACTGAGGTTGAGGCGGGCGGATGGGTTTTGCACCAGTCCGGTTGGCTGCGCGTAACAGGCGATGCCAGCGGTCAGCAACAGGGCCGCCAGAGTTGCAAGTATGGATATTCGCATATGCTACCGATGATAGCCAAAGGCCAGTGCGCGGGCGGAAATGGTATCATGCGTCACGATGCCTGATTGCGACCGGGACAAGACCTATTGGAGCAGTCTGGCCTACGCTTACGGGGCGCTGGGTCCGCCACTGCGGCCAACCGGCGCTGACATCGCATACATGGAAGGCGCGGTGGCGGCCTGGGCGGGACGGCATCCGGCGCGGCGGACGCGTGCATTGCTGCTGGGCGTCACGCCACCGATCGCGGAGATGAGATGGCCACCGGGTGCGTCGCTGATAGCCGCCGACAATTCGTTTCCCATGGTACGGGCGGTCTGGCCGCGGGACCTTCCGCGCAGCCGGGTGGCGGTTTGCGCCGACTGGTCCGCGCTGCCCGTGCCCGAATCCTCGTGCGATGTGGTGATCGGCGACGGCAGTTTTTCGTGCCTGCGGTATCCGGATGGTTTTCGGGCGGCGGCCGCGGAAGCGCGCAGGATCTTGCGTGCAGACGGCAGACTCATGGTGCGCTGCTACATTCAGCCCTGCGAACGGGAGCGCCCGGAAGACGTGATCGCGGATCTGCTTGGCGGGGCTATCCCCAGCTTTCACTGGTTCAAGTTCCGCCTGCTGATGGCGTTGCAGGAGAATACCGAGCGAGGGGTTGCGGTGGATGCAGTGTACCGGTTTTGGGCCAGCCAGCGTGTGGATGAAGCCGCGCTCATCGCCCAAACCGGGTGGGATGCGCAAGCGGTCCGCATGATGGAACTATACCGCGGCAAAGATACGGTGTACTCGTTTCCGACAATGTCCGAGCTACGGCGCGTGCTGGGGGAGTTCTTCGCGGAGACTGCCATATCGACGATGCCGCGGACCATCGAGGGAAGCTGCCCCATTTGGGTAGCGGAGCCGCGCTCCGATATGCGGCAGGCGACGATGGCCTTGGGAGCGGCCGCATGCCGCAGTTAGAATCCCCGGAGCGCCGGCCGCTGACTGCGATGCAGACCAGCATGGTGCTCGCCTCCATGCGCGATCCGCACGCCGGCGTTTACATCGTGCAGGACGTTTGCGAAACGCCCGAGGCGCTCGATTTCGCACGCTTGCAACGCGCATGGCGGATCGTCGCCGGCCGGCACCCTGTGCTACGCACGAGGATCGAAACGTGCGCGGAAGGGCCCCTGGGGCAATGGATCGGCGCGACACCGGATATCCCCTGGAACGAAGTGGACTGGACCGGCGTGGCCGCCGCGCACCGCCAGGATAAACTCGCCGGCTTCCTGCGTGAGGATCGCGCACGCGGTTTCGATTTTGCGCAAGGCGTCCCCATGCGCATTACTTTGGTGCGCTGGCCGGGGAACGCATCCACCCTGATATGGTCGAGTCACCACGTACTGCTCGACGGCCAGTCGTATCTGATCGTGTGGCGCGAGTGGTTCGAGATTTATGACGCGCCGGCCCATGGAGTCGAGCCGCACTTGCCGGATGCGGTTCCTTTCACTGGCTACCTGGATTGGCTGGACCGGCAGGACTTCGCGGGGGCGGAGCGATATTGGCGGCAGCAGTTGGCGGGCGTGTCGCGCACCACTGGTTTCATCGTCGATCGCATCCGGACCGGCGGCTCCCCGGATGCCGGCGGCGTTGCCCGGGAGAGCGCCGTCTTCTCGGACGAGGCGACGGCGAGCATTCGCCGCTTTGCGCGGCGGCACGATCTGACCGTCGGCACATTGGTTCAATGCGCCTGGGCTCTGCTGCTGAGCCGCTATGGCGGCACGCCGGAGGTGGTGTTCGGAGTGACGCGCGCGGGGCGCGGGGGCACGCCCGGCGCCGCGAATATGGTGGGCCCACTGATCAACACGCTGCCGTTCCGGATCGCCGCGGACCCCGAAGCGCTCGTGCTGCCGTGGTTGCGGCATGTCCGCGAGCAGACGCTTGGCATGCGGGAGTTCGAGCACACGCCGCTGCCCAAGTTTCGCGAGTGGAACATCCTGCCGGGCGGGGCGCCCCCGTTCGACACGCTGTTCGTGTATGAATACGAACGCGTGGGAGAGACTTTGCGGAAGCTGGGTGGAAGGTGGAGGGAACGGCAGGTCACGCGCCTGCAGCGCACCGATGCTCCGCTGACGCTGGCCGCCGCAAGCTCGCCGCATTTAAGTCTCGACGTCATTTACGATACACGCCTGTTCTGCCGTGAGACCGCGGCCGGGATCGCCGGTTACCTGCAGACTTTGATCGAGAGCTTCATGGCGCAGCCGGACTGCCGGCTGGCCGAGGTGAACATGCTCACCGCGAGTGAACGGCGTTGGCTGATCGAGGAACGCAACCAAACCGAGGCGACGGATGCGGCCGAGTTCTGCGCCCACCAGCTTTTCGAGCGTGAGGCGGAGCGGAGGCCGGATGCAGTTGCGATCGACTCGCCCGCCGGGTCCATTTCTTTCGCGCAACTTAACCGCAGGAGCAACCAGCTCGCGAGATTGCTGAGGGAAGAAGGCGCGGGACCGGAAGACCTGGTGGGCGTGTGCCTGCGCCGTTCGCCGGATGCGGTCGCCGCCGTATTGGCGGTCCTGAAAGCGGGCGCCGCTTTTGTGCTTCTGCCACCGGACCTTCCAGCCGAGCGGCTGGCGGCCATGCTCCACGACGGGCGCCCGAAGCTCGCGCTGGCGGCCGAGCCCTACGCCTCGAAGCTGGCCGGCTGCGGATGCCGAGTGCTGGTCCTGGAGCGCTTGGAGACGGACGTAGCCCGGCAGTCCGCGTCAGATCTGCCTTGCCTCGCGAAGCTCGATAACGCGGCCTATTTGGCCTTTACTTCGGGCTCGACCGGGAGGCCGAAAGCTGCCATCCTCACGCACCGCGCGCTGGTGAATCACACGCTGGGGGTGGCGCCGGTGTACGGCATCTCATCCGCCGACCGGCGGCTTCAATTCGCCGCCATGGGGTCGGATATGTTCGTGTCGGAGGTCTTTACTTACCTCTGCTCCGGGGCGACTCTGGTCTTCTGTCTGGACGATGCGGGGAATTCAGTGACGGAGTTCGTGCGGCTGGTGGATGCGCACCGCATCACCATCACCGGGCTGCCCAGCAGTTGGTGGAGCGAATGGGTGGCCGCCATATCCCGCGGCGACTTGCCGATGCCGCGGTGTCTGCGCGCGGTGATCGTCGCCATGGAGCAGGTGAACCCCATGGCGCTGGCGGCCTGGAGGCGCGTCACCGGGGACAAGGTGCGCCTGTTCGACGCTTACGGTCCAACTGAGACCAGTCCCGTCGCGACGATTTACGAGGCTGGCACGTCGCGCTGGGAAGGACCTGCGATGGTGCCCATCGGCAGGCCGATCGCCAACACCCGCGTCTATGTGCTCGACGACCACGGCCAACCGGTTCCGGTGGGTGTCCCGGGCGAGCTCTACATCGGCGGCGACGGCGTGGCGCGCGGTTATCTGAACGCGCCGGAAATGACGGCGGCGAAGTTCCTGCCGGATCCCTACGCGGCCGGCCCGGCGAAGCGTTTGTTTCGCACGGGCGACATCGTGTTTTCGCTTCCGGACGGCAATCTGGTATTCCTGGGGCGCGCCGACCGGCAGGTGAAGATCCGCGGTTTCCGGGTGGAACTGGAAGAGATTGAGAGTGTCTTGGCGGAGCATGCGGCGGTCCTGAAGTGCGCGGTCGTGGTTCAGGACGACCACGAGCGCCAGAACCTGGTCGCGTATGTGTCGGCCAGGAGCGCGCCGGGACCCAACGCGGAGGAACTGCGTCTGTACTTGTCACGGCGCTTGCCGGCGTACATGCTGCCGGCGGCCTTCGTGACGCTGCCGCGCATGCCTATGACCGCAAGCGGCAAGATCGACCGGCGATTGCTTCCGCGGCATGTCCCGCGTATCGAGCCGGCGGAGCGTTTTGACGAGTCCGCCAGCAGCACGGAAAGGCGTGTCGCCAAGCTTTGGCAAGAGGTGTTGGGGAGCGCGCCTGTGAGCGCCACCGCGAACTTCTTCGAATCCGGCGGCGACAGCCTGCGCGCGACGCAGCTTGTGGTGCGGATGCAGCGGGAGTTCGGCCAGGAATTTCCGTTTACGTTATTCCTGCGCGCGCCCACCATCGCGCAGACCGCCCAGGTGTTGGATGGCGGCGCGGCAGCCCTGCCGGACCGCGAAACGGCGCGCGGAGCTACGCTATCTTACGCGCGCCAGGGCACGCGCATTCCCTTGTTCTCGATCACATCCCATGCGCAGGACCTGTACGTGTTCCGCCATCTGGCAAACCACCTGGACAGCGCGCAACCTTTGTTCGTGTTGAACGTGCCCGTGGAGGAAGGTGAAGGCGCGCGCACGGTGGAAGAACTGGCGGCGCGCGTCTGCCAGTCGATCCGCGGCATTCGCGCGCATGGTCCATACATTCTGGGCGGGTATTGTTTTGGCGGGATTATGGCGTTCGAGGCCGCGCAACAGTTGATCGCGGACGGCGCGGAGGTCCCGCTGGTGGTGTTGTTCGACACACCTGCGCCCGGCTATCCGCGGCTTCTGGGCAGCAGCCGGATGGCAGCAGAGGTGAAAGCGCTCGGACGCCTGGCGAAGAGGGCCGCCGACCCTCCGGTAACCGGTATGGCCAGCATCGCCCGGAGCGCCGCAAGCAAGTACGCTCCGAAGCCGATCGACGCCGCGCTGGTGCAGCTCATGGCGGAGGATGAGATGGTCAGCAGCCGGGTGCTGGAAGATCCGCGGCTGGCGTGGCGCGAATTGTGCAGGGGAAATTTCCAGGTGTGCCGGGTGCCGGGCGATCATATCACGTGGCTGCAGGAGGGGAACGCACAGACGGCGGCCGCTCGGCTGACCGAAGCATTGGACGTGCAAAACCGCGCGGCAACCGCATCGCATTAATATAGGAGCATGCAAACAGATCAGTCGAAGTTCCCGTTCTCGCGGCGGGACCTGCTTCGCGGCGCAGTGGCCGGAACAGGCGCCGTGCTGCTCAGCCAGACCGCCGGTGCGGCGCCCGGAGACGGCCGCCAGTCCGTGATCGGCATGCCTTTCGAGCCGCGCGAGAACGTCCGCATGGGGTTGATCGGTTGCGGCGGGCGCGGCTCCAGCATGCTGAAAGAATACCTCGGCGTGGATGGAGTGACAGTGACGGCGGTGTGCGACGTGGTGAAGGACGCCGCGTTGCGCGCCCAGGCCACGGTGGAACGCGCCGGCCAGCATCCGCCCGCGGTGTACGCCAACGGCGAGCGCGACTTTGAAAACCTGCTGAAGCGCGACGATGTGGATTTCGCATACATTCCCACGCCCTGGGAGTGGCACGTCCCCATGGCGCTGGCAGCCATGAATAACGGCAAACACGCATTCGTGGAGGTGCCGGCGGCGGCGACCATCGAGGATTGCTGGAAACTGGTGGACACGTCGGAGAAGACGCGCCGCCACTGCCTGATGCTGGAGAATTGCTGCTACGGCTACAACGAACTGATGGTGCTGAACATGATCCGCGGCGGGCTATTCGGCGATCTGCTCTACGGCGAGGGCGCCTACCTGCACGATCTGCGCCGCCTGCTGTTCGAAGACCGCGACGAAGGCCTGTGGCGCCGGTTGCCGCACACGCGGCAAAACGGGAATCTGTATCCCACGCACGGGCTGGGGCCGGTGGCGAACTATATGGGCATCAACCGGGGCGACCGCTTCGACTACCTGGTGTCGATGAGTTCTCCGGAGCGGGGCCTGGACGCGTGGCGCGAAGCGCACGTGCCCAAAGATAGCCCGAAGTGGAAGGAAAAGTATATCTGCGGCGACCTGAACACGTCGCTGATCAAGACGGCGAATGGCCTGGTGATCACGGTGCAGCACGACGTGGTGAATCCACATCCATACGACCGGACCAATTTGATTGCGGGGGTGAAGGGGATCTTCCGCGACTATCCGCCGCGCATTTATTTCGACGATCCGGAGGCGGAGGAGTACACGCCGATCGACAAATTCAAGGAGCAGTACGAGCATCCGCTGTGGAAGCACGAGGGCGAATTGGCGCGCAAGCTGGGCGGGCACGGCGGCATGGACTTCCTGATGGTTTACCGGCTGATCGAGTGCATGCACAAGGGCCTTGCGCCGGACCTGGACGTGTACGATGCGGCCGCCTGGAGCGCGCCGGAGCCGCTGAGCGAGGCTTCGGTCGCGCAGGGCAGCGCGCCGGCGAAGTTTCCGGATTTCACGCGGGGGCGGTGGAAGGAGAAGCGAGCTGGCATAGCATAGTGGGACCGCCTCCTGGCATCTCCACTCGCCCCGCGCAGACCGGGCCATAGGCGTTAAAATTAAGTTGTCGCATCGCTTTCGCTGGGGCCGGTACGCAATCGCCGAAAGGCGCCTATGACCATAACGGTTGACATTACGCCCGAGGTTAAGGCTGCGCTCGCACGCCAGGCGGCCGCGCGCGGCCGCGCGGTCGAGTGCTATGCCGCCAGTCTGCTCGAAGAAGCCGTCCGTCTTCCGGCCGCTCCTCCTGCGCCGTCCGAATTGGAAGATCAGACTGCTCGGCCCAGACGCCAGCGGCCCTCTGGTAGAAAGAGCCTAGCCGAGTTGTTTGCCGAATCTCCGTTTAGAGGTCTCGATCTCGATTTCGAGAGGGACCGGGATCCGGGCCGTGACATCGACTTATGAAGGGGTTTCTGCTTGATACCAACATCCCTTCGGAAATGACGCGCCCTCATCCGCAACCGAGTGTGACCGAATGGCTCGACGATGCCGACGATGACCAGTTGTATTTCAGTGTCGTCTCGCTTGGCGAGGTGCTGAAGGGCGTGACCGTCCTCCCGGAAGGCAAGCGCCGCAGGGAACTGCAACGGTGGCTCGATGAGACATTGCGGCCCTGGTTTCAAGGGCGCATCCTCCCAGTGAATGAACCGATTGCGGAACGCTGGGGCGTGCTGGCCGGAGAATGTCAGTTGAAAGGAAGGCCGCTTAAGGTGGCGGACGGGTTCATTGCGGCGACCGCGCTGGAGCACGATCTCGTCGTCGTGACTCGCAACGTGAAGGACTTTGGCGGTCTCGGCGTCGTGCTTTTCAACCCTTGGGAAGGGGCCTGAGTTTTCTGGCAGCGGTGCCCACTGGGTTCCCCCAGGGGTTCCCCCAGCGCCGGACCCACAGCTATTTCGAGTGCGTGAGTTCCAGCGTCACGGTCCGCACTTCCACGTCGCGATCGCGCAGCAGGTGCAGCGTCTTGCCGGACGCATCTACAACCACGCTGGCTCCTCCGTAGGTTTGCCCTCTCCATGGGCCGTGCGTCATTTCGCCGATGACGTCGGTCCCCACCACGGGGCATTTCCACTGGGCTGCGCGCTTGGCGACCAGTTTCTCCAGTTCCTTCGCGTGTTCCGGCCACTTGTCCACCGGAGCGGCCCAGCCGTAGGGCACCAACATCAGGTCGGGCGCCAATTGTTCGATGCGCCTGGCGATCCGGTCCACGAAGGCGTCCGCGCAGATTACCAGGCCGATGCGCCCGAACTCCGTGTCCGTGACGCCGGCATCTTCGGGCCGGCCTTCGGAGTACGGCGGGTCCATCAGCCAAGCCAGCACGTTCAGCTTGCGATGCTTCCACAGGAGCTTGCCGGTTTTATCCACCAGGATGGCGGAGTCGTATAGCTTCTCGCCGTCTTTTTCATCGAGGCCGATAGATATCATCAGGCCGTATTTGACGGCCAGCGCGGCGATGCGGTCGCTGTCGGCGCCGGGGATCGGCGTGGCCATGCGGTGGGCGTCCGGATTCTCCCAGCCCAGGATCGCCGACTCTGGAAACGCGGCGATATCGGCGTGCGCGGCGCGCGCGTCTTCGAGCGCGTATTCCACGCGCCGGAAGTTGCCTTCGCGATCGCCATCGATGGAAAGAATCTGGCAGACCGCCACGCGCACGGTCCGCGCCTGGGCCGGTAAAGTTCCGAGCAGGGCCATGATCGTCACCGCTAGTTTCATTTGTATCTTTCGATTTTACGCCGTGGCGCGGGGGCGAAGCTCGTAGATGGCCGTGTGGCGCACGTGTTGGACAAGGCGGTCGCCCGCGGCGACGACGATGTCCAGCACCACGAATTTGTGGCCTTTGCGCTCGAAACGCTCGGCCACGCGGCCGCGGACCGAGAGCCGGTCTCCATCTCGCGCGAGGCTGAAATGGCGGATCTCGCTGGCGGCGTGAAGCCAGGGTTTGAGTTGTACATTCTGCATCAGCAGGTGATTGGAGAGCGTCAGCAGCGCCTCCTCGTCCGGCGCCGGGAGTGCGGCGTACAGGGTGCCGAGCACGCGGCCAGGGGCGAGGGACTCGATCGATGCGGGCGGGCGCACGGCCGGCAACGGTTGCTCGGGGTAGAGCGCCAGATCCGGCGGTGCATCCTCGGACCAGAAGATCTCGCCGGAGGCGCACACGGTTCCGTCCTTGCTAGCAGCGACGTCGTTACCGGACACTGTTACGACAACTTCGTCGCCCTCATATACGGGCTGCAGGAAGCGTACGCGCATACCGCCTCGCGCCAGCCAATCCGCGCCGAAGCGATCGACGACTGGAACGGTGAGATAGCCGTAGACGGTGACGCCAGGCACAAGGCCGGCGCGGAAGCCGTAGAGCGCGGCGGTCCGGTCGTCGTGAATGCGATTCTCGGAATCGGGCGCGGTGTTGCGGGCGCGTACGCGGTAGGTTTCCATTGCGTAGCGTATCCTAGCACGCTCTCACCCGATCCACTTCTCGACCGTAATCCCGCCATCGCGATTGCAGTGGGCAGGCGGACTCAGTTACTCAGACCCCGGAAGTCCCAGGTATATTTCCAGGTTCCTTGGCCGCCCCACGCCAGTCCGGCTGCGTTGAACGACTGCGACGGGGCGTCAGCCGGCGTCTGCGTAATGATGACTTCAACGTCGCCGTCCGGAATGAGCGTGCAGTGCACAATTCCGGGGAAAGCAGGACAGGCACCAGGGGGCGCAGTATAGAACTCGCTGAACGCAATCTCTCCAGACGCACCAGAATCGGAGACCACCTCTTGGAAAGAATTCGCTACGGTGAACTGAACAGTGACTATGCTCCGGTCATCGCCGCCCGTCCATGTGAAGCTGTAGTAGCCTCCACAGGGACTGGAAGGCGCGGGCCCGAATCCATAGCTCGGCTGGCAGGGGGTCTCGAGCTTCGTGCCCGGCTGAAGATTCGTGGTGTCGATCACGATGGGCGGAGGGATGCTGAAACGGGCGCCAAAGGCGCCGACCTGACTGCCTCCCGTGCCGGTGACCTGATATGCGCCACCCTGCAACGTTCCGTCCGGCAGATTTGCCTGGTAGGTGACTCGCGCATCTTGCGTAGAAGACGCCATCGGGATGGGACCGAAGCCTGGACCGGAGAGCGTCAGCGCGCCCGCATTCAGCGTGCTGGGAAGCGATGCGTTACAGGCGGGCGGCTGGACTGCGACAGGGCCATAGGCTCCGGTCCAAAGGGGGCCCGGCTGCGGAAAGCCGAGGCCTTCCGATTGGATGAACTGAGCGGTGACGGTCTCCGCCGAGGACGGTCCCCCGGCATCGCTGACGGTGCTCTTCTGCCATGCGACGATGCCCAATCCGCTGTCGCTTGCCGGGGGGTCCGCGCAGACGCCACCGCCCGGCTGAACGCTGATGTCCACCAACTGGGTGGAGGTGAAGGGAATGTAGCCAGCGCCCGCAAGCTGCGGCGCGAGAACGGCCAGAGACAAGGGCACGCGGCACCCCTGTGGCGCACCTTTCCATTGGCCGAGCACGTTGGCCTGATCGACGCCAACCTTGCCAGGGGCCGGTCCCAGGTATGTAGCGCTCAGTCCTCCCGTGGTCGCAGTGAGCCCGGGTGCGCCGAGAGTCGCCGAGATTTCGCCGGCGCCAGATGAAACAAGCTGGGTAGCCAGATTATCGCTGTTATTAAAGGTCCACGGCAGGCCGTTCTGCCGATCCGAAAACTCCAGGCCGCCTAGACCCGTCAGGAAGATAGCCAACCCCAAGTCGTTATCCGGATCGAGGCTATTCTGCGGGGTGTTGAGAGTCATTGGACGCCCATCCGAGGGAATATTGAACGCCACTGCCTGGCCGCAGCCGGTTTCATCTTGTGAAAAAATGCCCAACGGACCAATCGGCTGCGCATAGCTCTGCGAAACCACGGGGATGGTGTACGGAGCGCTCACACCCGCAGCCGTCGTGACCACCACGGTAGTGCCAGTTATACCATTCGGCACCTGCGCATTGATCTGCGTGGGCGAGGCGTAGAACAACGGGGCAACCAGGGGCCCGGCCGCTCCAGAGAACGTCACCGTGGCGCCGCCTAACGTAGTTGGCAGCGGGTAACCGTTGGCCAGTTCCGTGGAGGTTGACAGGTTCTGCCCTTTGATCGCGACCAGTACCTGCGGGGCAATGGAAGTGAGGGCAATGTTGCTGGCAGCGTTCTGGACGCCGCCGCTCTGAATCACGGGCGCTTGCGCCGACGCACCTGGCGTAACAGCCGAAAGTACAAGGCATGATAGAACGAGATACGATCCGCGCATAATGACGTGCCCTCCGTGCCGACTATACCACCAGGGCGGGATTCAGAGAAGGCGGCCTGAGAGGCCGCTGGACCCAGAGGGTACCCCCGAGGGCCTGCCTCACTTATCCGATCCACTTCTCGACGGTAATCCCGCCATCGCGATTGCGGTGGGTAAAGCGGAGTTGTCTCCCGTCTTCCATGCGCAACGTCATGGGCTGCCCCAGATGGACGGCGACGAAAGATCCATCGTGCGGGCACCAGATCTGGCCGGAGAACGTTTTTGGCCCAAGTTGCGATTGCTCTACGGCTCCGGAATCGATCTCATCCTGGGCTAAGGATAGATGATATTTCACGGAGATCTCTTTGCCGCGTCCGGTAGTGACAAGGCCGGTTCCCTTCAGGCGATCGGTCACTCGCCGGCCGCTCGAAACCGAAGTCTTGTCCAGATAAGTTGTAGTGTGGCTTGACATATCCTCCCTTGACGGCGCGTGGCTCCGGAGCGGAGCCACGATTTTCGTATTGTTACTTAGCGGCCCCGATAGCCACCGCCGCCGCCGTTTGAGCGACGGCCGCCGTTGCCAGCCGGTTTGGCGTGGGCTTCGTTGACGTTGATCATTCTGCCGTCAAGATCCTTACCATTGAGAGCGGCGATGGCTTTGTCGCCTTCGGCGTCGTCGGTCATCTCGACAAAGCCGAATCCTCTGGCTTGTCCTGTGTCGCGGTCGGTCACGATACTGACACGCTCAACGGTTCCGTGACTTGCAAAGAGCGAACGGACAGTATCTTCCGTGGCCCCAAAACTGAGGTTACCTACAAAAATGTTTTTCATCGATTTTCCTTTTGGGATTTGACGGCAGCGAATCGGAGGAGATGGAACCAGGACGATAGGCGGGAGATCAAATGCACTACTACTATACCACGTTGCAGGGCCTGGAAGTACGAATGGGAATTGCGGGGGTGTGCGGGCGAAAGGCATATCTAGCCGCAGATGAACGCGGATGAACGCAGATAAAAACGGCTCAGGCCTCGTTGCGGGCTTTATAATTAGAATCGAGTCAACGGCATGTCGGAATTCTACAAGGCGCTCCCACCGGAAGGCGCCAAGATCCTTTTGGTCCTGTTTCTGTCTTTTCTTACCGGCCTGGAGCGGGAAGAGCACCACGCCGGGAGCGAGCACTACTCGTTCGGAGGGGTGCGCACTTTTCCCTTGATCGGCCTGATCGGCTACACCATGGCCTTCCTGTCGGGCGGCCAGTTTCTGGCGGTGGCCGTGGGTTTCGCGGTGGTAGCGGGCTTCTTGATGCTGGCCTACCAGCATAAGGTCGCGGCTTCGGGATTAGCTGGTTTCACATCGGAGATGTCGGCGCTGACCACGTACCTGGCCGGAGCGCTGGTGTTCCGCGAGCAATTCTGGATCGCCACCACCATCAGCGTGGCCGGCATGCTGTTGCTGGAGTTGAAGGCCGTGCTGGAGGGCCTGACCAAGCGCGTCGGGGCGGGTGAAATCTTCACCTTCACCAAATTCCTGCTGCTGAGCGCCGTGATCCTGCCGGTGCTGCCGAATCGGGAGTACGGGCCGTTCCAAATCAATCCCTTCAAAGCCTGGCTGGTGGTGGTGGCGGTGAGTGCGGTCTCCTACGGCAGCTATGTGATCCAGAAATTGACCAAGGGGAAGGGCGGCGTGCTGCTGGCGGCGCTGCTGGGCGGCGCCTACTCCTCCACGGTGACCACCATCGTGATGGCCCGGCGGGCGAAGCAGGAGCAGCGGCCCCACCTTTTCTCCGGCGGCACGCTGATCGCTTCGGGCGTGATGTACCTGCGGTTGGCGGGCCTGGTGACGCTGTTCAATCGCGACTTGATCGCCAGACTGTGGCTGCCGTTTGTGGCGCTGGCGGGCGCGGGCGTGGGGCTGGGCTGGTTGTGGACGCGGCTTCCCGACGGCAAGGAAGGGACTGTCGAGCGCAAGTTCGAGCCGAACAACCCGTTGGAACTGCGGGCGGCGTTCTTCTTCAGCGCGCTGTTTCTGGCCATGCTGATCGCGACGCACCTGGTGGTGACTTACCTGGGACGGGCGGGAGTGTACTCGCTGGCGCTGCTTATGGGATGCACGGACGTGGACCCGTTCATTATGGGCATGACCCAATCGGGCGGGTCCGCCACCCCGCTGGGCGTGGCCGCGGCGGCGATTCTGATTGCCGCGGCCAGCAACAACCTGGTCAAGGGGATTTACGCCTTTTTTCTCTCGGATCGAAGCACCGGCATCCGCAGCCTGGGCCTGCTGGCGGCGCTGGCGCTGGCTGGCATCGCGCCCTTGCTGTGGCTGGCAAAGTGAATTGCTTTCTTACTGCGAGACGCTCATCATATTGTCGTCCGGTATCCGATCCACCAACAACAGGAATGGATCGACTCCGGCTTTGTCCGGCAACTGATCCACGGTGAAGGTGTGCGTCGAACGCGTCCGCGCCAGGTGCAGGCGCTCCCGGTAAAGCGTGCGCCCGTACTTGCGCCCCTTCTCCGGGGTGGCGAACGCGCCGATGTCGATCCAGTCGTCCACCGGCACTTCGGTCTCATTGCCTTTCGCGTCGGCTTTGAACTTGCGCGTCTCGATGTCGATAGTCACATCGTACTTGCCATCGGGGCGCTTGTGGGCGGCCGCCGCCAGGGTGCGGTTCGAGAACAGGGTCATATCTTCGAACAAATCCTTCAGCAGGTATTGGTATTGGGGCGGAGTCTCCTCGCGCAGCGCATCCACCAGCGCCCAGGACGTGGGATAGGGGGGCGGCGCATATGCATACCGCTGGATCAGTTTGCGCAGGGCCCGATTGACAGCCTCTTCGCCGATCATTTCCTTCAGGTAGTACATCGCCACGCTGCCCTTCCGGTAGTGTACGTAGCCCTGGTTCGACTCCACGGTGAGCAGCGGACGCTCCTTTAATCGCTCGCGGCCGCGCGAGCTCAGATACGCGTCCATTTCGTGCTTCAGGAACTTGCGCTGGATGTCGCGGCCGTATTCCTTTTCCATGACCATGAGCGCGGAATACTGGGCCAGCGTCTCCGACAACAGCGTGGCGCCTTCCATGTTTGCGCCGATCACCTGGTGGGCCCACCACTGGTGCGCCATTTCATGGGCTACGACGTAGAAGACCGAGTCGATATCGTCGGGATTGGAGAGATCCGCGATGAACCCGATGGCTTCCGAGTAGGGCATGGTCCCGGGGAACGCCTGTGCGAATCGCGCCACGCGCGGAAACTCGACGATGCGCGCCTCCTTGTGCGCGTAGGGGCCGAAGTTGCGCGTGCAGTAGTCGAGCGACTTGCGCATGGAATTCAGCATGCGGGGCACATTCCAGGGATGCTCTTTGAGGTAATAGACCTCCAACTTGACGCCGTTCCATTCCTCGCGCGCCACCTGGTAGTTCGCGGAAATGAACGAGTAGAACCCGAGCGAGGGGTGGTCGAGCTTGTATTGGAAATAGCGCCGGCCGCCTTCGCCGCGCCACTCGCGCACCAGTGAACCCGGCGCTATGGCGATTTGATCCGGCGAGGTGCCGATGACGGTGTCCACGTCCACCCAATCGGAATGGCCGCCGATGTAGTTTTCCGAGCAGTCCGCGGTGCAGTTCCGCTCCAAGGCAGGCATCAGATCGATGTCGGTGAGCCCGTACTTGCGGCGGTCGTTGGCGTCGTCGAGTTCGCGGTCGCGCCGGTATCCTATGATGGGGGCGACGTCATTATTGAAAAACGTCCCGTTTTGCACCAGTTCCTCATCGCTGACGGAGTTCTCGAATCCGCGTGTGCGGCTGCGGACAGTGAAGCGCACGGTGCGACTCTCGCCCGGCTCAAGCGGCGCCGTGAACCGGTAAATGCGATAGGCGAGCCGCGCGTCGTCTTTGGCCAGCGCGGCGCCGGGTATTTCGATCTGCGTGATGTAATCGCGGTTCACTGAAAAGTGCACTTCGCCGAGCGGCTGCGGATAGGGATTGTAAATGACCGACTCGCCGCGCATCACCATGTTGCGCGATTCCGGATAAATATCGATGGCGTACTTGACGCTGCGCGCGCGGGGCTGGAGCAACTTGTCCAGCGGTTTGTAGGTCTTTTCGTAGTCGGCTTGCTGGCGCTGCAGATCCTTGGGGCCGTCGAGCAGATTCAGGACCATGGTGTTATATGCGATCCACGCGCCGGCGGCCGCGAACAGGACCAGGCAGACCAAGGCCATCGGCCTCAAAGGGCCGTGAAAACGCAGGCCGGCCTCGCGCAACCGCTCCCCCCAGCGGTTCTGCTTGCCGCGCGGCCAGAACAACACGGCCGCGATCGAAAGCAACCCGCAAAACAGCAGCCAGTAGAGCGTGAACCAATTCCACCCGGCGCGGAAGGGCGCATCGCCGAAGAAGTCCGAATTGGTGACCGATGGCCGCATCCCGAACTGCACCAAATAGGTCGCGACATTCAGAGGGCGCCAGATGAAGGCGTTCAAGATCAGAAATGCGATGAACGCGAAATAGCCCACATATTTGTTGGGCGCGATCGCGTGGATGAAGAAGGCCAGCACCGCCGAGAAGAGAAAGAACGACGCATCGCGCAGGAACATTTCCTTGAGATACAAACCGATCTGGTAGCGGTGATATCCGAGCCAGGTCTGGACCACGATGCCGCTGAGCATAGCCACAGCCTGCACCAGCATGACGATGGCGATGAGGGCGGCGAGGCGCGAGGCATAGGACAGCCATTCCGGAATGGGAAGCGCATCGTGGATCTCGTCCATGCGGGTGTCGCGGTCTTTCCAGACGAGGACGCCGGCGTAGAACGTGATCATGGCCACCAGGAACATGTACATGGTTACGGCGATGATTTCGAGGACCCAATAGGTGACGGGGAAGCTGGTGCCGTCGAACGCTTCGCGCGCGCTCATCGCCAGGGACGGAATCGAGTTGAGCAGGCCGGCCAGTAAGATGACGATGAACGAGGTGCTTTTGACGACGCCCAGAAACTGTACGCGGACGGAGGCGAGGAATTGGGGGAAGCGGAGCGGGACTGAAGTCCCGCGCGGACTGAAGTCCGCCCCACCAGGGGCGATGACCGCGGCAGGTTCGGCGGCGGCCGCCTTGACCCTCTTGCGCTTTTCCGCGAAGCGGAACCGCTGATAGGCGAAGGCGAAAATCAGCGCGCCCACCGCAAGCCACAGCAGCCGGTTCCAAAGCAGCATCCCGGTAAAACCGATGGCCTGCGTATTCTTCTCCGCGACGGTCCAATACTTGGTGGCCACCCTGAAGGCGCGAATGGCAAACGGATCCAGCAGCGATGCCAGCCGTTCCTTCTCCAGGTTCTGGGTCAAAGCGTCGGCCACGCCATAACCGGTCAGCATCAGCAGCGCGCCGATGAACGATACAATCTCGTTGCGCGCCAGCACCGCGATAGCGAACAGAACAGCCGCCATGAAGATCGCGTTGGGAAGGGCGAACACCAGAATGCCATCCAGATGCGACGCCCAATTCACCGGCCCCCAGCGCTCGGGATCCACCCACGGCATATACTTGGCCAGCAAGATACCGATGGAAACGCCCAGCGTCGGCACGATCGACACCAGCGTGGCGCCGATGAATCGGCCCAGCAGATAATCACGGCGGCGCAACGGGGTGGAGAAGATGATTTCGTGCGTGCGATAGCTGAAATCGCGTGCCGCCGCCGAATTGACGAAGGCGGTGGTCATTAGCAGAGTCAGCAGGCCGATGAGAGAATAGAAATTCTCAACGACGAACGGCGCGTTGCGGTAGGTGTTCTGCAGCGAGCCGCCGATGGCGACGTTGTCGGTGCTCGCCGCCGCGAAGATCATGGCGGCGATGATGAGCAGGAAGATCCAAAGCATCCAGGAGCGCAGCCAGTAGCGGATCTCAAATGCGATGATGTGCCGCAGCATGGCGCGTTCCTAGTTCCAACCCCGGATTCTGGTGAAGAATACGTCTTCCAGATCGGGCGTGCCGGCCGCGAAGCCATCGCCCGGAGGTTCCTCGCTCAGAACGTGCAGCAAGGGCCGCCCTCCTACCAGGCGGTTCGAAATCACCCGGCAGCGCCGCTCATAATCGGGCAGATCGGCCTTGGCGATGGAGCGCTGCCAGACGCGCCCGCCGAGGCCCGCGATGGCATTGTCGGGCGTGCCTTCATACAAGACACGGCCCTCGTGGATGATGGCCATGTTGGTGCAGAGATCCGTCACATCCTCGACGATATGGGTCGAAAGAATCACGATCACCTGTTCGCCGACCTCGGCCAGCAGGTTGTAGAAGCGGTTGCGCTCGCCAGGGTCGAGGCCGGCGGTGGGTTCGTCCACGATCAGCAATTGGGGATTGCCGATCAGCGCCTGGGCGATGCCGAAACGCTGGCGCATGCCGCCCGAGAAGCCGGTCAGGGACTTCTTCCGCACGTCGTAGAGATTGCAGCGCTGCAGCATGGCCGCCACGCGCTGCTTGCGCTCGCCGCTGTTGGCCATGCCCTTCAGCAGGGCGATGTGATCGAGCATGTCCTGCGCCGAAATGCGCGGGTAAACGCCGAAATCCTGGGGCAGGTATCCGAGAAGCTGGCGCACTTTCTCCTTCTGCCGTAGCATATCTATCGCGCCAAACACCGCGCCGCCGGAGTCGGAGTCCTGCAGGGTAGCCAGCGTGCGCATGAGCGTGGATTTACCGGCTCCGTTGGGACCGAGCAATCCGTACATGCCGCAGGGTATGGTCAACGAGACATTGTCCAGGGCTTTGACGCCGTTGGGGTAGGTTTTCGACAGATTTTGAATCTGGATATACACGTCTTGGGATATGATACTACGAACAAACCCTAGTTTAGCTGTGGGGCAGGCCATCGTTTTTCGTGGCCTGCCGAGTTCGAGCACGGTGCGCAGACGACAAACAACGATCGTCTGCGCCACGCCACGCCGGGCACCGGAACTGTATACAGTTAATTCGCGGACACTACACTAGAAGATAAAGCTCAGGCCGCCCCGAAACATACGGGGGTTCTCCATCAGCACCAAGCGGGAGCCATCCACCGCCGTGAGCGGCAGATAGCCTTGTTGCAGGAGATTGCGGAGATCGGCGGTAACTTCCATGCGCCACGGAAGGCTGGAGAAGATGGGGACGGCCTGGCGGACATAGATGTTGAGTCCCGGCTGAGGCCGCAGACTGTTGGTGGAGTATATGGGCTCGGGCACGCTAAAGCGGCCGTCGGCTACCTGGTAGCTGGCGGCGACGTGCGTGCCTGTGTGCGGACTGGTTGCCACGGCCCGAACAGTCATGGATTGCTGCCGCCCGGAGTGAATCATGTCCCGCAGTTCGTCGGGATTGCTGCTCACCGCCTCGCTGCGATCGGCTGTGAGCGCGCCCGTCGACCCATACATCACCGTGGCGCTGATGTGGTCACCCACGTTCTGGGTGGCGGATGCGATATATCCCATGGACGAGAAATTGCCGGCGTCGAACATCGCAGTGCCCGAGAAGAAGTCCGGCAGGACGTCTCCGACGGGCAGGAATCCTTCCGGCGACGCGATCGTCAGGGCCAGATTTCTGAGCGCCTCATGATAAACGGTCACGCCAAACCTGCGGGAGCCCATGGCGCGCGAGTATCCGGCCTCGAGATCTTCGCCCTGCTGAACGCCTGCCCGTCCGGCGCGCAAGGATACCAGGGGAAACAGCGCCAGCGCGCCGATGTCGCGTTGCAGCGGATCGTCCGCGGCACTGGGCGCCCCCAAGTCCGGGCGGGCGTTGCCGGAGGTGAAGGCGAATTCGATATCGCCGGCGGTGCCGAGCGAATAAGTCAGCCTGGCATAGGGGCTCAAGTAACTCAGATGATCGTTGAAGGCAACCGCGTCGATGGCCATCCCATACTGCAGTGAGAGATCGTCGGTGATCCGGGTATGATCGTCGAGATTGGCCGAAATGCTGCGCAGCATGGGAACGTCGCCTTCCGAGCCGAAGATGGCGAGCCCCATGCGGTCGGGCAGGAACAATTCCCGCATGGTGACCGATACCTGCGGACTGGCGGGACCCACGGTCCGGCTGTAGGTAGTGCGGAAAGCGGCCGACGGAATACCGGACTGCGCGCCGGAGCCAACATTGCCGGCAAACTGAAACTGGTTGCTGCCCAGCAGCGAAGTGGCCAGGGCGAACGCCGTGCCCATATCGGCGCTGCTGCCGAAACCCGCCACCGGGGTCCCATCGCCGGCCGAAAACATCAGCAGGCCGCGGGTATCGGAGAAAACCGTGCGATGCGGCTTCTCGGCATCCTCAGGCGGCGCCGCCACGCGATCCGCCGCCACGGCGGGCAGCAGGCGCATTACGGGGCGCGTGGAGCCCGCCGTGCGCAAGACCCACTTCCAGTCGTCGTTCATGAAAGCCGGCTCAAGCGGGTAGACCAGATGGATGGAACTGAACAGGGCGGCCATGCTCACGTTCAGCACGCTGCGCATGCCGGGCTGGACCAGGATATTATTCTTGATGGCCGGCACGAAGCTGGCGAGCGTCACGCGGATGGAATAGATATCAGGCAGCAAACCCGCAAAGGTGAAGGCGCCCTTCTCGTCGGTGAAGGCTTTCTGGGAAAGCCCGTCCTGCCGGTTAAACAGCATAACGAGCGCGCCCATCTGCGGCACGCCGTCGACATTGGTGACCGAACCGGCAATGGCTCCCGACAGGGTGACGGACACAGCTCCGGGAACTGGGCTGGCCGCCGCCAGGCACACCAACCCAAGAACCACGCTCGATACCGAGATATGGGTCCTCGTAGTCATCGTCCGGTGACGCTTAGCATATCACGGGGCTATCCCAAATTGGGACGTATCCCGCCGCGCTAGGTTACCGTAAACTGGGCGCTGGGAGTCAGCGTCTGGTTCCGGTTCTTGTCGGTGATCTTCAACTTCAGAGTGTATTGCCCAGGCTGCAGATTCTGCAAAGGCAGCAGCTTCTCCACGGTGACCTGCGAGGCGGAAGCGCCCGGCAGGCTGGCAATGTCTTCGGTAAACTCGAAGATCTTTTCATTGCTGCCATTCTTCACCACTTGGTATTCGATCTGTCCGCTGGGCTTCTGGGTCTTCTCGTCCGGCCCGAAGTTATAGAGCTTAAGGAAGATGCCCATCTTCTCGTCGCGCTTGAAGCTCTCCGTCACGCGCGGCCGCACCTTGGTGGTCCCGATCACGAACTGGCCCACCCCGATGCTGCGCGTGGGGACCTTTTCGATCAGGTCGGCCAGCACGATGGTGGAGGACATCAGCTTTTCGTTGTCCACATGCGGCACATTCAAGGCCGTCTCGTAATTGTTCATGTTGCCGCCGACGATATCCTTCACCACCACATTGAGGCGGTACGTGCCCGGCGGCAGCGGAATGTTCTTCTGGTAAATCGAAGAGCGCTGGGCGTAGGCCTGCAGCATCTCGTTGGGGCAGTCGACGGTGACCGTATCCTCGAAGGTTTGCACGATGCGCCTGGTCATGGTGGTGATGCGGCCAAAGATGTTGACGGACGCTTTCTCCACTCCGTCCTTGGCCTGGAACTGCATGTCCTTGTTTTCGAACTGCAGCGTGATGTAGGTGAGAACGGAGGCTTCGGTAAGCGGGAAGAAATCGGCGCGCACCTTCATGGGCAGGATATTGAAGGTGATCTTGCTGGTGACGGCATCTTCCAGATCCTTGAACTTCACGGCCGGCGGCTTTTGCAGTTTCGAGAACTGCTCCAGGCGGCTGAACTCCATCATGCTTTCCGAGGAGCCGCCGAACGCCTGGCCCAGGTGCGTGCCATCGGTGTTCTGGAAGCGCTGTGTTTTGGTGGCCATGCCCATCTGCTCCATCAGGGTGAGGCCGGCGCCGGGAACGTAGGTGAGGGCGTCCTTTTCGGAGGGGTCCATGGTCATGTGGTACTCGCCCGACATGGTGGGATCGACGAACTCGATGATGATGTTGGTGCCGATGCCTTCGATGTAGCGGTAGCGCCATTGCTCGAACGGGTAGGTGGAGGTTTCCCCGCCGCCCTCTTCCATGGGCCGCTCGTAGGTGCCACCGGAGGGATGCGACTCGATTTCGTCCGGCGGACCGTAAACGATGTAGATGCGGCCGCGATCCGTTTTCCAGCCGGGGATGCCGGAAGCGTAGTGGTCGTTGGAATAGGCGATGCGCCGGTAGTGCTCTTCCTTGAACTCGTTCTCTTCGGTGTCGGGGGTGGGGTCGCGGCGCAGCCAGAACTGTTCGATGAACTGTTCGCGCTCTTCGTCGGTGGCCAGGCGTTTGAAGGCGGTCTTTTCCTCATCGGTGATGATGTAGACCACGTCCTCGTTCAGCCATTTTTTGTAAGGGGTTTCCAGCTCTTTGCGCAGCTTTTCGGCGCGCTTTTTCTTTTCTTTGTCGGTCAGAGGCTTGGCGATGGTTTCGCGCGCCGGAGCGGCATCCGCCTTCTTTTGATCGTCTGTTGGAGCCGGTGTCTGAGTCTGGCAAACCGCATTCCCGGCCAGCATCAAACCGAGGGAAATACAGGACCACAAACCGCTTTTTAGGACCATACGCACCTCTTCCCGGAACAGGGCCTTCTCGTGACTCAATTGTACGGTTTCATTTTAGCACCCGTCAAGCTGGGCTGTTGGGGCCACAGTGGGCGGGAGGTTCACGGGGGCTGGCGCGCGAGGATAAAGTCTTCTATCGCTCGATCTTGAAGCCGATTTTCACGGTGACCTGGAATTCCTGCACCTTGTCATCCGCGATCTTGCCGCGCTGTTCGACGACCTCGAACCACGCCATGTGACGGACGGTATGCGCCGCCTCGGCGACCGCAGCTCTTACGGCTTCGGCGAAGCTGACGGGGGACGTTCCTACGACCTCGGTGACCTTGTATATGCCTGGCATGATGCACTCCTTAGAATCGATTGTTCTGCATATCGTATCATGCGGTGCCCGGCCTGACGCCCTGCCGCAAGATAAGATGCTTGCGTACCGGCGCTTGACGCGCACGCTTCGACCCCTGCCGCGGCACAACGCACTGCAGTTTGTGGTGCTGGCGCAAGGTGCCCATACCATCACCACCCTCATGATCGCCGCATTCCACGAGGATTGGACCACCCGGCGCGCCCTATCGCCCCGTGATGCGATGGCGCTCTTGCGCAAGGCTCCCAGCGTTGCTCTGGTCCACGATGGGGACTGCCATGAAGGCGATTGGCGGGAATTGTGCGATGCTTGCGCCCAATGCAGTGTCTCCTTTCTCCTGGCCGCGAGCGTTGCGGGTGGCTCAGGTGCATTGAGGAAGCCTTTCAGTGCGAATCGGATAATTGCCGCCATCGGCTCCGCCCGGAGCCTTGCGGGAACGGCGCCGGCATTCAGGTTGAAGGTGGTGCCGGCTGACAACGCCGATCTGCACCAATGCGGAGCCCCGTTTCCAGGCAGGTTTCCGATAACCCCACTTCACGACCAGAACAGTTGTACGCCGTTATAATGTCGTTGGGAAATGGGCCAAAACAACATTTGGCGATGGATGGTCATCTCGCTGATTGGCATTGCCACTCTGGTGCTGGTGGTTGGTGTGGTACTTGGCTTTCGCCCCGGTGACCCGAGGCTGATCGGGCGGTCCTCCAGACCGGCATTTCGGATTTTCGAGGGGTTTGCCTACGCCGGTCAAGACTTACCGAGCACATTCAAAGCACCCCACGTCAATCGGTTCTTGCCAACCCGGCTGACCGCGCAGCCCTTGCCAGCACACTTTGTGCAGGGGCATGATTACTTCTTCCACCACCCATTACCTGCGGACGACGGAATGCGGATGGCGCAAGAAGTGTTGGCTCCGAGACTCCGGGCCGAGGGCTTTACGCTGACGGAAACGGTGAACGGAATCTTCTTCCGAGGGTTTGCAACTTTGGATTTCAAGGGCGGCGACGGCATCACCACCTTTGCCATCCAGTTCAAGCGCGATGGGTGCACTGGGATAATTGGCTATGGCAACGATTCCGGCATTCGGAGCAACCCGTGGCCGGTTATCAGGCACACCTGGGACCCGGCTGACTACATATTGACCGTTGAGGGTTCGTGCAATTTGTGATGCCTCGGGAGACAAGCTGCAGGACCGGAAAGTTGAATGCATGGTTTCTCCGGCGGGCCGCTTTAGGCCTACCCATCTTGCTGAGAGCCTGCCCCGCAGTAGCGGCAAGCCGCAGACGGAAGGGGGAAGAGGCGGCCTGGGAGGCCGCCGCAGGCTGAGAGCCCGCCCCACAATTCGCCGCGGCGCGCGACGAAACTGATGGACAGTAGCACAACTGGCGTAGAATAGTCGGAATGGCGCAGGCGAAGGCAGCACCCAAAACTTACGACGTGATCGTGGTGGGCTCCGGAGCCGGCGGCGGCGTCGCCGCGCACGTGCTATCGCGGGCCGGCGCCAAGGTCTGCATGCTGGAGGCCGGCGGATGGTACGACGGCACCAAGCAATCCGACATGTTCAAATGGCCGTACAACGCGCCCCATCGCGCGGCCGGCACCAAGGAAAAGCCCTTCGGCTATTTCGACGCCACGCTGTTGGGCGGCTGGCACGTGCCGGGCGAACCCTACACCAACGCCTCCGGCACGGACTGGATGTGGTGGCGCGCGCGCATGCTCGGCGGCCGCACCAACCACTACGGCCGCATCTCGCTGCGCATGGGTCCCTACGATTTCAAACCTTACAGCCGCGATGGCCGGGGCTTCGACTGGCCCATCACTTACGACGAACTCGCGCCCTACTACGACAAAGCCGAAGAGTTGATCGGCGTCTTCGGCAGCCAGGAGGGCCTCGAGAACACGCCCGACGGCAAGTTTCTCCCCGCGCCCGCGCCGCGCGGCTACGAACGGCTGGTGAAGCTGGCCTGCGACAAGGTGAGCGTTCCGTGCATCCCGTCGCGCCTGGCGATTCTCACGCGCTCCATCCACGGGCGGGCCGCCTGCCACTATTGCGCGCAATGCGGGCGCGCCTGCGGCGTCAACGCCAACTTCAATTCTCCCGGCGTGCACATCTTTCCGGCGATCAAGACCGGCAACCTGGAGGTGCGCACCGGCGCCATGGCGCGCGAAGTTGTAACCGGTCCCGATGGCCTGGCGCGCGGCGTCTCCTACATCGACAAGAAGACGCGCGCCGAAGTCACGGTCAACGCCAGGGTTGTGGTGCTGGCCGCGAGTTGCTGCGAAACCGCGCGCATCCTGCTCAATTCCAAGAGCAGCCTGTTCCCCAATGGTCTGGCCAACTCCAGCGGACTGGTGGGCAAGTACCTCATGGATACCGTGGGATCGGATGTCGACGGCTATTTGCCTATCCTGGAGGATCTGCCGCCGCGCAATGAAGACGGCGTGGGCGGCATGCACATGTACATGCCCTGGTGGCATTACAAAGACCAGAAGGCCGGCAGGATGCCCTTCGCGCGCGGATATCACATCGAGTTCGGCGGCGGACGCGGCCTGCCAGGCGCCGGCGATTTCGACGGTTCCGAGCGCATCCTGGGCGGCGGTTATGGCGTCGAGCTCAAGCGCAACCTGCGCAAGGTGTACGGCGCCCAGGTCGGCTTCACCGGGCGCGGCGAAATGATCCCCAATGCCGACAGTTACTGCGACCTCGATCCGGATGCGGTGGACCAATGGGGCATCCCCGTGCTGCGTTTCCATTTCAAATGGAGCCAGGATGAGATCCTACAGGCGAAACACATGCAGGATACTTTCAAGGAGATCATTACTGCGGCCGGCGGCAAGTACTTCACCAGCGCCACCGCCGAAAACAACTGGGGAATCTCGCGCGGCGGCGCGATTATCCACGAGGTGGGCGCGGCCCGCATGGGCGACGATCCCAAGGCCTCCGTGCTCAACTCAAACTGCCAGGCGTGGGACTGTAAGAACCTGTTTGTCACCGATGCTGCGCCTTTTGTGAGCAACGCCGACAAGAACCCGACGCTGACGATTACCGCGCTAGGGTGGCGTACTTCGGAATACATCGCAGAGCAGGTAAAGAAAAGGAATTTATGACGGAGAAACCGGGAGTCAGCCGCCGCGACCTATTCCAGATCATGGGCTCGGTGCCCGCGCTGGCCGCGGCCACGGCCGGCACGGGTCTGGCACAAACACACGCAACGCACGAAGCCGCATACCAGCGCAAAACATTCGACGACCATGACTGGCACACCGTGCGCGTGCTTTGCGACCTGATCGTGCCCGCCGACGAGCGTAGCGGCAGCGCCACTCAAGCGGGCGTCCCGGAGTTCATCGACGACTGGCTGGACTTCCGTAAGCAGCAGGACGGCAATGACGACCTGCAGGCCCAGATACTCGGCGGCGTCGCCTGGCTGGACCACGAATCGTCGCGGCTGTTCCAGAAGCCTTTTGCCGGCGCGGGCCCGGACCAGCAGAAACGGATTGTCGATCGCATTGCGTGGCCGGAGCGTGCCGCGCCAGACGACCGCCGCTGGGCTGCCTTCTTCACCCGGTTCCGGGATCTGACACTGAACGGCTTTTACTCGAGTAAGACAGGCATCGCCGATCTGCCCTATCTTGGCAACACCGCCGTCGCCGAATGGAAGGGCTGTGACCCGTCCGTGTGGGCGAAGCTTGAAGAGAGGATGAAGAAGGGATATCAAGGACTAGGCGGCGAAGTCAAGCCTTGGACTTAGACCGGAAGCCGGCTGAAAGCCGGCTGCGGGCATGATTGCCCGCCCTACACCGCTATGCAACAATACGATCTGATCGTCATCGGTTCCGGCCCCGCCGGACAGCGCGCGGCCATACAGGGCGCCAAGTCCGGGAAGCGCGTCGCCTTGATCGAAAGGCGCGAAGTGGTCGGCGGCACCTGCATCAACTCCGGCACCATCCCCAGCAAGACCATGCGCGAGGCCGTGCTGCACCTCTCCGGATTCGAGTATCAGGGCATCTACGGCGTCAACTACCGCGTCAAGGAAAAGATCACCATGGGGGACCTGGGGTTCCGCGTGCAACACGTGATCAAGACCGAAACCGATATCACCCAGGCGCAGCTTTCCCGCAATGGCATTGAGGTGATCTACGGCACCGCGCGATTCGTGGACCCCACCCACATCCGCGTGGAGAACAGCCGCGGCGTTTCCGATTACGAAGCCGCCATCATCATCATTGGCACCGGGACCAAGCCGTCGGTATCGCCCAAGGTGCCCTTGAACGGCCGCACCATCATCAATAGCGACCAGATCCTGCAGATGGCGGAAGTGCCCAGAATCTTAATTGTGGTGGGCGGCGGCGTGATCGGCGTGGAATACACCTGCATGTTCGCCGCCCTTGGAGTGCGCGTCATCCTGGTGGAAAAAAGGCCGCGCCTGCTGGAGTTCGCCGACGCAGAAATCGTCGAGGCGCTTTCCTACCATCTGCGCGATAACCGCGTCACCATGCGCCTCAACGAAGAAGTGGAAAGCGTGGAAGATACGCCCACCGGCGTGGTCGCCAACCTGATGAGCAAGAAAAAAATCTCCGGCGACGCGTTGCTCTATGCCGTCGGCCGCCAGGGCAACGTGGAGGAGCTGGACCTGCCCGCGGCCGGCCTGGAAGCCGATAGCCGCGGCCGCATTCCTGTCAGCCCCTGCTACCAAACCAAGCAGCCGCATATCTACGCGGCGGGCGACGTCATCGGGTTCCCCAGCCTGGCCTCCGTCTCTATGGAACAGGGCCGCATCGCCGCCGCCACCGCCCTCGGGATACCGGTGCATTCCAACCCGGCCACTTATCCCTACGGCATCTACACCATTCCCGAGATATCGTTCATCGGCAAGACCGAGGAGCAGTTGACCGACGAGGACGTTCCCTACGAAGTGGGCGTGGCCTATTATCGCGAGATCGCGCGCGGGCAGATCCGCGACGACACCACCGGCCGCCTCAAGCTGATCTTTAACCGGGAGACCAAGGAAATATTGGGGGTGCATATCATCGGCGAAGGCGCCGCCGAATTGCTGCACATCGGCCAGGCCGTGATGATCCTGAAAGGGACCATCGAGTATTTCGTGGATACGGTCTTCAATTATCCGACGCTGGCCGAATGTTACAAGGCCGCCGCGTTCAACGGCCTGAACAAACTGACGCGTCTGTAGAATTTGTGGAGCGGGAGAACTGACATGGGGCAAACAATCGGCGTCCTGGCGACCAGGCAAGTCGCGGTAGGAGTGGTGGAAGACAATGCGCTCACCGGCCCGATCCGGGTCTATCCGGAAGGAGTCGAAGATCCCGACGCACTCCGGACCATGACCGGCGACGAGATCGCCGAACTGATCGGGCAGCAAGTCTTGATTTCCGCGAATGGCAGACAGATCGACAGCGTGGGGGTGGGTTTCCCAGGTGTCATTCGCAGCGGCGTCGTTGAGGAATCGCCCAACCTGCAACAGATCAAGGGCTTCCCCTTCGCGGCGGCTTTGTGCGGCGTGCTCGGCCGCGGCGGGTTGCACGCCTCGGTGCTGATCCTGAACGATGCCGATGCCATCGCCGCGGGCGTGGCGGCCACCCGCGGCCACCTGGAAAAGCTGATCCGCATCTGGTACCTGGGCGATGGCGTGGGCTTCGGACGCTACCCGCAAATGGAAGGCGTGTGGGAAGGCGGCCACATGGTGGTCTCTCTCGATCCCAAGGAACATTTTTGCGGCTGTGGCGGCGTGGGGCACCTCGAAGGCATCATGGGGCATCGCGCCATGCGCCTGCGCTTTCTCGACATGGAGCCGGAGGAGGTATTCGCGGCGGCGCATGAAGGCGACGCGCGATGCGTCACCTTCGTAAAGCGCTGGCACCGCGCGCTGGCGGCCGCTTCGGCCAGCAGCATTCATCTGGATGGGCCGGGAAAATTCTTCATCATGGGCCCCAACGCGCACTATGTCGACTTGGGCCTGGTCGCGCAGTACATTCACGAGATGGTCAAGATGACCCCGCTGCAAGGGAGCTTGTTTGAAATCATTTCGAGCAGCCACGATCTGGCCATCGTGGGGGCCGCGGTGAACGCCCGCCGTGCGTCTGCGTAAGCGCCTGTAACCCTTTCCTGCTGGACGCCGCCAACGTACTGTGTTGGAGGGCTGAGGGGTGCGTCTGGCTGTAACTGCCGTGTTATGGGCGATCGCGCCCATCGCTGCGCAGGCGGCTACTTTCGACGAAGTGGCGGCCGAAGCGGCTGCGGCGCGCCGTGGCAATCGCATCCCGGAAGCCATCGGGCTCTACAGGCAAGCCGTGCAACTGCGTGCGTCGTGGGCCGAGGGCTGGTGGTTTCTGGGGACGCTTTCCTATGCGGCGCACCAGTACGCCGACGGGGAAAACGCCTTAGATGAGTTCGTCAGACTGGATGACCAGCGGCCGCTGGCATGGTCTTTGCTGGGCCTGTGCGAATTCGAGACAGGCAAGTACGATCTGGCGCTGGACCACTTGCGGCAAGGGCTGGCCGGCAAGGATCTGGCCCCGGAAGTTGAAGCCGGCGTCCGCTTTCACTATGGGCTGCTGCTCTCCAAGGCGGGCTTCTTCGATCGGGCCAAACGGGAACTGCAACGGTTTGCGCGCGCCGGAGCGGACCAGCCGATGCTGCTTGCGGGCCTTGGACTGAACGCTCTCCACCAGGCGTTGCTGCCCAATGAGGTGACCGCGGAGCGCCAGCCGGCCGTGCTGAAAGCGGGCGCCGCCGAACGTTTCCGGATGCTTGGCGAAAACGATAAGGCGGAGTCCGGTTGTCAGGAGTTAGTTGCACAGTACCCCACTGTGCCCGGCGTACACTACTTATATGGCACTTACTTGAGTTACACGCGTCCCGAAGAGGCCATGGCGGAATTCCGGCGCGAGTTGGACCTGAACCCCGGCAATGCGGATGCGGGCGCCCTGCTGGCATTGCTGCTGATGAACGCCAAAGACCTCTCCGGCGCGTTGCCATACGCCAGGAAAGCGGCCACCCAACGGCCGTCGGACCCGCTGGCGGAGTATGTGTATGGCGAGGTGCTGATGGGAACGGGCGATCTGCCGCCGGCGATCGCCAGTCTGGAGGCCGCCGAGCGCTTGGACCCGGCGTCGATCGAGTACCACATAGCCCTGGCAAGCGCGTATTCCAGGGCGGGCCGCTACCAGGACGCGCGCCGGGAGCGGCGCGTTTCCATGGAGATCGCGGAGGATATCCAACGACGCGAACAGGCTGCGCAAGCGGAGAATCGATGACTGCCGGACCGCGCCCAGCGACGCAGGCATGGCTTGCCGCGGCAGCGTGTGTGGCCCTGGCGGGCGGCGCCCACGGCGCCACGCCGCGCCCTGCGCAAACGACATGCGCGACCTGCCATCGCGCGCAAGCACAGTCGCAGCCGCATACCTCCATGGGGATCGGCCTCGAGCTGCCGCCAAATCAGGAATCCCTGGAAGCGCACCCCAAACTGACGCTGGAAGCGAATGGATACCGCTACCAGATCGAGCGCAAGAACGGAGTAAGCACATATACGGTAAGTGACGGCTCCGGCGCGCTGACTCTGCCGATTCGCTATGCATTCGGCGCTCGCAACCTGACATTCGTACTGGAGTACCAGGGCCGCTTCTATGAGAGCTTAGTGACTTACTACGCAGAGATCGAGGGGCTGGGGATCACCATGGGAGACGACAGGATCAAGCCTCATAACCTGACCGAAGCCATGGGACGGCAGACTTCGGAGCAGGAAATCGCGGATTGTTTTGGTTGTCACGCTACCGGCGCCGTGAGTGGCGCCAAGTTGACGCTGGCTTCGATGCAGCCGGGCGTGAACTGCGAACATTGTCACACGGGCGCCGATGCGCACATGCAAGCCATGGCCGGGGGCAAGCCTGCGCCGGCCCCGCGGAAACTGGGAGAGATGGCGGCCGAAGAGATGTCGAGCTTTTGCGGCGAGTGTCATCACACCTGGGAGACCGTGGTCCGGCAGCGTCTGTTTGGCCAGAAGAATGTCCGGTTTCAGCCGTACCGGTTGGCGCTCAGCAAGTGCTTCCTGGGAGACGACAAGCGCATACGCTGCACGGCTTGCCACGATCCGCACGTAGAAGTGATTCGGGAGGACGCTCATTATGATCGGGCTTGTCTGTCATGTCATGCGGTGTCCGGGAAAGCCTGTCCCAAGGCGGATAAGAACTGCGTCAGTTGTCACATGCCGAAAGTGCCTGTGTTGGGAGCCCCTATGGTATTTAACGATCACAACATACGGGTGACGCATGCGGGGGATCCGTATCCATGGTGAATTCATGGTGATGGGCTCTCGTCCCATTCTGGGCAAGCTGCCTGGTTCGTGGGGCAGGACTCCAGTCCTGCGGCCGGCGTCCACGCCGGCCTGTTGGTCCTCGGATATGGCTGGCGAAGAGCGGGTCCTGGAGGACCCGCGCAGACCTGGAGGTCCGCCCCACTACAGTCGCAATATTCCCGGTGTTCGAAATAAGTGGCGTTGGGCAGAAAGCCCACAAGATCCAAGCTGGCTGTCACTCTACTATGCGGTTCACCAGCCCATATTGCGCATCTTCTCCAGGATGTCGGCGCTCAATTGCTCCATGCGCGCGGGCTTGCGCTTCAGCGGCGATGGGACGATGGCCGCCAGCCGCGCGGATTCTTCCCGGCCCAGACGCGCCGCCGGCGTGTTGTAGTAGTAACTCGCGGCGGCCTCCGCGCCATAGATGCCCGGCCCCCACTCGATTACATTGAGATACAACTCCAGCACACGCTGCTTGCCCAGAATCAGGTCGGCGGCCGGAGAGATCGTAAACTCGATGGCTTTGCGCACCACCGAGCGGCTGGTCGTCAGAAACAGATTCTTCACCAATTGTTGCGCGATGGTGGAAGCGCCGCGTCCCAGTTTGCCGCGGTCCAGATCGCGGTCCACGGCTTTGTGAAGCTCGGTCCAGTCGATGCCATGGTGCTGGTAGAATCGCTCGTCTTCCGACGCGATCGCGGCGTGCTGCAACTCTTTCGAAATGCGGCCGAGCGGCACGAAGACATAGCGCTTGCGATACGGGCGCCGGTGGATCCTGGCCTGCACGCGGCGCTGGATCTGCACCATGGTTGTGGGCGGGTCGATCCACTTCAATCCCACCAGCGCGGCTATAACCAAGGCGTAAAAGCCCACCGCCGCCGCGCCAACCCAGAACAAAATGCGGCGCCACAGGCTGCGTTTGCGTTTCACTTTGACGGAAGGTCTCCGCAGGGCGCTACCACTCCACCGGCTTCCCAGGCTCCAGCGCCCACACTTCGGTATCCGGCAGATCGCCGATCAGCGCCGCCAGTTGCTCCGGCCGCCCCGTCAGCGCCGGGAAGGTCCCGAAGTGCATCGGCACGACTTTCTCCGGCCGCAGCATCCGGCACGCCACCGCGGCCTCCCGGGGGCTCATGGTGTACAAATCCCCGATGGGCAGAAAGGCCAGATCCGGAGAATACAACTGCTCGATCAATTGCATATCGGTGAAGACGTTGGTGTCGCCGGCGAAGTACAGCGCGCGGCCATCGTCGAATCGCAGCACGTAGCCCGCGGCCTCGCCGCCGTAAACGATTTTGCCGTCGTCCAGGATGCCGCAACTGTGCACGGCGTGGGTCATGGTGAAGGTGACCGCGCCGGCCGTCTGCGAGCCGCCCTTGTTCATGGGGCGCGTATTCGACACGCCCTGGGATTCGAGCCAGTGACAGGTCTCGAAGATCCCCACCACGGCCGGTGAGAACTCCTTCGCCAGGGGCACCGCGTCGTGGATGTGATCGAAATGCCCGTGCGTAATAGCGATGGTGTCTACGCGCTCGATCTTGTAGCCCTGCGGGTAGGCGGGGTTGCCCTCGGTCCACGGATCCATCAGGATCGTTTCGCCCGAAGGCAGGCGGAATTGAAAAGTACCGTGTCCAAGCCAGGTGATTTCCATTTAGTCTCCTACACTGATGATAATACGCCAGTGGTTTATACCCTGAATAATGCGTGCAATATGCGTACAATGGGCAAATGCTCACGCTGCGCAGACGCCGCACTGCCGAATGCAACCGGATGCAAGCCTAAAAGCACGCCAAGAACCCGAAGCTACCCAAGAAACTCAGCACAAAAGACCTCAAGCCGCGCAGTCACACCTACCCCTGATCGGCGGCTGTCGCTCTCAGGTGCCCTAGAACGGCCATCCACCGCTGGACTCGTGCCGGTAGGAGCTTCAAATTACGCTCGCAGAATCCCTGCATCTCGTCAGCGATCAACCGATGGACGTTCGGGAAGGTCGTCCCCTCATAGCATCCGTCCGTCTGAAACAAGAACACATCTCCGTCGAATTGGCAGTACTCTTGATCGCAGATGGCCGCACCACCTTGCTTCACTTGAACCGCAGCGTATCGTCCTGTTTCACGGTGCCGAAGGATGAACTCAAATTGTTTTGTGTCCATCTTGCAAGTGCCGGGGAACAGGACGTACCCGTTCATCTGGAGATAAACACCAACTACATCCTCGCAGTCCTCTGGGCACAGAAGGCTGAACAGATCGCAATGATGGTTCGGGAGACGGTATGGCTCTCCAGAGTGGACAGAATTTGATGTGAACATGGAGAAGAGCCGAATGCCATCGCCTTCGACCTTCTGAAGCGCTCTGGATGCACGGAACGAATTGATAATCTTTCCTGGCACTTCGTACATCTCGCCAATGCACGCCCACTGGCAATCTCGAACATTGAGCACATCTGCCCTATAGTTCTCTGGGCGGTTTCGGTACTGCCACTCCCCGGCAACACGGCCAAGCCAATACTTGCCCACTGCTGTGCGAGTCCAGCACAAATCCCGTATCTGCATTCTGCTGATGCCATTCGCGGCGGCTTTCCAGCCGGGGTCGGGATACTTTGCTTTGCCTAGTGAACGGTAGGCTTCCCACGTGAGGTCTTGATCCGGCTCTACCGGCCAACCGAATCCAAGAACACCGCCTTGGATGCAAAAATCCCCGGCGTCGCACCCCTTCTCTGCGGCGGGTTTCATCTGAATCCGCCAAATCTGTGGAAGTTCCGCCATAATTTCACTCATCTTAATGTCGTAATAACAAAGTCTGAATCTCAATTGTAACGCCATCACTTAAGAAGGGGCTGCGAAACGCCCCGCCGTCGTGATCGGTGGGAGTCGCTACTACGTGAGTGGCTCAGAACGCATTCGCTACGGATCGACAACCCGGCATTACCCGCTTGCGTGATGGGTCTGTGCCGACACATCTAACGTGACTTATCGTAAACCGCTTCTCTGAATGGGTCCATCTCATCCATCGCATAGAAGAGCAACAGGTTCGCATGATTTGCTGCGATGTATGCGCCAAGGAGATCGCCATGATCGAAGCGATCACTGGCTGATAGCATTAACCCGTCAGCTTTTTTAAGCACGAGGGTACTCTTACTTACGGCTACAAATTGGCCCTGTATTTCATGAGTTTCTCCTTCATAAGCTGCGACAACAAGCTGCAAGTCTTTCATCATTCGGGCATCAGTTCTGCGAAAGCCGTCAACTGTTTCTTCAGCGATTTGACCCGGACCGTGAATCGTTTCGATTACCTGGGACACCGTAACACTGGCATTTGCGAGGATCGAAGAGTGGCTGATAGCTGATTGCTTGTCAACCCGAAGCGCCGCATCCTTAAATAGTAGACTTTCGATATGCATAATCTGCTCAGCATCATTGTAGAGATCCTTAATTAGCATCCCCTGCTTCTGGAACATCGGATCAACGGAATATGTCCACATTTCAGCCTTCAATTTCGGCCAATCCGTCTGCGCTTCATGCTGTAATTGGTCGGACAAGGTTTGAATTATCTCCTGATCACTTTGTGGCTCATCAGCGGGGGGCACTGGATGATCCACTGGAGCTTCGGCTTGTGCAGAGGTCTCAGCTATTGCGTGGCGAGCCGCCGGTTTTGCAACTGTGGGAGGAGAATTCTTAGTAACCACATTACTATTGGAGCAGGCATGAGCCAGGAGCCAGCAGATAATAATCAACCCTGCAGGCCAAGCTATGACGAGCTTCCGATTATAGGACACAGTGCACGTTCATTGGCAGAGAGCTCCTCATCTTTTGCGCGGGGCGGTGGAAAACAAATTGGGACCAAAGAACCCGAAAACCAATTATATCGCCGTCATGCATCAGGGCCGGGTAGTAGCTCGGCTTCAATTCTAAGTGATCGCCCGCTAGGGCTGTTCCTCCGCTGGTTCTGCCTTGTCATAAGCGTACCTTCCGTCCATCTGCACATAAGCCAAGGCAATGTGCTCTGCTTCCTCTTCGAGTCCCAACTCATTGTGAACCCACCTCCAGGTCGCAGCGATTATAGCGAAAGGTCCCTTTCCAACTTTCAGGTAGGGTGCTCCACGCTGGGTCTTGAAATTGTTACGGTTCAAATGATCGACCAATTCCTGGGCTGCCATGTGTTTTCCGTTTGAATGCAGGAAGGTAGCCAACCGCCAAATGTAGAGCATCTTTTGGTTCGTCTCATCATTCATCCCGGTTTCTCCTTTTGACGCCGCCATGATTATATCATGCGTCACCTTGGCTATGGCGTCTTCCAGTTTGAGTCTTATCAAAATCCGTAGCAGTGCGGTTTCGGTGGGCATCCTGTGTACTACGGCTGGCGTCCCGGCGGCAGATCTCGCCGTCGTGACCGGAGCCGCCGCCAGAAAAGTTTGACAGTCAAAACCCGAAATGAGGTCTCACCGATTTTGGGTTTCCCAACCGGGCGTGCCCGAGGTTGCGCCCGGATGCCGCTACAAGAGGCCGCTGTTTGCAGGGGATGCTGATGGTCTAGCTCTAGCTGGCGCTACGGAAGGGCACTGAGAGGCGCTGTGCGTGATGGCGGCGTGTCCTGGCGGTATCAGGATATGATCGGAGCCATCTTGCTTCTGGCCGTGCACAGTACACGTACAGTGATTACCGCTCTTGACGGCTTTTGCGCTTTGTCAGGTTATTGAAAACAAGGCAAGTGATTGACTTGTGGTCCCGGCGGGCAAGCCAGGTGATTTCCATGTCAGTCGTCCTCATACCAGTTGTAGCGCACGGGCTTGCCATCCAGGTTCCACTCTTGCGGAGTCATGGTGTCCCCCCAATGCAAAGGCGCGGCGGCCGGATGCGTGCGCGCCGCCTCCGCCAGCGCGGCCTTGATCGCCGGCTTGTGATCCGCCTGGATCGCCGCCGGATCGACGGAGATGAATAGCGCCGTGCCGCTGCGGGCTACCAGGTCGAGCCACTGCCGGGTAAGGCTCCAGGGGATGTCGCTGGTCACCGGAACGCAATCCGCATCGGCGGCGAAGAAGGTGTTGTGTTGCGCCATGCGGAACGCCAGCGTGTTGACGCCCATCTTGCGCGTGCGGCTCCACTCCCGGCCGCTGGTGTCGTCGCCGATGCGCTGCGCCTCCACCAGGCCCGCCGCCAGGTGGCCGATCGTGTTGCAGCCCAGCAGAACCGCGTCGCCGGCGCCGCGGCGAATGGCGCGGTACAGATCCAATACGATCTCGGCGGTGGTCTTGCCGCGATCATGGAAGTGCCAGCCGGAGTCGGTCAGGTCCGGGCCCATCTGAAAACCCCAACGGCCGGTGAGGTCGAAAGTGGAGTAGTCGTGCTTGATCAGCTCGTAGCCCCAGCCGCGGATGGTGGCGATGCTCGCGCCGATGTAGTCGAGCGCTTCCGGGATGCTGGGGTCCATCACGATCAAGTCGCCCTTCGGCCGGCCGCCGGCGGGAGGCAGCCGCCAGCTCTCGGCCCGCTTTTCCGTGGTCAGGACCGGCCTGAGCCAGAGTCCCGGCCGCACGCCCAGCCCTTTCATCTGGCTGGCCAATCCCGCCATGTCGGGGTAGCTGCTGGTGGTCTGGCTCACCGGGCCGGCGCCTTCGGGTGCGGCTCCCCATCCCATGTCGATCACCGCAAACGGGCGGTTGCCGGAGTTCGCCGGCGCCAGTTCGGCGAGCAGTGCGGCATCCTTCACGCTGGCGGCAGCCGAGGTGTTCTGCCCGTATGCGTAATACCAATTATTGCTGCCGTAGATGGGCTTCGCGGGCAGGATCGGCTTGTCGCACATCATGCGGCAAAACGCGCGCGCAGCGTCTAGCGGCGACTCGCCGGGATGTCCTTTGCGGAAGACAATCGTGGCGGCTTCCAGACGGCGCTCGCCCAGTTCCACTCTTCCACCGCCGTTGCCGATATCCAGCCACAGCGTGATTCCGCCGGCGTCCGCCTGCCAGGAGCAGATCGAGGCCGCGCCGGTCTTCACCCCATAGCCGTGCGTCGCCACGCGATTCGAGGCGAGAAAGTACCAGGGCATCAAGCGGTCGCCCGCCAGGCCGCGCCACTCCAGGTCGCCATAGGAGCGCTCCCAGTGGTCGCCGAGAAACCGGCAGTCGCCGGGAAACTCCCCGTGCCAGCGCAAGCGGAGGCGGGTCAGCCTGGTCCGAGGCGCGGTCACCAGAATCGCTAGCTCCGTTCCGCCTTTACGCAACTCCGCGTCGACTTCGATATCGTCCCGTTGCCATCGCTGGCCCGAGCGAGTCAACTGCAGGCCGGCCGATGTGCCCTCGGCGAACGCCGTCGCCTTGTCGGGTGGGCGCAGGGGATCGGGCGCGGTTAAACTCGGCTCTGCCGCGCGTCCGGTGGCGCCCGCGGCGGCGGCGCCTATGCCCATCAGGAACGACCGCCGTCCGGGCGAGTGATCGGTGTTCATCAGAACGAATAGTAGCGCGCTTACAATGGTTGTACGATGACTTCGCCGGCAATGAACCAGGAAGAACGATTGCGCGCCTATCGCGCGAGTTATCCCAACCGATCGTTGGCGGTGGCCGGCGCCAAATGGAAATACCGGATCTGTGGCACGGGCGCGCGGGCGCTCTTGATGCTGCCCGGCGGCGAACTGGTCAACGACATGGGCTTCGATCTGATCGCCGCGCTGGCGCCGCGGTTCCGCATCGTTTACCCCGCGTACCCTCGCGTCGAGTCGCTCGATGACCTTGCAGATGGCATCGCCGCCATTAGGGATGCCGAGAAGATCGCCCGCGTCTCGGTATTGGGGGCATCGTTCGGCGGGGCCGTCGCCCAGTGCATGATCCGGCGGCATCCGGACAGGATCGAGCGGCTGATTCTGTCGAACACCGGCGTGCCGATGGCGCACCTGGTGCGCGGCCGCAAGATCGCCAATGCGGTCCTGTCGTCGATTCCCTGGCCGGTCCTGCGCGGTCTGCTTTCGAAGAGCATCATCAAGCTGCTGGGCGCGCCGCCCACCGAGCTTCCGTTCTGGCGAGAGTACACCAAGGAGTTATTCTCGACCGAACTGACCAAGGCGGACGTGATGGCCAACCTGCGGATTCAGCTCGACTATCACCAGCGCTACCGTTTTCGGCCGGCGGACCTGGCGGCGTGGCCCGGAAAGGTTTTCGTCATCGAGTCCGATAACGACATTTTCAACGCCGAGCGCCGCAAGGCCCTGCGCGATACCTATCCGCAAGCGCCGGTACACACGTTCCACGGCGCAGGACACGCGCCCGCGTTCAGCCGGGCAGCCGAGTATCTGGAAGTGCTGGGGCGATTCCTTTCAGACGCCGCGGGCGAGCCGGCCCGCTAGCAGGCGGTAGACTGCCGGATTGAATACCAGCCCGACGTGCGTGCCGGCTACTTCGAAATCGATCTGGGGATCTTCCGTGATGCAATACCGCCAGTCCACGATGCCGTCGCTCTTGGTGTAGACGGCGGTTTGCGCCACATCGCCAGGGAATTCGGCCTTCAACGAGGAAATGAACTCGCAGGTGCAGTCCTCGGTATAGCAGCCGGGCAGAATGTGGCTGGCATGCTCGCGCATGATGCGATTGCGAATGGCGTCGCTGGCCCGCAGCACGTTGGGGTGCGCCGCCGTCCCGCGAAACGGAGAGCCCAAGGTGGTGACGGACGCGACCTGGTCGGGCCGCTGCGCCGCCACCGATCGCGCAATGATCCCGCCCAAGCTATGGCCGACCAAGTGTACCTTGCGGCCGGTAGCGTTGAAGGCACGCTGCACGGTATCGTTCAGGCGGCGGCGAATCAGCAGGTTGGGGCATTCCGCGTTCCAGCCGATGCCCGAGAAATACGACCGGTAGCCGACGGTGCGCAACCAGGAGAACAGTTCGCCGAGGTATGCATCCGTCCCCAGGAAACCGGGAATCAGGATCACAGCTTCGCCGTGGCCGTGCGGCACGCCCAGTCCATAGAAGACGGACGTCAACCTTAACTGAACCAACTCGAAGCCGACCAGGAGCTCCTGCCACATGGGAACATCGGCTGCCTGACGCCCATGGACGGAGTAGCTCTGACCGGTCATGGGTCTCAGTGTAACCGATTTTTGGGCGCGGCAATATCCAGAGGTCGCGCGGCTGACTTCTGACTTCTGGTCTGTGACTCCCCTCGCCTGCTGATTCCACAGGAGGCTGGCTGTGGGGCGGCCGGTGGCTGGGCTGACTTCTGACTTCTGTATTCTGACTTCTGTTTTCTGTCTTCCCGCTCTTCTGCCTTACCCGTGGAACCCGGCCACGTCGTAGGACATCAGAACCAAGTCTTCGGTGTGCCCTTGCCGATCGATGACCCAATCGGCCAGGAGGGCTTCCATGTGGAAGCCGAGGCGTTCGAACAAGTGGCGGGCGCTCGACTGCGCCGACGCCACGCGCACCACGATCCGCTGCAATCCCATATCGTGGGCGATGGAAAAGACTTCGTGGCCGAGCAGGCGACCCACCCCACGGCCGCGCTGGCCCGGCGCCATCAACAGGCGGATTTCGCCCAGATGGCGCGTCCAGCGCGCTTGGCCGTGGTGCAGGCTGCTATAGCCCAACAGCTTGCCGCCCTCTTCGGCGAGCACTGTGATGTTGCGCCCGTTTTGCAGGTCGCCCATCCAGTGATCGAGGCCTTCCGGCGTGGTCACATCCACCAGAAGGAAGAAGAGGTCGTCTTCCGGCTGCGCGCGCATAAAGGCCAGGAACGCCTCGCGATCCCCCGGCGTCATCAGGCGGAGGGTTATGCTGGCGTCCCCGACGCGCGCGGTGTAGGGAAAGTGCCGCTGTGCGATAGCAGATTCAGGCATGGCGCGTCCTTGTGGGCGTCTACTTCTTGCGTCCGGCGTGGGCGTGCGCGGGTGTGTGCGTGTGCGTCGGAGGCGGCAGGAAGGGCTTCATCGCCACATCCAGCAACGACTTTTGCGCGTTTATGAAATTCTCAACGCCCTTGCGCGCGAACTCACCCAGACTCGTGGAAGGTTCGGGGGAAGGTCGGACGACCTCCTTCGCGGTCTTCATGGCGCCTTCAATCTCGTGGGTCGCCAGATCCAGCAGCTTCTTTTGCGAGTCCACGAATTTGTCCATGCCTTCCTTGGCCAGTTCGGTGATCTTCACCCGCGCGGCCGGCTTCGCCCCCTTGGGGGCCTTGCCGTTGGGCTCCGCACGCGTGACATCCGTAACCAGATCCAGGAACTTCTTTTGAGTATGTACGAAATTATCCACACTCTCGCGGGTGATCTCGGCGAGGTCCTTGCCCTCGAAAGCCTTGCCTTCCTTGATCGCCTCCACGACGGCCTGGCTCTGCTGGTTCACCATGTCCAAGTACTTCTTCTGCATGGCGACAAATGCATGCACTCCCTCGCGGATCGCATCGGTCATGGCGGCCGGCCGCCCCGAGAGGCCCAGCCCTTCTTTCACGCCGGTTTGCATGAGGGAATTTTCCTCGGCGGCGAGGTCCAGCAGGATTTTTTGCGCCGCGACAAAATTGGCCAGGCTCTGGCCTGCGATTTCCACCATCCCGGTCAGGGGCCGGAGCGGCGAGAAGTTCACCCGCTCGCGCACGAAACCCAGCGTGAGGGAATTCTGCTGTGCAGCCAAATCCAACAGAATCTTCTGTGTAGCGACGAAACTTTCCATTCCTTGACGGGCCCAGTCGGCCAGCGTGGAAGCTGCCTCGGAGGCATAGGCCGCGGGGCTAGACTTTGTATCGTTCTCCATGATATACTCCTTCGTAATGCTGCATTGCAGCATCCAAATTGAGTATAACCCCGCAGTTTCGGCCTGTCAAGGATTTTCGGATTATATTATCTTGTTATGCCTGAACGCAAAGTGGTCGTCAAGAAATACGAAAACCGGCGCCTCTACGACACCGCCGCCAGCCGCTATGTCAACCTGGAAGATGTAGCCCGCATGGTACGGGAAGGCGTGGAAGTGCAAGTGGTGGACGCCCGTTCCGGCGAGGACCTCACGCGCGTGATCCTCACCCAGGTGATCATGGAGGACGCCAAAGGGCACGAGTCCGGCCTGCCGCTGGATTTGCTGCGCAAGCTGATCGTGGCCTCCGACCGCGCCACGCATGAATTCCTGACGTGGTATCTCACCACCGTCACCGATATGTATCAAAAGGCCCAGAGCGCTTTGCAGGCGCGTCCGCTGGATGTCGTGCGCAACCTGTTCAGTTCGCAGCCGGCGGCGCCACCGCCAGCCCAGGTGCCGGAGATCGAAGCGCTGCGCCTGCGCGTGCAGGAGTTGGAAGGCCGCCTGCGAGCGGAGGAGCGGAAGGCCGCCGCCAAACGCAAGCCCGCCAGAAAGCGCGCGGCAAAGCAAACGGGTGCGCAACATAAAAGTGGAGATTCCGGCAACGCCACTTGAGCCGCCGGATCGCAGCACCTCAGCGAAAACCAAAACCCCATATTGGGCACCGATGAACGCAGATGAAAACGAGCCAGACGGAAGTTTTCCTTCAGCGGACGAAGGATACAAGACCGCGGCGCCCGAGACAGTCTGCGGCCGGGAAGCGCGTCTCCCCTCGCCCGGCTTGACTGACCGAGCGCCCCAGGCAAATATAAGAGTTGACAGACGGCCCGCAGTCTGCAAGATTATTCAGACAAGGGGGGACGCCATGGAAACCGTCCGTTCGATGCTGCGCCACAAAGGCTCCGACATCTTTTGGGTGACGCCGGAGGCTACCGTATACGAAGCCGTCGCCATGATGGCCGACAAGAGCGTGGGCGCCTTGTTGGTGCTTTCGGGCGGCAAACTGACCGGGATCGTCTCCGAGCGGGACTATGCCCGCAAGGTCATCCTGAAGGGGAAACACTCCCACGAGATGCAGGTCAGGGAGATCATGACCAGCCCGGTATTCACCGTGTCGCCCGGCCATTCGGTGGAGGATTGCATGCGCGTGATCACGGCGCACCGCATCCGTCACCTGCCGGTGATGGACGGGGACGCCCTGTTGGGCATGATCTCGATCGGCGACGTAGTGCGTTCGATCATCTCGGCGCAGGCCCACGCCATCGACCAGTTGAGCGGCTATATCGAGGGCCGCTACCCGGCCTGAGGTTTAGTGGGGCCCTCGGCCGCGGTCGGGGGCCTGCCCCAATTCATCAGCGAAGTGCAAGTCCTTGGATCAGCAGGGCGGAGGGGCAGCGATGGGAATGGTGACGGACCCGCTGGTGCCTGAGCGCCGGTCGACGACGAAGACTCGAATGGCGCGGATCTTGCCGCCGAGCGGGAGGTCCTTGATCAACTCGAGACCATCTTTGAGGCCCTTGTCCCGTTGCTCCTCCGTCATATCCAGGTCGATAGGCAAAGAACGGCCGGAAGTATCGACGGTCTGGTGGCACGCGATTTCAGGGTGCTCGACGATGGTGAACCTTTCTGAGCGGCAACGCAGCCCAGCCAGGAGAGCGCGCCAAGTGCAATACGACGCAGCATGCCAAACTATTCGCACCTCAGCATGTTTGGATCGCCCAGGGATCGCACGGCGTTGTCCCCCTGTCGATCATGCGCGTTGTGCGGCGCCGTACCCGCCAAGCTCCGGGCAGAGTCTATGGCGGCAAGCATCTGTTTCGCGCTGAGAGGCTTCCACAAAACGCCTGAACCACCCGCGCCGGCCACCGCCAGGAAGAGATCGTCCGTTGGCATGCTCGCGATCAGGAGAAAGGAGACACCACAGCGGGCGCAAGCGTCGCACAATTCCCGCCAATCGCCTTCATGGGAGTCCCAATCGTAGACCAGAGCAACGCTGGGAGCCTTCCGCAAGAGCGCCATGGCATCACCGGGCGATGGAGCGAACCGGATGGTCCAATTCTCGTGGAGTGCGGCGATCATGAGGGGAGTGATGGTATGGGCACCTTGCGCCAGCACCACCAGTTGCAGGGCGCCGTTCCGGTGTACGGGGCGTAGCATGCCCTTCAAGCGCGCCAACAGGTTCGCGAAGAACGGCTTGTCGGATGTTCCAGGCGTTCTATCCATATTCTGCGCTCCTCCCGTCCTGCGCACGCACCAGCGCGTGTATGGGACCCGTTCCAAAAGCCTCGCGATCGACGCACGCATGCAGTGCATGGCGTTTGCCATCGAAACTGGCGGCTGGCTGGTGCAACACGGCCCTAACTCGTCTGTCCGGCCCGAGGTTGGCGAGGGCGGTAACATCTCCGATTCGGGCCGCTCGATTTACTCGATCGCACCGGGGGCACCTTCGGGTGCCTTAAGGCCAGCCTGACTACAGCATAGGCCACTCTCTCTCACCAGCCCATACCGCAAGCGTAGTAGTTCCCGGCGGTTATTGAAGTATCGCGGGGCGCATGTGGCAGGCGGGTCTTAATCCACCGGTTCCCAGGAATCGTCGGGGTCGAAGCGGGTTATCGGCGGCGCTGGCTTGCCGGGAACCGGCGCGATGTCTTTTTGATAAACTACACCGTTCTGGCTCACGATGAACGTGTGAATTCCGGTCACTCCATACTCGGAGGGCCACGCCACCAGACCGAACCCGCCAATCAGCTTGTTTTTGACCAAGTAATTGTGCGCTCCTTCCGGCGCATGCGAGCCTTGCCCGTCGAGAATCCGGAAATAGTATCCATGGTAAGGTTTGGCGCTCCCTTTTCGGGCGCCGTCCCAAGCGGCCTGGGCGAAGCCCTCCGGAACCAGCGGCTCGCCGGCGCCTTCCCAATACAGCCCGTCATGCCGGCCAGGCGTGCTCATGAGATGGGGCGCGTATTCCAACATGCCGTCTTTGTCGCGATCCTCGGAAGCGTATTTTAGCTGCGCATCCACGTACGCGTGGCAGATCTCGATGGCGTCCAGTTCATGGGTGCCGATACGCCGCGCATGCATCTCGACCGGGGTTTCGGAGGCGTCGAAGCTCCATTTGCCCTTGGTGCGGACAATGGGAACCGGAAACGGCCAGTCCTCGTCGCCAATCGCGAGGATGGCGCGATTCGGGTTGACGGGGGAGATTTCAAGCCTGTGCTTGGTGCGCGCGAGGCGCGCGAACTCGGTCTGTTCGGCGCGATCCTGCGCGGCATCGCCCGAGGTAAGAGTTTCTTTGGCCCTTGGACCGAAAATGGCCGACAACCGCGCGGAATCGTGGGTGTCCGCCGCATCGATGACAGCCTGCGCGGCGGCCTCCGCGGAATCGAAGCGCTCTTGCGCGATTGAAGGTGCGGCGCATGCAAATGCCAGCGCCGCGCAAATAGTAAAGAGCCTGCCAGTCATCGCTATCGCCTCCCTCCGCCGCCGCCGTGCATCCCGCCGCCGCCGTGGAATCCGCCGCCGCCTCCGGATCCGCCACGGCCGCCCCGCATGCTTGAGAAGCCGCGATCGCTTTGCATGCGCGTCATGCCACCGTTGTGATAACCGCCGAAGGCGCTGTGCTTACCCGTCCACCCGCGCTGCTCAAAACCCCTATTTCCGAGGCGTTGCCCGGGCGCGCCGCGGAACGCCTGACGCCCGCCTTCCCCGCGGCCAAAGTTGCTCCTGGCCGCGCCGCCGCCGAACCGGCCGGCGACCGCACGATTGGCATACGGCACGCCGAGCCGGTGCGCCGGATCATGCGCCCAGGCGGAACGGCCTAAGCGGTCTCCTCCGAAACCGCCGCGGAAACCGTAACGATTAAAGAAAGAATGGTTGAGGAAAATACCTCCACCGAACCAGTCGGGGCCCCAGCCCCAACCGCCCCATCCCCAGCCGCCCCAGCCGCCAAACCAGAGACCAATATCTATGCCGGGAAACCACCCCAGACCTACACCGATGCCGGGGTAAAACAGCGGGGGGTAGACTCCCCAAGCCGGCGGTCCCCATACGTATGCGGGGTTATAATTCGGCACGTACCATTCATCCGGGTTGCCCGGCTCAATGTCGATTACCGACTGGCCGTTCTGGTTTTGCGTGGTGACGGTTTCCTGCGGTGTCGAATGGAGCGTCCCTTTCGCCTGGGCCTCGGTCCGCATGCGCTGCACCGCTTGCATCACCTCCGCTTGCTGGGCGAGAAAGGCGTTGCCAAGCTGGGTGGTCCAGCCCATATCCTGGGTCAACCGGGCGAGCACGTCGGGGAAGGCCACCAGCCCCTGTATGCTGGGATCCCAGTTCTGCTTCTTGGCCTCGTCCATGAGCTTGGAAGGCTTCCACTTCGGATGGTCCCGCGCCCATTGTTCCGCTTCGGCGATCTCCATCGGGTAAGTGGAAGCGGCCAGCACTTCGGCAATCAGGGGGTCGGGATACAGGGCGATCGGCGCCACCAGATCGTCAAGCTGCTGCGGCGACGTAGGCGCCCCTGGGGGCGCGCCCGCGGGGAGGGCGCTTGGCGGAGGATTCTGCGCCACCGCCGCATGCAGAAGGAAGAGAGCGACGAAGGCCGCCGCACCATAACCACAGCGTCTGCCTGAAATCTCGCTCCATCGGACGCGAAACCCCGCGCACGCGGCGACTCTCAAATTGACGCGCCCACCGGCTGTCACCATTGTTTGTCTCCTATATGGCGCCACACTGGACGCTTCGGGCGTACGGCAGCGGCCTGTCCCATAGATTCTTCCAAAGCAGCCAGGAAAAGCTGACTACGCGAAAGACTTCCTTCATGTTGAGCGGCTTGACCAAAACATTGTATCCACCCAGGTGGAGTACTTCGGACCACAGCTTTTCGTCCGCCAATCGGGCACTGACCACCAATACGGGGGGACACTTGATGAGGGCAAGCCGGGCCAACACGTCCTTCCAGGTGCCGTCGGGCAGTTCGGCCTCGCAGATCACAACCGGGGTTGGGTTGTCTTGCAAGAATCCGAGCGCTCCAACCAGCGTCCGCGCCTCATGTTGTTGCCAATTGGAATGCCGCAGGATTTCGCGCAGGTCCCGATGATCCTCATCGAATGGACTGATCAGCAGTACTTTGACGATTCTTAGGGAAACGGCCTTTATATTTTCACTGGTCACGGCTTCCCTCCCGATAAGCCTGGCGGCTGGCTGGCGCGAAGCCGACTCTAACTCGCTTCCCCGGCTCGCCGTCTGGCGCGGTGGCGCGTTTAGAGGCCAGCCTGATTCCAGCATAAGCTGCGCTCTATCGCCCGCCCATACCGCAAACACGGTATTTCCGCCGGCTTCTTGTAGTACCCGCGCCCGGCGCCGGCTGCCGCGATCCATCCCGCCGGGCTAAACTCTGAGGATGGCGCCCCGATCGTTGAACTGAGAACGTTCGCCCTTAGGCCAACGGTAGAGGTGACTGACGTCAACTACGATCTCACCTTCGGGATCCAGCTCGACTTGCGCGCGGTCCATGGGCCGGGGCGCGGGACCCTCGAAGTTGATCCCTTCAGAGTCGTAGCCACTGCCATGGCACGGGCACTTGAGCTTATTCTCGCTGGGCTTCCAGTCGGGAGTACACCCGAGATGCGTACAAACGGCCAAGATCACGAAGATACCCTCGGTGTTCCGGACCACCCAGATCCGATGCTGGCTCCGAAACTTGCTGTCAACTCCAAAGCCGAAGTCCGATGGATAACCGATCTTGAATTTGGTTTTAGGCTCGTAGAGAACACGGGGGAAGAGTTTGCCGGGCTGGGGACTGGCAGCCGCGGGATCCTTGGCAGGCTTCATCACCGGCTCCGCAGCATAGGCCGTTGCGGTTGGTGCCGATTTGTCCCGACTCATGAACTTACTTCCTCCTACCAGTTTGAGGGTGCAGCCGGCTTAACCCAAATATCGCGGCCAGGTGAGGTTCAAGAAAAAACAGGAGTATCGAGCGGCCTGAGAGGCCGCAGCAGGCCACGGGCCTGCCCCACAAGGATCAGTTCACCAGGTCACGCGCACAGTCCGGACACATGCCGTGCGTGAAGTCGGCCTCCGAGTGGTCGTGGATGTAGACTTCCAACGGCTGCCATTGGTCCTTCTCGTCGCGAACGCTCTTGCACCAGGCGCAAATCGGCAGCAGGCCGCTCAGCAGCCTCACCTCCCGGCGCGAGGCGTGCATCTTCTGTCCTAACCAGCAGATGAGCAGCCCCAAACAGACGAACAACCCAAACCTCAGCAAAAGCCCGATGCCGAATAAGTGGAGGGAACTCTCCGCCGGAAGGAACACAAACCACTTAGCCGAGGCTGTAACCAGAAGGGCCGAGGCTCCCGCCCAGACGCCCGCATACATCGCGCCGATGGCGACGGCGCTGAGTAGCAACTGGTACGAATCGGGAGCCACCAACGGAGCCAGGAGCTGTTGCAGAACCACGCTCAGCGCGCCCAGCGCCAGCCCGCGCGCGGCGCACGAAAGCCTGGAGCGCTGCGGGCCGCCCGCAATGGTCACATACTGCGCGCGCCGCAGAGCTTTGGCGGTCATCTAAGTGATTACCCCCTTGCGCACCGCGTACAGGATCAACTCCGCGGTGCTGTGAAGATTGAGCTTCTGGAATATATTGCTGCGGTGAGTCTCTACCGTGTAGAGGCTCAGATTCAGCATGGCAGCCACCTCTTTGGGGGTCTTGGCTTCCGCGAACAATTGCAGGGTCTCGCGCTCGCGCGTGGTCAGCAGATCGTAGCTATCCTCCACTTCCTGTTCGCGCAACTGGCGCATGTACTCGTCCGCCAGCATCTTATTGATCGCCGGACTGAAGAAGGCCTTGCCATCGTGTACGGCCCGGATGGCATTAATCAGGTCGTACTCGGCAGAGTCCTTCAGCAAATAGCCCTTGGCGCCGGACTTCAGGGCTTTCAGCACATATCCTTCGTCGGAATGCATGCTCAGAAAAACGATGCCGGTCTGCGGCTGCCTGGTGGAGATCTGACGCGCGGCCTCGATGCCGTTCAGCATCGGCATGGCCACATCCAGCACAGCGATGTCGGGAGTATGCTCGGCCGCCATGGCGACGGCCTGGCGCCCGTCGGACGCTTCCGCCACCACGTGGAAGCCGGGCTGGCTTTCCAGCAGCAGGCAGAGGCCTCTGCGGACAACGCGGTGATCGTCCGCCAGCAGGATGCGAATGGTATTCATGAGACCGCCTCTGCCCGCGGCTCCGCCGGCTTTCCAATGGGCAGCACGATGGAAACCGTGGCGCCGTGCCCAGGTTGCGTATCTACCGAAAACGTGCCCCCCAGGTGGGCCGCCCGTTCCTGCATTCCCAGCATTCCCATCCCGCGCTGGCGCTGGACATTGCTGGATGGGAAGCCTTTGCCATCGTCCTGAATGCCGATCCGGATGCATGCGGGCTCCTGCCGTACGGTGACCCGCACGGTGGTAGCCTCGGCGTGCTGCACGCAATTGTGCAGGGACTCCTGTACGATCCGGTAAATGCAGGTCTTGTGCTCTTCGGGCAAATCGTCGGAGACGCCCTCGGCCGCGACGCGCACGCGCAGACCGGTCCTCTTGGATACCTCGCGCCCCTGCCACTGCAACGCCGGGACCAGGCCGAGGTCGTCCAGCATGGAAGGCCGCAACAGCAGCGCCATGTTGCGGACCACCCCCAGCGACTCCTCCACCACTTCCTTGATCTCCTCCAGCTTGTTTTCAGCGCCCTCGGTGTCCCGCATGCGGATGCGCTGCGACAAATTCGCCAACTCCACGCGCACGCCCGTGAGGGCCTGGCCCACCTCGTCGTGCAACTCCCGCGATATGGCGCGCCGGTCGTTTTCCTGCGCATCGACCAGGCGCGCGGAAAGCCGTTTCAATTCGCCGCGCGCGGTGGCGGTCTCCTGGTAACGCCCTGTGGCTTCCATCTCCAGGGCCACGATCTTGCGCATGGTGAAAATGGCCAGAATAAGACCAACCGCGATGGTCAAGCCGATGGTCAGCATGGAACTGCGACGGAACTGCGAAAACATGTCGATCACTTCGTGTTTGCCAGCGTCCAGTTGGGCCTCGTTGATGCCGGCGATCTGATCGGCGATGCGCAGCATGGCGGTGCGGCGCGGAAAGACTTCATCGCGCAAGAAGGCGTAGCCGCGATCCCGTCTCTCGCCCGCGTTCCACGCGAGCACCGGCGCCAAGATATTCCAGTAATCCCGCAGCGCTTGGTTGAGGTCCCGGAACGGCCCCGCCTGCGCCTCGTTGAGCAGGATTCGGTATCCTGCGAGCGCGGTTTCCATCCGGTTGCGCGTTTTGAGCAGGCTGGTGCGATGGGCTTCGGCCTTGGCCGCATTCGGCTCGAGGAGGCAATCGCGGACGTAGGTGCCCGATAAGTAAAGATCCGACCGGATCTGTTCCAGCAACCGCGTGCGCGCCAGGAAGTTTTCCCGGATGACGTCGTTGCGATACTGGATCTGACGGAGCTTCTGGACACTGTCGAATCCGGCGAAAGCCAGCAAAAGGAGCAGTCCGCCGAATCCGATCGCCAGCACGGTCCGGCTGTTAGCCGCCATGCTGCCAGCCTTCCGAGCTGACGTGGACGAATACATCCCTGACGACAACATACGTCGGGACGCAGCGGCGCGGAATACCGTTGCAGGGGTACTTAGGGGCCTATTTTGCGGTACGGCGAAAGGCGGCCTGAGAGGCCGCCGCAGGCCGGGGGCCTGCCCCACTATTAATAGCGGTATTCGGCCTTAAGGACCTCGTCTTCCATGGAGTGCTTCAGGGTGAACCCGAGCTTTTCGCAGATGCGCGCCACATCCCGGTTATCGGGCAGGATGTCGGCTTTCAAGGCGCTGAGTTTTTCGTCGGCGCCCACGGTGACCAGGCGCCCGAGCAACTCCTTGCCCAGCCCGCGTCCGTGGAACTGGTCGCTGACCAGCACGGCCACTTCGGCGTCGTTGGTGCCCAGAACGCGCGTCAGGCGGGAGACTCCCAGGATCTCGTTCTCGCCGGTGGCGGGGTTGCGCCGCTCGGCGACCATGGCCATTTCGCGGTTGTAGTCGATGAAGCAGATGCGCGTCAGCCGTTCGTGCGCCACACGCTGCGAGAGATTCATCAAGTGGAAGTAGCGCAGGTAGACGCTGCGCTCGGAGAGGGTCGCATGGAACTTGACCAACATGGGCTCGTCCTCCGGGCGGATCGGCCGGATGAGGACATCGTTGCCATCCTTCATGGTCCAGGTATAAACGTAGCGGTTGGGATACGGCCGGATGGCGGGCCTGGGCAGTTGCTCCTCGGTGACCTCCGGTCCATGCACCACGATGCGCGCGTCCAGGGCCACCAGGCGGTCCGGCGTTGCCAACAGCGGGTTGATATCGATCTCCTTGATCCAGGGCTGCTCAACTACCAGGCGGCTGAAGCGCACCATGACCTGCTCCAGTTCCGCCAGGTTCACCGGCTTGCGCCCGCGCACGCCCTGCAGCGCCTTGTAGATCTTGGTCTGCTCCATCATGCGGCGCGCCAGCGTGGTATTGAGCGGAGGAAGGCTCAGGGCGCGGTCCTTGAAGACCTCCACTAACTGGCCGCCGGTGCCGAACAGCAGCACTGGTCCGAACTGGGCGTCGAGGCTGCTGCCGATAATCAGCTCATACCCGTCGCCGCTCTTGATCATGGGCTGCACGGTGACGCCCTGGAAATGCTCCGCTCCGACTTTTTCGGTCACCGAGGTCTGTATGCGACGCCAGGCTCGCTCCACGGCCTCGCGGTCGGCGAGGTTCAATTGTACGCCGCCCACATCGGTCTTGTGCGTGATGGTTTCGGAGAACAGTTTGAGCACCACCGGATAGCCGATGCGCCCGGCCTGATCGACGGCTTCCTCCAAGGTCCGCGCGACCACGGTGCGCACGGTCGGGATGTAATAGGCGTCCAGCACCTGCTTGGATTCGGTCTCGGTGAGGATGGTCCGGCCGGCGCTCCGCGCGTTTTGGATGATCTCGCCGGTGAGCGCCTTGTTGGGCGCAGTGTCAGCCGAGTCCTCGGGCAGAGACGGCGTTTCGTAGAGGCCCTTCAGGTTATAAGCGTACCGCCACATATAAGTGAAGGCCCGCACCGCGGTATCCGGGAACTGGAAGGTGGGAATTTTTGCCTGGTTCAGGATAGCGATGCCGGCCGCGACTTCCGCGCCGCCCATCCAGCTCGCCAGAATCGGTTTGCCCTCCAGCTTGGCGTAGGGTTTGAGATGCTCGGCGGTCTGGGTGGGATCGGTCATGGACTGCGGCGTGAGCACTACCAGCAGGCCGTCGCTATTGGGATCCTTGGCGGCGATCTCGACGGCTTTGGCGTAGCGCTCCGGGCTGGCGTCGCCGATCACATCGATGGGATTGTTGTGGCTCCAGGTGGCTGGGAGGACCTGGTTCAGCGCCTCTATGGCTTCGGGCGACAGTTCGGTAAGCTCGCCCTTGGCGGCGATCAGCGCGTCGGTGGCCAGTACGCCGGGACCGCCGGCGTTGGTCAGAATCGTCAGGCGCGGACCCTTGGGGCTGGGCTGCTTGCCGAGCACTTCCGCCATGTAAAACAGGTCGGCGATGCTGTTCACGCGCAACACGCCGCTGCGCCGGAAAGCGGCCTCCAGCACTTCGTCGCTGCCGGCCAGCGAGCCGGTATGCGAAGCCGCGGCTTTGGCGGCCGCCTCGCTGCGCCCGGCCTTGATGACGATGATGGGCTTGTTGAGTGCCACTTCGCGCGCGGCGGAGAGGAAGCCGCGGGCGTCGCCGATGCTCTCCATGTAGATGACGATGCTGCGCGTGCGCGGGTCGTTGCCCAGGTAATAGATCAGGTCGCCCCAACCCACGTCCAGCATGGAGCCGATCGAGACGAAAGCGCTGAAGCCCACCAACTCACGCAGGCTCCAATCCAGGACGGCGGTACACAGCGCGCCACTCTGGCTGAGGAAGCCCACATTGCCGGGGCGCGCGATGCCGGCGGCGAAGGTCGCATTGAGGCCCGTGAGCGGACTCATCACTCCCAGGCAGTTGGGGCCGATGATGCGCATGTTGGCGCGGCGCGCCTCGAGCAGGACCTGGCGCTCCAGTTCGGTTCCCTCCGCGCCGATCTCCTTGAAGCCCGCCGAGATCACGATGGCGGCTTTGACGCCTTCCTCGCCGCAGTCGTGGACGATGCCGGGCACGCTGGCCGCGGGCGTCACGATTACGGCGAGATCCACCTGCTCGGGGACCTCCGAGATATGTTTGTAGGCCTTGACGCCCAGCACGCTGGGCCGCTTGGGGTTGATTGGGAATACCGTGCCGCCGAACGGATTGCTGACCAGGTTCCAAAGAATAGTGCGTCCTACGGTGTTGGCTGTCTCAGTTGCGCCGATGACCGCGACGGTCTTGGGCGAGAAGAAGACATCGAGTGGCTGCGTGCCTTCTTTAATGGCTTTACGGGCTGGTTTGCTGACTAACATAAATCCCTTATTTAATTGGTTATTTATTGACCGGCGTTCTCGGGGAAGGCGGCCTGGTTGAGGGCGGCCACCACGTCCTGGCTAGAAATGCCGTACTTGCGCGCCACGGTTTCGATATCGCAGTCGTCACAACTGGAGCGGAAACCCAACGACTCGAAGACCGGAATGGTTTCCGGATGCGACTGTTTCACGTCGCGGACGATCATGTCACGGCGGATCAACTGATCAAATCGAAACATGGCGATAACCTGGCGCGCCCTTTCCGGGTGGCTTACGCCCCCTTACTTCAAAGTGTAGCAGGAGTATCGGGCCGAAATATCAAGAAGTAGGCAGGAGGCCGGCCGGGCACTGGCTATGGCTGCGGGCCATTCGCTAACCGGCCTGTTTCCAAATGGCTGGCTGGTGCATGGCCGGCTCCTGGTAGCGGGGTCGTTGAAGTTCAAGGCCGCAGCGACGGCGATGGCACGGCGCGCGGCGAGGGCGGCCTGTTACCACGACAGCGGTCAACGGGACTTGAACCTGCTCGAGCGCGTAGAGCACATCTTGGGTGGCGCCACAGACGCACGGCAGGACGTCATTTTCGAAGTACCCCGGGCAAGGCGCGGGCTGGCCGGCAAAGCAAAATGGTTTGTGGACGATTGGCGCTGGAAACGGGTGCCTTTTCATGATGTCCTCCATCCGGTTTGCACCCCGCACGCGACGGGCCAAATGCACATTTATTGCTTGGAGGGCGGGCAATTTTGCCCGCAGCCGGCTTTCAGCCGGCCAAGCGGGTCCCTGGAGGACCCGCGCAGACCTGGAGGTCCGCCCCACATTAAAAAGCTCCACCGCAAGACCTCTTGCGGTGGAGTTTGTCCAGGGCGACCGCCGGTTAGCGGGCGCTCAGGGCTGGAACGATCACGGCAGCCATCGGTTGGCCGCCGCCCTCCGAGGTGAGTTCACGCTCCAGTTTGGACGGGGCGACGTGGCCGGATACGGCGTCGGTCTTGACATCAGCCAGGAAGTAACGGTCGGCGATCTTGTGGAACACGACGACGTTCTTGTCCTGGGTGCCCCGATATCCGCTGGCGGCGCTGGCCGCGAGCACCATGACGGCCTTGCGGGTTTCGGCATTCCGGATGGTCATCACGTCGTGGGTCGCGGAAGACGTGGATAGGGTGTAGTCGCCGGCCGGCAGCGTGGTGTTCTGCACGGTGAATTGGAACGGGATCGTGGCAGTCGCTCTGGTTTGTGCGGAGAGCCCGCTGGCTCCCAACAGCGCAAGCGCGCCGACGCTCAGCATGATGGTCTTTAACGTTTTCATTTTCTTGTCTCCTCTGCTCTCCTCCAATGGCTTCTGGTGGATCACGTCGCGTAGAGAGGCAAGCGCTGTGCCAAACCCGAAACTCTTGTACGGCTCTGCGCAAGTCGCTGATAATCCAGGCGATTGCGAACCGGAGGCGGACGCGGGAAGTCTCGATCCGGCTGCCGGAGTGAACCTCCAGGTGAATCCTGTAACCAAAAGGTGAACAATAGAGGATGTGATGAACCCCCGACTGCTCGTAATCACCGGTCCGGACCAAGGCGTCAGCCATCCGATCGCCATGGATTCGTTTGCTATCGGACGCAATCCGTGGAACCAGCTCTCACTCACCGACTCGTCGGTTTCGCGCGAGCACTGCGTCATCGTCCGGCAAGGGGACGATTTTCTCATTCGCGATTTGGGAAGCTTCCACGGCACGCTGGTAAACGACGCGCGGGTAACCGAGCGCGCACTGGCGAACGGGGATACGATCCAGCTTGGAAGGAGCCGGCTGCGGTTTCTTACCGACGAGGAGATACTCTGCGAGGAGACCACCGCGGATATCCGCGTGACCCAGATCCCGGCCGGCCAGGCCGAGATTCCCGCGGCGCTGGAGAATTCGCAAGATATGCAGACTTTGCTGCGCATCAGCATCATGCTGCACTCGTTTCACGCTTTGTATAAAATACGCAGATCGCCGGCCCGCAGCACGCTGGAGCGGCACCTGCTGGAGTTCATCTTCGAGGCGATTCCCGCAAGCCGCGGGGCGATCCTGCTGTACGAAGAGGACCTCAGCGATCCCTCGCTGCTGTCGGTGCGGAGCGATGCATCTGCGCCACACCGGCCCGTGGTCATCAACCGGACCTTGGTCCGGCGCGTGATCGAGGAACGTTGCGGACTCATCGTGGAGAGTGCGGTGAGTGCGGATGCGGAGCAGTCTGCCAGTGCCAGTCCGAGGAAGTCCGCGGCTTTGTTGTTAGCGCCGCTGCTGATCCGCGAGCAAGTGGGCGGGATCGTCTATCTGGAAGGCGCGGCTTTTCGGGAGCAGCATCTGCAACTGCTGGTGGCCATCACGCACATTGCTTCGATGGCGCTGGAGAACGCCTTCCACCTGGAATGGGTCGAGACGGAGAACGAGCGGCTGGAATCGGAACTTCATCCGGACCATCACATGATCGGCGACAGCCCTCGCCTGCGCGAGTTGCAGCGCAACATCCTGCGGGCGGCGCAGGCCAATTCCACGGTCCTGATCGTTGGCGAGACCGGCACAGGCAAGGAACTGGTGGCGCGCGCCATGCATCAGAACAGCCCGCGTGCGGGACAGCCGTTCATGGCGGTGAATTGCGCGGCGCTGGCCGAGAACCTGCTGGAGAGCGAACTGTTCGGCCACGAGAAGGGCTCCTTCACCGGAGCGCACGTCCAAAAGAAGGGACGGCTGGAGGTGGCCGCCGGCGGGACCGTGTTTCTGGACGAAATCGGCGAGATGCCGCTGCAGTTGCAGGTCAAGCTGCTGCGGGTGCTGCAGGAGCGGCAAATGGAGCGGGTGGGGGGCACGCAGCCGATCAAGCTGGATATCCGGCTGATCGCGGCCACCAACCGCAACCTGGAAGAGGAGGTACGCGCGGGACGGTTCCGGCAGGATCTTTATTATCGCCTCAACGTGGTGACCTTGAAGACGCCGGCGTTGCGCGAGCGCCAGTCGGATATACCGCTCCTGGCGACGCACTTTGCAAGGAAGTTCGGCGCGCAGTGCGGGCGGCGCATCAGCGGCATCTCGCCGGAGGCCGGGGCGTACCTGAAGCAATACGACTGGCCGGGCAACATTCGCGAGCTGGAGAACGCCCTGGAGCGCGCGGTGGTGCTGGGATCGAGCGACATTATTGAACTGGAAGACCTGCCGGAGAGTATTCGGGAGATTGCGCGGCCGGCGGAGGTGGCGGGGGCTCCGGGGTTGCAGGACGCCGTGGATCGGGCCAAGCGCGAGGCGATCGCGCAGGCGATGCAGCAAGCCAAGAACGATCACGCCGGGGCGGCCAAGCTGCTGGGGGTGCATCCGAATTATCTATATCGATTGATGCGGAATCTGGGGATGCGGTGATGTACTCCACGCCGGCGCGGTCAGGCGGCCTGGGAGGCCGCCGGGCTCCATAAAAAGGGCCCAACTGCTCACGCCCGCCCGCGCACTTCATCATTTCGGCGCGGAGTTCAAAATTCCCGGCTGATAGTGTTCCCGACGATGCCGGTTAATTGGCAACTTCGCGGTCCCGCCGAAAGGCGCCGGCGACAACACGTTTGCTGCGCCGTCCGCATTGGCGCGTTTGGATTTGGCTGGACGATAATGGCAAACAACGTCCTCCACAAGAGGCGGCTTTTCCGGTGGCGATCTGAGTGGCGGACCATCCAAGCGAGGCCGGTACTTCACTGACGAATCACCTTGGTAGATTAGCAGCGCCCAGGATCACTGCCAAGCCAAGCTGAAGTGCGGCGCTCCACTTCATACGATGTCTTCGCGGTCTTTATCCCATTTGACCGCGCGCCCCATGCGATAAGACTCAAGGGCCATCCGGCAGGCGATCGCGGAACGATACCCCAGTTCGAAGGGGCAGTTGGGCTGTTTGCGGCTGCGCACACAGTCGAAGAAGTTGTTCATGTGCGCCTGGGTGAGATGCTCATCGGAAGTCCCGGCGCTCCGCTTGGGGGTGGTAGGATGTTCGCCTTTACCTTGCGGCTCGTATGTGACGCTCTCGTCCTCGAAGCGGGTGACCGTGCCCTTGTTACCGAGCAATTCGTCGGTGGTCTCTCCGTAGTATCGGTTGCCGAACATCGAATTCCAACTGAAGAGTAGCGTACCGTGGTCCATGGCTACATCGTAAGTGTCCGGGACCTCCATCTCCGGGGAGAGATAGTTGCCTGCGCCCATCGTCACGGTGCGGGGGATATCCAGATCCATCGTCTTGTACCAGAAGATGACCTGGTGCACCATATTCTCGAACACGTTTCCGCCGGAATAGTCCCAGAAAAAGCGCCAGTGCATGTAACGGTTTGGATCGAATTCGCGATGCGGCCGGTCCCCTTCCCAGGCGATCCAGTCGACATGCTGCAGGTCGCAGTCGGCGGGGATCGGGCGGTTCCAGCCGCCGTCGCGCGAGTTTCGGTAATGATGGGTGTGGATGGCGGTGATCGTACCCATGCGGGCGGGTGTATGTAACTCGCGGACCTGGGCGACGGCCGGTCCGCTGGTGGCCTGCGAACCCACCTGCACGACACGGTTGGACCCTGTATACGCCTGTTTCATCTGCCGGGCGTGCTCCGGATTGAACGCCATGGTTTTCTCGACGTACACATCTTTGCCGGCCTCTATGGCCGCCACGAAGATTGGGGCGTGCTGATGATGCGGGGCCGCAATCAGAACCGCGTCGATCGATTTGTCATCCAGCAGGCGGCGGTACTCCTTGTAAGTCGCCGCGTTGGGCGCCAGACTCTTGGCGTGCTCCAGCCGGCGCGTGTACACATCGGCGACGGCCACCACTTCGGCATTCGGGCAATTCAAGGCTGCCCGGAAAATCTGCGTGCCGCGGTCACCGGCTCCGATGAGCCCGAACCGGACGCGGTCACTGACTTTCGGCGCGCCGGAGGCTGCGCCGGCGAGGCTGGCGGCCGAAACGGCCCCTCCAGCCAACTGGGTGACAAACTCGCGACGTGTGCTCACATTTACCTCCATTCCTCTCATTCACCATAGCGCTTTGCATCGCACTTCAGGCGAATCGAACCATCCCGCTCGGTCAGCCGCATCAACTCCAACCGGATCGCATCGAACGTGCCAGCCGGAGCGCGGTGTTGTCAATTCCGGCAAGAAACGGCGTTATCGCCGCAGGCGGCGACCAAGGGCTGGTTGCCGGGAGCCTTGCGCCACGCGGCTGCGGATCGCTAACGAACGAACGTTCTCCAATGGCGATTGGCCGCCGGTGAATACTGGAGCCCGTGCTAGCCAGTTCGCTGCGAGCGCCGCCGGAAGCGAGCCACCGATCACGAATCCGAAGTACCGCCGGCCGGCCATACCCGTCGTCGCCGGCGAGCCGATTCGATCCAGCGTCTCCAGCACGCATCCGGCTTCCATCGGCAGTTCGGCAGGCTCGTCTAACTCCGTTAGTCCCACCAGCGCTTCCGGCGAAGGCGCCACCTGCCGGTCCTCCAGGTTCTCCAGGTAGCGCGCCGCGGTCTCGGCTGTCAGGTTCAATAAAGCTCTCATCTTTTCGATGTTTAGCGTGTGACGCCGTAGTGTTTACGGGCGACTTGACGTTTACGTCGCCACGCCGTTCGCATGGGCATGTCCGACAGACCGGCTTCGCCGAAGGCGTGCGATCTGGCGCACTCACCTGTTATAGAGGCCGATGTGGGGCGGCCAATCTTGGCCGCAGCCGCCTTTTTAGGCGGCTCGGGCCGGCTGAAAGCCGCCCCCAGAGGGGACCCCGGGGCAAAATTGCCCGCCCCACAAGGGGTAAGTTGCTGTCACTGTATTATGCGAGCCTCAATAGTTCGACGTGGCGGTGGCCCAATAGCCGCGCTTGGCGCCGATTGCAGATTTGCTGTCTCGCACACGGACCGAAATGGCGCGGAACTTGCCATCCAAATTGGAATTGCTTGGGACATAAGCCAGCATATAGTATTCGCGGCCATCGGCGAATGCGCGCTGCAGGCCGGTCAGAATATTGTTGCTGTTTTGAAACGCCGTGCCACCGGTGGCGGCCGCGATTTCCGAAAGCGTTTGGCCTGCTTCAGTGGCATTGCTATTCATGGCGCTCATCACGGCTGGCTGCATGCGCGCGACGCCTCCGGAATTCGAAGCGTCAAAGTACGGAGAGGTGTATAGCCCGCGCGAGTCGATCGTGTAGATAGGGATGTTACTGTTTGCGGCAAGCTGTAGTACGGGTTCCATATCCGGCATGCGATCTACCCTGCGGAGTGAGGTGCCGGGAATTTCAGGAAAGTAGGCCGCCAATAACTCGAAGGCCAGTTGGCCCGGCACAAGCTGGAAGCCATCGGAGAACAGGATAATCGTCCGCCGGCCCGTGCCGCGTCGCAATTGTTCGATCAACGAGCGAAACTGAGTCAGAAAAGTGACGGTATATAGATGGTCCTGTTCGGCGATCTGGCTGGCTTCAGACGGCAATCGGCGCTTCAGCGCCGGGCATTCCGGATCATGGGCATCGCAAGCGGCGCGTGCCTCGTCGAGCAAGCGGCGGAACTCACGCAAATCGGCCTCTACGGAGCTTTTCCGGCTGCCCAGAAACAACTTTTGGAAATCCTTGCTCTCCACCGCATTCAGTACCGATTCGGGATCGGAGGTCGGGTTTTCGAGCACCTGCGTGGGCATTCCCACGGAAACGATGACGTACTGCGCATCGCCCGCTTGCTCGCTCCGGAACAGCTTCGAGAGGGCTTCGCGGACATAAACCAGGTTGGCAAACTCGGTGTGCAGGGCGTCAATGCAGACCAGGTAGGTGCGCCGGACGGGAACCTGCTTCGGCGGCGCCGTGGCAGACGTTGCAGCCATGGGCGGCTGGGAAGCGGCCGCGGCGGGAGCCGGCGGGCTGGAGACACCGGCGTTCTCGACGCTAAAGCCAGAGATTTTCTGCTCCACGCCGTCCTCGAACACGCGGAAGTCCGCCTGGGTCAGTCCCGTGACGTGATGTCCTTCTTTATCCCGCACCACCACCGGCACTAACACCTGCCGCACCTCGACTTTGATGGTCGCCTCCCCCGGCGCGGCGGCCGCCGGTGCAGCGTTCGCCGTGCGCTCTAACTGCTCGAACCGGGCTTTAATCCTTGCATTGCCGGGCGCCAGAGTGGCAGCGGTCTGGTACTCATCGAGGGCGGCCTTCCGATCGCCCGTCTTCTCCAGCGCTTGGGCAAGGTTGTAGTGTACGGTTGCATCCTTGGGCTGGAGCTGCACGCCTAGGCGAAGCTCGGCGATGGCATCCGCCACAGCTCCGCGTTTGAACAACAGGATGCCCAGGAAATTATGAGCTGGGCCGGAATCGGGGGCCAGCGTGACGGCCTCGCGCAGCTCCGCTTCCGCGCCGGCGAAGTCATTGGTGGCGCGCATCGCCGCCGCCAGATGGAAATGTGCTGCCGGTATCTTGGGATTAAAGCGCAGGGCCTCGTGCAAGGTTGAAATCGCTTCGCCGTGCTTATTGTCCTCGGCCAGCGAGATGCCCCGGTCCAGCATTTCCCATGCATTTTCCGCGGCGGGTGCCGTCCCCGGCGAGACGCCCGCGTGCTTCTCCTTCTGCGCCGCATTCGCCTCGTCATCGTACAAGAGGTAATCCGAGTAGCGATGCACGCTGTCCAGTTCCCCGCCAGCATAGCGGGCGTGAACCGCCACCGTGGCGGGCAGCCAAAACGTGCGTCCGAGGTAGGGGAAAGTCACCGGAACCAGCGAGATATCGGTCGTCAGGGTTTCGAGAGGAGAGTCTGCGAGCCGCCCTAAGAGGGCCGTTTGGAGGCGCACAATCCTGTAGGTTGCGGCATCTACCCAAACCACGCCCTGCAACGGGGCGTCGCGGCTGTCGGCGCTTTCGGGGCGCTGCGCGAACGCCACGATGAAGAAATCCGCGCCGGCCGCGGTCGAGCGGCCCAAGTAGCGGAAACGGGACCGCTCCCGGTTCTCCGGCAACAAGTAACGGATCGGATTGAAAAAGTGCCCCGTAACGAGAAAGTCACCGTCGGGAGGGTGCGCAAGGTCCCCCGTGGCCGGATCGAGGCGGAGCTCAGTGAACTGCTCCTGCGCAGCGTTGGGGACCCATTTCACCACGTAGCGGAAATCCTCGCGCCGGCTGATCCTGGCCATGTTGGTTTCGAAGCGCATCTCGTGGATCTGTTCGGCGGCGGAGACGTCTTCCAGCCTGGTAAGCATAGCGCGGAGGTTTTCGCCGGTGGTTTTGAGCAGGGCGTCGAGGCCATCCTGGTTTGAGTCGAACTTCGTGCCCGCCAGTTCGGGAACGGCGGCCAACAGTTCCGCGCTGTCGCAATCGATGAACAGCTTGCTTTCGGCGGGCTTGGCTGCCTGACCAGCCGCAACGCCACAGACAAGGAAACCCAGCGCTAAGGCATCACGCCACATGCACTTTTGATTGTCGCCTATCCGCTCGCATGCGTGCGGCCCCCGGCTGCCCAAATCGCCCGGATGGCTTGCAGAGTTCAATGCCTCCGCACACGCGCCTCTGAAGCGTTCTGCAAGAAGGAAAATGGAAGAAGCGGTCAAGGCCGCCGGGTAAATCGAGTCGAAGGCCGTCCCCGCCAGCCTACCGACTGCCCACTTCGAAACGACAGAATAGAGGGCGATAAGACGAATTAAGACCCGTGGCCCCGTGCCTGTGGGAACGCCAGACCACGTGGTGCCGACCACGCGGTCAGTTTCAACGTGAAGGTCTGCCTGTGCAGTACAATCGGGTGGGATGTTGAGCAGTCGGACGGTCGCGGTTTTCCTGCTGATGACGCCTCTGGTACCATCTGTCCTCGCTCAACGGTCAGAGTCGACCGCCAGTCTGTTACTTCGGTTTGACAACGAGCACGATCTCGCCGCGAAAGAGCACTTGCTCCTCACCGTGACCAATAAAGACGCGGGGGCGGGCCCACCGTTGCTCCGACTCGCGGAATCCACAACGAACTCCGACACTCGCTGGATGGCCATGCGCGGTATGGCGACTCTCCGCTACACAGATTGCGCTCCATTTCTTGAAGCATCCCTCAAGGACTCCGACGCACTGGTTCGATCCAATGCAGCACGAGCCTTGGGAGATCTCCGCATCGGGAACGCGTCCACCGCGTTGCTGGCCATGTTCGCCGCTGAGCAGGACCCAGCGGCGATTCAACAAGCATCTGCCGCACTCCAGATGCTTGACATCAAGGCAGCCGTGCCGCTCATCCGGGAAAAACTCCCTGTTTTCACAGGGCAGACTCGCGAGTGGCTGATTGGCGCATTAGGTATGCTCGGAAGCATTCGTGATGTGCCATTGATTGCCGGCTACCTTGACGACGACGTGAGTGGCATGGCGGCTACAGAAGCCATACGGGAGTTGGCCGGCGTAAGCTTCGGGCCGCTTTCGTTGAGCACGAACGGCGGTGTGAACGGCTACCCACCGCCGGAGACGCTCGCGGCACGAGCCTGGTGGAAGTCTCACAAGGTCGAGTGGCCGCACTGCGATGACTGCCATCCGAAGTCAAGCCGCTGAGGCCGGAGGCCACCCCAGCAACCCAATCAGGGCGCCGCGAACATCGGCGGCGGTTTGGCCGCTTTTCAGGTGATCGTCGATGGCCGGTTTTGGGTGTTCACCGAGTGAAAAGCCGGAGTTGTGCTAGCTTCGTAGGTGGAGCATCTTCGCTAAACATGAGGAGGACGCCCTCGATGTTTTCGAGACGGGACTTCGGAAGAGTGGCTTTTTTGCCTGTGTCCACAATGCTGGCCAAAAGAATCGATTCCGCCTTCCACGGCGTGCAGTTTGGGCTCCAGAGTTACATATTCAG
>Ga0224558_1000251_pt1 | contig 63965 bp, 38 predicted proteins | sample 714S32024metaG_FD_180682 | JGI IMG/M metagenome (GOLD analysis project Ga0224558, IMG submission 180682) | Peat soil microbial communities from Stordalen Mire, Sweden - 717 S3 20-24 | ecosystem: Environmental > Terrestrial > Soil > Wetlands > Peat | place: Sweden: Norrbotten County, Stordalen... | reverse complement strand
ATCCTGAGTGTCTCGATCTTCGAGAAAACCCCGATATTATGCGCCCTTGGCGAAAGTCTCGACACAACCGAAGATGGCACATCCGCAAAACAAATGATTCTATTCGACTTCTAACCGGACACTACTGCTGCTCCCTCCAAAAACGGGGGTCCGCACAAGGATTCCCGCGCTGACTGCCATCGCTGCGAGATTTAGATGCCCTGCAATCGTTTACCTTGATCGAGAAAGCATGGCACTCCGGCGCAATCCATTTTCAATTGGGTAAAATTGTGCGGTTCTGGCTTGACAGGAAAGGGCAAGGATGGTAAAAATTACCAGTGCGCAATCGTTTGCGCTTTTTAGAGAACTTACTGGGCTCCAGCCCTTTTGGCGTTCCTGAGACGTTTTCGACAGGATTCCCCAGATTTTGACTTGCGCAGAATATGCCGGGTGGTCCAAATCCGGCAGACCAACCGGCCTTCAAGAAAACGGGAAGATGGCGTGTAAAGGCTTGCGTTGCCGGTGAATGGACTGGCCGTGATCGACGTTCAGGTCCATATCCCGAAGTAATAGAGGAGCGTTCAATGACCAGGAGAAGCAGTATTTGGCGCCCGTCGCCGTCTTCCGGAATGTCATGGCTGAGCCGGCGCCAGGCGATCAAGTCGATGGCCGCGGCAACGGCAACAGGTTGCGTAATGGCGGCAGCAGTGGGATGCGGCGGGGGCGGGCAGACGACGACGCCTCCCACTCCGCCCACGCCTCCCACCACGCCCACGCCTCCCTCTTTGCCTGTGGGTGTCTTTAACCCGTCCACAGCCGACCTGAGTTTTCTGGATGCTCTGGAACAGCAGGGCTGCCTTTACTTCTGGGAGCAGGCCAGCCCCGTGACCGGGCAGGTACTAGACCATGCGGCCAACAATTTGAGCGGACAGATCGACCCCACCACTACCGAGTCCAGCATTGCCGCCACCGGCTTTGGACTCACCGCGCTGTGCATTGCCGACCAGCGCGGCTACCTGACCGGCGTGACCCATGCGCAGATTGTTGCGCGGGTGCAAACGACGCTGAGTTTTCATCTGAACAACATGCAGAATGAAAACGGATTCTTCTACCACTTCAACGATGTGAACACCGGCCTGCCCGTCTCCGGCTCAGAGGTTTCCTCTATCGACACGGCGTGGCTGATGTGCGGCGTTCTCGCGGCGCGCGCCTATTTCAATGACGCGACGATTACATCCCTGGCCACGCAACTTTATGAGCGCGTGAACTGGCCGTGGATGTTGAATGGCGGAAATTCCTTCGCCATGGCCTGGTATCCGGCCACGGCCGCGACTCCTGGCTTTTCATCGTCGCGCTACGATACTTATTGCGAGCTGATGGCGCTCTATTTGCTGGCCATAGGCTCACCCACCTATCCCATTGCGCCGTCTTGTTGGGCCGCCATTGCGCGCCCCATTCTTACCTACGAAGGTTACAGTTACATCAGCGGCAACAGCGATCCGCTGTTCACCCACCAGTGGTCTCATGCGTGGTTCGACTTCCGCTCCAAGGCCGATGCTTTTGCCAACTACTTTACGAATTCCATCTACGCAACGCAGGCCCATGAGACGTTTTGCATGATGGCTTATCCGGACTGGTATACCGAGGATTACTGGGGCATAACGTCGTCAGACTATGTGGGTGGCTATACCGCCTGGGGCGGACCGCCCGCGCAAGGGCCAATCGACGGGACCGTCGTTCCCTGCGCCGCAGCCGGATCGCTCCCCTTCCTGCCCAACGAGTGCCTTGAGGTTCTGGAAGCCCTGCGCTCGAACTGGGGCGCGCAGGCCTGGGGGCGCTATGGCTTTGTCGATGCCTTCAATTCCCACTCTTCTCCAAAGTGGTATAACACGGATTGTCTGGGAATCGATCTGGGCATTTCGGTGCTGATGGCGGAAAATCTTCGCACTGGGCTCGTGTGGCAAACTTTTATGAGTAATCCAGAGCCTGTGAACGCCATGCAGTTGGTGGGATTCCACTAGAGGCTGTTACATAACCTGGTTTTGAAAGGGCACGGCTTTACAGGCTGCGGAAAAACACATTGTTTTGAAAGGGCACGGCTTTACAGGCTGCGGAAAAACACATTGTTTTGAAAGGGCACGGCTTTACAGGCTGCGGAAAAACACATTGTTTTGAAAGGGCACGACTTCAGTCGTGCCGCTGACGGAGCATAATAATCGCGGGCTTTAGCCCCTGAGGGAAAGCTCAAAGACGGACAGTATTCGGCTATGAAACAGATTCTAGGTTCCGCATCTGCAGACAAGGAGTTTGGCAGTTTTGATGACCAAGCAAATCGGTACATGGATGATGAGCCGGCGGCAGGCGCTCAAGACAATGGCGGCAGCAGCGGGATGCGCCCTTGCGCCCGGAATTATCGCTTTCGCGAGTGAACCCTGGAAACTATCCAATGAGGATGAGGCATTCCTGGACGACCTGGAACGGCAAGGATGCCTGTACTTCTGGGAGCAGGCGAGCGCGAAGACCGGGCAGATTCTCGACCGTGCGCGCAACGATCTTTCCGGCGCGCTCGACCCGCGGCGCCAAGCCAGCATCGCCTCCGCGGGTTTTGGCTTGTCCGCGCTGTGCATCGCGGATCGCCGCGGCTACCTGCCTCATGCGCAGATCGTGGAGCGGGTGAAGACGACGCTGGAGTGGCACCTGAACAGCTTGCCGGAGGTGCATGGCTTCTTTTATCACTTCTCGGATATTGAAACCGGCGAGCGATACCAAGGCGCGGAGCTTTCCTCGATCGATACATCGCTGCTCCTGTGCGGCGTCCTGACCGCGCGAGCGTACTTTGAGGACGCACGAATCCAGTCACTAGCCCAACAGATTTACGAACGCGTGGACTGGCCGTGGATGCTGAATGGCGGCAAGACGTTCTCGATGGGATGGAAACCGGAGTCGGAATTTCTGCATTCGCGCTGGAAAACGTTTTGCGAACTGATGATGCTCTACCTTTTGGCCATCGGCTCGCCCACGCACGCCATAGCGCCGGAGTATTGGAATCACTTTTCGCGCCCTGTGATCCATTACAAAGGGTACGACTATATCAGCGGTGACGACCTGTTGTTTACGCATCAGTTTTCACATGCCTGGTATGATTTTCGCGGCAAACGCGACGCCTACGCCGATTACTTTGCGAATTCCGTGACCGCGACCCGCGCCCACAAAGCATTCTGCCTCTCGCGCCCCAAGTGGTACAGCGAGGATTACTGGGGCATCACAGCCTCTGACTCAGTGCGCGGTTACACGGCCTGGGGCGGACCGCCTAAGCAGGGACATTTGGATGGGTCGGTTGTTCCATCGGCTGCGGCAGGTTCACTGGCTTTTCTGCCTGCCGAGTGCCTTTCCGTTCTGCGCGCGATGCGCTCGAAATGGGGCAAACAGGCCTGGGGGCGCTATGGCTTCGTGGACGCGTTCCATCCTGCCGCCAACTGGTATGATCGGGATGTATTGGGGATCGACCAAGGCATCTCTGTCCTGATGGCGGAGAATCTCCGCTCCGGGCTGGTGTGGAGCGCTTTCATGCGCAACCGCGAGAGCGTAAGCGCGATGCAAAGGGCCGGTTTTCATGGCAACGGTTTGACGGCATGACCCGGATCGCTCCCGACGCCGTTTTTCCTTGCTCGGCAGATGCTTTGGCGCGTGCATGGCCTGGCTTGTATGCCCCGGCGCGCTAGCCCTGGAGACCCCGGGTGACGAATATCCCATTCAAACCGATCACGCTGAAAGAGCTTGCGGCACGCCTGGAACTATCGCAGTCCACCGTCTCACGCATCGTCAACGGCGCGGGGGCCGCGCATCGCATCGCCGAGGAAACTCAGCAGCGCGTGCTTCACGCCGCGGCGCTGTATGGCTACTCCGCCAATACCGTTGCCCGAAGTTTGCGCCAGAAGCGAACCTACACCATCGGCGTCATCGTTCCTGAGATCAGCGAAGGTTACTCGACGGCGGTTCTCAGCGGCATTGAGGACGAGCTTCTGAAGGATGGCTATTTCTATTTTGTGGTCAGCCATCGCCATCGCGCCGACCTGCTGCTGGGTTATCCGCGCATGATGCTGGCTCGCTCCGTCGAGGGCATCATCGCCGTCGATTCGCCCATCGAAGAAGAACTGCCCGTTCCACTGGTCGCCGTCTCCGGGCACAAACGGCACGAAGGCGCCATCAACATCGAATTGCACCATGAGCAGGCAGCGCATCTGGCGCTCGACCACCTTCAGTCGCTGGGACATAAACGAATTGCCTTCATCAAAGGACAATCCTTCAGCTCAGACACCAGCCCGCGGTGGCAAGCGATTGTGGATGTGGCCCGGAGCCTGGGCATCGAAGTAGACCCGCGGCTGGTGGTGCAGTTGCAAAGTCCGGAGCCCGGCGCCGGTCCGGGCCTTGAAGTAACGCGGAAGTTGCTGGAGACCAAGCAGCCTTTCACGGCAATCTTCGCTTTCAACGACGTCACCGCAATCGGTGCGATCCTTGCTCTGCGCGAGGCGGGGCTGCGCGTCCCCCGTGACGTTTCGGTGCTGGGCTTTGACGACGTGCTGGTGGCTTCGACCAACAACCCGCCGCTGACCACCATTCATCAGCCTTTGCGCGCCATGGGGCAAGCCGCGGCCAGCACGCTGCTGAAACTCATTCGCGATGAGATTCCTCATCCTCATCCTGCCGTCATCACCGTCTATCCCAAGCTGGTGGTGCGCAAATCCACCGGCCACGTCTCCGCGCACCCCGCGTCGGCCTCTCCCGCCGCTGAGGACTGAGACTCTTCCCGAAACAAATCAGGCATATGCAAGAAATGCTCTGCGTGAATGGAACACTCACACAGAGCATTTCTTCTGTTTTGTCATAAAAAAACAGGGTGCACCGGGCGGCGCACCCTGCATTAGTTAGAAGCTGAACCGCGCCTGAAGATCGACCGTGCGCGAGCCGAGAGCGGCCCCAGCTTGCCCGAAGTTATTTGAATTGATGTTAGTCCCAATTGAGCCTGGGTTGAAGTTCAAAAAATTGAAAATGTTCAAGGCGTCCATGCGAATCTCGATCTTCGCCTTATCGCCTAGAACTCGCATCTTTGGCAGGCCGAAGCCCTTCGACACAGTTAGATCGACATCCCTGTAACCGGGACCGTTGAAGGAGTTGCGCTGAATCCCCGGCGCTGGAGGAAGGCCGGCGGCTACTCCAGGATACGAGCCACCCGCCAGAGCCGCAGAGTAATCCGGCACAGAGAAGTACTTGTTGGAATAGGAAGCCGGGTTCGAGACCACCCCGGTGAGGATATTCGGGAAGTTACTATTTTGGCCGTTTCCTACGCCCGGACCAGACTTGAAGGCATCGTTGCTGGTGCTATTGCCCGCGCCGCCAAGATACTTCGGCCGCAATGAACCATAGCCAGATCCATTGTAGTAAAGGGTTGGCGTGGAGTACATCGGCGTCCACCCAAAGCCGCTGTGGAGATTCAAGATTCCGCTCAGCGACCATCCGCCGGCTACCTTCTCCATCCAGTTTTGGTTGCCGTGGAAGATGACCGGCTGCCACATGCCAAACAGCTTGAAGGACCTGCCAACGTTGAAATCCGAGCGCCCATAAGCGAAGCGCGGGTTGTATGGATAAGGGTCCTCCTCATAAGGACCGGAACCTTGATCCATGCTCTTGGCCCAGGTGAACTGCGCTTGCGCTGAGAAGTGATGCACGAACTGGTGCTTCAGCATAGCCAGCATCATATTGTTGTTGGATGCGGCTTCATTTCCGTAGTAGTCCACATTCGTTACTAAAGGATTCAAAGTCAGCCCCTGAGCGGCGGCCACGACATTTTCCTGGTACTGAGTGATGAGGTGGTGTGAAGAGCTTCCCTGGTATCCCAAACTGGCTACAAGCTGGTGGCCGAGATCGTACTCGGTTCCCAGGGAGTAATGCTCGGAATAGGCTGTTGGGAGATGGTTGGGAACGGCCGTAACACTGCCGTTGCCAGCGGAAGGAAGGTTGTTCGTGTTGTAGAGCGTTTTGGTATACGGATTCGGCGCGAAGCCGGCCAAGGAAGTTGCACTACTCGAAATTCCATACTGAATATCCGGGTTGATGGTGGTTGGGGAATTGCTGTCGAGCCAATACCAACCGGCTGCTGGCGGGTTATTGTTCGTATTTCCCGAGATGGCAATCTCTTCCTGGTTGTAGTTCATGCCATATCCCCCGCTTACCACCAATTTTCCGTGGAATCTATCGGGGCTCCAGTTAAACCCAATCTGGGGGCCGAAGTTGCCTTTTTGCGGCGTCCATAAATTGCCGCCTTGCTGGAGGTTGAGACCGGTCAGGTAAGCCGACCCTGTACCGAACTGCGCTACACTTATGTTTTTTTGCTTGTCATACAGTGAGCCGAAGTAGCCGTAGCGCAATCCAACATTGATAGTAAAATTCGGTCTGAACTTCCAGTCGTCCTGAACAAAAAGGCCCAACAGGTTTTCACGGTCGTCCGCGCGGCTTCCTCCGGGCATGCCGGTCGCCGTATCGAAGTTGCCGTACTCGGTTTTCGGAGCGTCGTTGAGGAAATCCCAGATATTGAAGAAGTTATAGCCGGGACGCCCGACTGGATTATTCAGGTAGTCCAGTTTGGTTAATTCTCCACCAAACTTGATCGTATGACGCCCGGTGACCTTGGTCGCGACATCTTTATATCCGAAGGTCCATTGATCGAGATCGCTTCCCAAGGCCGCGCCAAAACTCAAAGAGCCGGCATTCACCTGAGGCAGGCCTACCGGCGCCTGAGGGTTGTCTTTAATTTCGTTCCAGCGCCATCCTGCCGCATTTGCCCGCGCTTCATTGAGGAAGCTGGCCGAAAACGTATGGTTCCAGAGAATGGTGAATGCGTCGTTGATTGCGTCGTGATGGAAAAGGTCATAGACGCGATTGCCGTTGTAGTTAGTCTCACTTTCCGGTTCCCAGTAGATTGCGAATGCCAAGTGGTCTTTGCCGGTAACATCGGCATCCAGCCGCCCGTTGTATTGAGCCAAGGTGCGCTTGTCTGGATTAATGGTTGCATAATCCGCAATATCGGCAACAGTCGATAGTCCATTGCCAAATCCGGGAGTATTCGATTGGGTAGTCCACGAAAGATCCTGCGTTCCTAAATGCGAGGTCAGCGGCGAACCGATATTCAGTCCTTTGCCGGCGATAGTATTGCACGTTGTGCCCTCGAGGAGACCGGCCGTGGCGCAGGTTTGCGCAATGATTCCCTGTGAGTTGACAGCCGACCCTGGAAATGTGAGGAAGGTCTTGGCAATGCTGCCGGCGGGAGCCAATGCGTCGAAGTCTGCCGTGTCATACCAACCTGATCCCGTCACGCTCGAATTTGCCCGTATCGTCTCGTAGGCGAAGAATCCGAAGATTTTGTTCTTCCAAATCGGAGCACCGACGCTGCCGCCATACTGGTTGAAATCGTTCGAATCCCGGTTCAGATTTCTTAACGCGGGCTTCGGCGAGACGTTATAGAACGCCGGTCCGTCGTAACGCTGATAGGCATTGAGGCCGGGACGGTGCGCCTGGAAGAAGTAGCTGCCATGGTATTCATTGCTACCGCTCTTGGAGGTCACCTGCGTGACAGCGCCACTGAAGCGGCCATTCTCGGCGTCATAGGTGTTGGTGACAATCTTGACGCTGGCAACCGATTCTTCTGTTGGCGTGATGACGGTGGTTCCACCCCAAACCGCGCTCACCGTATTGACTCCGTCGATGGTGATGCTGTTGGTTTCATATTGCCCGCCATTGGCATCCGCCTGGGGGCCATTCTCTGTCTGGAAGATGCCTGCGTTGCGGCCACTTCCGCTCGTTCCGCCCGGGCCCTGAGAGCCGGGAAGGTTGTATGTGCCGCCGCCTGAGCCCTGCGACCCGTCGGAGATGGTGCCGGGTGCGAGCTGAGTGAGCTGGAAGACATCGCGCTGAAAGCTGGGCATATGCTCAACTTCATTGCTGCTGATGACGGCGCCGATAGTCGCGGTCTGCGTATCCATAGCCGGTGTCAGCGACGCATCGACGGACACCGACTCAGAAACAGCGCCAAGCTCCAGCTTGATGTTCAGAGCATTGGGCTGCTCAGGAATCAACTGGAGATCGTTGAGAACATGCTTCTTGAATCCCTGCTTTTCGACCGTCAGAGTGAAGTGGTCGGCGGGAAGGGCGTTGAAGTTGAACACGCCCGCATCGTTGCTCGTGCGCACAACGGTTTCGTTCGTTGCAGTGTCGATAAGGGTGAGAGTTGCGCCCGAAACAAGCGCCCCATTCGGGTCCATCACAATGCCCTGGATGGATGCCCGGTACTGCGCATGAGCGGGCACGGCAAAAACGACCAGCAACACCAAGGCTGGCCACAAGGAGGCGAGAGCAGACAAACACCCTACATCCTTCCGTCGATGGTTGGTAATGTTTAACATGTTTAAAATCTGCATCTTGGTCTCCTAAGAACCGGTTGCGGCTGTCCATTGAAATATTTCGCTTTTTCGGCAGTGCCGTCTGGTCAATACCGAACGTGCACAATCGATTGCGCAACGGATTATTGATACCACCACCAGGATTTCCCTGTCAACTATCTTTTTTTAGGGGTCCGGCAGATTGCCGGGCACTTTCGGGTGGGAAGCCGCTATATATTGATTCTGATGGACTTTTGCCCACACCACAAGGAATGCGCGCACTTCGAGGAGCAATTGGGAGGCATTTGCTGTCCCGCCACGCCGGAGGCCAAGCCATGAACTGTCTGCGCAAGGAGTTTGAAGTCTTCCTTGGTTGCCCGCGCTCCATGCGGGTATTGATCGTGTCCAACATGATCTATGCCCTGGTGCTGCCGGTGATCGATGTTTTCGTGGCGGCCTACGTCATGCGGAATTCTCACGCTGTCGCCAGGGTCGTCACCTATCAGCTGGCGGTTTACGCGGCCACGCCCGTGGCGTTCTATCTGAACGGCATCCTGCTGGGTCGCGTCGCAGCGAAGCATTTGTACGCCGCCGGGATGCTGCTGTCTGGGGTGGCGATGATGCTGTTGATGCGATCGGGCGTCTTGACGCCCATGGGCATCGCGACCTCGGGTCTGGCCATGGGCCTGGCCACCGGCCTCTTCTGGGCCAACCGCGGATTCCTGGCGCTGGCCACCACCAACGATGACAACCGCAACTACTACTATGGGGTCGAGCTGTTCTTTGCCACTTTGGCGGCTGTCGTAGTTCCGGCGCTGATCGGCTGGTTCATCAGCGGCTCCACTCTCTACGGCTGGCTGGGTGGAACCGCCAACCGCGCGTATCGCATCATCGCGATGGCCGTCCTTGGCCTCTCCGTTTTATCCGCCGTTCTGCTCGAAAGGGGCAGCTTCCGCAATCCAGGCCGTACCCACTTCGTCTTCTTCCGGTTTCATGCATTGTGGAGGCGAATGCTCGAGTTGGCCGTGCTCAAAGGCCTGGCCCAGGGATACATCCTTACGGCGCCGGCCATGCTCATCCTGCTGCTGGTCGGGCAGGAGGGAACATTGGGCGCAACGCAGGCTGTCGGCGGCGTCTTCTCCGCCTGTCTCCTGTATGCTGTTGGGCGAATCACAGTACCTTACCATCGCAGGATCGTCTTTGCCGCCGGACTGGTGTTGTTTCTTGTGGGTGCAGTCAGCAATACATTGCTTTTTAACGCTGTGGGCGTGCTGATTTTTATAGGGTGCCTTGCGCTGGCCAAACCGCTGCTGGATCTTGCCTATAATCCGATTGAGTTCCAGATAGTGGATGTGGTCTCGCGCCTGGAGGGACGGAATGAATATGCCTACCTTTTCAATCATGAGATCGCACTCTTTACAGGACGTTGCCTGGGCTGCGTCTTGTTCTTGGCTATTGCCCACTGGTGGTCTGGAGTCGCGGCACTCAAATATGCCTTGCCGGTGGTTGCGCTGTTGCAGTTGTTTTCCATTCGGGTAGCAGGCGAGATTTCACGAGAACTGAAAGTGGTGCGCAGTACTTCGCTTCCCGGCTTCGGCGGACCTGCTACGGAATTCTGAGATCTATGTGGAAGTGGACAGACGCAAGGATTCATTTACGTTCCACTGCATTCTAAACCGGTGTATGCCGGTCTTCGACCACAGTTCCTTTCGACCTTTAGCCGGCCTCTTTCACCCGGATGAAGCTTCGGCAAGGAACAATAAAGTGGAATTTCCCCGCAAGAACATGCTCACAATTGCACATTATTATGCGCTGACCTCATATTAATTATTGATGACAGGATTGATGCTTTGGTGATCCAATGATCGTAACACCGGAAGAAGTCGCTGTTTCCTGGCGATCTCAATGGATTCAGAAAGGAATTCTATGTCCCGCATTTCCGCAAGTGTTCTCACAATCTGCTTGTTGTCGCTTCCCTCGGCAGCTTTTGCCGACCCTTACCCGTTCACGCCGCCCTCGCCCGACATCGAAGTATCCGGTCCAGGACTCGGTTACGCTTTCAACGGGACCAACCTGACCTTCACTGACAATACGACATACGGCGATGTAATAGTGATTGAGGATCTCGCAGGCACTCCTTGCTACCCCAGTTCCGGCGTGTGTAGTGTGCGTCCGGATCTGAACTTTACTGCGAATGCGTCCGGGTTTACCATTACCGGGCAATCCGCCCTGGATTACGGCAAATCTTCCGACCCAACGGTCACCTACTTGACGGGATCTTACGTTTCAGGCTCTTACGTCAATCAAGCCAACATCGAATACGGCGAGTTGTTTACGGTGACGTCTGACAATGTGGCGGAGTGGACCGCACTGGAGGAGCTCTATCCATCATCTAGCGGAACCAATCCGGCTACCAATATGCTCGGCGATACGATGCTCATAGATTTCGATACCTATATTGACGCTGGCGATATGGAAGTCTATACCGCTCCAACTCCTGAGCCTGCTACTTTGACCCTGCTCTGCGCCGGCCTTGCCGCGGGAGCGCTTCGCAGGCGGCTGGCCCGCAAGAGGATGTAACAGGTTTCTCTCGCTTGGCCGGGTCGAGAGGCTCCAGGTCTGACTAGTCTTTCTGGGTGCTTGCACCGCAATTCGATACTCAACAAGGTCAGCACATGCATTATGGCAATTTCAATCAAGAGCGCAGTGGCGCCGCAACTGAAGACCTTCACGCCTGGGAGGCGGCCGGGGCTGATTCCGCCGAGGCGCTTTCCGCATGGGTTGGCGCGCGCCTTGCGGCGCATGAGGCGGCGTTGGCCGCGCTGCTCGCCGTTGAGGGCGTGCGCACGCCGGAGAATTCGCTGCGCCTTTACGACGAGGCCATCGAACAGCTCAGCCTGGCCGGCTCGCAGGCCGGCATACTGAACTCCGTGGCTGCCGATAAGGCGGTGCGCAATCAGGCGCAGTTGGAAGCGCAGCGGGTGGCGCAGGCTGCCAGCGCCCTCAGCCTGAATCGAGCCGTCTATGAGGCTCTCGCGGCCATCGATCTGGGCAATTCGAGCGCGGCTACAAAGCATTACGTTGAGCGGACGCTGCTCAGCTACCGGCTAGCCGGCGTAGACAAGGACCAAGCCACGCGCGACCGCCTGCAAGCCTTGCACGACAAGGCTACGCAGCTCTCGCTCACATTCAGCCGCAATATTCAGGAGGGCGCGAAGACTATCGAGGCCATCGTGGCTGAACTCGACGGCCTGCCCGCCGACTATCTTGCGCGCCATCCGGCAGACGCCGACGGCCGCGTCACGCTCTCGACCGACCCGCCCGACATGCAGCCGGTGATGACCTTCGCCGCGAACGCCGCTCTGCGCGAGCGGATGTTTTTTGCCTACAACACCCGCGCCTATCCGGCCAACAAAACGATTCTGGAGCAATTGCTGACCACGCGCCAGGAGATTGCCGGCATACTCGGCTTTCGCAGTTGGGCCGATCTGGCCACAGCCGACCAGATGATGGCCTCGGCGGCCAATGCGCGCGCGTTTCTGGCCAAGCTCAACGAGGCCAGCCTGGAGGGCGCGCGCCGCGATCACGAATTGATTCTCAATTTCACACGCCAACGCCAGCCGGAGCTGATGGCCATCGACATCGCCAGCCGGGGCTACTGGTATGAGCAGTTTCGCCGCTCCGCCTTCGACTTCGATTCGCAGTCCGTGCGCCCTTACTTTCCCTACGCACAGGTGGAGGCCGGCGTACTGGAGACGGCGGCGCGCTTGTTCAAGATTGAGTTCCGCCGCACGACCGCGCCGGCGTGGCATCCGGAGGTTTCAGTCTTCGAGGTCAACGACCGCGGACGGATTGTGGGCCGCTTTTATCTCGACATGCATCCCCGCGAGGGCAAGGACAAGTGGTTTTCCGCCTCGCCAGTGGTCACCGGCGTGCGCGGGCGCGCTCTGCCCGAGGCCGCGCTCATCTGCAACTTCCCCTGCGGTAACGGCAACGATCCCGGCCTGCTCCAATACAACGATGTGGTCACTTTCTTTCACGAGTTCGGCCACCTGATGCACGCCATCCTGGGCGGACACACGGAGTGGGCGGGCATCAGCGGATTTGCCACCGAGGGCGATTTCATCGAGGTGCCCTCGCAGATGCTGGAAGAGTTTTTCCGCGACGAGAAGCTGCTTCATGCCTTTGCGAAACACTATCAGACCGGCGAAACGCTCCCTTCCGAGACCATCAAAAAAATGAAGCTGGCCGGAGCCTTCGGACGCGCAGATTGGGTTCGTTCGCAGCTTTTTTACACCACGCTCTCGCTGGACCTGCACGACCAGAACCCGGCGGGCCTGGACCTGGACCTCACCACCCGGCAGCTCTATCAGAGCCTGCAACCCTGGACGTGGCTGGAAGGCAACCGCATGTACGCGAGCTTTGGCCATCTGACCGGCTACTCGTCGAACTACTATACCTATGCTTTTGATAAGGTGATCGCGCTGGACTTTTTTGCCCAGTTCGATCCCGCCGACCTGCTGGGCTGCGATGCCGGTAACCGCTATCGCAAATTGGTGCTCGAACAAGGCGGGTCAAAGCCGGGCCGCCAGATGGTGCGCGACTTCCTGGGCCGCGATGAGGAGTTTTCAGCGTTTTCCAACTGGCTGAACGAGGAGTTTGATGGCGAATTGCTGGACGATCTTGAGGATATCCGTATTGCCGAAGAGCGGTTGGCCGAGATTCACTCTGGCCGCGTCAAGACGATTCCTCTTGAGGAAGTAATGAAGAGAATGGGAAAAGAAGAAAGACCCCGACGTTCCTAGCTTGCTTTTCGTATCTCCTCAGTGATGTGTTCTGAAAGGACATGGTTGATGCGTTTCTCGTATTCTTCCCCAGCGGGTGAGTGGGAGCGAAACCACGCTACGACTTCCGAATCAACGCCAATCGCCACTTTGTCGCCGGGGCCGGTGTAGAAGAGCCCGCGCTTGGCGCCGGTCCAGTCACGGACCTCGGGAATGTCGGAGGTGTCGATTGCCTCGTCCGGCAGGGCTGCCAGCCGTTCCAGCCGTGCGAACTGCTCGTGACTGAGCTTGCTAGAATTCTCCATCTTCATAGGCTCGCCTCTCGAAGGAGGTTGTGATGCGCGCGCTGATGATTCTGCCGATTGCAGCGGCTTCCGACTCCCATTCTACAAATTGATTGCCAAAATGAAGTCCGGTTCACAACACGATACCCTGATTCGTTATCATAGACCCACTATGGCAAACACACAGAATTTCAACGGCAAATGGGCGCTGGTGACCGGGGCCAGCTCGGGAATTGGCGCGTCGCTGGCGCGGGAGCTGGCCAAGCACGGAGCCAAACTTATCCTCACTGCGCGGCGGCTTGACCGGCTGGAGAAGCTGGCTGCGGAACTCACGGCCAAAGGAACAGAGGTTCGCATTGTCACGGCGGACCTGAACGATCCCGCCGCGCCGCAGAAAATTTATGACGCTACCGAAGGTGCGGGCCTTCCCGTTGACGTTCTTATCAACAACGCCGGCCTCGGCCAATATGGCGCGTTCTGCACAAGCCCCGTCGAGCAGGAGCTGGGTCAAGTGCGCGTCAACTGCGAGGCCATGGTGCGGCTGACCCGGCTGTTTGTTCCACGCATGGTGGAGCGGCGTCGCGGATGGGTGCTGATGTTGGCCTCGACAGCCAGCTTTCAGCCCGTGCCGTACCTCACTACCTACGCGGCCACCAAGGCCTTCGACCGCTTCTTTGCGCTGGGACTGGCCGCCGAGGTGGCCCGCTTCGGCGTCAACGTGACGGCGCTCTGCCCGGGGCCTACCGAGAGCGAATTCTTCGACGTGGCACATGCTGGCGCCTTCAAGGGTCGCGGCCAGCAGCCCGCCGCAGACGTGGCACGACTCGCCATCTCAGCACTGGCACGCGGCCAGCGTACGCTCGTTCCCTACTTTGGCGGCAGGTTCAACGCTCTCCTCGTTCGCTTCCTGCCGGTTGGGCTGGTTACCCATTTTATCGAGAAGGCCGCGCGCCCTGCGTAAGAATTTCGCTGGCATCGCCTCAGGTTGCCTTTCAACGAATCTGATGAGCTACTTGCAAAATTCAAAGAGGAGAGCAAGTAGTGTCAGGGTTTGCAAGAGGCACAGATGTTTGCAGATAATTTCGGCACTTCGTAGCACAATAATATTCATGTGCTTTTTCTCCAATCGTCCTCCAAATGTGCCGCTAACTCCTTATCCTGGACGACTTTGCAAATAACTCCTTTGTTATGACGATCTTACAGCGCAACCCTGTCTGTAACATCAAGAAAACAACGACTTTGCGTCCAAAGTACGGGTGGGGGTAGGCTGTTCAAGCATTAGTTTTGCCGTCGGAACAAAGCAAAGTCCCGAAGATGTGCCTGAATATGGAATGCAGGTTTCTTGGTTATTTTGCAAGAGGCTCTGATTGCGCGTGTTACGCAGACGCCGTCATTTTTCTTTGCGCGCCGAGTTGGGCTGCGAACTCCATCAAGGATTCATCGCTACCGCGCGTGGCGGCCAGTTGCATCCCGCCCGCTGCGCAGGGGAGTGTGACCACTGGCACTCCCGCCATGCTGAAGGGCGTGGTATAGCGCAGGAGCCGGACGCGGGTCTTGCTGTGATCCGCGCCGGCCGCCAGGCGCGCGACAGGAATGGCAGGCATCAGCAGTAAACCATGCGCAGCAAAAAGCGAATCCATGCGGGCCGTGAACTTTGCATGGCGTTTGCGTAACGATGAAATTTCCGCGGACGTGATGCGCGCGCCCCACTCCAGCCGCTCGCGGAGGCCTGCTTCATAGCGACCAAATCGGCCAGCGTGGATGCGCGCCGCCTCCCATGCCTGAATGGGCGCATAGATCGCGAAGGCCTCGTCCCACCACTTTGCATCGATTTTGACAGCGCGCAAGCCGAGCGCTTCCAACTCCGAGATGGTGGCGTGAAGACTTGTAAGAATCTCCGCCTCACAATCGTGGAAGAAGCTTTCATCGGGAACGGCAAAACGCGTGAAGGTCTGGGTTGCAGCCGCACCGGCAGGTGCAAAAAATTCAGTCAACAGCGGCGCGTCTTCCAGATCGCGAAATATCCATCCCATGGTGTCGAAGGATTGCGCCAGGTGCGCGCCGCGTTGCCAATTGCCCCGGCCCAGTGAGGAGCGATACCCGGCCAATCCGCACAGCGCGGCGGGTGCGCGGATGGACCCGCCCGTGTCTGTGCCCAGCGCGGCCACAGCCGAACCCTCCAGCACGCTGGCCGCAGCGCCCGAGGACGAGCCGCCCGTCAGCGCGCTCTCGTTGCCCGGCTGAAGGCAATCGCCAAAGTCGGGATTTTCACCGGTGATGCCGTAAGCCAGCGGGTGCAGGTGGGTCTTGCCGATGATGACCGCGCCTGCCGCTCGCAGCCTTGCCACCAGCCAGGAATCGTGTGCGGCGACTCCGGCGAGTTCGCGATACGAGCGCACGCCGCAACTGGTGGACGCGCCGGCCAGGTCGAAGCAATCCTTCACCGAGATGGGCAACCCCCACAGCGCGCCGCGGCCATCGCCGAATGGGCCTCCCTCGCCGCGCGGCACGGCTCCCACGCGCGCCGCTTCCGCCAGCGTCCACGCGAGGTTCTGCCACAAGTAGGTATTGCGGCTTTGATTCCCGTTGGCGCGGGCGAGAGCCCTTTCGGCCAGATCGACAGGCCGTATCGATTCAGCGGCAAGTGCTTTCCGCAACTCGCGGATTGTCCAGACAGCATCGGTCATAGTGAGATTCTAGGGCAACGCTTAACCTTGCGCACCTCTTCGGTGACGACTTGCCGCGCTGGAGAGCTTCACAGCGCAGATTGGCTCAAAGTGTACGAGAACGTCCCACGCAAATCGGGCGAGTAGCGAATATCTCTTTAATATATTGATTCAATGGAATTCGGAATCGCGGTGCTGCCGTTTGTTTCTTGAACTGCCGCCAGGCCGCCCATGATCAGAAGATATGGAAGAATCATTGCTCCATTGAGCAGGTTGTCGATGGCCACCATCAAGATGAGCGCGGTCATCGCGAGCCGAACATATGGTTCGTTCGGAGTGTAACTTCTCGCGGATGGCCAGACAGCACGCATGACTGGCAGAAACAGTATCGTCCCGAACGAAATCAGGCCAACCAATCCGTACATGCCAAAGATGAGCAGCCACAGGCTCCAAGGGCGGACGTCGCCGTGCTGCCACCAGTTCCATTGTCCAAACCCGAGGAGAGGCTTCTGGAGCGCGACGATGATCTGGCTCTCATCACGAGCGAACCTCCAGACAAGCGAGTGGCGGCCAATGCTTGTCAGGGCGATAGAGAGAGACCGGGCGACTCCATTCCGCTGCTCCAGCGCACGCAGGGATACGAGATTCGTTATGCGGAAGAGCGCGAACGTCAGAATGATCAAAACCAAGACACCAGCAAATGCCCGCAGAACAGAGCGTCGCTTCAACAGCACCATAGGCAGCAGGAACAGAAGCAAAAGAATGCTTCCGGCGGACTGGCAGAGCAGCGTGACAGAAGCCAACCCGGCTGCGACCCATCCCATGGGCAAGCCGAGTATGCTGCCCATCGGGCGATGCAAAAAGAGAAAAACAGCAAGCAGGGTAGCCGCTGCCATCCAAATGCCCAGTTGATTTCCGTCTTCCAAGAAACCGATGGGACGGAAGCCGGCATAACGCTGAGCACCCACCCAGCGGTAGGGCTGATAACCATAGAAGAACGCGTAGAGTTGAGGTCCGGCGCAAATCTCTAACAGACAGACCGGCACGTAGCAGATGCCCGCAATTACGCACGCTTTAGCGGCGAGAAGCAGCGAGCCGTCGGCTGAAAAGTGGATGCGGCCCAGGAGCCAGGGCACACCCCAGGAGATGATCTGATAGGCTGCGCCCAGGATACCCTCATACAGTGTCTTCCAATGCGTGGCCGCCGAAAGAAGAGGCACGCAGCACCAGACAATCATGGGAAGATCGCAGATGCCCGGCCTGAATCTCTTCAAATCCGCGGTATGAAAAAGCAGCATTCCCACCAGTGCAGCCAGTCCGGTGGCCGTGGCCTTGGTGAGGAAATAGTCAGCCGGGAGACAGACGCCGAGAATCCAGTAGGGAAACGCGACGGGCGTCGGCTGGTAATTGGCGCCCGGAAGAATCGCCCAGCCGCCGAGAAAATTCGCTAGAATTGCAATGCGGACCGGATATCGGCGGAAGAGATACGCGCCGGCAGGGATCCAACCGAGAAGAATCACGAACGGGGAGATATGCATAGCGTTCAGTATGTTCCTCCCTGGCGGAAGACGATGAATCGTCTGTCGCCTTTCCAGTAACGATGAATTCAGGAATATCGGCCGTGAAGTTGAACGGCTGGCATTGCCGGAGATCCCGAGCGTGGATAAGTTCGCCCGGCAGAACCCAATGGACTGGATGGGCAAGGTAGGACAGGCACAGCCTGCGGTGATGAATGCAATTGCCGCTCACGGGATTTCTCTTCCCATAAAAAGGAACTCCATGAACGAGGGCTTTCCACAGTGTAAACTGCCGGCGACTGCAACTATCGAAGTCTGGATGATCGATCTGGACAGGCCGTTGAATCCAGAAGCGAATCTCGACGGCATCTTGTCGATCGAAGAGCGGAACCGCGCGGAACGCTATCTTTACCCGAAGGACGCATCTCGGTTCATGCTTTGCCGGGCCATGCTTCGGCTCGGGTTGGCATGGTATCTGGAGACAACCCCGCAGAAGATCGCACTGGCAACTAATCGCCACGGCAAGCCATGTATTGCCGAATGCTCCGCGCTGAATTTCAATGTATCTCATTCTGGCGGGCTGGGAGTAATCGCCTTCACAACTGCTGGAGAAGTCGGCATCGACGTGGAGGCAATTCGATGCGATGTCGGAGCTGTCGAGATCGCTTCCGCGCATTTCACGCGGACCGAAGCGGCCATGATTGCGGCGGCGGCTACGCCTCAGGAACAAGCCAGCGCGTTTCTGCATCTCTGGACGCGGAAAGAGGCTGTACTGAAAGCAGCCGGTTGCGGATTGCTGGGCGGGTTGGATGGAGTCGACGTGTCCCAAGAGCCTTTGGATCAGGTTAGGTTGTACAGCGCGACGGGCGACAGAGCCGAGTCGTTCTGGCGCGTACAGGATCTGGAACAGATCGAAGGCTTTGCCGGAGCTGTTGCCGCGCCGACGGGAAATTGGTCGGTTTTGCAGCGGCCGGTTCGATACGAAGACGCTATCCATGGCTCCTTGGGGAGGATTTTCGGAGTGGAGTGAGTTTTCGGAACGGCCAATCGCTTACGGTTGAAGAGAGGACCGGAACATGGCGGCATCGCCCGAATTGCGAGTCCGAGCGAGACAGTGCTGCTGTTTTCGAGCTTTGATTTGTAGGAAAATTAAACAATTTGTAGAAGAATTATACGCCATCACTGGTTGTCACGAGATAAATATGAGAATCTGCAAAGGATTTATAATCTATGTTTTGCGGTCACATAATTGGGTTAAGTAACCGAAGAAAACATCACTGAAGGCACCCTCCGTGGGTACTAAAGATAGGTTGAAATTTATTGCAACATACCCTACGATTGCTTCAATGAGTATAGACGCCGTGACCAAAATATGTATGTGACGGCTGTCACTAATGTGAATTAATGGTCTTGTAGAGAGGGTCACCCTGCATAGTTGTGCATTCAAGGGAGATTGCTCTTTCCCAAGGCAGAAAGGAAGTGCTGTATCTACCCCAACCTCAAACTACGAATGTATACGACCGGGATGCGCCAGAATCGTCTCGCCAAGCTGGTGGGAATCGATGAGGCCAACCTGAGCCGAATAGTCAACGGGACTCGTGCACCCAAGCAGCAAATGCGGCAGGAGATCGCTACTGTATTGGGGTGCGATGCAGAGTGGCTGTTTGAACGGACCATGATGGAGGCCGACAACAAGGAGGCCGACAAGATTATGGCAAACATGGGGATCGGAAATAACCTTCTCACAACTGATTGATCAATTGGCGGCGCAGGTTTTTTTGCGTTGGCGTCATGAGCAGTTCTGCTCTGGCTCCCTGTCCTTTCATTTTGGATACAACAAGTCTAATTTGTCAACACTCAGATGGGAGTGATATGGGCGAAGCCTGCTTTAACACCGAAATCAAGATTGAGGAGATGCCGCATGGGCAGAATCCCAATCAAGCCTGGTACGCGGTACAAACCGGTTATCGCTGCGAGCAGCGAGTGGCATCGGGACTGATGATGAAAGGATTCAGGACGTATCTTCCATTGCTGCGGGAGGTCCATAAATGGACAGATCGCCGGAAGCTCGTTGAGATCCCGGCGTTCAGCGGCTACTTGTTTCTGCACTGTGAGCCCAGTTCGCGCAATCGAGTAAACGTGCTGGAGACGAGCGGTATCGTTCGCTTCCTGGGTGGAAACCATGCGCCATGCCCGATCTCCGATGTCGAAATCGAGGCTGTCCGCCGAACTCTCGGCAGCAGCGTGCCTTGCGACCGCTGCGACGCGCTGACGCCGGGTACCCTGGTTCAGGTTACGCGAGGTCCTCTGGCCGGCGTACAAGGGCGTCTGGCGCGGATCAAGAACAACCTTCGTCTGATCGTCACAATTTCAGTATTCTCTCAAGCAATTTCGGCAGAGCTGAACCTGAGCGACGTGGAAGCCGTCCATGATCAATTCCACGCCGAACAGAGCAACTGATGCTGCCCAGCGAGAGCGCGGCGCACTTACCTTTTCCTTCGATATGCTCACGCGATTTTCGCGGATTTGCAGTCATCGCGTAGCGTGGCGCATTCCCCGGGAAAGCACTGCTCGAGCGCTTCTTTATTGTCTGCGCCAGTTATGAGAGCGGAGTAACCTTGTTTCCCTCCTAACCGAGGGTTTGACGCTTTTCACATCAAGTCGAGAAGAGCTCCCGTAACTGAACGGTACATTATGGAGCGATCACCATGAAAAAATCGAAAGATCCCCGTGTTGCCATCCTGGGTGTGGCTGTTGACAACTTGACGATGGAAGAAGTTCTCGACGCCGTGGATGCCAGCATCGCAGAGGGAGGCTTCCATCAAATTGCGACGGCAAACGTAGATTTCCTCATGAAGTCAATCCATGACGAAGAACTCTACGAGACGCTTGCCAACTGCGATCTCGTTCTGGCTGACGGCATGCCGCTGGTATGGGCATCCCGCCTCCTTGGAACAGGATTGAAGGAGCGCGTAGCCGGATCCGATCTGGCGCCTCAACTGGCAAGATTATCCGCCCAGCGCGGTTATCGAATCTACTTGCTGGGAGCGGATGAAGAGAGTTCCTCCGGTGCGGCGGCATGGATGGAGAAGAATTTTTCCGGCGTCTGCATTGCCGGCCGGTACTGCCCGAAATATCAGCCATTGGAAGAAATGGATCACGAGGAGATACTGTCAAGGATCGAAATGGCCAAGCCAGACATTCTTCTGGTGGCCTTTGGAAACCCCAAGCAGGAAAAATGGCTGGCCATGCACCGGCAGCGGCTTGAAGTGCCTGTCTGCATCGGAGTAGGCGGCACGTTTGAATTTCTAAGCGGCATGATTTCCCGCGCACCTGGATGGATGCAGCGTAGCGGCATGGAATGGTTCTACCGGGCGATGCAAGAACCATCGCGGCTGGCAAAGAGGTATTTCAGCAATGCGCTAGGTCTCGCTCGCTATCTCCCGGTGCAACTGGCGGCAATGGCAATGCAGGGGAAGCGGCGCCAGCAAACGCAGATCACGAAAGAGATGGTTGGTACCGCGATAGTTTTGCGCATTGACGGCGATTTCACTGGCAAACTGCTGCCGCGATTTGAATCCGATGTTCGCGGCGCGGTTCTTTCCGGTTCTCACGTTGTACTGGATATGAGCAATACCGCGTACATCGGTGCGGACGCGCTGGCCTCACTGATTTACGTAATGAATGTAGCCCGCTGCTGGAAGCGTGAATTGTGGCTGGCCGGGCTGGATCGCCTGTTGGTCAAAGTTGTGGGAGCTTCCAGACTACGGCTCTTCTTTCGCATGGCCCCAAAAGTTGCCGAGGCATTGCGGCGCATCCAGCCGGAGTTGATCCCGGTTCCGCAATTCGGGGAGGACTGGGCGTTCTGTCAAATTGGCGGCAAGCTGATTCCAATTCACACCCAGGAGGTGCCCGACGTTTACCGACAGGTGCAACAGTTACTGAGCCGGAGATTTACCGCAGAGCTGAATTCCGGTTTGCCGCAACATGGCCGGAAAATGGATGGATTGATTCTGGAACCGGCTCCCGCAGATGCCACGTAAACCCGGACCACAGTACTTTGCTCGGAGATTCACGACGTCCAATCGCGGTTACTGGGGTGGAATTCCCGATACCGGCTTGCCGGCAAAGGAAGCTCATTACAGATAACCAATTCGGAGACCAATCGCATGATCTTATCGCAAGTGCTCGACATAGTGGTGATCGCGCTGGTGCTGGCAACGCTGCCATTGCTGGCGGAGCTCTTGGTGCTCACTGTTGCATCTCTGCTGCCTTCCACGAGTGAGATAGAACAAGCCGAGGCAACAGAAGACTTTCCGATCACTGTTTTGGTTCCGGCTCACAACGAGGAAGCTCTGGTCGGGCGCTGTATTCGCAGCATGGTGTCCTCAGCCGGCCCAGGCGTGGACCTGATGGTGATCGCACATAACTGCACGGATGCGACGGCAGCAGAGGCCGAGGCAGCCGGAGCGAGGGTTCTGGTGCTGAACGATCCCGATCAGGAGGGCAAGGGCAGTGCGCTAAGTTATGGCTTCGCCGCGGCTCTGGCTGGAGCATCGCGGGCAGTGCTGGTCATCGACGCGGACTCGGTCGTCGGCCCTGGCCTGATCGCGGCGGTGCGACACAGGTTTCAGGCGGGCGCGCAAGCGGTGCAATGCCGTTATGAAGTCTTCAACTCCGAGGAGAACCACCGCACCAGGCTGATGACGCTTGCCTTTCAAGGATTCAATGTGATTCGTCCGCGTGGGCGTGAGCGCTTGGGTCTTTCGGTGGGAATCCTGGGCAATGGCTTTGCTCTTCATCGGGATGTGCTGACGCGGATTCCATACAGAGCCTATTCCATTGTCGAAGACCTGGAATATCATCTCGCACTGGTTCGAGCAGGAATTCGCGTGGAGTTTGTCGACACGGCAGCGGTCAGCGGCGAGATGCCGCTTTCGAATATTGGCGCGCAAACACAGCGCGCTCGATGGGAAGGCGGCCGGCGGCGGATGATGAGACGGTGGGCTCCCAGGCTGATGGGAGATGTGCTGCGCGGGCGGGCGCGATTGATAGAACCGCTCCTCGATCTGCTGGCCGCGCCGATCGCCTCCGGGGCATGTCTGCTGCTGATTGCCGTGTGCCTGCCGGTTGCGTGGCTCAGGCTTTATGCCCTGGGAGGGTTTCTTGTACTCGCTTTGCATGTGACAGCGGCCGCCGTTGGCGGCTCCAGCGTGCGGGGAACCCTAAGAGTTCTGGCAACGGTTCCTGCTTATATCTTATGGAAAGTGTGGATGCTTCCTAATGTATGGCGCGCATCCCGCGCAGATTCCTTATGGGTGCGCACGGCTCGCGATACTCCGGGAGACGGCCAATGAATTGGCATGAGATGCGCAACATGCCATTGAGTTAATGCCTTGTCCTCGCGGTGGCTCTCGCTATCCGCTTCTCAAACCGCAACGATTAGCAATTGCGAAGGAGTTCATCATGAATCTACTGAATAAACGTTCTGCACTCACTCTATGCGGTTTTGTTTTTCTTGCGCTGAGCGTGGCCCATTCGCTGCCCGGCGAAGCCAAGAAAGCGGACGGCCAGACTTTGTCCGGCGATGCACCCCGAGCCGAGCAGCAGACTAGCGATATAAACACACTGCGCAAGTTCGAGCCGTCCGTGGATGAGGAATACACGCTGGGGGCGGGGGATGCGATCGCCATTGATTATCCCGGTCATTCTGATTTGTCGAGCAAGGATGTGATTGGTCCGGATGGGCGCGTGACACTGCCGCTGGCCGGCCCGATCAAACTCTCCGACCTGACCCGCGAAGCAGCCGGACTGAAGATCGCCGAGGCGCTGTCGCCTTACTATACAAAGCTGACAGCGACCGTCCGTGTGGAGAAATACGGCTCGAATTACATCACTTTGCTGGGAGATGTGAAGAATCCTGGAATGGTGAGTTTTGATCAAACGCCAACCCTGCTGGGTTTGCTCTCCCGAGGCGGCATAGAGCCGCGCCCTGACGGCACCTTCCCAGAGCAATGCATCATCTACCGGGGAGATCAGGTTTATTGGGTCAAACTGCACGATATGCTGGCCGCGAGCAGCCCAATGGCGGATCTTCGATTGCGCCGCAACGATGTGGTATTTGTACCCGCCCTGGCGTCAAAAGCCGTTACGGTCATGGGACGTGTGCAGCATCCGGGGTCGATTGCCCTGAAGCGCGATTCAACTGTCGTTACCGTACTGGGTGAGGCAGGAGGGTTGAGCGATGGGGCTGGTGGAAATCCGGAGATTCTGGTCGTTCATCGAACCTCCGGAGAGAAAAACCAATTTGTGTATTTCAAGGATCTTCTCAGGCCAGAGAGCGGCAATGATGTCCCGCTCTATCCCGGCGACATTGTCTTTGTGCCCCAAAGCGGATGGAACAAGGCGAGTGTTGTGATACAGAATATGGCGCCATTTTTGACGATGGCGACTTTTGCGGCAATCGCCCTTCATTGATCTGGAATTAGCTGAGTGGAAAGGTAAACAATGAATAATTCAATCCCTGACAATTCGTTTTCCGGAAATTCCAAGAGCGTGCCATCGGCGCCGCTACGCCGGACCGGGAGTTCTTCCGAAGGGGCGCGTCCGGCTATCGATGTGGTTGGCAGTTTTCGCCGCCACTGGTATGTTGCCGCGACAGTGTTTCTTGTTCTTGCCGGCTGCGGCGCATTCGCCGTTTGGAAGAAAGCCAAGCCGGACTACGAGTCTCACAGTGTAATCTACCTGTCGCCGAAATTTCCCAAGCTGCTGGCCAGCGACACTGAGGTTGAACTTCCTTACGACTCTTATGTCCAGGATCAAATCCAAACGGTGACACGGCACGACATCATCGCGGATTCCATCTCTAAGCTTCCTTACGCCGTGCGATACGGAAGGGGCTTGGCGACTTCCTATGAGGGTCCTGCATTGCCCTATGAGATTCAGGTCCTGCAAAAGACGCTTGAAGTCAAGAGAGTCGGATCAACTTATGAAATGTCGATTGGGCTGCATGGCGAAACGCCGAAAGATCTTGCCGAGATCGTGAACACGATCACCGACACCTATGTGGAGCGCATGAAGAGCGAGCAGTTTTACGGGCTGGACGATCGCTTGAATACCCTTCGGCAGGAGAAGGTCCGGCTCCAGAAAGAAATGGACGACGGAATGTCGGAGCAGGCGCAGCTCATGCAGCAAATTGGCGTGGCCACGCTATCAACCAAAGACGGCGGGTCTAATATCTATGACTCGTCGCTGCAGAAACTGAGCGACGAGCAAGTTACCGCGCGCATGCAGCGCCAGGCGGCGGAAGCGCAACTGGCCGCCATAGTGAAAGGTGGCGGCACTGGGGAATCGACCGTGATGGACTCCGCCGCGGACGAGGCGGTCGCCACGGACTCAGGGACATCTGGAGTGAGAACTACGCTGAACAGTCGAAGAAACACGCTGCTGGAAGAAATGAATGGCCTGCGACCGGGTCATCCAGTCTACCAGAAAGACAAGGATGAGTTGGATTCGATCGATGGGCAGTTGAACGATCTGAAACGCAAGGCTGGCGATCACTTGCAAGACAAGCTGCGCGGAGAAGTATCGCGCACGCGCATGATTGAACTGCAGTTAACTCAGGAAATGGCGCAAAGGACGCACTCGGCAGCCTCGGCAGCTCCCAAATTCCAAAAAGCCACTGCGCTTGGGCCGGAGATCGAAAGCCTGCAAAAAGCATATAGCGCGATCGACGACCGCATCCGCGACCTTGAGCTTGAAAGCAGTTCGCCTGGGGCAATCCATGTATCCTCAAAAGCGCTTACCCCGCTCAACCCGGAACCAAGTAAACTGCGAATCTATTTGCTTGCTCTGATCCTGTTGAGTCTTGCCTGCGCCATTGCCGCTCCGGTTGGGATTGACCTGCTGGACAGCAGAATATTTACAGCTCAGGATGTTGAGCATGTAATGGGATTCCATCCTCTAGGTGTGTTGCTTGACACGCGAGAGTTCCGTCGTGAGATTGCAAGCGAATACTATTTGCGTTTGGCTGCGGGCATCGACCATGCTGTCAGGAGCTCGGGTGCGCGAATCTTTCTGTTTACATCCCCGTCTCATGGCAGCGGAACCAGTACTGTTGTGAGAGAGCTGAGCGATAAACTGCGTAGCCTTGATCTGAGGACACATACGATCATGGCATCTGCATCCGAAGGGCTGGATATTCCCCCCGGTGATATTCTCGGGCGATCTCAATTGCTTCTGCAAAGGCGGAACAAGCCCGATGATGTTCGCGCCCTTGCGCCAATCGCAGCGGTTCACGGCCGCGCGGAATACGGCATGGGGCAAGATGCGCCGGCCATCAATTCAGTAATGCGGAGTTTGAATCACGCGAGCGAACTGTGCGATGTCATCTTGATCGATGCAAGTCCACTGCCGATATCCGCGCATACCGAGTATCTGGCGAGGGTTTCCGATGTAACTGTTCTTGTGGTGAAGTCCAGCGCGACGACCAAGCAGGAACTGGATCGCGCCGCGCGGCTGCTGGAGCGTCTGGACGTAGCCGGCGTAGCCGTGGTTCTGAACAAGATCAGCCAGGAGCGATCGGATCGCGCCATGAAAAAGGAACTCCATGGGTATGAGCAGTCGTTCAGGCAACATCGTTCAGCACCCGTAAAAGACCCGATGCGGCGGGAAAGAGCCCGCGCCTGACCGCAGGAACTCACGGTTCACCACCAGCGACATCAAGAGGAAGACAATTCCGCGGCGATGAGTCCGCGGTCAAGCTATGCGTACCCTTGAAATAATCCTCGTTTCCCTGATTGCTGGCGCGGCAATTTGCCTGCTCATGGGTCGCTGGCCGCGAACCGCTCGTCTGTTGGCAGCCTTCGCCCTGCTGGCCGCGATAGCGCACGCGACTATCGAGGGCGCACACTGGCAGATGATCCCAGCATACGCTGCCACTGGAATTTTATGTCTCGCTGCCTGGAAACCAGGCGGAGATCAGATGCGACTTCAGAAAATCGCAGCCTGGCCAGCAATGCTGCTCGCATCTGTGAGTGTCTTGTTTTCGTTTCTGCTGCCGATGTTTCACTTGCCTGAACCTACGGGTCCCTATCCGGTCGGTACGTCGTTCCTTTACTTCAAAGACTCGACTCGCATTGAGGATGCAGCGCCCGCTGGTGGTTCTGCGCGAGAACTGCTGGTCCAGCTTTGGTATCCTGCGCAGCCATCGCATAACCGCTTCGCCCGTTACCGCGAACCGCGAGAGACCAACGCCCTCAGCTCCTACCAGAGCGTGATCTTTACGAATTCGCGGCGGGATGCGCCAATTGCAATTTCCGGCGCGCCGTTTCCGGTTATCATCTTCAATCATGCCTGGCATGGCAGGCGGACCAATGACACCTTCTTGATCGAGGAACTGGCGAGTCACGGCTATATCGTCGCCGGCATCGATCACACCTACAACGCGAGTCAGGTCGCATTCCCGGACGGGCGCGTCGTGCGTGGGATTGCTTCGAACGAGATCGATAACCCGGAGACCAGTACCGCGGAGCGCGTGCGGGCAATCTGGGACAAGGAGTTATTGAAGTGGGTTGCGGACCAGCGATTCGTTCTTGATCGCCTGGCGCACATGGATCGTTTGGCTGGGACGCCGTGGTTTGGACGCATGGATACCAACAATGCTGGAGCCCTGGGACACTCGTTTGGTGGAGCGGCAGCCACGGCGGTTTGCGCCGCGGACCCGCGGGTACATGCATCGGTAAACATGGACGGATGGTTCTTCAGCGCAATCCGCGTGCGAGGTCCGAACCAGCCATTGCTGTTCATCACTGCAACCACCGCCCAGGGGGACGAAACAACCGATCCAAAAGCGAAAGTGGAAGCAGCTCTTGATGCCGCGGATTTTGCCGATGTGAAGACTTCGCTTCGCAAATTCGGAGGCTACTTACTATCAGTGAATGGAGCTGAGCACGAGGACTTCACGGACCAGCCTCTCATCTCACCCCTGCGTATGTTTTCGCATCGCGGCGCGCTTCCCGCGAGTCGAATTCATGAGATTGCGCGAAGGTATGTGCTGGCTTTCTTCGATAAGACGCTTCGCCGGCAAGATCCCGCGGTTTTTCATCCACGCTCTGCTCCGTATACCGAAGCTTCTCTCGAAACGTGGCAAGTAAATGATAGTGAGATTCCTCCGTTGAATAGTTCTGAAGAACGGCAAGAATCTATACCGCTTGCTTCCATTTCCCAGCTCATGCGAAGTTCGGCGGCATATTGATTCAATTGTTCGTCTGTATCAATTGCATCTTCCAGCGGCCATAACGAAGCTGAGAGCGAAAAACACACTCTTCTAACCGATTCTCCAGACCCATTTGGGTAAGGAAAGGTTCCATGCTCGCATCCTCTGATCGCGTCATCCAGTGCGCAACCGGTCTATTCGCGGAAAACCTCAACCGGTTGCCTTACGAATTTGCTCATACTCTCGTTGGAAATCCACTCTTCGAGCTTTCCCGGCTTGTTGATCTGGCGGAAAGAGTAGCGACTCGCCGCACACCCCATCTGGCCGGGGGAGACGTGTATTTCAATAATGGGCTAATTGAGCCGGGCGAGAAGCCGGTGCGTCCTGATTTGCCTCCAGCGTCCGCTTCCGATTTTATTCGCAAGATCGATACTGCGCAGGCATGGATCATCCTGAAGCATGTGGAGCGCGAGCCAGGCTATCGCGAAGTGCTGGAAAGCTGCATTCGCGACATTCTTCAACTCTCCGGACCGGAGCTTCTGCGTCAAATCAAATGGTTCGAAGCGATTCTTTTTATCACCTCGCCGAATCGCGTAACAGAGTATCACCTGGACCGCGAGGTTTCATGGATTCTTCAGCTTCAGGGCGACAAGGAGATTCATCTTTTCGACCGCGCTGACAAGCAGATCGTCCCCGACCAGGAACTCGAAGTCTACTGGACCGCCGACAATCGTGCCGCGCGCTATAAACCGGAATACGAATCCAGGGCCATCGTCTATCAAATGCACCCCGGAAGCGGTGTGCATATTCCCATCAATACCCCGCACTGGCTGCGGAACAAGAACAATATTTCCGTCACGCTGAATGTCAATTTTCAGTTTCACGACCGGCACTGGGCGAACTTGTACAGGGCTAACTATTATCTTCGCCGCGCGGGTATCGCGCCGCATCCGCCCGGCGCACATCCCGTATCCGACCGCCTCAAGAGTACGGTCTTTACCGTCATGCAACGGGCAAAGCAGACGGTGAAAGGCCGGCCGCATATCCCCCCGGAAGCGCTTGAGCAATACCGAAGAATCGCCCAACTGGCAAGGTGCTTCTGAAGCTGGCTGGCAATTCAACCAAGCATTCATGGATGCAATTCGGACAGAGTTGTAGAGATGGTTTGCAGCATGGGGTGCTGGGGATAAAAGTGGCCTCCGGGAAGGACATGCATTGCGAAGCGGCGGCGTGTATGACGCTTCCAGGCGAACAATTGATCCCAGCTTACGCTTTTATCATTCGCTCCGGCGAAGACCGTAATCGGGCAGTCCAGCGGTTCGCCTTCCCTGAAGCTATAACTCTCCACCACCGCGATATCGGCCCGCAGAATCGGCAGAAAGACCTCCATGAGCGAGTTATTCTCCAGAAACTCCTGCGGGATTCCATTGTAGCGGCGAGTCAACTGCTCAATAAAGTCATGGTCCGGGAGCGAGTACAGAAGGCTGGTATCGTCAGGCGTATCCGGCGCGCGACGGCCGGAAAGAAATATCCAGTCTGGCATGGGATGTCTCTCGCGCTGCAGTCTGCGCGTCCACTCGAAGGCGAGCAATGCACCCATGCTATGTCCGAAGATTGCATAGGGTAAGTTCAGCCAAGGTCGCAGTCCCCTATCCATGGCATCCACCAGCGGTTCTATCTGGGTGTACAGGGATTCGGAAAGACGCGTCTCCCGGCCCGGCAGCAGAACTGGGCATACCTGTATAAAGGCAGGCAGCTCAGCGGGCCAGGAATGATATGCAGTGGCGCCACATCCCGCGTGCGGCAGGCAGAACAGGCGCACGCGCGGATTCCCGGCAGTTGGGCGCGATTGGAGCCATGGCGTACTCCTGTTCAAAGCGGAATTCCTCCGGATTCGATTCTAACTGAAATATGCACAACCTTTGAGCCGGCGGATAAGTGATGATAAATCGCCCCTGGTATCCTGGCGTGTACTTGGAATTAGTTTGAATTAATGCGAAAGTCTGGGCCGTAATTGGAGTCAGTTTTTACGTCTTCACTCCGGACGCATTACTGGAAGTCAGAATACACGTTGCGCCTTTAAATTTTAATTGCGGGAGGTCATCGGAACAAATATGGCGACATCAGAGTTTTGGCAAACAGTTACGACGAACGTCTCTTCCTCGCAGCAACGGACGGAAAGTCCTGCTGCAGGCTCATCGCGCAGTTCGCGCGGCATGACTACGCTGTGGATGGTCATGGATGGGGCCACGATCCTGGTCTCCGCAATACTAGTCACGTTCTTCGAGAATCACATTGGACCGGTCGCCGGCGCAATGAAGATTTGGAATAGCACGCTAACTCAAAGACATTCGTTGGGGCTCTTGCTGTCGGTGCTTTGCGGATTTACGGTCTCGCTCATGATCACAAGCCGACGCTTGAATCTATATTCGCCTACCCACTTGAGCAACATCCTGCATGAGCAGAGGCTCAGTGTTCAGGCCTGCTTTACATCCGGGCTGCTGCTGACCGGCGCGCTGTTTCTGCTTCACGCCGAAGACATTCCCCGCAGCATCGTGATGATCACCATCGGGCTGGTCACCATCGGGCTCAGTTTGCGGCGGCTTGCTTACCGCATACTGCTCTACCATAATTTCGAACGCGGCATAGGCACTCGCAATGTACTCATAGTTGGCACCGGACCAGAGGCCCATGCGCTCCGCAATCACTTGGAGAGCATCCGCCATCTTGGCTTCACATTCAAAGGCTTCATCGCTTTCCCTGGCCCCTGCCACCTTATTGCCGGCACGTCCGGCGATGTGGTAGGAACGCTCGATACGCTTTTCCAGTATACCCGCAAGCATTTTGTGGATGAGGTATTCTTCACTGCGTCCTGTGAGCAACGCGGTGTGGTGAAGGGCATTTTGGAGCAGGCCCGCGCACATAGAATGGATATGCGCGTGGTCCCCGATATGTACGATGGACTGGTCTGGAACAGCCCCATCGAGTATATTGGCCAGTTTCCCACTATTCCACTTCAGTACAGGCACATACCTGAGGCAGCTCTAGTACTTAAACGGCTAATCGATATCCTTCTCTCCAGCACTATATTGATCGCCCTTTCGCCGCTCTTGCTGGCCGTCGCCGTCGCCGTCAAGATGGATTCGCCTGGTCCGGTCTTCTATCTATCGAAACGCATTGGGAAGAAGGGCCGCGTCTTCGGCTGCATCAAGTTCCGTACCATGGTGAGCGATGCAGAGATGCGCCGCGCCGACATCATGCACATGAACGAACGCGACGGTGTGCTGTTCAAGATCACCAACGACCCGCGCATTACCAGGCTGGGCCGCTTCCTGCGCAAGTATTCTCTCGACGAACTGCCCCAGTTCCTCAATGTGCTGCATGGTGACATGAGCATCGTAGGTCCTCGTCCTCCTCTGGCCAGCGAAGTGAAGGAGTACAAGCTTAGCCACCTGCGCCGTCTCGATGTAAATCCCGGCATCACTGGCCTGTGGCAGGTGCAGTCACGCCAAGACCCTTCCTTTGATAGTTATATTTCACAGGATGTGACCTATATCGAGAACTGGAGCGTATGGCTGGATATCAAGATCATTCTGCGCACCATCGGCGTGGTTCTGGCTGGAACCGGATCTTGAGTTCTTCACAAGTCCCTGCCGCATCTGGCTGATTTTATTGAGGCGTTCAGAGGATATCATCATCTTATCTGCGCCTCGGGAGAGATCTGCGCGTTACCCCTTCAGACGATACGAAAGTAACCGTTCAGAAGAACCACAATCAACCTAAGACGAGAGTGACAATTTCTTGCAACCTTCGTTTGAATCTCGCATCCAATTGATAAATGAAACAGATGTCTTCGCTCGGGCTGGTGGGAGTAACATGGGCGAAGCCCGCCTGGCGTGGCAACTATATCTCGCTCGTCAAATAATAGATCACTTTTGCCTGAATCAGTCTAACCTTCCGCGGTGATTTCCGCGCCCTGTGCCGCTATAGCGCAAAAGTCCTCATCACCATCCAATGCGCCAGAGGCATATTGCAGTGTCATTGTCCCGATTTTACACAATTCTCTATCGACACTCATCAGAGTACGAACGGAGGAGATTCCATGGCTACAGCGATTCATTCAGCAGCAGCGCCGGCAGTCTTCCCCGGCGATGCCGAGACCGGCAACCTGTTTGCCGCCAACTTCGACCACCGGCCATTTCAGTTTCGCCATACACTCGATTCGATGAATATCTTTCAGATGCCGGCGCTGCTGAAGCTGGCTGAACGCTGTATGCGTAAACGCCAGCTTAAGAGCCACTACGAAACCGGCAAGCCCGCGGTGAATGGCTACTTCGGCAGCAAGCCTGCGGATATGACTTTAGTCCAGGCGCTGGAGCGGATAGGTGAAGGCGGAAACTGGATCATTCTCAAGCGCATTCACGAAGAGCCTGAGTACCGCGCTGCTCTAGAGCTATTCATCTCGGAGCTATCTGTGCTTTCGGGTACAGATCTGCGCCGCCGGTATCGCGATCCGATTTTGACGATATTCATCACTTCGCCCAACCGCATTACACCCTATCATCTGGATGGCGAAGCCAATTTTCTGGCGCAGGTGCAGGGCAGCAAGTCCGTGTTTCTTTACAATGCGCACGATCCGCGCATTCTGACTACAGAGGAGATGGAGAGTTACTGGACCGGGCATTTGCTGGCGCCCAGATGGCACGACGAACTATCTGAGGGACATTGGCGTTACGATATATCCCCAGGTCTTGGCGTCTTTAATCCAGCCACTTTCCCGCACTGGGTAAAAAACTCTAACAATGTTTCAGTATCCGTCAGCATCAATTTCAAGCGAGTGCGAAACGACGAGATTGGGGCATACCGGGCGAATTACTATGCGCGCAAGATCGGCTTGCACCCTACCATGCCTGGTCGAAGGTCAGCCGTTGATCGCCTGAAGGATCTGACCTTTGGCAAACTGTATGAAGGAGCCTACACGGCGCGAAGCGCGCTCCGGTCGCGCTTTGGAGTTTAAGAAGTCATCCCGCTGAAATTCAAGATGCTTGACTTTGAGCGCTTACATCAACGAGCCCCAATGCTGTCTGGATACTTACTTAGGCATGAGGTGCGGAAGTGTCAACCATGAAAAACGGAAGCCGCCACGCCGATAATAGCTTCGACATGCTGCGTCTGTTTTTTGCAGTGCTGGTGATCTTTTCGCACAGCTTTGCGCTGGGTCGCCAGTTAAGAATCCCATATTCTCCGATCTTCGGACCGGGATTGACATTCACGCGCATTCTTCCATTACCTGCCGCAACCTCAATGCGACTTGCACAAACGAAATACATTCCAATACTCCGAGATCAATTTGTCAACTGACCTGACATTATCGACGATGAAATTCCCCGAACTGGAATCGGTGGATGAAGACCGAGCCAGGGCGGATTCGCTGGCCAGAAAAGTGCTGGAATCGAAGGCCATGCGGGCCACGTTCTGGACCGTGATGGACTACGGTTGTTCGATGGCGCTGCGCGTCGTCAACAGCCTCATTCTTACCCGTCTGCTGATGCCGGAATCCTTCGGCCTGATGACGCTGGTCACGACGCTCATCGTGGGAATCGGCCTGATTTCCGATATAGGCCTGGGTCCTAACGTCATTCAAAGCCCCCGCGGAGACGAACCCGCGCTTCTGAACACCGTCTGGACATTGCAGGTGCTTCGCGGCCTGGGTATCTTCGCCGTCTCGCTGATGCTGGCGTGGCCTATGTCGCTGATCTACCATGAGCCGCGTCTGTTGGCGCTGCTGCCCGCGCTGGGCATCAATATCGTCATCAGCTCCTTCAACAGCACCAATCTGCTTTCGATGTCGCGGCACATGGGCGTGCGCAGGATTTTTCTGCTCGACATCACCACGCAACTGTTCACGCTGCTGGTTACGGCCGGCTGCGCATTGCTTTACCGATCAGTGTGGGCGCTGGTTATAGGAGCGATTCTGAGCACGGCCTTCAGGCTCTCGTTCAGCTTTTATCGCCGCCTGATCCCCGGCATTCGTAATTCCTTCTGCTGGGACCGCGAAAGTCTTCATGGCCTGGTTCATTTTGGCAAATGGATTTTGCTCTCTACGGCATTCTACTTCTTCGCATCGCAGGCGGACCGGCTGATTCTGGGAAGACTGGTCAGTTTCAGCATGTTGGGGGTCTACGGCATCGCGTATTCGGTCTCGGATATTCCGCGGGCGGTTATCAACGCATTCGCGCAAAAAGTCGGCTATCCTTTCATCGCCAGATTGGTTCATTTGCCGTTAGTTGAATTCCGCAGAGTGTTCTTGCGGTATCGTCTTCGTGCTCTGCTTGCTGGCGCGTTTTTGCTGTGCCTCATGGTGCATCTCGGCGGCTTTCTTGTAACCAGGATGTACGATCGCCGATACCACGCCGCGTCGTGGATGGTTCCGGTTCTGGCCCTTGGCCTTTGGCACACGCTCATGTATGCAACGACCATGCCTGCACTGTTCTCTCTTGGCAAGTCGCAGTACTCGGCCTTCGGCAACGCACTATACTGCGTCACGGTGGTAACGGCCATTCCAGTTGCTTTCCATTTCTTAGGTATGTTTGGCGCCGTGGTTGCCGTGGCCGCGGGAGATTTACCGCTATATTTCGTGACAGTGACGGGAGCCAGCCGCGAGGGCATCTCAACATGGAGACAAGACCTGCAGGCAACGGGAATCTTTTTGGCTCTTCTGGGACTGGGTCTCGCGTTGCGAATATCCATCGTTGGATGACACGGCTTATGGGCGCGGAATCGCTTCATCCACATTTAGCCTTGCTTACCTCTGGACCACTTTCTATTTCGGAGCCTTGCGATGACCACCACTACTGAAACAACGCAGAGCGGATGGGAGACTTCCCCGGTGATAACGGGGCGGCCTGTCGAGTGCGGGGCTTCTCCTGCCCGGAGGCCTTTGTGGCAAATCTTCGATGAAGTCGCGGCGCAGTACTCCAGCCGCACCGCGGTAACCTTCGGCGACCAGCAGCTTTCATACCGCGAGCTTCATGCACAGGCCAGCCAGCTCGCGCTCCGCCTTCGCAGGCTGGGCGTAGGCACGGATTCGCTGGTGGGCATATATATGGAGCGCTCGGCCCAGGCGATCGTAGCTCTGCTGGCCATTCTCAAGGCTGGGGGCGCGTATCTGCCTCTTGATCCGGCCTATCCGAGCGAACGCGTGGCCACAATTCTCGACGATGCCCGGCCAACCGTTCTATTGACCGAGGAGCATCTTTTCGACCGGCTCCCGCCGCATGGCGCTCATACAGTTTGCCTCGACCGCGAGTGTGAGGAGAACTCCTTTTTACACAACGCCACATTCGAGCCGGACGCGAGCCAGGAGAATCTGGCGTATGTCATCTACACTTCGGGATCTACGGGAAAACCCAAGGGCGTGATGGTAACGCATGGCAATATTGCGCGCCTGTTAAGCGCAACAGCGGATTGGTTTCACTTTGACGAGAACGATATTTGGACGCTCTTCCATTCCCTGGCCTTCGACTTCTCGGTCTGGGAAATCTGGGGCTGCCTGCTACACGGCGGAAGACTTGTGATTGTTCCTTTCACTGTCTCGCGTTCGCCTGAGGATTTTCATGAGCTATTAGTGAAAGAGCGGGTAACGGTTCTGAACCAGACGCCGTCTGCGTTCTATCAGTTCATGACTGTAGACCAGGCGCGCCGTTCGCCGGAACTGGCTCTCCGGCTGGTCATCTTTGGCGGTGAGGCGTTGAACTTCAAGACGCTGCGGCCATGGTTCGCAACGCATGGCGGCAAACAGCCGCGACTGATCAATATGTATGGCATCACAGAAACCACCGTGCATGTAACCTATCGGGAAGTAACCGCTGCCGATGCCGCCGATGGCGCGCGCAGCCTGATTGGCGTTCCGATTCCTGATATGCAACTCTACCTGCTGGAGGACGGCAGGCGACCAGTGCAGGCCGGAGAAGTGGGCGAGATCTGCGTGGGTGGCGAGGGCGTGACGCGCGGATACTTGAACCGTCCCCAACTCAATGACGAGCGTTTTGTGCCCGACCCATTTTCCGGGATTACAGGCGCGCGGATGTACAGATCCGGCGACCTGGCCCGTCTGCTGCCTGACGGCGAAGTGGAATATCTTGGTCGCGGCGACGCGCAAGTGAAGATTCAAGGTTTTCGTATCGAACTCGGCGAGATTGAAGCCGCCATCGCGGGTCACGAACGGATATGCGAGGCGCGGGTGGTCGCGCATACAGATGAGGCGGGGACGAAGCGGCTGGCAGCGTACTACGTCGCACTGGAAGGTGCGGCGCTTCCCGCACGCGAGCTGAGCGGGTATCTGAGCGCCAAGCTGCCGCCGTGGATGATGCCCTCTGTCTATCTGCCCATCCCGGCCTTTCCTTTGACTCCCCACGGCAAGGTGGATTACGCCGCGTTACCGGCGCCGATGGCAGGATCGACTCGCACCGGCGTTGCAGCCGGAGGCACAGATCTGGAACAGGAAGTGGCCGGCGCGTGGCGGCAAGTGCTGGGCGCGGATCACGTCGGTCTGGATGACAACTTCTTCGACATCGGCGGAAACTCGCTGTTGCTGGTATCGGTACACACCAGACTGCAAGAGCGATTCAACAGAAAGATTCCCGTCGCGGAACTCTTTGCTTACACAACGGTGCGCGCGCTCTCGGAAAGGCTGGGCGGATCTGTCCCGGATTCCGGATCGTGGCTTGCGGCGCAGAATCAGGCTGAGAAGCAGCGTGCGGCATTTGCGCGCGCCCGCGTAGCGAGAAAGGCGGTTTCATGAGTCATCCGGAAAATGAGAATCGCCTGGAAGGCATTGCGATCATTGGTATGTCGGGCAAGTTCCCCGGCGCACCTGATCTGGATACGTTCTGGGCAAACATCGCAACAGGCAAGGACACGATCAAACACTTTTCACGCGCGGAATTGGAAGCGAAAGACCGCGCGTCGCTGGAATTCGGTCCCGACTACGTGGCCGCCCACGGCGTTCTGGAAGGCGCCGAGTTGTTCGATGCCGGCTTTTTCGGAATTCCGCCCCGCGAAGCTGATTATCTTGACCCGCAGCACCGGCTGTTTCTGGAGACGTGCCGGAATGCGCTCGAAGATGGCGGCTACGATCCGGCTCAATTTTCCGGCCAGATCGGCGTTTTTGGCGGATGCAGTCTGAACACCTATCTGCTGGCTAATCTGAGCGCAAGCCGGGAGTTCATCGACGAACTCACCGGCAATTATCAGGTCGGCGAGTTCCAGGCAACGCTGGGCAACGACAAGGATTTTCTCTGCTCACGGGTAGCGTACAAGTTGAATCTGCGTGGTCCCAGCGTTACAGTACAGGGCGCATGCGCAACGTCGCTGGTCGCGATCTGCCAGGCGAGCCAAAGCCTGCTTACCTATCAATGCGATATGGCGCTGGCCGGAGGTGTCTCGGTTACCTTTCCGCAGCATCGCGGCCACGTCTATCAGGAAGGCAGCATGGGATCGCGCGATGGACATTGCCGTCCCTTCGACGCCGACGCGACTGGCACCGTCTTCGGGCACGGCGTGGGAGTGGTGCTGCTGAAGCGGGTGGAAGACGCTCTTGCCGACGGCGACCGAATCGACGCCGTGATTCGGGGCTTTGCGGTAACCAATGATGGCGCGGCGAAGGTCAGCTACATGGCTCCAGGCGTGGATGGCCAGGCCGCGGCTATCTCTGCTGCCCAGGCCATGGCGGGAATCAGCGCGGACGCCATCACCTATGTGGAAGCGCACGGCACCGCAACGCCGCTCGGCGATCCGGTCGAGGTCACAGCGCTGACTCGCGCCTTCCGTCAGAGCACAGAACGCAACGGCTTCTGCGCCCTGGGCAGCATCAAGGCGAATATTGGCCATTTGGACGCCGCCGCAGGAGTCAGCGGGCTGATCAAGACGGTGCTTGCCATGCGGCACAAGACGATTCCGCCGGTGGCCAACTTCCGTCAGCCGAATCCCCGCATCGATTTCGCAAGCACGCCTTTTTATGTCAGCGGCAAAGCCGCACCCTGGCAGTCCAACGGTCCGCGCATGGCTGGCGTGAGCGCGTTTGGGGTGGGAGGCGTGAATGCGCATCTGGTGCTCGAAGAAGGGCCGGAGGGTACGCCAGAAATCTCCGCGCGCCCGGTCCAATTACTCTGCGTTTCCGCGCGTTCAGAATCTGCGCTTGATGCGGCGCTGGGCAATCTCGGCCGCCATCTGCGCGAGCATCCCGGCCTGAATCTGGCTGACGCCTCCTATACACTCCAGACCGGACGCCACGGCTTCGATCATCGTGCCTCGGTGGTATGCTCCAGCGTCGACGACGGCGCCAGCATTCTTGCAGAACCCGCGAACCAGCAGATTCACAGATCTACCGGCATCCTCGCGCAGCCCCAACCGATCTTCCTCTTCACCGGGCAAGGCGCGCAGTTTCCGGGAATGGGCCGCGCACTCTACCGGACGGAGTCTGTCTATCGGCGGCAGATCGATGAATGTGCGGAGATGCTGCGCCCCTTGCTGGATCTCGACCTGCGCACACTGCTTTTTCCAGTGGACAAAGATATTGATGCAAGTGCCGAGGCGCTGATGGAGACGCGACTGGCGCAGCCGGCGCTGTTCATCACCGAACTGGCAATGGCCAGTCTATGGATGGAATGGGGCATTGAGCCGAAGGCTATGACGGGACACAGCCTGGGAGAATTTGTCGCGGCAGTTGTGGCCGGTGTGATGAGCCGCGAAGATGGCCTTAAGCTGGTGGCGGCGCGCGGCCGGCTGATGCAGAAGATGGAGCGCGGGGCGATGCTCTCGGTGTGGGCCGGCGAAGAACGGATATCGGCTCTGATGAACGAGCGGATTTCGATAGCCGCACTGAACAGCCCGTCTCTATGCGTGGCATCCGGCCCGATGGATGCCATTGAGGAATTGGAAAAGCGACTGCAAGGGGAGCGGGGCGAATTCAAGCGCCTGCGAACTTCTCACGCCTTCCATTCCGCCATGATGGATCCGATGCTCGACGCATTCGAGGATGAGGTTCGCCGGGTTGCCCTTCATGCGCCCTCGATTCCTTATGTCTCCGGAGTGACGGGAACGTGGATCAAGCCTGAGGACGCGATCAGCCCCCGCTATTGGAGAGAGCATTGCCGCAAGCCAGTGCGCTTCGCGGACGCGGCGGCGCTGTTGCTCGATCAGCCTGAAGCTGTGCTGCTTGAAGTGGGGCCGGGGCAATCGCTGACGATTTTGGCGCGCCAGCAGCGCGGAAATCGCGCAATACCGATTGTGGCGTCGATGCCGGATCGTGCTGCCGACGCCGCCGATTCCGGAACCATGCTGGAGGCTCTGGGCCGGCTGTGGGTTGCCGGCATTCAGCCGGATTGGAAACATTTCTGGAGCCAGGAGCGCAGGCAGCGCGTCTCGCTGCCTACTTATCCGTTTGAGCGCAAGAAGCATTGGATAGAACCGCCGGCGCGCGAGGCGGCAAGCAACGATCTCCGGCAGGCTACAGCTCTGCCGCTAGAGACTGAAGCGCAAATTGAGGGAGAAGCCAAGATGACCATAAACGCAAATGGAATCGCTCTTGAACGCCGGCACAGGCTACAGCCTGTTGTGGCAAGCCTCTTTGAAGATCTGAGCGGAATCGTTACCGGGCCGGAGAACTTTGATACTTCCTTCATGGAACTGGGATTCGACTCGCTATTCCTGACCCAGGCGACGCAGGCCGTGCAGCGCCGCTTCGGCGTGAAGGTGACCTTCCGGCAGATCGTCGAACAGTTTTCCAGCATCAACGCGCTCGCTGATCGATTGGATTCGATTCTTCCCGCGGATGCCTTTCCCTCAGAGTCAGAGCAGCCGGCGCCGCAGCAGAAGACTCTCGTTGCCGCGCCTTCCCCCGTCACTCTTCCGCCATCCGCCGCGGCAGGCTCGACACTTGAAGAGCTGCTCAGGGCGCAGATGCGGGCCATGTCGCAACTTTTCGAACAGCAACTGGCGGCGGTTCGCGGAAATACGATTCAAGCAGCGTCGCCTGCCGTAATGCCGCAATCGGCTTCCGCGCAAACAACAAGCCATGCGCTGGTTGCAGCCAAACAAATGACTGCGAGCGAAACCGTGCCCGCCGGAGGATTGAAAGCGCACGGGCCTTTTAAGCCGGTGCAGCCAGGCACAAAAGACGGGCTCTCCGAGCCGCAGCGCGAGTACATCCAATCGCTCATAGCTCAATACAATCGCCGCACCGGAAAGTCAAAGGCGTACACGCAGGCGCACCGCCCGCATCTTACCGACCCGCGCGCCGTTGCCGGATTTCGTTCACTGTGGAAAGAGATGGTCTACCCGCTGGTAACCGGCCGCTCCAAAGGCTCGCGCATCTGGGATATCGACGGCAACGAGTACATCGACATCGTCAATGGATTCGGCGCGATCATGTTCGGCCATGGCCCGGAGTTTGTGAATGAAGCGGTACACAAGCAAATCGACGCTGGAGTGGAGATTGGTCCTCAGAGTTCGCTGGCCGGAGAAGTTGCGGAAATGATCTGCGAACTGACGGGCATGGAGCGCGCCGCTTTTTGCAACACCGGTTCCGAGGCGGTGATGGCGGCGTTGCGCGTGGCCCGTACGGTGACCGCGCGCGACAAGATTGTATACTTCACCGGCGACTATCACGGCACCTTCGACGAGGTTCTGCTGCGCGCCACGCCGCACGGCGCCGCGCCCATCGCTCCCGGCATCATGGCGGGCAGCGCGAACAACGCAGTGGTGTTGGAGTACGGCGCGGAGGCGTCTTTGGAGTTCCTCCGCGCACATGGCAATGAGATTGCCGCAGTGATGGTCGAGCCCATCCAGAGCCGTCACCCGGAGGTGCAGCCGCGGGAATTTCTGCATGAATTGCGCAAAATCACGGCGCAATGCGGAACCGCGCTGATCTTCGACGAAGTGGTCACCGGCTTCCGCGTTGCTTTGGGCGGCGCGCAGGAATACTACGGGATTCGCGCCGATCTTGCTACCTATGGAAAGGTGATTGGCGGCGGCTATCCAATCGGCGTACTCGCGGGCAAAGCTGAGTACCTTGACACACTGGATGGCGGCGCTTGGCAATACGGAGACGATTCAGCTCCAGAGGTTGGAATGACTTTCTTTGCCGGAACGTTTGTGCGCCATCCTATTGCGCTGGCGGCGGCGAAGGCGGTCCTGCATCACCTGCAGGAAGCAGGGCCGGAGCTGCAGAAAGCGCTGAGCCAAAAAGTTGCCTTGGCCGCGCGCGCCGTGGAAGCGAGTTTCCGCGATGCTGGAGTTGATGTGGGTGTGCATCCGTGCGGCGCGTGGTTTTCCTTCAGCCTGCCCGCGGAGGCGCGCTTCGGCAGCCTGCTTTATTACCACATGCGCGAGAAGGGCATTCACATCCTGGAGAGCTACCCTTGCTTTTTCACCACCGCGCATACCGATGAGGATTTTGCGTTCGTAGTCGAAGGCTTTCGCCAATCGATCCAGGAGATGCGCCGTGGCGGCATGTTGCCGGCGGCAACTGCGGCAACTTCCGCGCCGCACGATTCCATGACCGCAGTGGCGTTGCCAGAACGGCATCCGGCCGCGCGTTGCGAGAATCCGGACAAGGCGCCGCTGACCGAGTCGCAGCGTGAGATCTGGCTGGCGGCAACTCGCGGAGACGACGCAAACTGCGCCTTCAACGAATCGCTGACACTCCACCTGCATGGGACATCAAATGAAGAAAAGATACGCTATGCTCTCGAAGCGGCAATCGCGAGGCACGATGCACTTCGTTCTACGGTCGATCCCAATGAGGAATGCATGAGGATTGCGCCCGCCTTCACGGGTCAGATTCCATTCGTTGACCTGAGCGCGCTTTCTGAGGACGAACGCGAGGCAATCCTAGACGAGAGAATTGCGGAAGAAGCATGCACGCCCTTCGATCTCTCCAATGGTCCGCTGGTGCGCGCCACACTCTTCCGCACAGCTCCGGAGGAACTGGTGCTGCTCTTTACCGGCCATCATCTCGTGCTGGACGGGTGGTCCGCGAATCAGCTTCTGGAGGATATGGGCAACATCTACAGTGCGGAAAAGGCAAAGTCGAAGCTGGCGCTTGCGCCGCTGATGCCCTTCAGCAGCTATGCGCTGAAAGAACAAGAGGAGATGCAGGCCGGAGCTTATGCGGAGAACGAGCACTACTGGGTGGAGATTTTCGCGGGACGGGCGCCGGTACTTGACCTGCCTACCGACCGGCCTCGCCCACTGATGAAGAGTTACAGCGGCGCTACTCTGCAATCATCTCTAGGCGCGGAGCTAACCGCTGAGTTGAAGAAAGCAAGCTCCCGGCTGGGTTGCACTCTGTATGTCACGCTGCTCTCTGGTTTTCAAATTCTGCTGCACCGGCTCACGCGCCAGTCCGAGTTGGTGGTCGGCATCTCGGCCGCGGGACAGACTCTGTTTGACGACGCGAGCCTGGTTGGGCATTGCGTGCACTTTTTGCCGATGTTGAGCGTGCTTCCTGACGACTGCGCGGTCAAAGAACATTTGACTGCCACGCGAGGGAAGCTTCTCGACGCCTACGACCACCAGGAATTCACGTACGGCACATTGTTGCGCAAGCTGCCGATTCAGCGCGATTCCAGCCGCTTGCCGCTCATCGAAGTTCAGTTCAATTTGGAAAAGCTGGGAACGAATATTCATTTTGACGGACTGCGGACGGAGATGCGCTCCAATCCGAAGGCGTTTGTGAACACCGACCTATTTCTGAATGTCATAGAATCCGGCGACGATCTTCTCCTGAATTGCGATTACAACACGGACCTGATCGACCAAAGCACGCTGGAACGTTGGCTGACCTCGTATGCGACGATTCTGGCTGGTATGGCAGCGGATCCAAGCCGGGAAGTGGAAGAGCTGGAGATACTGGAGGAGAACGAGCGCAAGCTGGTGCTGGACGAGTGGAATCGCACCTCGGTGGACTTTGGTCCGTTCGAGCCGGTCTATCGGAGCATCGAGCGGCGAGCTGCCCAGATGCCCAAACGCATTGCGGTAATCTGCGACGGGATCGAGTGGACGTATCAGCAACTCAACGAGTACAGCAACCGGATGGCGCGACACTTGCGCCGTCAGGGAATCCGGGAGGGATCGCTGGTGGGCGTATGCCTGGAGCGCTCGAATCAGATGTTGGGCGCGGTGCTGGGCGTGCTCAAGGCGGGCGCGGCGTATCTGCCGCTTGATCCAGGCCATCCGGCCAGCCGTCTGGAACTGGTGCTTGCGGACGCGCAGGCATCGATGCTGCTGACCCAGGAACATTTGGCTTCACGGCTGCAAACCAGCGCGCGAGTCATATGCGTGGACAGTGAGCAATCGCTGTGGGCGCGAGAGAGTGGCGCGAACCTGGATGCAAAAACCACGGCTGATTCCCTGGCTTATGTAATCTATACGTCGGGATCCACGGGAAAGCCCAAGGGTGTGGCCATCGAGCACGGCGCGCTGAGCAACCTGCTGCGCAGCATGGAGCGGGAGCCGGGCTTGAGCGCCACAGACACGCTGCTATCGGTCACGACGCTTTCATTCGATATTGCCGCGCTGGAACTTTTTCTTCCTTTGCTTGCGGGCGGACGTCTTGTGATCGCCACCGGTGAGCAGGTGATGGATGGATTTCGTCTGCTGAATCTGCTGGAGCAGTCTCACGCCACGGTGATGCAGGCTACGCCGTCCGGTTGGAGAATCCTGCTGGAAGCAGGGTGGAAGGGCCAGCCGCAATTGAAAGTGCTGTGCGGCGGCGAGGCCTTGCCCCGCGATCTGGCCGATTCGCTGCTGGATTGCAGTGAGCAGGTGTGGAACGTCTACGGGCCGACCGAGACGACCATTTGGTCTTCTGCCACACGGCTCGAAAAACAGGCCGGTCCAGTGCCGATTGGACCGCCCATCGCCAATACCCAGTTCTACGTGCTTGACGAGCGTCTACACCCGGTTCCTGTAGGGGTGACTGGCGAGCTGTTCATCGGAGGCGCTGGTTTGGCGCGCGGCTATTGGAATAGGCCCGATCTGACCGCGGAGAAGTTTCTCCCTAATCCCTTTGGCGAGGGGCGAATCTATCGCACCGGCGATCAGGCGCGCTGGCTGAGGGACGGTCACGTAGAGTTGCTGGGCCGGACCGATTTCCAGGTGAAGGTGCGCGGCTTCCGGATTGAACTGAACGAAATTGAGAGTGCACTGGCCAGCCATTTCGCGGTGCGCGATGCCGTAGTAGTAGCCGTCGAAGTAGCGCCTGGAGACAAGCGGCTGGCAGCCTGGGTAGACTCGGCCTTGGCCGAACCGCCTGCAGATCTGGATACACAACTGCATTCCCTTCTGACCACCAGACTGCCCGAATACATGCATCCGGCCATCATTACCGTGCTGCCCGCGCTGCCCCGGACAGCCAATGGCAAGATCGACCGCAAGTCTCTGCCGGAACCCGCCTTTGACAGCAGGAAACAGAAGCGGAGATTCACCCCTCCGGCTACTCCACAGCAAGAGAAGCTGGCGGCAATCTGGGCAGATGTTCTTAAACTCGATCGCGTCGGCATCACCGACAGCATCTTCGAACTGGGAGCCGATTCGCTTCTGATTTTCCGCATCTCCGCTCGTGCCGGCAGGGAGGGTCTGCCCATCCAGCCAGCGCAGATTTTTCTGCACCGCACAATCGCGAATTTGACCAATGCTCTAGGAAACGACGGGACGGCGGGTTCCGATCAGGTTCCAGCAAGCTCATCCATTTCCGCTGTCGCTCGTGAAAATTTTCGGAGAACAAAGGCATGATGGAAAGCACAATGGAAATAAATATATCCCCTTCTGATGTTGAATGCACTCCGGCGGCATCAGAGCCGGATATCTTTGTGATGCCGGCGACGCCATGCCAGAGTCGCTTCTGGTTGCTGGACAGTATGCACCACGGTAATCATGCGCTGAATATGCCCCTCGCATGGAATTGCCGCGGAAAGCTCGATCCGGACGTGGCGGCAGCCGCGCTGGCAGAGCTCGTGCGCCGCCATGAGTCGCTGCGCACAACATTCGAAATGGTGAATGGAAAGCTGTCACAGGTGATTCATCCCGCCATTGAAGCAGCAGCCATGCCCTTCCCTGTCGTGGATTTGCGGCATCTGCCGAAGGAAGAGCGCCAGAAGCAGGCCAGCGCAATCATCCTGCAGCATGCGCGTATCCAGATGAATATGAAAGATGGGCCGCTGTTCCTCGCCAGGGCCATCCGGATGGGAGCCGACGAGCATATTCTTCTTCTCACTATCCATCACAGTGTCTGCGACGGATGGTCGAATGGCGTGATCATTCGGGATTTCGCCGCAATCTACGACGGCTTGATGCGCCGCATTCCCGCAGGACTGCCGGAACTGCCGATTCAGTACGGCGATTACGCGGTCTGGCTCGACGAGTGGAGAAGAGGGAAGGAATCAGCGGAGTACATGAAATACTGGCGCGATACTTTGGGCGGGAACTTCACGCCGCTTCGTATTCGCCGTGATTTTGCCGGCGATAGCGACGAAGAACTGGGAGATATTGAAACTCTTCTGCTGCCTCAGGAATTGACGCAGGAGGCGCGTGATTTCTGCGCAGCTCAGGGAATAACGCTCTATATGCTGCTGCTGGCTGTCTACGCCATGACGCTGCATCAGTTAACAGGTCAGGGAGATATTCTTATCGGCACGCCTTGCGCCAACCGGCGTCACGAGACGGAAGACCTGATCGGTCCGTTTTCCAATCCGCAGGTAATCCGGGTGAGGCTTGAGAAAGGAGAGAGCCTGGGCAAGGTTGTGGAGCGTGTGCGCGACTGGACTCTGGGCGCGATGGCGCATCAGATATTACCTTTTGAAGATCTGAACGATGACGAGTTCTTCTCTCGCGCCGAAAATCAGATTTCTCTCCAAGTGTATTTCATCTATCAAAAGGCCTTCATGCAAGCCCAGCATACGCCGTTCCTGGAGATTGTTCCGTTACGTTCCGTCAGTCCGGGCACAACCTTCGACCTGATGCTCAGCATCGTGGAACGGGCTGAAGGACCGCGTTTGCAGTTGGAGTACAATCCCCGGCTCTTCAGCGTTTCGACCATCCAGCAAATTCTTCAGCGTTATCTCCGGGTCCTCAAAACTACTCTGTCAGATCTGGAAAGCCCGGTGGGAGAAGCGACGGAGCAGGAAGGCCGCGAACAGCCGTTCCGGGCAGCTTCACTCGCTGATCCGAACAACGCAACAACAAGAACAAGTGAGCAGAGTGGTGATTTAGTATTGCACCCCGATTCGCCGGAGTTGCAGATAGCGGAGATTTGGAAGACAGCAATGGGGCTGAAAAGCCTGTCTTATCACGAGAGCTTCTTCGATCTTGGCGGACGGTCGCTCGCTGCAATGCGAATCATCTCCCGTATCAACAAGACTTACTCTCTCGATTTCGGCCTGGCTACGCTGTTCTCCGCGCCCACGGTGGCACGGATGGCGGAGTTGGTAAAGAAGCGGCTTTCAGCCAATGTCAGTTCTGCGATCGTGGCCATGCAGCCGCATGGATCGGCAGAGCCTCTGTTTATCATTCACGGTGCGGGAGGCAATATTATCCGCTTCTATCAGCTCGCCATGCTTGTAGGAACAGAGCATCCGATCTACGGCATACAAGCTCAGTCGCTATTGACCGGCAAACCGGCGCTGCTTCGCCTGGAAGATCAGGCGGCGTTTTATTTGGCCGAAATTCGGGAGATCCAGCCAAAGGGTCCGTACTACTTTTTGGGATATTCCTATGGCGGTACGATCGCCCTGGAAATCGCGCATCAGTTGCGCGCTCTGGGAGAGCGCGTAGAACTGCTTGGCATGCTCGATAGCCGCCAGCGCGATTGCGTCGTTGTGACGCAACGGAATGATTCCTTGCTGGTGCAGCTAGATCGCCGCCTTGCACGCTTTCTGGGAAATCTTTCCGATCTCTCGCTGAGAGAAAAGATCGATTATCTGTGGCAGAAGATGTTTACGCGAACCCTGCGCCGGATTTACTCGCTTGCTGTCGCATTTGGCTTTCGTTCCGTGCCTTCCTTCATGAAAAGCACCGACGACATTACTTGGGTGGCGGCAATGAACTACCAGCCTCGGCCTTGGCCCGGACCGGTGACGCTCTTCCGCACCGCCGTCCAACCGGATCCACGACTACCGATGGATCTGGGATGGACACCGCTTGCGCAAGGCGGCATCGAGATGTACGAATTGCCCGGCGATCACGATCTGGTATTCCGGGAACCCAACATTCAGGTTTTGGCCGCGCAACTGAGGGCCCGCCTGGAGCAATGCGAAGCGGCCGGGATTCGTGAGAGCGAAGCGGTCGAGACCGAGGTCATCGCCCGATGACTGTTCGTCATGTATATATGGTGCTCTCGCCGCGCTCTCTGAGTTATGCAAGAGATGCGCTGGAGAGTTTGTTCGCCAATTCCGTCGAAGACCTTCATCTGCGTTTGATTACCGACTCCGAGCGGGACAAGGAAGAGCTGTCCGAGACGTTGCGAGCGCTCGATTCAAAGGCGCATCAATGGACGGTATTTTCTGAGCAGGAGCTGGCTGGCAGGGAGGAAGCGCTCTTCACCGGACACGATAACTTGCGCGCATTCCGCCGCGGCCATCCCTGCTGGCGTAAAATTACCGACCCCTTGCTCGTGAGCGATCCCGGTCAGGAATTGGTTCTGCTTGATCCGGACCTTTACTTTCCCAATCGCTTTCAGTTTGAGGCTACGCCTGAAAACGGTTTGTTGCTCATGTGGCAGCAACCGAACTGCCTCTTTCCCCCCGATGTGGTCAAGACGGCAATCGGCGATGGAATCCGGCTTGCGCACCACGTGGACATCGGAGTGGCGCACTGGCGCGCTTCTGCTGATCTCGATTGGCTTGACTGGTTGATCGGCAAACTGGGTGGAGGCAAGCTGCCGCGCATCATGCATATAGAGGCGATTGTCTGGGCGGCACTGGCCATGCGAGTGGGTGGAGGATACCTCGACCCCGCATACTGGAAATGCTGGCGAAGGTCGCAGGCAAAACGAGTGATGACGAAATTGGGAGTGAGCGGCCAGCACATTCTGAAATCGGAACCCTGGCCCAATTTGAAATGCTTTCACGCCGGCGGCGAAGCAAAGTGGTGGCTGCATAAAGCGCGTGAATCGGGTCTGCTGGACGGCCATGCTACGCTCAACCGGCCAGGTTGCGTTCTTCCATTTGAGGAACTGACGCCGGCGCAGTACGCAAGGGAAATGGCGTTTAAACGAATGCTGCAAGCCGTGGGCTATTACCAAATCTTCCGTACAGCGTGAGCGTCTATGAGAATTTGCATTGTTGCCGAACATGCCTCAACACGATTCGGCGGCGAGGCCATCCTTCCGGTGCACTACTTTCGCCTGCTGCGATCTCGCGGCGTCGAGTGCTGGATGGTTGTGCATGCGCGAACGCAAAGTGAAGTGATGGAAATGTTCCCGAACGAAATTGACCGCATTCTGTTTGTTCCCGACCGATGGATTCAAAAGCTGCTTTTCTATCTGAGCCGCTTTCTTCCCAGGCGGCTGTCTGAAGCCACGCTGGGCCTTCTCAACCAGCTCATCACGCAATTCTGTCAACGCGCGATCGTACGCGGGCTGATCCGCGACCGACGCATTGACGTGATTCACCAGCCCATTCCAGTTGCTCCGCGCTTCCCTTCCGTGCTCTTCGGCCTGGGCGCCCCGGTGGTGATTGGTCCGCTGAATGGCGGAATGGATTATCCACCGGCCTTTCGCCGCTCTGAATCGTGGATGACCCGTGTGGCACTTGTCATTGCCCGTCTGTTTGCGAATGTTGGAAACACGCTGCTGCCGGGCAAAAAGTACGCCAGCGTAGTGCTGGTGGCCAATGAACGTACGCGCCGTTCTCTGCCCTCGGGAATTCGCGGCAGAGTGGTCGAGTTAGTGGAGAATGGAATCGACGTTGGCATTTGGCAAAGCGCGCAGGGTACCTCCGTGAACGCGGTTCCGCGCTTTGTCTTTATTGGACGCCTAATGGATTGGAAGGCTGTGGATGTTGCGATCCGGGCGCTCGCAAATGTTCCCTCCGCTGAACTCGACATCATTGGCGATGGCCCCATGCTGAATGCATGGCAATCGCTCGCGGCGGAACTGGGATTGAAGGATCGCGTTCACTTTTCAGGCTGGCTGACGCAGAGCGAATGTGCCAATCGATTGCTGAATTCCATTGCGCTGGTATTGCCGAGTCTGTATGAGTGCGGCGGCGCAGTTGTGCTGGAAGCCATGGCCATGGGCAAGCCGGTAATCGCTACCCGCTGGGGCGGTCCCGCGGATTATCTGGACTCTTCCTGCGGGGTGTTTGTGGAGCCGGAGAGCTATGCGGGCCTGGTAGCAGGATTTGCCGAGGCGATGCGCAGGCTGCTCGACTCCCCCAGCCTTGCCAGATCCATGGGCGCCGCGGGACGCGTGCGTGCGGTTCGCGATTTCGACTGGCAGCACAAAGTAGATAAAATGATCGGCATTTATCGTTCTGTTGCGGAAAACTTGGACGTTCCCCGCAAGTTGAAAACAACCAGCATTTCCAACGCCACAGCATCCGAAACCAACTGAAGAAAGCATGTATGGGCGTGAATCTCAAGAGTGATAAGTCGCAGGCGGAGGTCGAACAATGGCTGCAAATGTAGAACTACGAACGGATTTTGTGCTTCGTTCGGAAGTCTTGACGGCCAAGACCCCGAATGCTAGTCCACCGCGTCTTCTCTATCTTTTAAGCCGCTATCCGGGTATCTCGCATACTTTCTTCCTGAACGAAATTCAGGAACTGAGAAAGCATGGCTTCATTGTTGAGGCCGCCTCCATCAACCAGCCTGACCGTTCACGCTCGTCGATGCCCGCGGCCGAGATTGAAGAAACGGAAAGGACCTTCTACATCAAGTCCGCAGGCGCCAAGCGGGCGGCGGTGGTTGCGGCCAGAACGCTTCTGTTGAGACCGATGGTGTTTGTCCGCGGGTTGCGGGCTGCTCTGCGCATGGGACAATGGGACTTAAGAGCCACTCTTTATGCGCTCTTTTACTTCGCGGAGGCGCTCATTCTGGGTGACTGGATGCGCTCGCGAGGTCATCAACATCTGCACATCCACTTCTGCGGGCCGGTAGCGACGGTTGGTATGCTAGCGTCCATGGCATGGGGATTCACATACTCCCTGACCGTGCATGGCCCGGACGAATTCTACGATGTGGAGAAGTTTTATCTTCGCCAGAAAGTCGAACAGGCAAAATTCATCCTGTGCATCAGCAACTTTTGCCGCAGCCAACTCATGCGCATTGCTGCTCCTGAGCACTGGGACAAGATGCGCGTGGTGCGCCTGGGAGTCGATCTGAATGTATTCTTACCGATGCCGCCGGGGCTTGAACCGGATCTCGGGTTGGAGATTCTTTGCGTGGGCAGGCTGGTTCCGTCGAAAGGCCAGCTTATTTTATTGCGCGCCTGCGCTATCCTGCTCTCCAGAGGCCGCGAAATCCGGGTGCGTATGGTGGGCGATGGGCCAGATCTTCAACATTTGCAATCATTCGCGGAGCAGGAGGGTATTCCGACGGTCTTCGAAGGAGCAAAGAGCCACGACGAGACGCGCCAGCTTCTGGGACGCGCGGACATCTTCGCCCTGGCCAGTTTTGCCGAGGGTGTTCCAGTTGCGCTGATGGAGGCGATGGCGATGGAGGTGCCATGCGTCAGCACCAGCATTGCCGGAATTCCCGAACTGATTCGCGATGGGCTTGATGGACTGCTTGTTCCCGCCTCCGATGCGGAAGCGCTGGCAGCGGCGCTCGAACGCCTCGCTGAAGATCCGCTCCTGCGGCGCAGCCTTGGGCTTGCCGGCCGCAAGCGAGTCCACGATCTTTACAATCTGCCGGAAAATGTAAGCTCGCTCGCATCTGTGTTTCGCGAAAAAGCATCCAATAGCATTTGAAAGGACTGTTCATCATTTGACTTCTTCTTCGTTCCAATTCGATGTCTCCGTCGTAATCGTGTCCTTCAACACGCGCGACCTGCTGCGGGAATGCCTGCAATCGGTCTTTCGCGAGAGCGGCTCGCTGCGCGTTCAGGTCATCGTGGTCGATAATGCTTCAACGGACGGTTCTCCCGAGATGGTCGCGCAGGAGTTTCCGGAAGTGCTGTTGATGCGCAGTGATGTCAATCTCGGATTTGGCCCGGCAAATAACCTCGGCTTTCGGTCGGCAGACGGACGCTATTTTGTGCTCCTCAACTCCGACGCATTCCTGACTGAAGGATCGCTGCAGCGCTCCGTGGCCCACATGGACGCAAACCCCGGCGCGGGCCTTGGTGGCGGTCGCCTGACCGGGCGCGATGGATCGTTGCAGCCATCGGCGCGTATGTTTCCCACGGTCGCCGGCGACTTGCTTGTTCTTTCCGGGCTTGCGGCCCGCTTTCCGCGCTCCCGCTTCTTTGGACGCGCTGACCGCACTTGGGCAAGCCCTATGGAGGCTGCCGAGATCGACTGGGTTCCCGGCGCCTACTCGATTATCCGCGCTGAAGCGCTGGAGTCCGTAGGCTATTTCGATCCACGATTCTTTCTTTATTACGAAGAAGTTGACCTGTGCAAACGCATCAAGAACGCAGGGTACTCGATCTGGTATTGGCCGGATATCGTAGTCGTGCATATCGGTGGCGAGTCCTCACGTCAGGTGCGGTCACTTCAACTCTCGCGCACCGGCACACAGCTCACGTTATGGCGCATGCGAAGTATGTTGCTTTATTACCGGAAGCATCATGGGTTGTTCGCATGGTTGACAATGGCGGTGGAGGCGGTCTGGTATTGGCTACGGTCGCAGCGCAGGCGGTGGAGCAGGAATCCGGATCGCCGCGCCAGCGCCCGCGCTGATCGATACTTGATCTCGATCATGAACCAAGCGTGGCGCGATACGAGAGGCGGGCGTTGTTCTCCAGAGCAGCCTTGGTGAGCGCATCCGTCGGAAAGACGAAGATCGATATGTCCGCTAACATGATACGCCGCAAGCTAAAGTCGTCACTTACATCGCTTTTGTCGTCGCTCTACCGGGCAACGTCGGGGCTGCGGAGAAACCTGGAGCGCATCCGCAACCACGCCCTGCTTTCGTCCTGCCTGGCTTTACCGGTTGATGCGTCGGTGGTTGTTCTTGGTCCGCCGGATGTGCATGGCACGGGCATGATCCGCTTTGGAAAGGACGTGCTCTTGTATCCCGCGCTGTATCTTGAAACAGAGGAGAGCGGTTCGATCAAGATCGGCGACGGAGTCGTGATTTCGCGCGGTGTTCACATCGTCGCGCGCTGCAAAATTACAATCGGCGAAGGCACGATGATCGGCGAGTACACCAGCATCCGCGATGCAAATCACGTTCGCGTGCCGGGTTTGACGATTCGCGATTCAGGCCACAGCGCACGGCCCATCACAATCGGCACTGAGGTGTGGATTGGCCGTGGCGTGACCGTTCTGGGAGGTGTCACCATCGGAGACGGCGCCACCGTCGGGGCCAACGCGGTGGTCACCCGCGATGTACCCGCGGGAGCGACAGTTGTGGGTGTGCCTGCGCGAGTTGTCGACGCTCTCCAAACCAACCGATGAATCATGCGAGTGAGATTGCGCTGGACCTGACCAGCTCAAACACCCTTGTGGATGTGGATGCGGAGATTCGGCAGTTATCGACGCGAGTTATGGCACTCTGGATAGCTTTTCATAACGATACAGCGGATAGATACCGGATGAGAGCCTGTGGTCGAAGAGCCATTCGCGGTCCGCTGGTGAGTCACCTATCCATCGTTCCAGCGCCTCGGCCCACTTTACAGGAAGTTGCAATTGGTTCCACGTCTGCGCTGAAGCAACCGATAGGCTCCGATACAGGCCGCTGTCTGAAAGCAGCCTCTCGATCGCTGCGGCAAGCGCAGGTACATTGCCGGCGGAAAAGATCAGTGCGTCCACTTCGTGCGTTAAATTGGCCCGAAACATCGGATGGTCCGATGCCACTACAGGCGTGCGCGCGCAAAGAGCCTCATAGATAGTCATGGGAAAGCCTTCAGAGTATTCGTGTCTGCTGGGTACAACCACAAGGTCGGCCTGGCGCATCTCCTCAAGCACTTTTTCGTGCGGCAAAAGCCCTTGGAATCTGACGCAATCCTCGATCTGCAGCTTTTTGGCCAAGGCCGTAAATGCTGGGATATCACCGCTTCCCACAACCTTGAGAGTCACGCGCGTCTTTGTGAACTTCAGCCGGGCGACCGCTTGCAGCACGTCGCCTATGCCTTTGGCTTCGGTAACCATGCCTGCATAAAGCGCTTCGTACGAAGCCAGGCTTTGCAAACTCTTGACTTCCGCAGCCGGAGTGACTAGCGCAGGCCAATCCCAAGGAATTGTTTTATCCGCGCTCACGCCGATATTCCTCAGCGAAATGCAGGAATTCAGGCCGTGATTGAATATCCATTCGATTCGCTTATCATTCAGCAGCTTTGCCCACCGGCGGCTGTGAATGTAGCCGCGAATCCCTTTAGACGAGAACGAGTCGGCGAGAACAGCAATCGTCCGAAAAGGTTGCGAAATCGCCCACTTCAGCAAATGCATCGCAGGCATACGGACAATCAGCCGATCCGGTTTCTCTCGAGCCACCAAGTCGATTAACGCGCGCTCGTCGAATGGAGCGGAAAAACCGGCGCCAATCGCATGAACGCCGTTATCGAGCAGTTCATCGTAAGCGGTTTCCGTAAGGCCGCAGATTACAGCCACAGATTCACAGCAATGAGCAAGCTGCGCGACAGCATCGACGGAATACTTCTGCGCGTAGTATGTTTCTTGCCCAGTGGCATCTATGCGGCCTGCGGCCTCCCGATAGTCTCCGGCGTATTGCACGATCACTATTCGCATAGCTTTAGTTTATTGCATAGCTTCGAGCGGTGGCATTTGAAAGTGGAGGTGCGCTGGCGACGGTGATTGGGGCTTGCACTTCGCAGGGTATTATTACTTCAGCGCGAAGACTACGCCCCGCTCATTCAGGAGGCGCCGGTTTCCCATGCAGAATACGTTTGAGTGAGGTCAGGGATGTTCGAGAATATTCGCGAAGATTGGCAGACGCACGGCCGTCAACTCTCCCGTCAGGGTTTGTGGGCTTTGGCCGTCTATCGTTTTGGACGATGGCGCTACACCATTCGCTGGCGCTGGCTGCGTATGCCGTTCTCCTTTCTCTATAAAGTGTTGAAGACTGTCTCCGAGGTGCTAACAGGCATCGAGCTTCCCTGCGAGGTCACGCTGGGGCGGCGATTTCGAATCGATCATTTCGGGGGAATTGTCATTAGCGGCGATGCCGTCTTTGGAGATGATTGCGTGATTCGCAACGGAGTCACGGTAGGACTGAAGCATACAGGCAGCCGCGGAGCACCGGTTCTCGGCAACCGCGTGGATATAGGCGCTGGAGCCAAGATTCTAGGCGCAATCAGGATAGGAGACGATGTGCAGATCGGCGCCAACGCGGTGGTGCTCACGGACGTTCCTTCCAACTCCGTTGCGGTCGGGGTTCCGGCGCGTGTGCTTCCTCGAAAATCCGCGTCGGCTACAAGCGAGGAAGTGGTGTATGCCGAGAATGAGCGAGAGTGGAGTATGCATGCAGAACGGAGTTGAAAGCATTTTGGACCCTCGCGCGGACGCTACTCTGCCGTCAATTTCGATTGTTGTGATCGGACGCAATGAAGGGCAGCGGCTTGCCTTGTGCCTTGAGTCGATTCAGAAGGTGCGAGGCGTTGTTGTGGATGAAGTGATCTATGCCGATTCCGCATCGAGCGATGGCAGCCCGGAGGTGGCGTCCCGGTATGGCGCTACCGTGATCGTGGTTCGCCCGGAGAGGCCGACTGCGGCGATTGGGCGCAACGCCGGCTGGCGGCGCGCGACATCAGATCTGATTCTTTTTCTCGACGGAGACACAGTGCTGCACACGGACTTCGCACAGGCTGCATGTCGCGCGTTGCAGCAAGAGTCTTCCATTGCGGTCGTCTGGGGGCATCGCCGCGAGATTTATCCCCAGGTATCTGTCTATAACCGCGTCCTCGACCTTGACTGGGTCTATCCGCCAGGGCTCACACAATTTTGCGGCGGCGACGTGCTGATGCGCCGCCAAGTTCTGCTTGAGACGGGAGGCTTCGATGAGAGCTTGATCGCCGGAGAAGAGCCTGAGCTTTGCCGGCGTATCAGGGCGCGGGGATACGGCATACTGCACATCGACTGCGCCATGACCGGGCACGATTTGCAGATCACGCGCTGGAGCCAATACTGGAAGCGTGCCACAAGGGCTGGCCATGCCTATGCGGAAGTATCGGAGCGCTTCAGAAACAGCGAGGATCCATTCTGGACCTCCGACCGAAGACGAAACCTAATGCGCGGAAGCTGCTGGCTCATCTCGCTGGCCGCCGCCATCGTCAACATCCCATTCTTCGGCCTTGTTCCCGTTGCGCTCTGGCTTTGCTTGCTGTTGCTGTTGTCCTTGCGCTCGGCGTGGATGGCTCGCTGGAAGCGAAGCACGCCAGAAACCCTGCTGCTCTATGGAATTCACTCGCATCTTCAACAGATCCCTATCTTCATGGGACAACTGCAATATGAACTGAGCAAGATGCGGAGAAAAACGCAGAAGCTGATCGAGTACAAAGAGAGACGCACAGATTGAAATCGGCAGGAATGCGCCATTCACATACCTTTCTAACCCCCAATCAAGCCGCAAAAAGTCAACTACGAAAAGACTGCTCTTTCGGAAAGCGGCGGCCATGAAGAGGCATATACAAAAACTGTTGAAGGTCGTGCTGATAATAGCCGCCGTATTGCCGGCTTCATTACCGCTAGGCGCTCAGGCGCCTCTGACGCTGATGGTGGAAGATAGCCGCGGCGCCGCCTTGGCAGGTGTAACTGTCGAGGATGCTGCGGGCCTCCAACTGGGTCGCACAGACGCCGAAGGAAGGCTGACAGTTCAGTGCGCCACTCCCTGTAGCCTGCGCGTGGCCGCTGCCGGGTTTCGCCAGATGAGTTTGCAACTCAGCATTGACGCAACCGTTCAGTTGCAACCTGCCTCAAACAGCGAAGAGGTGACGGTTACTGCATATCGCGCACCGCTGGGCGTGCTGGAGAGCCCCACTGATTCGCGGCTGCTTTCGCAGGCTGCCCTCGACACCACTCCTGCAATAACCCTGGATGGCGTGATGCGCCAACTGCCTGGAGTCGAATTGTTTCGCCGCTCCAGTTCCCTGGTGGCCAACCCTACCTCGCAGGGAGTTAGCTTGCGCGGACTCGGTTCCACTTCGGCCAGCCGTACGCTGGTCACCGAAGACGATATACCGCTCAACGACGCTTTTGGCGGATGGATACATTGGGAGGAGCAGCCCGAACTATCGGTCAATAGCATCGAAGTGGTGCGCGGCGGCGCCAGCGACCTCTATGGATCGAGCGCTATCGGCGGCGTCATCAGCCTGGTGCCGGCGCGGCCCACAGAAGATTTGGCCGAGCTGAGAAGCAGCTACGGCGCAGAAGGAACCTACGACGATAGTTTGCGTCTCCAGGCCAAGCTCGGCCCTTGGGGTTTGTTGGCGAGCGGCGGCATTATCGGCGCCGACGGTTATATCCAGGAGGCTCCGTGGCAGCGCGGTCCGGTGGACATCGCCTCTAATATGCATAGCGAGAATGGCGTTTTTCTGGTCGAGCACGACAGCGGCTCACTGCGCTTCTTCGTCCGGGGCAACGGCTTCAACGAGGCACGCGGCAACGGAACACCTTATCAGACCAACGGAACCCGCATTTGGCGCTATGCGATCGGCGGCGACTGGCGCGGTCCGCACAGAAGTTTCCTGACCACGCGGCTCTACGGCTCCACGGAGCATTATCGCCAAACCTTTTCGAGCATCTCCAATCTGTCCAGCTTTGGCGTCCCCAATTGCTCTTATCGCTGCAGTGAGATTCCCACGCGCTTCTCGCTCACGCCAAACAACGAGCTGGGCGCCGCGACACATTGGAATCAGCCTCTCGGCGCGGGATTGCTCGTGGTGGTCGGGGCGGACACGCACGACGTGCGCGTGTGGGACCGGGAGCAGACCTTCGGAAACTCTGCCGCTTTGACCAATCTCCACGACCATCAGCGGGACTCCGCGGCTTATGCCGAGCTGATGTGGGTCAGGCGCTCCTGGACGCTGATCGCTTCTGGCCGAATGGATTGGTTCCAGAACTACGACGGCCAGCTTTTGATCTGGAACGGATCGAGTTGGGGACTGGAGCAAACCCAGCCTGCGCAATTCGACCAGAGGGTCTTCGATCCCCGCCTGGGTCTCGCGCGTAAGCTCTGGAATCACTGGGCCGTCTCCGCCTCCGGCTTCCGCGCCTTTCGCGCACCCACACCCAACGAACTCTACCGCTCCACACAGGTGGGCAACCAGCTCACCGAGCCCAATGGCTCATTGCTCATCGAACGCGCCACAGGCTGGGAGAGTGGTCTATCAACCGAGTGGCGCTGGGGCACGATTCGCTCCAGTTACTTCTTTACTCAGGTCAACAGCCCCATCTCTGCTGTGACCATCGACTCGCAGTCTTCTCCAATCCTGCTTATGCGCGAGAATCTTGGCCAGATCGAAAGCCGCGGCGTAGCTCTGGACTTTACGCTTGCGCCCCACCGTTGGCTGGCCGTCGACGGCGGATACCAGTATGCGCATGCGGTTGTCACCCAGGGCAGCGAATACCTGGGCAACTGGATTCCCGAGGTTGCCCGCAACATGGCCACGCTGAATGCGCGCGCCAACAATCAGCGGATTGGGATACTCAACTTGCAAGGCCGTCTGAGTGGCCGGCAGTTTGACGATGCAGCCAATAGTGCCTTGCTGCACGGGTATTTCCGCCTGGACGCATATGCCTCGCGCAATTTCGGCAGGCGTTTCCAGATATTCACAGCCTGCGAAAATCTGCTCGACCGCCAAATCGAGGTTGCCAAGACTCCCACAACCACCTTGGCGATGCCACGCGCGGCGCGTGCAGGATTCCAGGTGCGGCTAGGCGGCGAAAGCAGATAATTTATTGCTTCCAGGAGAAGCTCTCATAAAAAACGGCGAACGGCCATTGAAAGAAATGGCCGCCCGCCGGTGAAATCGTAATGAGTTACGGAACCATTATGGAACCGAATAACTCCAGCTTGCTACTTGCTGCACCGCGGTGAAAGCTCCCGTGCTTCCCGTGAAGCCGACATAAGCCGTGGTGCTCCCGACTATGCTGGGAATATTTACTGTAAATTGGTTGGCAACGCTGGCTCCCGTCTTTGTGTCTGTCAACGTCACGGTCAGCGTTGTTCCGCTATACATTAGATGCGCATGAATCAGGTCGCCGCTTAACAGCGTTACTCCGCTGGAACTCAGATCTGTTGCCGGCATGGTTGGTGCCACGCCGTCTGTGTACACACCGATGGAATCCGTGCCTTCACCCGCATCGTTGTAGATATCGAACTTCAGAGCCACGCTGTTCTGAATGCCCTGATAGCCGAGTCCACTGCCGCCACTTCCAAGGGCCCACATTCCTTTTGGGTCGTTCTGAATTGTGAAGGTCATTCCATCGGCAACTGCGTTCAGTATCTGGAATGTAAAATCTGTAGTGAAGCCGCTGATGGGAACCATTGTCGTAGACCACGCGCTCCGCATTTCCCCCGTTCCCCCGTCGGTGAGTTGCAGCACTCCGCCGGTCACAGTCGAGCCGTTGTTCAGCGATAGACTACTGGCCGTCAATCCGCCACTCGGATCGTTGATGTAAGTGGTTTCCAGATTGATGGTGTAAGCCGCCGTGGCCGCCGAACTGTTGTTACAGCCCGTTTCAATTGCGATAGCTTCCAGCGTCTCTGTCGCGCTCACCGTAATGGGGCCAATGTACTTCGTTGATTTGCTCGTTGGTGTAGTCCCGTTGGTTGTGTAGTAGAAGGTTGCGCCTGCCGTAGCATCGCTGATGGTCACTGTTTGCGATGCTGTGTAAGTTCCTGACGCGGGTGAGAAAGTCGGCGCAGGCAGCACTGCGTTGATGGTATAAACTGCCGTCGTAGCAGGGCTGTTTGTGTATCCTGTTTCCACTGCGATGGCTTCCAGTGTCTCTGTCGCACTGACTGTGATCGCAGCGCTGTATGCGCTAGACGAAGTGGTGGGTGTCGTCCCGTTAGTGGTGTAGTAGATGGTTGCGCCTGCCTTAGCATCGCTGATGGTCACTGTTTGCGATGCCGTGTAAGTTCCTGCCGCTAGCGAAAACGTCGGCGCAGGCAGCACTGCGTTGATGGTATAAACTGCCGTCGTAGCAGGGCTGTTTGTGTATCCTGTTTCCACTGCGATGGCTTCCAGTGTCTCTGTCGCACTTACTGTGATCGCAGCGCTGTATACGCTGGACGAAGTGGTGGGTGTCGTCCCGTTAGTGGTGTAGTAGATGGTTGCGCCTGCCTTAGCATCGCTGATGGTCACTGTTTGCGATGCCGTGTAAGTTCCTGCCGCCAGAGAGAACGTCGGCGCAGGCAGCACTGGGTTGATTGTGTAAGCCGCCGTGGCTGCCGGACTGTTGGTGTAGCCTGTCTCCACTGCGATGGCTTCCAGTGTCTCTGTCGCGCTGACTGTGATCGCAGCGCTGTATACGCTGGACGAAGTGGTGGGTGTCGTTCCGTTGGTGGTGTAGTAGATGGTTGCGCCTGCCGTAGCATCGCTGATGGTCACTGTTTGCGTTGCCGTGTAAGTTCCTGCCGCCAGAGAGAACGTCGGCGCAGGCAGCACTGGGTTGATGGTGTAAGCCGCCGTGGCTGTCGGGCTATTAGTATAGCCTGTCTCCACTGCGATGGCTTCTAGCGTCTCTGTCGCACTTACTGTGATCGCAGCGCTGTATACGCTGGACGAAGTGGTGGGCGTAGTCCCGTTGGTTGTGTAGTAGATAGTTGCGCCTGCCTTAGCATCGCTAATGGTCACTGTTTGCGATGCCGTGTAAGTTCCTGCCGCCAGCGAAAACGTCGGCGCAGGCAGCCCTGAGGTGATGGTGTAAGCCGCCGTGGCTGTCGGGCTGTTACAGTAGCCAGACTCCACTGCAATCGCCTTGAGCGTCTCTGTCGCGCTGACTGTGATCGCAGCGCTGTATACGCTGGACGAAGTGGTGGGCGTAGTCCCGTTGGTTGTGTAGTAGATGGTTGCGCCTGCCGTTGCTTCGCTGATAGTTACAGTCTGCGACGTGGTGTAAGTACCGGCCGCAGGCGAGAAAGCTGGCGTCGAAGGTATTGGAGCAATGGTATACAGCATCGAACTCTCGGGGCTGTTGGTATAACCGGTCTCGACCGCGATAGCCTGCAGGGTCTCCGTCACATTGACAGTAATAGGTCCCGTATACAAGGTCGAAGAGGTCGTAGGTGTGGTGCCATTGGTTGTGTAGTAGAAGGTGGTGCCGGCTTGCGTATCGCTGATGGTCACCGATGGGGGAGTGGTAAAGAGAGCCCAAGAGGCGCCACCACCAGTTGGACTGAAGGTTGGTGCGGGCAGAACCGGAGCAATTGTGTAAGCCGCTGTCGTTACGAGACTGTTGGCAGAACCGGTTTCGACCGCGATGGCCCTTAACGTCTGTGTGGCAGTCTGCCAAATCGCTCCCATGTACTGGGTCGATGAAGTGGTGGGTGTGGTGCCGTTAGTGGTGTAGTAGATCGTCGCCCCAGCCGTTGTGTCGCTGATGGTTACTGATTGTGCCGTAGTGTAAGTGCCGGCCGCAGGCGAGAACGTCGGCGCAGGCAGCCCTGCGGAAATGGTATAAGACGCCGATGCCGCCTGGCTGTTGGTGTAACCCGTTTTGACCGCGATAGCTTCCAGCGTCTCTGTCGCGCTCACCGTGATCGGAGCGCTGTACATGCTGGATGAAGTGGTGGGTGTGGTGCCGTTAGTGGTGTAGTAAATCGTCGTTCCAGCCGTTGCATCGCTGATAGTTACCGATTGTGCCGAGGTGTAAGTGCCGGCCGCAGGCGAGAAGGTCGGCGCAGGCAGCCCTGCGGAAATGGTATAAGACGCCGATGCCGCCTGGCTGTTGGTGTAACCAGATTCGACCGCGATAGCCTTCAGCGTCTCTGTCGCGCTGACTGTTATCGGGGCGCTATACACGCTGGATGAAGTGGTGGGCGTGGTGCCATTGGTGGTGTAGTAGATCGTCGCCCCCGTCGTCGCGTCGCTGATGGTTACCGATTGTGTCGAGGTGTAAGTTCCCGCCGCCGGCGAAAAGGTTGGCGCCGCCGCGGTTGCCACACCCGACACCGTGTAATCAAGCGCAGTGACTGAATAAGGCGGCAGAGTAATCGATCCCGGGCTGGATAGAGTGGAGGTTTCAAGCGCAACCGTAGCGACTGCATGGTTAGTGGCGGTTCGGGAGGGCGCCTCGTTCATGTTGTCCAGCCCCGCGGGAGCATATTGCCTTTGCGTCACCGTTCCCTGCGGAAGATTGGTTCCGGAAAAGCTGATGGTGTGGCTGCTGGTTAGATCGGTGTTAATCAGCACCAAGGAGCGATTGCTTGCGTCCTCAAAGCAGAACGCGTAGAGATAAGGAACATTGTTGAGCGCGGGCAAAGCGGAGATGCCGTTCGGCGAACCCGCGAAGTTATAAGTCAGGTTGCCGGCAATCGGGCAGGAATACATGGAGCCGATAATTGATTGGTTCACCAGCTGCACGCCCAGAAACTCCGGGCGCACGTTATTGGTTGCGCCGCCCATGTCGACAACATTGCCCCATAGTTTGTTTATCAGTCCGTTGGCCGCGCCGTTCCTGTATTCGGTCAGCGAAAAGAAATTCTGTGGCTTTATGCCGTAGTACTGCAGATTCAGCAGAGGCTGCAGAGCCATCACCACGCCCTCTCCTGCGCCGGCGTTGATGTAATCCATGTGTTGCTGGTCGATACTGCCTTCGACGGTGCCCTGGCCCCACTCGTATATGTTGACATTGCAGGCTGACGTGCCCGACGCGCCGCAGGTCGTCTGCGACTGATAGTCGTGGACCGATTGATAGAAGTTATAAACATCGGAGGGATTGGTCACCTTCTCATAGGGTTCGACCATCGCCGGCTGCCACAGAGCGGCGTCCGTGCTGAAGCTGCTTACCGATCCATAGGTGTAGCCCTCGATCTCGATGGAATCCGGATGCGCCCGTGCAATCGCCGTGTCCATCGAGTTGTTGACGGCCGTCTGCGCATTCATCACCAGATCGAAGGACGATTGCGAGTAATAGCTGTCGGCGCGCATCGCGGCAAAGATGTCGCGTGAGCGCAAGCTGTAGTCGTAGTAGTACTCCGAGTTAGGCGTGGTGGAACGGTAGGCAAGCGACTGACCTGGAAAGGAACCCCCGTTCCAGCACTCATTGCAGAAGGAAAGATGAATCTTGCGGAAGACGCTGGTCCAGGGTTCTGACTGGCCCAGAGCCGCGCGCCGGCTTCCATAGGTCGTCCCCGCCGGACTGGCGAGAAACTCAATCAGATTCGCAGCGTCCGCCGTCGAGAAGGTTACCGGTACTTCCAAATAGGGCTGCGCGTTCAGCTGTTGGCAGATCGCCAGATAGTCCTCCAGCGAAAGAACCACCGATCCGTTGCCGCCCGGACTGATAAAGTATCCTGTTCCCCAGCCGGTTGGCGTGCGCGCGTAATCGGGCTGCGTCCAGTTGCTCATGTTCTCCGCGTTTTGGTTGACCCAATAGCGGAACATGCCGGGATTGCTGCCGATCGACGGGCCATAGTAGTTCTGCAGAGTTTCGATGACCTCGTCGCGAAGAACCGTGGTGTTGCTGGAATTGGTTCCGGTCTTCTCGAAGCTCACGTTATCCAGATAGACCGAGCCCACCGTGGTGGTGATTGCAACACGGGCCATGCCCGGCGATGTGGCGCCCTGCGATTCAGAGGCCGTGCAATTCCAGGTGTATTGCGTCCACGCCGAAGTAAGGCTTGGCGTGTAGGATCCGCAGTTGAAGCCTCCCTGCGAAAGCCGAGTGGCCGTGGCGGTCAGCACCGGAGTGCCCGAGGCCGCCTTGGCCCAGAAGGTGAGCTGATAGGTTCCATTCATCAAAACGAAAATGTTATCGCTGGTATCGCTGTCGAAATACCAGTTCGCGGTCGCCGAGGATCCTGCCGTCGACGCGTTCATGTTGAGCGATTGCGTGCCGCAGGTCGCGCACAGATCCGTGGTATCGGAAAGCAGTTGAGCGCCACCGGTGACCGATCCCCATATCCCGCCCTGCGATCCGCTTTCCCACCACGACTCAGGTGTGGGAAACGTCGACTTAGTCAAGATAACGGTGTCGCCGACGCTGAACGCAGCGCTGCACGGCGTGGAAACCGTGATCGTTGGAGCCGTATAAGTCGACTGGCCTACGAGCGGATAATTCGGCCCGGTATTCGATGCAATGGCGCCCGTGCAGCCAAGCTCGGCCCCGCCCGATTGCGACTCCACCACGGTAAACGTCCCGCCTGTCCAGTAGTTCGGAGGAACACCATCGTACTGATCCGGAACGGTGAACGTCGTCTCCGTTCCAGTTGCCGTCAGAGCCCAGATCTGCTGTTGCAGCAAAGGCTCGAATCCTGGGTTGATGGACCCAATAAGGTTCTTGAGAATCTGGCCGTTATCGTAATAGTCAATGGCTCCGATATTCAATCCCATGCGATTCGTGCTGCTCTGCACAATCGATCCATCGTTGAGCGACAATGTTTGCGACAATGCGGAAACGGAAAGGAAAGCCAGAATACTTACGACAGTAACTGCAAATAGCTTTTTCATGAACAAACTCCCTCGACAACTGTTTGATTTTTTCCGACGCTGGCTCTGTCCTCTGGAGGGAGAGCCTTACTGTTATCCACAACAATCGAAAAAGGGAAAACAGCCACACGGGTACAAGCATCTGGCCAGAGCCAAACTAAGAAGTTCTCCGTCAAAAACAAAATACTTCAACGGTCTTGTCTATCTTGTCTTGCACGCCGCGGAAGCAGGCTTAGAGATAGTCGGCAAGCGAGCGTGCTTCGGGCTGTATAGCGAAGCGGAGCCGACCTCCCGGCGCCTTTACGCTC